>ERZ1673696.23-NODE-23-length-166977-cov-31.503253_pt1 | contig 166977 bp, 174 predicted proteins | sample MGYA00580226_ERZ1673696 | MGnify/ENA primary metagenome ERZ1673696 (study PRJEB41218, sample SAMN15661743) | gut metagenome | host: Homo sapiens | place: Canada: London | collected 2015-08-20/2019-03-30 | study: EMG produced TPA metagenomics assembly of... | reverse complement strand
CCCTATTCCTCATACCCTTTTTATTCAATTGTCCAAGATGTATTGTAGTCCTACACTGCCGCGATAATCACCGTTTCCTTCCCCCTTGCAAATCCCCGGAAAATAGGGTATACTGACCCTGGAAAATATATAAAAGGAGCGTGCATTATGGCCGTTTTGAATCATCTGGAGCCCCAGCGTGTTTTTCGTTTCTTCGAGGAGCTGTGCGCCATCCCCCACGGTTCCGGCAACACCAAGGCCGTCAGCGACTGGCTGGTGGACTTTGCCAAGGCTCGGGGCCTGCGGTATGTCCAGGATCAGCTGAACAATGTGGTGATCTTCCGGGACGCCACCCCCGGCTATGAGTCGGCGGAGCCTGTGATCCTCCAGGGTCACATGGACATGGTCTGCGAAAAGGAGCCCGGCTGCACCAAGGATATGGCCGCCGAGGGCCTGGACCTGGTGCTGGAGGGCGACACCGTTTCCGCCAGGGGCACCACCCTGGGCGGCGACGACGGCATTGCCGTGGCCATGGCCATGGCCATTCTGGACGATGATTCCCTGTCCCACCCGGCCATCGAGGCCATCTTCACCGTGGACGAGGAAACCGGTATGTACGGCGCCGAGGGCCTGGACGTGTCCGTTCTCAAGGGCCGCCGGATGCTGAACATGGACTCCGAGGACGAGGGCATTTTCACCGTCAGCTGCGCCGGCGGCGCCCGGGCCGACTGCTGCCTGCCCGTGACCCGCAGTGCCTTCAGCGCCCCGGTGCTGGAGATCTCCGTCACCGGCCTGGTGGGCGGTCACTCCGGTGCCGAGATCGACAAGGGCCGGGCCAACAGCAGTATGCTGCTGGGCCGGGTGCTGTGCGCCCTGGAGGAAAAGACCGACCTGCGGGTCATCTCCGTCTGCGGCGGTCTCAAGGACAACGCCATTCCCACCGGGTCTGTTGCCCTGGTAGCCGCCGACGTTGCCGCCGCCCAGGCCGTCTGCGCCGAAATGGACGCCGCCTTCAAAAAGGAATACCGGGTCAACGACCCGGCCATCACCGTCTCCGTCCGCCCGGCGGAAACCGACCTGCTGCCCCTGGACGAAAGCTCCAGCCGCAGCGTGGTGTGCATGCTCACCTGCCTGCCCAACGGCATCCAGGCCATGAGCGCCGACATGCCCGGCCTGGTGCAGACCTCCCTGAACCTGGGCATCCTCACCACCGGGGACGACGCCGTTCACGCCTCCTTCAGTGTCCGCAGCAGCGTGGCCACCCAGAAGCAGATGCTCATCGACCGCCTTCGCTGCCTGATGGAGCGGCTGGGCGGCTCCGTCAGCACCCACGGCGAATACCCCGGCTGGGAGTATATGCCCCAGTCCTCCCTGCGGGACCTGATGGTCCAGGTGTTCACCGACCAGTACGGCTACGCCCCCAAGGTGGAGGCCATCCACGCCGGTCTGGAGTGCGGTCTGTTCTCCGCCAAGCTGCCGGGTCTGGACTGCGTGTCCTTCGGCCCCGACCTGAAGGAAATTCACACCTTCCGGGAGTCCATGTCCGTGGCCTCCGTGCAGCGGGTGTACGCCATGGTGGTGGAGGCTCTCAAGCGCATGCATTGACCCGGTGTGTCCCGGTCTGTCCCTGTCCTGTCCCGGGTCAAAGCCCGGGACATCCCAGGGTGTATCGGGACAAAATTCGTGATAAATGAGGTAAATTCATGTTTTATATCTGGTGGCCCGCGTATATTGTCCCGGGCCTGATGGTGCTGGCAGGCTTTGCGGGGCAGCTGCTGCCGGGCCGGAAATACCGCAGTCCCCAGGGCCCCCTGGCTCCCGAGCGGCAGAAATTCGCTGACGGCCTGTTTCTGAAGCTGCTGCGGCAGTTCGGCGTGGTCTTTGCGGCCCTGTCGTTTATGATTATGCGTTCTGTGCGGCTGGTGGCCAGCTCTAGTCAGCAGATTCTGCTGTATATCGCCGTAATTCTGCAAATTATCGGGGCGGTGGCCCTGATATTGCCGGTGGAGCGCAATCTAAAAGCGTATTTTGACGACCAGGAGGATGAAACATGAGCATCACCGAGCTGGCTCCTGCCAAGCTGAACCTGACCCTGGACGTAGGGGCCCGCCGCCCGGACGGGTACCACGAGATCACCTCCGTCATGCAGAGCGCCGCTCTATATGACGTTGTAACGCTGGAAACCGTCGAAACAGACGATATTGTGGTGGAATGCCCCGGCACCGACCTGCCCACCGGGCCGGACAACCTGGCCTGGAAGGCGGCGGACGTCTTTTTCCAGGAGACAAATATCCTCCATACAGGGATTTTCATCCGATTGGAGAAGAAAATCCCCTCCCAGGCCGGTCTTGGAGGCGGCAGCAGTGACGCCGCCTCCGTATTGCGGGGCATGAGACGTTTATTCAGTACCAATGTGTCCGATGAAGCGTTAGAAGCCATGGCCGCCCGGGTGGGCAGCGACGTTCCCTACTGTGTCCGGGGCGGAACCGCCCTGGCCCGGGGCCGGGGCGAACGGCTTACCGCTCTTTCGCCGCTTCCTATGTGCTGGTTCGTTATTGTGAAGCCCCCGGTGGCCCACTCCACTGCTGTGATGTTCCGGAAGCTGGACGAGATCGCCATTGCAAACCGCCCGGATTCCGATGCCATGGCCAAAGCGCTGGAAATTGGCGACCTGGCGCATATTTGCCGTCTGGTGGGGAACGTTTTTGAGCAGGCCCTGCCGGAGGACAGCGAGGTTTTCACCATTCGCCGTCAGCTTTCCCGTCTGGGAGCCGACGCCGCGTGCATGACCGGCTCCGGTTCCGCCGTGATGGGGCTGTTCCGCCGGGAGGAAACCGCCCGGCTGGCCGCCCGGGAGCTGGAAAAATCCTATCCCCTGACTTTTTTGGCCCCCCGGCTGTGAAACCGGTATAAAATACGAAAACGCCGTCCATACTGTAGGAAATTCCTGCATAGGACGGTGTTTTTGTATGAAAAAATCACATTTCCGATACTGGGAGCTGGCGCTGCTGCTGGCCCTGGCCGTGACCATTCTGTGGGGGGCGGCTTCCCTGGGGCAGCAGGAGGAGCTGGGCCGGAAGCTCATCCGCCTCCACGTCATCGCCAACTCCGACTCCCCGGAGGATCAGGCCCTGAAGCTGCGGGTCCGGGACCGGGTGCTGGCCCGGGCCCAGGAAATTCTGGAGCAGTCGGCGGACATGGAGCAGGCGGAGCAGGCCCTGACCGCCGCCTTGCCGGAGCTGACCCGGGAGGCCCGGGAAACCCTGGCGGCAGAGGGCTGCGCCCAGCCGGTCCAGGCCCGGCTGGAGCCGGCGGAGTTCCCCACCAAGGACTATGACGGCTTCTCCCTGCCCGCCGGGAAATACCTGGCCCTGCGGGTGATCATCGGCCAGGGAGCGGGGCAGAACTGGTGGTGCGTGGTGTTTCCGCCTCTGTGCACCGCCGCCGCCTGCCAGTGGCAGGACGCGGGACGGGCCGCCGGGTTGGAGGAGGATGACCTGTCCCTGATGGCGGAGGAGGACGCCGGGTACGAGCTCCGGTTCCGGTCGGTGGAGCTGTGGGAAATGCTGCGCCAGTGGCTGGGGAAATAAGGGGGCGGATACATCTGGTTTTAGGGGCGGGGCAGAGCCCATGCCCCTACGCAGCAGCCATCGGCGAAGGGCCAGCAATGCTCCGACGCCCGGCAGGAGGAAGTCTGCCGGGCGTCGGAGCAAAGTGTATGTGTGGAGGGTAATTGTGTGGTAAGAGGGGGGCTTATTCGCCGCAGAGCTTCTTCAGACGGGCCAGGCGGCGGTCGGTGAACTCCTGCAGCTCCTCGATATCCTGCTCCGTCAGGTGACGGAACTTCTTGAAGCGGGTGACAAACTCCTTGACGGGCTTGGGGTTCTTCACGTCCACGGACATCTTGAACACGCCGTTTTCCACCTCATACAGGGGGGCGAAGTTGGTCTCCACCGCCAGGCGGGCCACCTCGATGCTCTCATCGGACTTGCAGCCCCAGCCGGTGACGCAGGGATTGTACACATGCAGGTACACCAGGCCGTTGTCCACGGCCATGGCCTTCTCCAGCTTGCGGACCATATCGGGGATATAGGCGGGGCTCATGGTGGCCATATAGGGCACATCGTGCATGGCCATGATCATGGGGAAGTCCTTCTTGTTCTGCTTCTTGCCGCCGTGGCCGTTGATAACGGGGGTGGTGGAGGTCCAGGCACCCTTGGTGGTGGAGCCGCTGCGCTGATAACCGGTGTTCATGTAGCCCTCGTTATCATAGCAGATATAGATGATCTTGTCGCCGCGCTCCGCCGCGCCGGACAGGCACTGCATGCCGGCGTCCACGGAGGCGCCGTCGCCGGCGAAGGCCACCACATTGACCTTGCGGCCGATGCGCTCATAGTGCATCTTGATACCGGCCAGCATGGAGGCCACGTTGTCCAGCAGGGGGAAGAACACGGGGGTCTTGGCGCCGGACTCCTTGTCCCAGCCCACGACGCCCACGCCGCCCATGCATCCGGGAGGCACGGCGAAGATGGTGTTGGGGCCCAGCACCTTCATGCAGGTGCGCAGAGTCAGCTCCACGTTGCAGCCCACGCAGGCGGATACGCCCGGGGAGATCTGGTCCTCATAGGTTGCCAGCTTTTCAATAACATTCATGACAGTTCCTCCTTACAGACCCATGACCTCGCGGTTGAGCCAGACCGTGTCGTGCTTGCCGGTCTTGCCGTCCTGAGCGATGATCTTGTCGATGGCATAGTCGATATGGGTGGCGGTGATGTCCTCGCCGCCGAGACCGGCGATAAAGGGAACGTTGGGGACGAAGGATGCAGCCCGGTTCATGGAGGCGCAGATCTCCTCATAGATGATGCCGGTGTTCCAGCCGAAGGACACGTTGCGGTCCACCACGCCGAAGGCCCGCTTGCCGGAGAGCACCTTGGCCACCCGGTCGCAGGGGAAGGGACGAACCATACGCATCTTCAGCAGGCCCACCTTCTTGCCGTCGGCCCGGGCCTTGTCCACCCGGTCCTTGGCAACGCCGGTCATGGAGCCCATGGTGACGATGACGTAATCCGCGTCGTCGCAGCGGTACTCCTCCACGGCGCCGCCGTAGCTGCGGCCGAACTTCTCGCCGTACACCTTGTCCAGCTCCTCCAGGAGCTTCAGGGCGTTCTGCTGGCCCATCATGTGCTTGAGGCGGTACTCGGTCAGCAGGTTGCCGTTGGTCAGGGGGTCAACGGCCATGGGACGCTGGGGATCCAGGATGATGTGCTCGGGCACATACTTGGGCAGGAACTCGTCCACCTGCTCCTGGGTGGGAATCTCCACCCGCTCGGACATGTGGGACAGATAGAAGCCGTCGAAGCAGACGTTGATGGGCAGCAGGACATTCTTGTCCTCGGCAATGCGGTAGGCCATGATCATGGTGTCCAGAATCTCCTGGTTGTCCTCCACATAGATCTGCAGCCAGCCGGCGTCACGGACGGTCAGGGAGTCCTGGGGACCGCCCCACAGGGTCTGGGGAGAGATCATCTCGCGGTTGGCCACGGCCATGACCACCGGCAGACGCAGGGTGGAGGCCCGGAAATAGGGCTCATACATCAGGGACAGGCCCTGGGAGGCGCTGGCGGTGAACACGCGGGAGCCGGCCAGGGACGCGCCGGTGACAACGCTCATGGCGGACAGCTCGCTCTCCACCTCGCTGACGCTGCTGTCCAGCTTGCCGCCGGTGACGAAGTCGGCCAGATACTCCACGATGGGAGTCTGGGGGGTGATGGGATAGGCGGCGATGATATCGGGACGGCACAGTGCCGCGCCGATGGCGGCAGCCATATTGCCGTTGATGACCTGAATGTCAGCCATTAGTTCTCCTCCTTTACCGGCTGCATGGTGATGGCGCCCTTCTTGCACTCGTGGGCACAGATACCGCAGCCCTTGCAGTAATCGTAGCAGATCTCGAACGAACCGTCCTCGTGGCGGCGGATGGAGTTAACGGGACAGTACATCAGGCACATGCCGCACTTGACGCACTTGTCGGTGTCCATCACGGGCTTGCGGGTCCGCCATTTACCGGTCTGGATAATGTGCAGGCCCTCCGGTCCGATGGGGACGATGTAATCACTGATAAATTTCATGGTGTTCCTCCCCTTATTCAAACGTGTACAGCTTCACTTCGTTATAGCCGCGGCGGAAGGTCTCCACGTTCTTCTCGCCGAAGAATCGGCAGATGACCTTTTCCAGCTCGTCCTTGTCCACCCAGCCGGTGGCACGGACGAAGGCGCCCAGCATGATGGTGTTGGTGATGGGACGGCCCAGCATCTCCAGGGCGATGGAGGTGGCGTCCAGCCAGGCCACGGTCTTGACGTTGGGATTTTTCACCAGGTCCGCGCCGTTTTCGGCCTTGGTGTTGACGATGAAATAGGAGTTCTCCGTCAGGCCGTCGAACACAGGGGCGGAGATCAGCAGGCTGGGATCCAGCACCAGGGTGCAGTTGGGATGATAGACCTGGTTCTTGGGACGGATCTTCTCATCACCCAGGCGCACATAGGACGTGACCGGCGCGCCCTGGCGCTCGAAGCCGAAAAACGGGATGGAATTGCCGTATTTTCCACTGGCTACCGCAGCGTGGACCAGCATTTCGCCGGCCTTCACCGTGCCCAGACCGCCGATGCCGTGGAGTCTGATTTCTTTCATATCGCTACGCTCCTTCATATTCCGCATGTGCGGCGTTTTACTTTTTCATGACCACCATGGCGTCCACGGCGGTGGCCGGACGGCCGTCGCCATAGAGCATCAGGGGATTGATGTCCACCTCGGTGATCTCCGGGTGCTCCTCCACCAGGCGGGACAGGCACATCAGGGCCTCCACGATCTCCTCCCGGCGGTACTGCTGGCCCCGCAGGCCCTGGCAGGCCTTGGCCAGCGGCGTTTCATCGATCATATCCTCGGCATCCTGGCGGGTGATAGGCAGCACACGCAGGGACACCGCGTGCAGCAGCTCCACCAGCACGCCGCCCAGGCCCGCCATGATCACATGGCCGAACTGGGGATCCGTGCTGACGCCCAGCAGGACCTCGAAGCCCTTGGGCAGCATCTGCTCGGCCAGAACGCCCTGGACCCGGGCCCCGGGGGCATTTTGGGCGGCGTTGGCCATGATGGTGTCGTAGGCGGCCTGCATGCCGTCCACGTCCGTGACGTTCAGCACCACGCAGCCCACGTCGGTTTTGTGGAGAATGTCATCGGACAGGACCTTCATGGCCACGGGGAAGCCCAGCTGACGGGAGGCGGCCTCGAAGGCGGCCCGGTCGGGCTTGTCCAGCAGCACGGAGGCCACCATCTGCACGCCGCAGGAGGACAGAAGGCTGCTGCTGTCGCGCTCGTTCAGAGCGACGGTATTCTTTTCAGACATGGCTCAGTCCTCCTTCTGCCGCCGGCGAAAGGCGGCGTAATTGCACATATTCTTCGCTGCCAGGACGGCCTTGTCCGGGGCGTCGAAGGTACACAGGCCCGCCTGCTCCATGATGCGCCGGGCCGGAGAGGTATAAGCGCCGGCCATGACGCAGTAGAACACAGGCTTTTCCTGGGCCTGGGGGGTGGTTTCGGTCATCTTCACCAGCTCACGGGCCAGCTCCTCCTGGGGCAGGAAGGTGGGCACCACCGTGATGAACACCACGGCGTCCACGTTTTCATCCCGCAGGACGATCTGGAGGCCGTCCACATGGTTGCGCACGGAGGCGGAGGCGGTGATATCCGCGTAGCCCTCCGGGTGGCAGATGTTGGCCATGGGCTGCTGGGTGGCGGCCAGGCGGGCCTTGGTATCGTCGGACACCAGGGGCATCTTCAGCTGGGGCCACCGGGCGATGGCGTCGGTGCAGTAGATGCCGGGGCCGCCGGCCTGGGAATACAGGAACAGATTGCCGCCGCCGGGCAGGGGCAGGCGGTCGAAGGCCTGGAGGGTGTCGATGAGCTCGTCGATGGTGTCCACCCGGACCACGCCGGTCTGCTTGAACATGGCGTCGTACACGGCGTCGGACCCGGCCATGGAGCCGGTGTGGGAATTGGCGGCTGCGCCGCCCAGGGCGCTGCGGCCCACCTTCAGCACCACGATGGGCTTTTTGCGGCTGACCCGCTTCAGGGTCTCGGCCAGCTCACGGCCGTTGCCGCAGCCCTCCATATAGATGCCGATGACCCGGGTGGAGTCGTCGGTCTCGAAATAGTTCAGCAGGTCCACAAAGTCCACATCGGCCATGTTGCCGATGGAGATGAACTTGTTATACAGCACCGGCTCCACCCGTCCGGCGCCCTCCATCAGGATGGTGCTGGCCAGAGCGCCACTCTGGGAGATGAAGGTGATGCCGCTGGGCTGGCCGAAGGACGAGAAGGGCACGCCGGTGTCCACGAAGGTGGTATCCACCAGGCTGCGGTTGTCGATGACGCCGATGCAGTTGGGGCCCACCACCCGGATGCCGTATTTCTCCGCCGTGCGCATCAGGCGGGCCTGGCGGTCGATGCCCTCGGGGGTCTTGGTCTCGGCGTAGTCCGCCGCGGCGCAGACGATGAACTTTACATCGCCCTTTTCCTCCATGCGGCGGTCCAGATCGTCCATGACGCTGTAGATCATCCGGGAGGGCATGATCAGGACCACCAGGTCCACATGGCCCTCCACCTCCGCCAGGGAGGGGGAGCAGGGATAGCCCAGGATCTCCGTTTCCTTGGGATTCACCGGATACACCTTTCCGGGGTAGCCCTTTTCCCGCATGTTGCGGATCGCCACAAAGCCGGCCTTCCCCGGGTTGGAGGAAGCGCCCACCACGGCGATGCCGTCAGGCTGGAATAATTGCTTCATGCTTGTTCTCACCTCAAAATTCAGGATTCCTGCATGGGGTCAGGAGAGGCCCCACTGACCGCCGTCCAGAATGCCCACCACGGCCATGTCCACCGGGGCCTCCGCACACTTGCAGGCGTAGCGTGCGTTGCTGCCCCGGGTCACCAGAACGAAGTTGCCCTCGCCGCAGCCGATGGTGTCCGCTGCGGCAAACACCGGGCCGTCTGCCTCCAGGCTGCCCCGGTCGTTCAGAGCCGCCGCCTGGACCAGCACGATGCTGTGGCCCACCAGCTTCTCGTTTTTCACGGTGGAAATGATCTTTCCGATCACCTTGCATACATACATGACTCAGTTCCTCCTCGTTTTGTCCATATGCAGGCAAAGCATTCCGTTTATCTGCTTATAGCCTGACATATTTTCGGGGAAATGTCTGTCATTTCCATTACATTTTTGCGCTTTTGTTCCGCCGGGGGGTCAGTGCTCCAGCACCTGGCCCCGCTGGAGGTCGTCGGTAAGCTGGCCGTTCCAGGCGGCGATATGGCCACCCTTGATGGTGGCCACCGGCCAGCCCCGCAGGGTGCGGCCCTGGAACAGGGAGAAGTCCGAACGGCTCAGCAGCTGGCGGGGGTCCACGGTGCGGGCGGCCCGCAGGTCCACCAGCACCAGGTCCGCGTCGCTGCCGGGGAGAATGGTCCCCTTCCGGGGATATACGCCGAAGATCCTGGCGGGGTTCATGGTCATCAGGGGCACCAGCTTCTCAATGGGCAGCTCCTGGCGATAAATGCCCTCGTCCAGGACGCTGACCAGGTGGGTACCCAGGGTGGGATATCCGGCTCCGGCCTCCCGCATGCCGGAGGACACCTGCTTTTCACCGGCGGTGAGCACGGTGTTGTCGGTGCCGATGGTGTCGATGAGGCCGCTGCGGATGCCGTCCCAGAGGGCCTTGCGGCTCTCCGGCTCACGGATGGGCGGCAGCATCTTGCCGTAGGCCCCGATGGGGCTGTCGGTATCCAGGCAGAGATAGGGGGAGGTGGTCTCCACATAGAGGTTGGGGTGCTTGTCGGCGGCCAGGGCCTCCATGGCCTCCCGGGTGGAGCTGTGGACCACATAGGTGCGCACGCCCATTTCCCGGGCAAAGTACGCCGCCCGGCGGACGGCCTCGCCTTCGGCCAGGTTGGGGTGGGTGCGGTTCCAGTCGGCCAGGGTGTCCAGCGGCTGGGACTGCATATCCTCCGTGGCATAGTCGCAGATGGAGGTGTTTTCGCAGTGGATGCTGAGGATGGGGTGGGCCGTGGGAGGCAGCTGCTTCATGCGCTGCATCAGCCGGATGATGAAGCCGTCCTCCTGGTGGGGGTACAGGCCCGGCACGCCGCACATGTACACCTTGAAGGAGTTCATGCCCTGGCGGGAATACAGGGGCAGCTCGTCGATCTGCTGCTGCTCCCGCAGGGAGAAGTGGGGGATCATGTCCACCCGGGACAGCTGGGACACCTCCCGGCGCAGGCGGTCGATCACCGGCAGATAGCTGCCGGGCTGATTGAAGTAGGTGCCGATGGTGGTGACGCCCCCCAGGATGGCGGAGCGGGTCTCGCTCTCCAGCTCCTGGCCGAAGGGCACCGCCAGGCCCAGGTGGGTGTGGGGGTCGATGATCCCCGGCAGCACATACAGGCCGGAGGCGTCGATGACCCGGCGGCCCCGGGGCACCTCCGCCGTCAGGGCGGCGATCTTCCCGCCCCGGACGCACACATTCAGCGGCAGGCAGCCCATCTCCGGCAGCACGCAGGTGCCGCCCAGGATGACCAGGTCATACTCCTCCCCGCCTCCTCCGGCGGCCTGGGGCCGCAGGGGCGCGGCGGGAGCGGGCCGGGATACGGAGGCCGGCTGCGGCGCAGCCGGGGCGGGCCGGGGTGCCGGCTGCGGGGCGGCAGCCGTCCGGGCGGCCGCCTGGGCGGCGTCCACCAGCTTCACGCCCCGGCGGTGGGCCAGCTCCCGGGCCAGGTCCGTCAGCCGGTCCTCGGGTCCCATCACCAGCTCCGTCTCCCCCCGGCGCACCAGGGCGAGAACGTCGTCGGAGGTGAGGATCCGTTTCATTTCCCGACCTCCAGCTCGCTTCTGAGCTTGCCCACCTCACCGGCCACGGCGCTGCTGAGCAGCGCCAGCTCGGAGTTGATGATGCACATATCAAAGCCCTTGGCGTACCAATTGCGGGCGGCGTCGAAGTTGCCGGCGAAGATGCCCAGGCGCTTGCCGGCTCTGGCGGTCTTTTCCCGCAGCAGCATGATGGTATCCGTCAGGCGGGGGTTGCTGAACTGGGCGAAAATGCCCATGTCCATGGACAGGTCGCCGGGGCCGATGAAGAACATGTCGATGAAGTCGCTCTGGACGATCTCGTCGATGTGCTCCACGGCCTGGACGGTTTCCAGCTGCACCACGATGTTGGTGGTGCGGTTGATGTCCTGGTCCGTGGCCAGCTGGGTGATGCTGTCGCCATAGTCCCACAGGCGGGAGGGGCCGCTGCCCCGGTGGCCGATGGGGGGATACTGGCTGTAGTCCTTCAGGCGGCGGATGTCGTCCATGGTGCGGATCTGGGGGATCAGCAGGGCGTCCGCTCCGATATCCAGGGCACCGGCCACGTTCTCATAGGACAGGGTGGGGATGCGCACCATGCCATAGGTGGGGGTGGCCTTCAGGCTCTGGAGCATCTTCTGGACGGTTTCCAGGTGCATGGCGTTGTGCTCGGCGTCGATGCAGACAAAGTCGAAGCCGAAGTGGCCCACAAACTCCGTCATCACGGGATGGGGCGTGCCGATGAAGGTGCCCATCAGCTTCTTGTCGGAGCAGATCAGGTCACGGAAGGCGGGCTTGTTCAGGCCGGGGGCCGTCAGCTTCTGGGCGGTGACGGGGCCGCCGGAGGGGGCGGCAAAGGCGGAGGAGCCATAGTCTCCGCCCACGGCGCTGCTGCCGCCGGAGGGGGCGGCTGCGGGACGGGATGCAGCGGGGCGGGACGCCGGCTGGGCCGCCGGGGCGGCGCCGGTTACGATCTCCATGCCCAGGGTCTGCAGGGTCTCCCGGGCCAGATCGGTGAGGATGGGCATGGAGTCCAGACGGATGGTCTGCACCCCCTGCTGGTGATAGGCCAGCACATCCTCGCGGGTGAAAAAGTTCTGCATGATCTTGCCTCCCGCGCTTTATCAATACAGGGCCGAAAGGGCCTCGTCGGGACGGGCGATGACGTTGGTGTTGACCACCTTGCCGATGCGCTCCACCTCGGCCTCGGCGGCGTCGATGGCGGCACGGACGGCGCCGATCTCGCCCTTGATGATCACGGCGATCATGGCCTTGCCGGTGTTTTCACGGCCCACCACTTCCACGTTGGCGGCCTTCAGGGCGGCGTCAGCCGCCGCAATGGCGGGCACCAGGCCCACGACTTCGATATATCCGTAAGAGTCCATTTGTGCTCCTCCTTATTCCTTGTCGTCCGAAAGCTTCAGGCCCACCACCTTGGCCGCACCCTCGGCGGGGCGGGCGATGACGTGGGCGCAGTGCAGCTGGCCCGCCTGCTTGGCGGCGGCCGCTCCGGCGTCCACCGCCGTGCGGATGGCGCCGATCTCGCCGGTGACGGCCACGGTGACATAGCCGCCGCCGATGACCTCGCAGCCGGCCAGGGTCACGTCGGCAGCCTTGACCATGGCATCCGCCGCCGCAACGGCGGGAATATAGCCGACAACTTCAATAAATCCCCAAGAACGCATTTTTCTTTACCTCCTCAGCATTGCAGCATTTCCACCAGCTCCGGCGTGGGGCGGGCGATGGTGTAGCAGCCCATCAGGGCGTCCATCCGGTTGGCAGCCGCCGCACCGGAATCCACCGCCGTGCGCACCGCGCCCACCTCACCGCGAACGATGATGGTGACCATGGCGGCGCCGATCCAGACCTTTTTGACGATCTCCACATTGGCGGCCTTGACCATGGCGTCGGCCACGGCAAAGGCGGGCACATAGCCCTGGGTCTCCACAAATCCCAAAGATTGCATAGCTGTCTCCTCTCGTTTTCTGTGCGCCTTGGCGCAAATTTTTATGGCTGCCGTCCCTCTCCGCAGGTGCTGGCGTGCCGGAGAGGGGCCGGGCCCCCCTCCGGCAGCGTGTGGAGAGAAAACGGGAGATGGCGTATGTTAGCGGTTGGCCATGATCTCGCGCATGGCCTTGCAGACGAAGCGATCCTCCTCGGGGGTGCCGATGGAGATGCGGTTGGCCTTGAAGTTGCCGCGGATGATGATGCCGTAGTCCAGCAGGCGGTCAGCAAACCACTTCACGTCCACACCGGGATCGAAGTAGATAAAGTTGGTGTGGGAGGGCCAGACCCGGAAGCCCAGCTCCTTCATGCAGGAGACCAGGATCTCGCGGCCCTCCTGGTTGCCCTTCTTGGTCATCTCCTGGAACTCCACGTCGTCCAGGGCGGCCTCGGCGGCGTGCAGGCCCATGCGGCTGCAGCAGAAGCCGGTGGAATCCCGCTGCAGATACTCGATGATCTCGCGGTTGGCCATCAGATAACCCATACGGGCGCCGGCCATGCCGTACAGCTTGGAGAAGGTGCGCACCACGATGAGGTTTTCGTCATCGGCGATGGCGTCCACCATGGTCCGGTAGTTGGGGTCCTCCACGAAGTCGATATAGGCCTCGTCCACCACCAGCAGGACGTGCTCAGGCAGCTTCTTCTGGAAGGCGTGGAGCTCGTCGGAGTCGATGAGGGTGGCGGTGGGGTTGTTGGGGTTGCAGAGGAAGATGGCCTTGGTCTTGTCGGTGATGGCGGCCAGGACCTTGTTGAAGTCAGGGGTCAGGGTGTCCTCCTCCAGGGGGACCTCCACCAGCTTGCCCCGGCAGCGCTTGACGTAGTTATAATAGCTGGGATAGGTGGGGGGCGTCAGGATGATCTCGTCGCCGGGCTGGATGAACACCTCGGCGATGAAGCCCAGGCCCGCGGTAGCGCCCTCAGTGACCATGACCTCATCCACGGACAGGCCGTGCTTCTCCGCCAGCTTCTTGCGCAGGTCCTGGGCCCGGACATCGGGATAGCGGTTGGCCAGAGGAGCCTGCTGGCAAATGGCCTCGGCGGCCTTGGGGGAGGTGCCGAAGGGGTTTTCGTTGGTGGCCAGCTGCAGCAGCTTGGTCACGCCGGGCCGCATGCTCTTGGACTGCTCGTCCGCACCCACCACATAGGGAGGGGCTTCCTTCACAAATTCACTGACCAGATTCTTAACAGACATTTTCTTTTCCTCCATAAAGTCATTGGTTGTCCCGTGGGGACCCGTTATCCGTAGTCTAACAGAAAGGGCCCGGCGGGCCTGTAAACGCCGTTACAAACCGGCGAATTTAATCCGAACAGCTCACGCCGGAGTCGTTGATCCGCTGGCGCAGGGCGTCCATCTGGACCACATAGTAAAGCCCCGATTTCTTCATCAGGATCCTGTCCTTTACCAGGCCGGAGATGATGTTGGACACGCACACCCGGCTCAGGCCGGTGATCTCGGCGATGTCCTGGTGGGTGAAGCGGATATACAGCAGCTTCTGGCCGTTCTTCTCCTCGGAATACTGCTCGGCCAGGTGCAGCAGGTAAAAGCATACCCGCCCCTCGCTGTGGTGAAAGCTCATCAGCTCGATCTGGGTCAGCAGCATCCGGTTGATGCGGTTGCTCTGCATGAGGATGTTGTGGGTCATCTGGAAGTTGTCCCGGATCCGGGAGGAGGCCTCCTCCTTGGGGATCACATACACATCCGCCTCGTCGCTGACGACCTCGGCCTGACAGGAGTTGGGGCTGCCGTCAAACAGGGTCTGGTTGCCGAACATGCATCCGGCGTCCAGCACCATGGTGTTGCGCATATCGCCCTCCGGCGTACACAGGCACATGGCCACCCGGCCGCGCTTGATGATGAAGACGTTCTCGCTGTACTCCTGCTGGCCATAGAATATATGCCCCCGGAAAAAGTGCCGGGCGTACCGTTCGTCGGTCAGGGGACCCCAATCCAGATGACTCATGTCGATCCAAGGGGAGTCGATCTGGCGATATTTGCGTTCTGCCATCTTCATTTACCTCCTGTGTATGATTTTGCGAATATGTGATGCGAACCGGCAAGCCCATTTGGCCCTGCCGGTCCGCACCAGACTGCGGGGAGAGAAAGCTCCGCAGGGCGACTTATGCGATGATTTTTACTTGGTCTGGGCAGGCAGGGCCTTCACAGGCTCGCCGTTGGGACCCTCGTACTTGCGGCCCCAGCCGGTGATCACGGCCACGGCCAGCGCCACGAACAGGAACCAGCAGTGCAGGCTGGCGCCGGCCAGGCTCACGGGACTGACTTCCTGCACGAAGGAATAGGTGTCCATCAGGCCCTGGATGCAGGACAGGGCGATGAAGATGAAGGCGCTGGTGACGGGGATCACAGCGGGCAGGGTGCTGCCGAAGCCGTCCATCAGGTTGGCCCGGCGATAGGGGTGCAGACCCTTGGACTTGCCCAGGTCGTTGGCGATGGGGCCCCACATGATGATGGCGGGACCGTTGGCGGAGCCCAGGCAGATGGAGGAGACCATCAGGCCCACAGAGATGATGACCTCGGTGCCCACCACGGAGCGGTTGAGCTTGCTGTGGACCAGGCCGTCGATGACCTGCTGCAGCAGACCGCTGGCGTTGAGGATGCCGATGATACCGGCGATGGCGTACAGGTAGCCCACGGTGCCGATCATGTTGTTGACGCCGTCGATAAGGAAGCCGCCCAGGGTGCCGTCCTGCATGCCCATGATGTCGGAGGGAACCAGGATGCCGCTGACCAGGCCGATGATGGTGCCGGAGATCAGGCCCCAGGTGCAGGCCACATAGATGTTGCGCTTGATGAAGGCCACAATCAGCAGGATGGCCACGGGGATCAGCATGATCAGGCCCTTGGGATTGCTGTACTGGGCCAGGATGGCCTCGGCCTCAGCCGCGTTGATGGCGGAGCCGGAGCCGCCGAACAGGGCGAAACAGACGGTGGCGGCGGCAGCGGCCACCAGGGCGTACTTCATACGGCTGCCCACAACGCCGGCCACGTCGGCCACGCCGGGCTTGTTGGTGTACTCCTGGGTGGAGGCGGAGGCGATGGTGGTGTCGGAGATGGGGCCGACGTTATCGCCGAAGATGGCGCCGCTGAGGATGGCACCGGCCAGGAACACGGGATCGGCGCCCAGCAGCAGGCCGGAGGGATACAGGATGGGGAAGGCGGTGAACATGGTGCCGATGGAGGTGCCGGTGGCAGTGGCGATGACGCAGGTGGCAATGAAGGTGAAGGCCACGAAGCCGCCGCCGGACAGGCCGATCTTATCGCCCAGCCACACGAAGCCCTGGGCCACGCCGCCGCGGGTCATCAGCTTGCCGAACATGCCCACAATCAGCAGGATCAGGGCCAGCTCGTTCATAATCTTGGAGGACATGCCGGTTGCCACGGCGTCCCAGTATTTGCCCCAGTTCTTGGACAGCAGGGATCCGATGATCAGGGCCACATAGCCGCCCATGCACAGGTGCATCATGTCGAAGGTCTTGAAGACCACGAAGAACAGGATGCAGAACACCACGAACAGCAACAGGGGGACCAGGGCGAAGAGATTCGTACCATGAAACTCTACATCAAATTTTTTCTTTTCCATACCAACTCTCCTTTTGTTGTGGGGACAGCGGCCCATCCGCTGTCGTTAAAAAAATAGTAGCAAAAAGGATTTTTCCAGTATGTAAAATGCATTACATTTTTTCGGTTTCTCCATTTCGGCCCATTTGCGGCGGCGATTTTTGTAGATAAATGACAATTTTCGGCGGCTTCGTTTCGTTTTGAGAAAAATCAACCCGCCGGAATGGTGAGAATTTTTTGTTGCGTCTGCTTTATCGTTGTAAAACGCTGCACTTTCCGCCGGAATGCATGCCGCGGCAAGCTCTCTCTCAAAATCTTAGCAAAATCTGAATGGGTGGAACAGACACCGTTCTGTGTGGGTATTCGCAAAATTGCGCGAATGAGTGTATATCGTGAACTATATATGGGTAGCACTGTGGTGTGAGTATAACGCCGCAGCAGGCGGATGTCCAGTGTTTTCCCAGAATTTTCCTGTGGTAAATCCTTCCGGTGTCAAGGAGAATCCCGGGGTGCGGAAAAGCTCCATATAATAGAGATGTTGGGCAGATAGTCCAAAGAGGGGCCCGGTTTTTCGGCAATCAGCCGAATGTTTCCTGCGGCGAACAATTCCGATTGACACCCTTTCCCGCACCGTGATAGAATGGGTGCGACAACGGAATAGGGAAATCGGTGGATGGACTCGGGAGAGACTGCGCCCTGCGGGCGCGGCGCCGAAGGGGAACGCAGAAGCTCTCAGGCAAAAGGGACCGGGTCCGGACGATACTCCGAAAAGGCCGGATACGTCCGGCCACCGAAGGTGCAACCTGCCCCGGATGGGGCGGGGAATCTCTCAGGTCAGGATACGGGGGCGCAAAGCAACGGCTTTGCGCCCTTTTTTGCTGTCCCGAAACCGGAACAAATCTGAAGGAGGAGCTTATCAAATGAGCGAACTGAAGCGCACGCAGCTGTATGACGTGCATGTGGCCGCCGGGGCCACCATGGTGGACTTCGGCGGGTGGGAGATGCCCATCCAGTATCCCTCCGGCATCATTGCCGAGCACCTGTATACCCGCCAGGTGTGCAGCCTGTTCGACGTGTCCCACATGGGCCGCCTGCTGATCGAGGGGCCCCAGCGCAAGGAATTTCTTCAGCACGTGCTGACCAGCAATGTCAGCGCCCTGGACCTGAACATGGCCCAGTACTGCATCATTCCCAACGAAAACGGCGGGGCCGTGGACGACGCGTATCTGTATCTGTTCCAGGAGGACAACTATCTGCTGGTGGTCAACGCCGCCAACATCGACAAGGACCTGGAGCACCTGAACCGGGCGCTTTCCGGCTTCGACTGCACCATCACCAACATCAGCGACCAGTGGGCCTCCATCGCCGTGCAGGGTCCCAAGAGCAAGGAAATGCTCATGACCCTGACCGGCGGCGAGTCCCCCACCAAGGAGCCCACCAAGAACTCCCTGGGCACCGTGTCCCTGGAGGGCCGCCAGGCCCGCATCGCCAAGACCGGCTACACCGGCGAGCCTCTGGGCTACGAGGTATACGTCCGCAGCGAGGACGCCGTGTGGCTGTGGAACCGTCTGGTGGAGCTGGGCGCGCGGCCTGCCGGCCTGGGCGCACGGGACACCCTGCGGATGGAGGCGTCCTTCCCCCTGTACGGCCACGAGATGGGCGTTGCCCCCGACGGCACCGAGATCCCCATCTTCGCCGTGCCTCTGGCCAAGTTTGCCGTGAGCTTCTCCGCCCAGAAGGGGGATTTCATCGGCCGCGCCGCTCTGGAGCGTCAGCACCGGGCCTTTATCCGCCACATGGACCGGGACTTCTCCGACATGTCCGCCCTGCCCCGGAGGATCGCCCCCATCGCCCTGCTGGACCGCGGCGTCATGCGGGCCGGAATGGAGATCTACAAGGGCGATAAGCTGGTGGGTTGGGTCACCAGCGGCACCATGGTGCCCTATTTCAAGACCCAGGGTGAGGGCCTGTCCACCGTGATCCTGGAGGCCAGCGGCAAGCGTGCCATCGGCCTGTGCTATATCGACAGCGACGTGCTGGTGGATGACACCGTGGAGGTGGACATCCGGGGCAAGCGGCTGAAGGCCGTGATCCCCGCCCGCCACATGAGCGTGGGCGCGCCTCCCTTCGCCCGTCCCCTGCTGTACGGCGAGCAGGAGGAGGTCCGCACCGTGGCCGGCGGCGACCGCACCGGCAAGGCCCTGACTCTGCTGCACAAGGCCATCGAGAACCACGTCTGGCGGCAGGAGCAGTGCGTGAACCTGATTCCCTCGGAGAATACCCCCAGCCGGGCCGTGCGCCTGCTGTCCGGCAGCGACCCCGCCTGCCGCTATGCCGAGCACAAGAAGATCCTGGCCTTCTATGAGAAGGAGGTGTTCTATTATCAGGGCACCAAGTTCATCGACCAGGTGGAGCGGATGCTGGCCGAGGAAATGCGGGCCTATTTCGGCTGCACCGAGGTGGAGACCCGGACCCTCAGCGGCCAGATGTCCAACATGGCGGTGTTCTCCGCCCTGATGGACTGGAAAAACCGCTTCGACCGCAAGAACGAGGCCAAGCGCCTGGGCTATGTCATGAACAACCACATCATCAAGGGCGGTCACCTGTCTGCCCAGCCCATGGGCGCCCTCCACGACTATATCGCCGTGGACCCCGTCACCGAAAAGCCCGCCGTGGTAAACTTCCCCGTGTGCCGGGATAACCCCTATAAGATGGACGTGGAGGAGACCAAGAAGCTCATCGACCGCTATCGTCCGGAGCTGATCATCTTCGGCAAGTCCATGGTCCTGCACAAGGAGCCTGTGGCCCAGATCCGGCAGTTTGTGGATGAGCAGAAGATCCCCACCACCATCATGTACGACATGGCCCATGTACTGGGCCTTATCGGCGATCACTTCCAGAACCCCTTCCAGGAGGGCGCGGAGATCGTCACCGGCTCCACCCACAAGACCTTCTTCGGTCCCCAGCGGGGCGTGATCGGCGTGAACTATAAGGAGGAGGACCTGAAATACGGCCTGTGGAAAACCATCGAAAGCCGCACCTTCCCCGGAAGCGTCTCCAACCACCATCTGGGCACCCAGCTGGGTATGCTGATGGCCGCCTATGAGATGAACCAGTTCCGGGACGCCTATCAGAGCGCCATCATCCGCAACGCCAAGTCCTTCGCCCGGAGCCTGAAGAGCTATGGTCTGGACGTGGTGGGCGACCCCGCCATCGACTATACCGAGACCCACCAGGTCATCGTGTCCGTGGGCTACGGCGAGGGTGCGGAGATCGCCGAGCGGCTGGAGCAGAACAATGTCATCGTCAACTATCAAGCCACCCCCGACGAGGAGGGCTTTACCGCCTCCGGCGCACTGCGCATGGGCGTCAGCGAGATGACCCGGTTCGGCTTCGAGGAGAAGGACTTCGACCAGCTGGCCAGCCTCATGGCCGACTGCATCCTCCGGGGCCGGGAGATCAAGGCCGACGTGGAGCGCCTGCGGGCCAGCCACACCGAGATGCGCTACTGCTTCGACGACGCCGCCATCAACGATGCCCTGGAGCAGCTGGCCGGCAAGCTGGACATCTGACACGGATTCATTGCAGACATACAACAATTACAATAAATTTGGAGGTAAATCATCATGCTGTATCCGACTGATCTGAAGTATTCCAAGTCCCACGAGTGGGTGAAAATGGAGGACGGCGTGGCCGTCATCGGTATTTCCGACTTTGCCCAGGACGCTCTGGGCGACGTGGTGTTCGTGAACCTGCCCGGCGAGGGCGACGACGTCACCTGCGGCGACGCCTTCGGCGATGTGGAGTCCGTCAAGGCCGTGTCCGACCTGGTGTGCCCCGTCACCGGCGCCGTGTGCGCCGTCAACGAGGAGCTGCTGGACCAGCCTGAGCTTCTGAACAAGGCTCCCTATGACGCGTGGCTCATCAAGGTGGAGAATGTCACCGACACCGAGGAGCTGCTGGACGCCGCCGCCTACGAGGCCTTCTGCACCGAGGAGGGCTGAGCATGGGCAGCTATGTCCCCTCCACCCAGGCCCAGCGGGAGCAGATGCTCCGCGCCGTGGGGCTGGAGAATGTCATGGACCTGTACCGGGACGTGCCGGAGCAGATGCTGCTGCGGGAGCCGCTGCACATCCCCGACGGCATGAGCGAGCTGGAGGCCGCCCGGGCGGTGTCCGCCATGGCCGCCGAAAACCGCACCTACGCCACCATTCTGCGGGGCGCGGGGGCCTATGACCACTACATTCCCTCCATCGTCAAATACATCCCCGCCAAGGAGGAGTTTCTGACGGCCTATACCCCCTATCAGGCGGAGATGAGCCAGGGGCTTTTGCAGTCTATCTTCGAGTATCAGACCATGATCTGCGAGCTCACCGGCATGGACGTGTCCAATGCCTCCGTGTATGACGGGGCCACCGCCGCCGCCGAGGCGGCGGCCATGTGCCGGGAGCGCAAGCGCCGGGTGACCCTGATCTCCGGCGCGGCCCATCCGGACACCATCAACACCGTGCGCACCTATTGCTACGGCACCGGCGACGAGCTGCGGGTGGTGCCGGTGAAGGACGGCAGGACCGATATGGATGCCCTGCGGGAGATGCTGGACGACGGCGTTGCTTCCTTCTATGTGCAGCAGCCCAACTTCTTCGGCCTGTTTGAGGACGCCGAGGCCCTGGGCCAGGCCGTCCACCAGGCCGGGGCCAGGTACATCATGGGCTGCAACCCCATTGCCCTGGCCATTATGAAGACCCCCCGGGACTGCGGCGCGGACATCGCCGTGGGCGAGGGGCAGCCCTTGGGTCTGCCCCTGGGCTGCGGCGGCCCGTATCTGGGCTATATGGCCGCCACCGACAAGCTCATGCGCAAGCTCCCCGGCCGCATCGTGGGCGAGACCACCGACGACCAGGGCCGCCGGGCCTACGTCCTGAGCCTGCAGGCCCGTGAGCAGCACATCCGCCGGGAGAAGGCCAGCAGCAACATCTGCTCCAACGAGGCGCTGTGCGCCCTGACCGCCGGGCTGTACATGGCCACTATGGGCCCCGACGGCATGGCGGAGGCTGCGGAGCAGTCCATGGCCAAGGCTCATTATCTGGAAAAGGCCCTGTGCGCCCTGCCCGGCGTGGAGCCGGTGTACGGCGGGGCGTATTTCCACGAGTTTGTCCTGAAAATGCCCCGCAGCCAGGAGCTGCTGGAGGCCCTGGACCGCCGGGGCATCCTGGGTGGTCTGCCTCTGGGCGACGACCGGGTCCTGTGGTGCGCCACGGAGAAGGTCAGCCGCCGGGAGCTGGACGAAGCCGTATCCATCGTCAAGGAGGTGCTGGACAGATGAAGCTGATTTTTGAAAAGAGCGTGCCCGGACGCCGGTGCACCATCCTGCCCGCCTGCGACGTGGAGACCGCGGCCCTGCCGGAGTCCCTGCGGCGGAGCGATAAGCCCGACCTGCCCCAGCTCAGCGAGACGGACATCTCCCGCCACTATACGGAGCTGTGCCACCAGGTCCACGGCGTCAACTGCGGGTTCTATCCCCTGGGCTCCTGCACCATGAAGTATAACCCCCGCATCGACGAGGAGATGGCGGCCCTGCCGGGCTTCACCAACTGCCATCCCCTGGCTCCCAGGGAGTCCCTGGCCGGTATGCGCCATGTGCTGGACACCGCCCGGGAATATCTCTGCGAAATCACCGGCATGGACGGCATGACCTTCCAGCCGGCGGCGGGCGCTCACGGCGAGTTCACCGGCGTGCTGCTGATCAAGCAGTATCACGACGCCCGGGGGGACAAGAAGCGCACCAAGATCATCGTTCCCGACTCCGCCCACGGCACCAACCCCGCCACGGCGGCCATGTGCGGCTATGAGGTGGTGAACATCGCCTCCGGCCCCGACGGCTGCGTGGACCTGGAGAGTCTGAAGGCCGCCCTGGGCGACGACACCGCGGGTCTGATGCTGACAAACCCCAACACCGTGGGCATCTTCGACAAGAACATCCTGGAGATCACCCGGCTGGTCCACGAGGCCGGCGGCCTGTGCTACTACGACGGAGCCAACCTCAACGCCGTGATGGGCATCGTCCGCCCCGGCGACATGGGCTTTGACTGCATCCACATGAATCTGCACAAGACCTTCGCCACGCCCCACGGCGGCGGCGGTCCCGGCGCAGGGGCCGTGGGCTGCAAGGCGTTCCTGACGCCCTATCTGCCCCATTCCGCCCTGGCGGAGGAGGAAGGGCATATCCAGGTCCGCAGCTTCATGGGCAACTTCCTGGTGGTGGTCCGGGCGCTGACGTACCTGCTGACCCTGGGCCGCCAGGGCATCCCCGAGGCGGCGCAGAACGCCGTGCTCAATGCCAACTACCTGCAGGAGAAGCTCTGGGGCACCTTCCAGCCGGCCTATGACCGCATCTGTATGCATGAGTTCGTGCTGGATCTCAGCGGCCTGAAGAAGGAGACCGGCGTCTCCGCCCTGGATGTGGCCAAGTCCCTGATTGACGAGGGCATTCATCCGCCCACCATGTACTTCCCCCTGATCGTCCATGAGGCCCTGATGCTGGAGCCCACGGAGACCGAGGGACCCGAGGTCCTGGACCAGGCGGCGGAGGTGCTGCGGATGCTGTACCGGCGAGCCTACGATGACCCCGAAGCCATGCACGATGCACCCCACCATATGCCCATCGGCCGTCCCGACGAGGTGAAGGCCGCCCGGCACCCGGTGCTGCGGTGGAAACGGGCGTGATCTCATCAACGGAGGAAGAAGCTATGTCTGATTATCAGCTCATCGTTATCGGCGCGGGGCCCGGCGGCTATACCGCCGCCCTGGAGGCCGCCAGGCTGGGGCTGCACACCGCCGTGGTGGAGCGCCGGGAGGTAGGCGGCACCTGCCTGAACCGGGGCTGCATCCCCACCAAGACCCTGCTCCACGCCTCCCAGGTATACCGGGACGCCGTGGACGGCTCCCCTGCCGGGGTCCACGCCGGGGACATCACCTTCAATCTGGGAGAGATGTTCGCCTATAAGCGGGCCGTTTCCGAAAAGCTCCGGGGCGGCATCCACGCCCTGCTGAAGGGAGCTAAAGTGGACCTGCTGGAGGGCACCGCCCGCATCGACGCCCCGGGCCGCGTCACCGTTGCCGGCCCGGAGGGGGACACGGTTTACACCGCCGACCGCATTCTGGCGGCCACCGGCTCCGTGCCGGTGCGCCCGCCCATCCCGGGGCTGGACCTGCCGGGGGTCATGACCTCCGATGAGCTGCTGGAGGGCAGCGACAGCCTGTATGAGTCCCTGGTGATCATGGGTGGCGGCGTCATCGGCGTGGAATTTGCCACGTTTTACGCGAACCTGGGCTGCCGGGTCACCCTCATCGAGGGCATGGACCGGCTGCTGCCCACCATGGACCGGGAGCTGGGTCAGAACCTGGGCCAGATCCTGAAAAAGCAGGGGGTGGAGGTGCTGACCTCCGCCATGGTCCGGCGGGTGGAGCAGACGCCGGAGGGCCTGACGGTCCATGTGGACCAGAAGGGCAAGGAAAAGGCCGTGTCCGGCGAAAAGGTCCTGTGCGCCATCGGACGCCGTCCCTGCTGGGACGGGCTGTTCGCCCCGGAGCTGGTTCCCGAGACCCGGGGCCGCAGCCTGCTGGTGGATGAGGACTTCCGCACCAGCATCCCCGGGGTCTATGCCATCGGCGACGTGTCCGCCGTGATCCAGCTGGCCCATGTGGCCGCCGCCCAGGGCATCGCCTGCGTGAATCGTATGTGCGGCCGCCAGGCCGCCACGGACCTGAACGTGGTGCCCAGCTGCATCTACAGCAGTCCCGAGATCGCCGTGGTGGGCCTCACCGAGGCCGAGGCCAAGGAGCAGGGCATCAACGCCGTGTCCGGCAAGTGCACCATGTTCGGCAACGCCCGGACGGTCATCGAGGACCCGGGCCGCTGCTTCATGAAGCTGATGGCCGACCGGGATACCGGCCGTCTCATCGGCGCGCAGCTGATGTGCCAGCACGCCAGCGACATCATCAGCCAGCTCAGCGCCGCCCTGGTAAACGGCCTGACGGTGGGGCAGCTGCTGTCCGTTATGCGGCCCCATCCCTCCTTTGAGGAGGCCATGACCGAGGCTCTGGAGCGCCTGGCCGAAAAGCTGTAACAACCTATACCGGCAAGCGCTCTCCCCCGGGTGCGGAAAATCTTCCGCGCCCGGGGGTTTTTGTTGCATTTGCAATTGTGAAATGTCTTGTCATACTATATATTGTAGGTAACAGGGCGGCAAGTACTCCCATATCTTGTGTCCATTGTACAGAATCGACAAAATATCCAGGGGATTTTCGTCAGGCATTTTCCCCATATTTAGGGCTTTGGGCTTGCATCAGCACAGGATATGGTATATGATTAAGAGGCTGATTGACCGCTGCTCCCCTGGGGCAGCTTTTCCTGTGGAGAGAGAAAAATCTGAGAAGAGGGAGGACGTTACACATGAAGATCATCAAGCGCAACGGGGCTGAGGTCCCCTTCGATATCCAGAAAATCGAGGTGGCCGTCACCAAGGCCAACAACTCTGTGGCCGAGGCCGACCGCATGACCCCGGTGCAGATCGGGCGCATTGCCGAGTCCGTGGAGCTGCAGTGCCAGAAGATGAACCGCGCTCCCACCGTGGAGGAGATTCAGGACATGGTGGAGCACCACATCATGGCCCACGGGGCCTTTGAGGTGGCCAAGCACTATATCACCTACCGCTATACCCGGTCCCTGGTGCGCAGGGCCAACACCACCGACGACAAGATCCTCTCCCTCATCGAGTGCAACAACGAGGAGGCCAAGCAGGAGAACTCCAACAAGAATCCCGTGGTGAACTCCACCCAGCGGGATTATATGGCCGGCGAGGTGTCCCGGGATATCACCAACCGTCTGCTGCTGCCCCAGGATATTGTGGAGGCCCATGAGGAGGGCATCATCCATTTCCACGACACCGACTATTTCGCCCAGCATATGCACAACTGCGACCTGGTGAACCTGGAGGACATGCTGCAAAACGGCACCGTTATCACCGGCACCATGATCGAAAAGCCCCATTCCTTCGCCACCGCCTGCAACATCGCCACCCAGATCGTGGCCCAGGTGGCCTCCAACCAGTACGGCGGCCAGTCTATCAGTCTGACCCACCTGGCCCCCTTTGTGGAGGTCAGCCGCCAGAAGATCCGCCGCATCGTGCTGGCGGAGATGGCGTCCATCGGCGTGGACCCCGGCGAGGAGAAGATCAGCGAGCTGGTGGAGGCCCGCCTGCGGGAGGAGATCCGCCGGGGCGTGCAGACCATCCAGTATCAGGTGGTGACCCTTCTGACCACCAACGGACAGGCCCCCTTCATCACGGTGTTCATGTACCTGAACGAGGCCCGGAACGAGCGGGAGAAGAAGGACCTGGCCATGATCATCGAGGAGATGCTGCTCCAGCGGTACCAGGGCGTGAAGAACGAGCAGGGCGTGTGGGTGACCCCCGCCTTCCCCAAGCTGATCTACACCCTGGAGGAGGACAACATCCACGAGGACGCCCCCTACTGGTATCTGACGGAGCTGGCCGCCAAATGCACCGCCCGCCGCATGGTGCCGGACTATATCTCCGAGAAGAAGATGAAGGAGCTCAAGGGCGACGTGTACACCTGTATGGGGTGCCGCTCCTTCCTGACCCCGGACCGTTTTACCGATGCCGGGATCGGCAACGTTGCCAACGCCGGAAATTACGAGCCCGGCAAGCACAAGTACTATGGCCGCTTCAACCAGGGCGTGGTCACCATCAACCTGCCGGACGTGGCCCTGTCCTCCGGCGGAAACACCGAGAAGTTCTGGCAGATCTTCGAGGAGCGGCTGGAGCTGTGTCACAAGGCCCTGCGGTGCCGCCACGAGCGGCTGCTGGGCACCACCTCCGACGCGGCCCCCATTCTGTGGCAGTATGGTGCCCTGGCCCGGCTGAAGAAAGGCGAGACCATCGACAAGCTGCTGTATAACGGCTATTCCACCATCTCCCTGGGCTATGCGGGCCTGTACGAGTGCGTGAAATACATGACCGGCAAGAGCCACACGGACCCCGCCGCCACCCCCTTCGCCCTGGCCATCATGCAGAAGATGAATGACAAGTGCAAGGAGTGGAAAACCGCCGAAAACATCGACTACTCCCTGTACGGCACGCCGCTGGAGTCCACCACCTATAAGTTCGCCAAGTGCCTGCAGAAGCGCTTCGGCGTCATCAAGGGCATCACCGACAAGGGCTACATCACCAACAGCTATCATGTGAACGTCACCGAGGAGATCGACGCCTTCACCAAGCTGGAGTTCGAGGCCCAGTTCCAGCACCTGTCCCCCGGCGGCGCCATCAGCTATGTGGAGGTGCCGGACATGCAGAACAACATCCCCGCCGTACTGGAGGTAATGAAGTTCATCTATGACCACATCATCTACGCCGAGCTGAACACCAAAAGCGACTATTGCCAGGTCTGCGGCTGGGACGGCGAGATCCAGATCGTGGAGGAGGACGGCAAGCTCATCTGGAAATGTCCCCGGTGCGGCAACACCGACCAGGATAAGATGAACGTGGCCCGCCGCACCTGCGGCTATATCGGGACCCAGTTCTGGAACCAGGGCCGCACCCAGGAGATCAAGGACCGGGTGCTGCACCTGTAAGAGGTTCCCGCTTCGGTCGCTGTTTGGTAGTATATATTACCCAAAAGGAGCAATATCGTGTACTATGGCAATCTGAAAAAATGTGATATTGCCAACGGCGTGGGGGTCCGGGTGACCCTGTTCGTGTCCGGCTGCACCAACCACTGCCCGGACTGCTTCCAGCCCCAGACCTGGGACTTTCACTATGGAAAGCCCTTCACCGATGACACCCGGGCGGAGATTTTCGCCGAGCTGGACAAGCCCTATATCAACGGGCTGACGGTGCTGGGGGGCGAGCCCTTTGAGCCGGAGAACCAGCGGGACCTGCTGCCGCTTCTGCAGGAGGTCCGGCGGCGGTATCCGGACAAGAGCATCTGGTGCTTCACCGGCTTCCGGCTGGAGGACGAGCTGCTGCGGGATGGGTCCCATCCCCGGTGCCAGGTAACGGACCGGCTGCTCTCGTGCATTGATGTGCTGGTGGACGGACGGTTCGTGGCGGCAGAGAAGGACATCAGCCTGCAGTTCCGGGGCAGCCGGAACCAGCGGGTGCTGGACCTGCCCAAAACCCTGGCCGCCGGGCAGCCGGTGATCTGGGAGCACCTGAAAAAATGAAATCAAAACCTCCGGCTAAGCCGGAGGTTTGATCTGGCCCTATAAGGGCCTATTACTGGCAAGCCCCTCAAGGGGCACGAATTTTTCTTCGTTCGCATTCTCTGCCCTACCGCCCGTAAACAGGCCATCACCATCACAGGCAAGCTTTTGCTTGTCGTTGGTTTTATTACTTGTCATGAATTAGTCTCCTTGTTTTTGTAAGTCTTGGCCGGCAAACCTTTGCCTTACTTTAACTCGGAGACTTTTTCTTGTCTACTCTTCCCCTCGCCATAGGCTATTTTTTCCCACCGGCAGAGCCGGTGGTTTTCTTTGTGAACCAAAAAACAGCGGGCATCCGGTGCAGAAGCCGGTTGCCCGCTGGATATTTATTCGGGATGCGTATCAGCTGATCTGGGCCGGGTCCGGGCTTTTCCGCCAGAACCGGGTCATAAAGACCAGGGCCATCACCAGGCACAGGGCCTCGGAGATCACCGGCGCGAACCAGATGACACTGCCGCCCCATACCGCCGCCAGCAGCAGCAGGGCTGCGGCCTGCAGCGCCAGCCCCCGGCCCACGGAGATGCAGATGGCCGGGCGGGGCCGCTCCACCGCCGTCAGGAAGCCGCCCATCAGCACGTTGAAGCCCACCATCAGATAGCACAGGCCGTACCGCCGCAGGGCGTCCACCGAGGAGAGGTTCAGCGCCGGGTTTTCGTCCCCCAGGAAGACGTGGACGATCTGGGGCGCCAGCAGCTGCACCGCGCCGAAGCACAGAACGGTCATACCCGCCAGGGTCACCAGGCCATAGCGCAGCAGACGGCGGCAGCCGCCCCGGTCCTTCTGGCCGTAGTGATAGCTGACCAGGGGCTGGGACCCCTGGGACACCCCCAGCATGATGTTCAGGATCAGGGTGTTGATGTAAGCGATGATGGTGTAGCTCACCAGGCCGTCCTGGCCGATGCAGCGCAGGATGGTGCGGTTGAACAGGAAGATCATCACGCCGTTGCACAGCTCCGTAACGCCGTCAGACACGCCGATGGGCAGGAGCCGCCGGTAGATATGCCAGTCGGGCCGGAAGCGCACCAGGTGGAAGGTGGTGCGCTTGCCCAGGAAATGGGTCAGGTAGATCACACACGTCAGCAGCTGAGACAGGCCCGTGGCAAAGGCCGCGCCCCATGCGCCCCAGTCCAGCAGGAAGATGGCCACATAGTCCAGCACGCAGTTGGTCAGGCAGCCGGTGATCACCGTGACGATGGCCAGGGTGGGCCGTCCGTCGGTTTTCACCAGGATCTCCATGTTGTACGAAACGATGAAGCACACGGCGAAGGGGGCAAGTCCCCGCAGATAGTCCTTGGTATATTCCAGCGTCACGTCCTTGGCCCCCAGCAGCATGGCGAAGGGCTCCAGGAAGATCAGCACCAGGGCGGTGATCACCAGGCCGATGACCACCAGCACCGCCAGATTCTGGGAAAACAGGCTGTTGGCATTTTCCCGGCTGCCCTGGCCCAGGTAGATGGCGATGATGGTGCTGGTGCCCACGGCAAACAGCACGGCGATGGAGAACATGAAGTTGGTGAAGGGGATGGCCAGGTTGACAGCGCTCATGGCGTATTCACCCACGCCCTTCGCCACGAACAGGCCGTCCACGATGGAGTACAGGGAGAACACCATCAGGGAGGCCACCGTGGCGGCGGAGAAGTGGAGAAACTGGGAGAGCAGACTGCGCTTGTTCAGCATTTTGGATGATTTTCCTTTCCTTTCAGCGGCGTACCGCAAATACTACTGCCATTATATCCGAAATTTTCCAGCCAGTCAAGTCCCCGGGCGCTTGAAAACCGGCGTAGAGTTTAGTATAATGAATAAAAAGAGAGTTTGGGGAGGTTTTTATCATGAAAATATACGTCATGGATGCATTCGCCGCCAAGCTGTTCGGCGGCAACCAGGCAGGGGTGGCCCTGCCGGAGAGGGACGTCAGCGACGAGACCATGCGCCTGATCGCCGCCGAGCTGAAGCATTCGGAGACGGCCTTTGTCCGGCCCCGGGCCGACGGCAGCGTGGACCTGCGCTATTTTACCCCGGCGGGGGAGGTGGAGCTGTGCGGACATGCCACCATTGCCAGCTTTGCCCTGCTGCGGCGGCTGGGCCTGCTGGCCGACGGCCGCCATGTGGCCCACACCAAGGCAGGCGACCTGCAGATCTCCGTGGACGGCGAGGTGGTCTGGATGGACATGGCCCCGCCCCGGTGGCTGGGAGAGCTGACCCGGGTGGAGTGGGAGCCGCTGTACCGGGCCTTCGGCCTCACCGGCGCGGACCGGCCCCGGGACCTGACGCCCCAGATCGTGTCCACGGGCCTGGCGGATATCATGATGCCGGTGCGGGACCGGGAGACCCTGCTGCGGGCCCGTCAGAACGAGACGCTGGTGGCGGAGCTGTCCCGGCGGCAGAAGGTCACCGGCGTGCATATGTTCTGCCTGGGGGACGACACCTGCACCGCCTGGTGCAGCAACTTCGCCCCTCTGTACGACATTCCGGAGGAGTGCGCCACCGGCACCTCCAACGGAGCCTTGACTTATTACCTGTACCGCTATGGCCTGGTGCAGCCGGACCGGGAAAACGTGTTCATTCAGGGAGAGCATATGCGCCGTTCCTCGGAAATACGCAGCCGTCTGACGGTGGAAAAGGGCGACGCCCTGATCCGGGTAGGCGGTCGGGCCGTGCTGAGCCTGTCCGGCGAGATTTACGCCGACTGACACAGCAAGCCCCCGGATACCGGGCAGTGGAAGCTGTCCGGTATCCGGGGGCTTTTTGCGTGTATAATCCTGCGTCAGGCCTTGGCGTCCTTGATGAAGATGAAATTCTCCATCAGGTCCATGCGGTCCAGCACGGCCTCCACCCGGGTCTGAACGCCCATGATGTCCGTGAACACCAGGGCGCCCTCCTGCTGCCGGACGGCGGCCACATTTTTGCACACCAACTGTTTTTCGCCGTCATGCATACGATAAACCGTGGAAAGACACATGGCTCATTCCCCCTTCAGCACCACCAGCGCCTCCGCCAGCTTCTTGTTGCCCACCTCAAAGTCCACCACGGCGTCGTGGATCAGCTGGGCCGCCTCGCTGTCGCCCAGGTCGTGGGCCAGCTCGTGCAGCTCCTGGGCGTGGTGCTGGTTGTGGCCCAGCATATAGGTCAGCATAGCCACCCTCTCCTCCAGGCCGGTGTGGCCGTGGTCATGGGGGTGATCGTGGTCATGGTCGTGATGATGCTCGCACATAGTGATGCTCCTCCCTGCTTTTTTGCCCATTTTAGCACGGCAAGGGGCTAAAGTCAAACCCGGATGGGGCCACTTTTCCCGACCAAAGTCCTGTTTCTGTCATATTATGAACACATTGGCCAATAATGTATAAAATGTATAAAATCATTGACATTTTTTTCGCAATTCTGTATAATTTAGTAGTAATTTGTCGTGCCATGCAGGATGGAACAAACGACGTTAGGAGGAAAGAGATAATATGAGGGACCTGAAACACCTGATCTTTATGGAGGATCTGCTGCAGGAGGCCAACAATGATCTGGTCAAGCAGGCCAAGGCCGAGGGCCGCCGGGCTTTGGGCTACACCTGCAACTTCATGCCGGAGGTTCTGCTGGATCTCGCGGGCTGCTTCTCTGTGCGCCTGCGGGCCCCCCGCAGCGGCTCGCCGGACATGGCCACCTACTACATGTCCGCCCGGACCTGTCACTTCGGCCGCAGCCTGATGGAGCGCGCGTTGGAGGGCGGGTTCAACTTCCTGGATGCCCAGATGGCCACCGAGACGTGCACCGTCACCTGCCGGTTCCAGGAGCACCTGATGCAGAAGCACCTGGACTCCGTGAAGGACATGGACATCATCCAGAACCCCGACTTCTTCTGCGAATTCACCGACGTACCCTTCAAGAAAACCGAAAACAGCTATCTGCACTATCGCCGGCAGCTGCAGGCCCATGTGCTGGATCCCCTGGCCCAGAACTTCGGCATCGACACCTCCGACGAGGCCCTGCTGAAGGCCATCGAGCAGCACAACGAGGTCTGCCGCCTGATCACCGAGATCGGCAGCTACCGCAAGCTGGACGTGCCCACCATCACGGGGTATGAGTTCCACGTGATCCAGCTGGCCAGCCTCACCTGTCCCAAGGACCTGATCCTGCCCTATCTGCGGGAGACCGCGGAGGAGCTGAAGACCCGCCAGCCCGACGCCAAGCCCGCCTATCGCTGCAAGCTGGTGCTCTCCGGCGCCGAGAACGACGACCCCAACTTCACCAAGCTCATCGAAAGCTGCGGCGCCCTGGTGGTGGCGGACCGCTACTGCTACGGCAGCCTGCCCGGCCGGGAGGAGATCGTGGTCCAGCCCGGTCAGGCCCCGCTGGACGCCATCGCCCGGCACTATCTCAACTTCAGCATGTGTCCCCGGTTCATGGGCCAGGACGAGATGCGCGGCCGCAAGAAGTATCTGGCGGACCTGGTGAAGGAGTACAAGGCCGACGGCATCATCGTGGCCAGCAACAAGTTCTGCGAATACTGGAGCTATGAGCGCACCATCGACACCATCGTCCTCAACCGCGACTTCGGCATCCCCGTATGCTCCATCGAGAAGGAATACGTCAACGCCGCCTCCGGCCAGCTGCGCACCCGCTTCCAGGCGTTCATCGAAAGCGTTGAGATCAAGAAGATTCAGGAGGGCGCAAGAAAATGAAAAAGTTCGATCTGAAAAAGACCGTGGCCAAGGCCAGGAGCCTGGACTATAAGAAGCTGGCCCGGGACTTCGTATACGGCAAGCCCGCCGGCGAGCGCCGCCTGGGCGACCTGTACATGGACAAGACCGGCCTGTACAAGCACCGGGAGTGGCGCGGCATCAAGGACACCTTCTACTACTTCAACAAGGTGTGGCTGTATAACTACGGCATGATGGTCTACGATGTCATGCGCTACGGCGGCATCGTCACCTTCGCCAAGGGCTGCTGGCGCTATCGCTGGATGGGCCAGACCTATCTGCCGGTGCTGCACTGGTTCGACCGCGGCATGGAGGGTCTCCGGGGCGAGGCGCTGCGGGCCTGCCCGTGGCACTATCGGGGCATGGTCAACGCCACCATCTTCCAGTTCATGCAGATGTTCCGCAACGACCTGAACCTGAACAAGTCCGACAAGGTCCGGGCCAAGCATGACAAGACCATGGCCCACGACGAAACCGTGTGGGGCGGCGTCTTCTACCCCTTCAGCAAGGAGGTGGAGAACGTTCCCCTGCAGATGGTCCCCTATTTCGTCACCTGCCACGTGAACAACCACACCGTCCTCAACTACATCGACGCGGTGCAGTCCCTGGGTCTGCCCGGCGACCCCTGCCCCATGTGCCAGGCCGAGGCGGGCCTGTTCGTGCTGGACGATGTGCCCGACTACTACAAGGCCGTCATCACCTCCAACGAGGCCTGCGACGGCTCCGTGGCCACCTCCATTCTCCAGGACTGGCTGATGGACAAGCCGCTGTTCGCCATGCCCCAGCCCATGCAGTTTGACGATCCCCTGGTCCAGGAGCACTGCCAGCGGGAGATCGAGGAGGCCTGGAGGTTCATCGGGGAGCAGACCGGCGCGGCCTTCGACTGGAACCAGCTGGTGAAGCGGCTGGAGAGCCAGAACGAGCTGCAGCGTTTCGAGTGGGAGAAGTGGGACGTGGCCGCCAACACCAATTACTATCCCATCAACGGCGTGTCCCAGGCCCTGTACCGCATCTACCAGAGCCAGTACGGCGACCTGCCCGGCTGGCACGAGATGGACAAGAAGGTCCGCAAGATCATGGAGAAGTGCGTGGAGCAGCGCATCAACAGCTTCCCCCTGACCCGCCACCGGGTCATCGCCTGGTCCTGCGCCCCTCTGTATTACTCCAACTGGTGCACCTGGGCCTATAACTGCTGGGGCCTGAACACCATCATCAACATGGACTCCCTGATGTTCAACATGACCATCCGCACCGACAGCTACAGCCACACCCTGGCCGACATGGCCCAGTATCACGAGTGGGCCCCCATGCGCCGGATGGCCGTTGGCGGTATGCACCACATCTTCGAGCTGTGGGAGAACATGGAAAAGTTCCACTGCGATATGGTGGTCATGTATGACCAGCTGCTGTGCAAGGGTATGCAGGGCGTTCACGGTATGTTCGAGGACGAGTTCCGGGCCCGTGACGTCCACGCCATCTGGCTGCCCCACGCCCTGCCCGACAAGCGCAATGTCTCCCGGGCGGAGATCCGCTCCATCATCAACGACTACATGACCACCGTCATGCACGAGGAGCCCATCGACCCGTCCCTGCTGGAGTTCGACGATTCCCAGAGCTGGTAAGGAGGAAAGAAAATGCGTAAGGTGTTGAAAATTCTGAAAAAGGTCCTGTTCATCGGGCTGGGCGTGTATGCCGCCCTGTTCGCCGTCTTCTTCTTCGATCTGGACGGCAAGGCCCTGTTCTATGGCGTGGAGCCGTTCCTGTGCCGCCACTATGACCGCATGGAGCGCCGCGACCCCCTGAAGCAGCCCTATGAGACCACCAAGCCCCACTACGAGTACAACAAATAAGGAGTAATTGACTATGAAATATTACGGCGGCTGCGACGTAGGCTCCACCTACACCAAGGCAGTGATCCTGGACGAAACCGGCAAAATCTGCGCCGATACCACCATCCGCAGCAAGATCAATTCCGAAACCTCCGCAAAGCTGGCCATGGAGGAGGTCCTGAACAAGGTGGGCCTGAAGTCCTCCCAGGACCTGGCTTACCTGATCGGCACCGGCTACGGCCGCAATAAGGTGCCCTTCGCTGACGAGAACATCTCCGAAATCTCCTGCCACGCCATGGGCGTCCACGTCACCGACCCCAGCGTCAAGGCCATCATCGACATCGGCGGCCAGGACGTCAAGGGCATCTCCATCGACACCGACGGCACCGTGAAGAACTTCGCCATGAACGACAAGTGCGCCGCCGGTACCGGCCGCTTCTACGAGGCCATGGCCCGCAGCTTTGAAATGAGCCTGCCGGAGTTCTCCAACCTGTCCCTGACGGCCAGGAACGTGATCCCCATCACCGCCCAGTGCACGGTGTTTGCCGAGTCCGAGGTCATCACCCTGGTGGGCGAGGGCAAGCCCATGGACGAGATCGCCGCGGGCATCCAGATGGCCGTGGCCAAGCGCTGCTTCGTCATGGCCAAGAAGGCCGGCGCCACCGACGCCATCACCCTCACCGGCGGCTGCGCCAAGAACGCCGGTCTGAAGCAGGCCATCGAGCGGGTGCTGAAGCTGAAGGTCATCGACCTGAAGACCGACCCCCAGTTGATGGGTGCCCTGGGCGCCGCCGAATACGCCCGCCAGAAGGGCATGGCCCGCTGACCATGGACCAGCATATCCATCCCCACGACCACGACCACCCCCATCCGCATACCCACAGCCATACCCAGACCAAGGCGGTGCTCAACCGCCTGTCCCGGGCCCAGGGGCACCTGGAGTCTGTGCGCAAAATGGTGGAGCGGGGCGAGGACTGCGCCGAGGTGCTGGTGCAGTTGGCGGCGGTGATCTCCGCCCTGAACAGCACCGGCCGGGTCATCCTCAAGGACCACATCGCCCACTGCATTGTGGACGCTGTGGAGTCCGGCGACAACGAGGCCGTGGAGTCCCTGAACCAGGCCATTGACCGATTTATGCGGTAAAATTTGTGAACATTTTTCCAAAACAATTGACATTTTTCAACATTGTGTCTATAATTTAGCATAGGATAGAGGATCAGAGGAGCCCCTGTCACCTGATGATGCAAGTGAAGTGCCGCCAGATCAAAAAGCAGCTGGAGGAGAAAGGTGCTCTGAACCCCGCCCAGCAGCTGACCTATGACATGGCCACCAAGGGGACCAGCGCCGTCTGTCCCGAAAATCTCCAGCCGGTCATCGACTGGTCCAATTCCGTGAAGTAAGGAGCGAGCTTATGGAAAAGGTGAAAGAAATCCTGCTGGTCGGCGGCAAAGCCGCCCTGGACAGCGCCGTGGAGCTGGGCCGCAGCGTGGTGCAGCTGGCTGCCCGCCTGGGCAGCACCGCCGCACAGTTCGTGAGCCAGAAAACCTGCGCCGTGGTGAAGGAACACCGTCAGCCCCTGCTGCTGGCTGCCGCCGTGGTATCCGGCGTTCTGGCCGTGGGCTCTGTGGTGCTGTGGCTGGTGTGCCGGAAAAAGTAGGTTTCCTATCGTATTTTATAACAGAGCGGGGGGACGCGGTGCGTCTCCCCGCTGCTGACAGAAAAGAGGAGTCAATTTATGGAAAAAAAGGCATTCAAGGCGGAGTCCCAGCGGCTGCTGGACCTGATGATCCACTCCATTTACACCCACAAGGAGATCTTCCTGCGGGAGATCATCTCCAACGCCTCCGACGCCATCGATAAGCTGTGCTATCTGTCCCTGACGGACGAAAACGTGGGCCTCAAGCGGGAGGATTTTGCCATCACCCTGTCCATCGACAAGGAGAACCGCACTCTTACCGTCAGCGACAACGGCATCGGCATGGACGCGGATGAGCTGGAGAACAACCTGGGCGTCATCGCCTCCAGCGGCACCTTCCAGTTCCGGCAGGAGCTGGACAAGGAGGCCGAGGCCGACGTCATCGGTCAGTTCGGCGTGGGCTTCTACTCGGCCTTCATGGTGGCCGACCACATCACCGTTATCTCCCGGAAATACGGCCGGGAGCAGGCCTATCGCTGGGATTCCGACGGTCTGGAGGGCTACACCATCGAGCCCTGCACCCGTGACGCCGTGGGCACCGACATCATCATGCACATCAAGCCCGACGGCGAGGAGAAGGACGAATACAGCCAGTATCTCCGGGAGTATCCCCTGTATAAGCTGGTGAAGAAGTATTCCGATTACATCCGCTTCCCCATCAAGATGCTCATGCCCCACCCCCAGGTGAAGGAGGGCAGTCCCGAGGATAAGCCCGAGTATGAGGAGGTCTTTGCGTGGGAGACCCTCAACAGCATGGTGCCCCTGTGGCAGCGGAAGAAGGCCGACGTCACCCGGGAGGAGTATGACAAGTTCTATCAGGAGCGCTTCGGCGATCCCGCCGCCCCTCTCAGCGTCATCACCGTGTCCGCCGAGGGCGCCGTCACCTACAAGGCCCTGCTGTATATCCCCTCCCAGGCCCCCAGCCAGTATTACACCGAGGACTATAAGCCCGGCCTGCAGCTGTACGCCTCCGGCGTGATGATTATGGACAGCTGCGCCGACCTGCTGCCGGACTATTTCAACTTCGTCCGAGGCGTGGTGGAGTCCCCGGACCTGAGCCTGAACATCTCCCGGGAGCTGCTGCAGCATGACCGGCAGCTGAAGATCATCTCCGCCAACCTGGAAAAGAAGATCAAGGCCGAGCTGGAGCGGATGCTGAAGGACGACCGGGAGAGCTATGAGAAGTTCTACCGCAGCTTCGGCCGCCAGCTGAAGCTGTGCGCCCTGGACAACTACGGGGCCAAGAAGGAGCAGCTGCAGGACCTGCTGCTGTTTTACTCCTCCACCGAGAAGAAGCCCGTGACCCTGGCGGAGTATGTGTCCCGGATGCAGCCGGACCAGAAGTTCATCTATTTCGCCTCCGGCGACACCGTGGACGCCATCGACCATATGCCCCAGACGGAGCTGCTGAAGGACCACAACATGGAGATTCTGTACTTCACCGACAAGGCCGACGAGTTCCTGCCGGACATGCTGCAAAAGTACCAGGATAAGCCCTTCCGCTCCGCCATTGACGGGGATCTGGAGCTGGGCGATGAGCAGAAGCCCGATGAAACCGACAGCTATCAGGAGGGCTTCGCCTTCCTGAAGGAGGCACTGGGGGATAAGGTGGACCAGGTGAAGGCCTCCACCAAGCTCAAGACCCATCCGGTGTGCCTGTCCAGCGGCCAGGGCATCACCTTCGAGATGGAGAAGTATTTCACCGCCGTGCAGCCGGAGCTGGGCATGAAGGCCAAGCGCATTCTGGAGATCAACGTGGATCATCCCGCCTTCGCCGCCTTCGAGACCGCCCGGATCATCGACCCGGACAAGGCCAAAAAGTACGCGGAGATTCTCTATAACCAGGCCTGCCTCATCGCCGGCCTGCCCATCGAGAACCCCTCCGCCTACACGGACCTGGTCTGCTCCCTCTGGAAGTGACCATAAAAATAAGCCCTCTCCCACCGGAGAGGGTTTATTCTTATGGCTTATTTTTTATGCCGAGATGGGAAACAGCAGCTTCAGCACGCCGAAGACCACCAGGGACGCGGCAGCGGCGATCAGAAAGATGAAGCAGGTCCTCCGGTCCCGCTGGGCCAGGGCCTGGTCCTCATGCTCGTTCTGCCACCGCACATAGAACCAGGCCGCGCACAGCAGACAGACGATCGGCGCAAACAGCAGGCCGATCATGGCAACGTATTCCATAGCAGTTCCTCCCTCGCTTTTTCTCCAGTATACCCTATCTGCGTTCCCCCGTCAATTGTGGGTTTTCCCCAGAGGGCCGGGTGGTTGATTTCCCCGGGAAATGGTGTTATCCTATTATAAAAAGAGAGAACTGAGGAACCGCACTTATGATATTCAGCCATCACCACGCCCACGCCCGGCGGGACGTGGACATGACCCAGGGCAGCATCACCCGCCACCTGATCCAGTTCGCCCTGCCGCTGCTGGCCGGAAACGTGTTCCAGCAGCTTTACAACATGGTGGACACCTGGGTGGTGGGCAACTTTGTGTCCAACGAGGCCTTTTCCGCCGTGGGCACCGTGGGGCCCATCATCAACATGCTCATCGGCTTCTTTATGGGCCTGTCCAGCGGCGCGGGGGTGGTCATCAGCCAATACTACGGGGCCCACCGGCCCGAAAAGGTCCGGGACACCGTCCACACGGCCATGGTGCTGACCCTGGTGCTGTGCGGGGTGTTCACGGCCCTGGGCCTGGCCCTGATCCCGGCCATGCTGGACCTGATGAACACCCCGGCGGAGGTGCTGCCGGAGTCCACGGCGTATCTGTCCATCTATTTCTCCGGCATCACGGGCCTGCTGATCTATAACATGGGCTCCGGCATTCTCCGGGCCGTGGGCGACTCCCGGCGGCCCTTCTATTTCCTGGTGGTGTCGGCGATGCTGAACACCGGGCTGGACCTGCTGTTTGTGATCCGGTTCCACATGGGCGTGGCCGGTGTGGCCTGGGCCACCATCATCGCCCAGGCGGTGTCGGCAGTGCTGGTGCTGGCGGTGCTGATGCGGACGGACAGCTGCGTCCGGGTGGAGCTGCGGCGGCTGCGGGTCCACTGGGACATGCTGAAAAAAATCGTCCGGGTGGGCATCCCGGCGGCTCTGCAAATGGCCGTTACCGCCTTTTCCAACGTGTTCGTCCAGTCCTATATCAACCATTTCGGCGCGGACTGCATGTCCGGCTGGACGGCGTATACCAAGATCGATCAGCTGATGTTCCTGCCCATGCAGTCCCTGGCCCTGTCCGCCACCACCTTTGTGGGGCAGAACCTGGGCGCAGGCGACACCCCCCGTGCCCAGCAGGGCGTCCGCCGGGCGCTGGGGATCTCCCTGGCGGTGACGGCGGTGCTGATGGTCCCGGTGCTGGTGCTTGCGCCCCAGCTGACGGCCTTCTTCAACCGCAAGGCCGAGGTGGTGGCCTACGGCACCCTGCTGCTGCGGTATATCTCCCCCTTCTATCTGCTGTGCTGCATCAACCAGATCTACTCCGGCGCACTCCGGGGCGCAGGCAACAGCCAGGTGCCCATGGTGATCATGCTGGGCTCCTTTGTGGTGTTCCGCCAGATCTATCTGTATATCGTGTCCCATTTCATCACCAATACCCTGCTGCCCCTGGCCATGGGCTATCCCGCCGGATGGCTGGTGTGCAGCGCCGCCACGCTGCTGTATTACCGCAGGGCCGCCCTGGGCCGGCAGCGCCTGGTGGAAGATAACTAAAGCCGGAGGAAGCCCGTCTATGCGTCAGATCAACGTATCCCTGGGACAGCGGTCCTATCCCATTCTCATCGGCCCGGGTCTGCTGGGCCGGGCGGCGGAGCGGCTGAGCGCCCTGCCGGTAAAGCGCTGGGCCGTGGTGGCCGACGAGACTGCGGCGTCCCTTTATGCCGGGAGCCTGGGGCTACCGGTGTATGCTTTCCCCGCCGGGGAGGGCAGCAAGTGCCTGGCGGTGTATGAGTCCCTGTGCCGCCGGATGCTGGCTGACGGCTTCACCCGGGCGGACGGCATCGTGGCCCTGGGCGGCGGCGTTGCCGGAGACCTGGCGGGCTTTCTGGCCGGGACCATCCTGCGGGGCGTCCCCCTGGTCCAGATGCCCACCACCCTGCTGGCCCAGGTGGACAGCAGCGTGGGCGGCAAAACCGGCCTGGACCTGCCGGAGGGGAAAAACCTCATCGGCTGCTTTTACCAGCCCTCCCTGGTGCTGGCGGACACCGATTGCCTGGGTACGCTGCCCCGGCGGCAGCTGTCCTCCGGCATGGCGGAGGTCATCAAGTGCGGCGTTATCGGGGACGAGGAGATCCTCCGCCATCTGGAAACGGCGACAAAGCCGGATCTTCCCTGGCTGGTGGAGCGCTGCTGCCGGTATAAGGCGGCGGTGGTGGCCCGGGACGAGCGGGACGGCGGCCCCCGCCGCCTGCTGAACTTCGGCCATACCTTCGGCCATGCCTACGAGGCCGCCGGAGGGTACGACGCCTATACCCACGGCGAGGCCGTGGCCGCCGGGATGATGCAGATGCTCCGCTGGCAGGTGTCCCACGGGCTGGGCGGACAGGAGCTGCTGGACAGGCTCACCCCCCTGCTGGAGCGGTGGGAGCTTCCCGTCCGGCTGCCCTGGGATGGGGCGGCGGACTATCTGGCCCGGGACAAGAAGCGGGCCGGAGATCAGGTTACCATCGCCGTGGCTCAGCGGGCCGGGGCGGGCCGCCTGCTGACGGTACCCCTGGCGTCCCTGCTGGAGGTGGAGTGATGGACCTGCGCCTGTATCCCGCCCCTTTGCGGGGCGCGGTGACGCCGCCGCCCTCCAAAAGCCTGCTGCACCGGCAGCTGATCTGCCTGGCCCAGGCGGGGCAGTTCCCCTGCCCCCCGGACCCCGCCGACGACGTTCTGGCCACGGTCCGGGGCCTGTGGGCCCTGTATCACCGGCCGGAGCCGGTCATCGACTGCGGGGCCAGCGGCAGCACCCTGCGGTTTCTTCTGCCCCTGGCCATGGCCCGAGGCCAGGTAGGGACCCGGTTCACCGGCACCCGGCGGCTGCTGGCCCGTCCCCTGCCCGGGGACTGGGGCCTTGCGCCCACGGAAAACGGTCTGCGGGTCACCCGCCCCCTTTCCCCGGGCCGCATCCCGGTGGACGGAAGCCGGACCTCCCAGCTGGTTTCCGGTCTGCTGATGGCCCTGCCGGGCCTGGCGGCGGACTCAGAGCTGGTTCTCACGGGGGTTCTCGCCTCCCGGCCATATGTGGACCTGACCCTGGCGGTGCTGGAGCGGTGCGGCATTGTCATTGAGGAAAGCCCCGGCGGCTTTCTTATCCCCGGCGGGCAAAGGTTCCGCCCGGTTCCCATGGAGCCGGAGCCGGACTGGTCCGCCGCCGCCTTCTGGCTGGCAATCGCCGCCCTGGGCTGTCCCGTGGAGGTCACGGGGCTGCGCCGGGACTCCCTGCAGGGAGACCGGGCCGCCGGGGCGCTGTGCCGGTGTCTGCCGGGCACTGTGGACCTGACGGATATCCCGGACCTGCTGCCGCCGCTGGCGTTGGCGGCGGCGCTGCGGCCGGGAACGGAAACCCGCTTCACCGGAGCCGCCCGGCTGCGGGACAAGGAGAGTGACCGCCTGGCCTCGGTGTCGGCGGCGCTGACGGCCCTGGGGGGCCGCGTCCGGCAGGAGCCGGAGGGTCTCACCGTATGGGGCACGGACCGTCTCACCGGCGGCGAGGCCCACAGCTGCGGCGACCATCGCATTGCCATGCTGTGCGCCTGCGCCGCGCCCTTCTGCACCGGCCCGGTGCTGCTGCGCGACGCCGGGTGCACCGATAAATCCTACCCCGGCTTCTGGGCGGATTACCGCCGCCTGGGGGGACAAACGGAGGAAGTATAAATGCTGGATTACACCATTTTCGGCGAATCCCACGGCCCCGCCGTGGGGGTGCTGGTCACCGGCGCGGCCCCGGGCCTGCCGGTGGACCGGGAGATCATCGCCCGGGAGCTGGAGCGCCGGGCCCCCGGCGGCCCTCTGGCCACCGCCCGGCATGAGCCGGACCGGCTCCATATTCTCAGCGGCGTCTATCAGGGCTTCACCACCGGCGACCCCATCTGCCTGGTTCTGGAAAACCGGGACACCCGGTCCGGGGACTATGAGGCCCTGCGGAATAAGCCCCGGCCCGGCCATGCGGACTACGCCGCCTGGGTGCGCAGCGGGGGACACAACGATCCCCGGGGCGGCGGGGCCTATTCCGGCCGCCTGACGGCCCCTCTGGTGGCGGCAGGCGCCATGGTGAATGCCTGGCTGAAAGAACAAGATATTGAGCTGAAAGCGCAAGTTATTGATGAAAACGCCCTCCGGCAGCAGGCAGCAGAAGCCAAGGCCGACGGAGACTCCGTAGGCGGGGAGATCGCCTGCACTGTCACGGGGCTTCCGGCGGGGCTGGGCGGCCCCGGCTGGCGGGAGGCGGTGGAGTCGGAGCTGGCCCGGCACCTGTTCGCCATTCCCGCAGTGAAGGCCCTGGGCTTCGGCGACGGCGCGGCCCTGGCCCATATGCGGGGCAGCCGGGCCAACGACCCCCTGCGCACCGACGGTACCTGCGTCCGCACCGTCACCAATCACAACGGCGGCATCAACGGCGGCGTCACCAACGGTATGCCCCTGACCTTTACCGTCACCTTCAAGCCCACCCCCTCCATCGCCCTGCCCCAGGATACGGTGGATCTGTCCCGGATGGAAAACTGCACCGTGGCCGTTACCGGCCGCCACGACCCCTGCATCGCCCTGCGGGCGGCCCCCATTGTGGAGGCGGCGGCGGACCTGGCCCTGTGGCGGGTGCTGGATCCCCGGGGCGGCGATCTGAAATCCCTGCGGCTGCAGCTGGACGACGTGGACCGGCAGCTGGTGGGGCTGCTGGTCCGGCGGCAGGAGCTGTCCCGGGACATCGGGGCCTATAAGGCGGCCCACGGTCTCCCGGTGCGGGACCCGGAGCGGGAGGCCCAGGTGCTGCGCAGCCGGGGCGACCTGGCCCCGGAGCACCGGGCGGAGGTAGGGCGCCTGTATGAGACGCTGATGGCCCTGAGCCGGGAGCAGCAGTCGTGAGGAACCTGATTTTTGTGGGCCTGCCCGGCAGCGGCAAGAGCACCGTGGGGCGGCTGTGCGCCAAGGCCTTGAACCTGCCCTTTGTGGACGCGGACAAGTTCCTGGAGCAGAGGGAGGGCCGTTCCGTCGCCGATATCTTCGCGTCAAGCGGCGAGGGGTATTTCCGGGACCTGGAGTCCCGGGTTCTGGCGGAGCTGTGCCGCCGGGAGGGCATCGTCCTGGCCACCGGCGGCGGCGCGGTGCTGCGGCGGGAGAACCGGAGGCTGCTGCGGGACGGGGGCCTGGTCATCTTCCTGGACCGGTCCCCCTGGGCCATCCGCCGCACCCTGCGGCGGCAGGGCCGTCCCCTGCTGACGGATGACGGGGCCATTTTCCGCCTGGCCCGGCAGCGGCGGGACCTGTACCGGGCCACCGCCCACCATTCCGTCAACAAACCCACAGCCCGCCAGGCGGCGGAGGAAGCCGTCCGCCTATGGAGAGAGGAGCAGACATGAAAATTCTCATTCTCAACGGCCCCAACCTGAACCTGCTGGGAAAGCGGGAGCCGGGCATCTACGGCACCGGCAGCTACGACGACCTGTGCATGGAGCTTGTGGCCTATGCCGCTGCCCGGGACATCCGGGTGGACATCCGCCAGAGCAACCACGAGGGGGTGCTCATTGACGAAATACAGGCCGCTGACGGGGTGTATGACGGTATCGTCATCAATCCCGGGGCCTATACCCACTACAGCTACGCCATCTATGACGCCCTGCTGGCCGTCAGCGTCCCGGCGATAGAGGTCCACCTCAGCAACATCAACCGGCGGGAATCCTTCCGCCGTATCTCCGTCACCGCTCCGGCCTGCCGGGCCCAGATCGTGGGCCACGGCTTCCTGGGCTATATGGAGGCCATGGACCTGCTGGCAGGAGATGGTCCTCTGGTATGAGGCTCTGCGTCATCGGCGACCCGGTGGGGCACAGCCTGTCCCCCCTGCTGCACCGGCGGATGCTGGACCGGGCGGGATTGACGGGCAGCTATGAGACCGTCACCGTGACCCCGGACACCCTGCCGGAGTTCCTGGCGGCGGCCCGGGCCGGGGCCTGGGACGGCTGCAACGTCACCATGCCGCTGAAGCAGGCGATCCTGCCCCTGCTGGATGAGCTGGACCCGGCAGCCGCCGCCTGCGGGGCGGTGAACACCGTGTGCTTCCGCCGGGGCCGGTCCGTGGGATACAACACCGACGCCCCGGGCATCCGGGCGGGGCTTCTGGCCCACGGCGCGGACCCCCGGGCGGGACAGGTGCTGATCATCGGCAACGGCGGGGCGGCCCGGGCGGCCCGCTTCGCCCTGGGGGACTGCCGCCTGCTGACGGCGGCCCGGCACGGCGGGGACATCCCCCTGGACCGGCTGCCCCAGGCGGCCCGGGGCAGCCTTGTGGTCATCAACGCCACCCCTCTGGGGATGGAGGGCTTTCCGCCCTTTGCCAGCCTCTCCTTTCTGGACGCGCTGCCCCCGGGCGCGGCGGTGTTCGACCTGGTGTACCACCCCCGGCAGACGGCTTTGCTGGCGGCGGCCCGGGACCGGGGCCTCACGGCCATCGGCGGCATGGAGCTGCTGGTGCAGCAGGCCATCCTGGCCTTTTCCCGCTTCACCGGCACGGCCCTGGACCGGGAGTCCGTCCGCCGGGACCTGCTGGCGATGGTGGGGGAGAAATAAAAAATACACGCCGCGATCAGTTTGATCGCGGCGTGTTTGCGTGCGTGTAAGCACAGGCCTGCGGGGCCGTGGGGGCCGAGTTATAACCTGCACCGATTCAGCAGGTGGGTTGTCTCCAGCTTGCTTCGTAGCTTCCAACTTCCAGCCGCAGACGGCAGCCGGGAGGCCTGCTGTTCACATACTGATCCGACATCCCCTATAACAAAATGTGAGGATAAAAAAGACCCGTCACACCTCGCAGGGAGCCGTCTTCCGACGACACCCATAGTATAGCAGACCCGGCGGGAAAATAAAAGGGGAAACTTGCGGATTCCCCCTGGAATTTTCCGGAAGCGGCCCCCGCCCTTCGGCATTTTCACGAAAGGGCTTTCGGTTTGCTAAAATCGTTTCCGGCATGGAAAAGGCGCTCTATTGGAGCGCCTTTTGTGTTCCATATGCCGGATGCAGCATCCATAAACCGGAAACCGGTCAGGAATTTTCGTCATCCTCGTCCATCAGCTGCTCCATAAACAGGTCATATACCCGCTGCAGCTCCTCGTCGCTGTCCAGGGTGGTCAGCAGCTCCTCGCCGTTTTCCGTCACGGACTTCAGGATCACCAGGCCGAAATCCTCGGCGGCTGCCTCGTCGGTCTCGTCGTCCACCGTGGGGAAGAAGGCCATATAGGTCTGGCCGTTGTCCTCCAGGGCGTCCACATATTCCAGCTCGATGTCGTTGCCGTCCTCATCGGTGAGGGTGATGAAATTGGGGCCGAATTCTTCGCTCATTTCCGTTTACCTCCTGTTGCAGTTGCCTGTATCATACCCGATTCCGCCGGAAAAAGCAAGTGATTCTTATTTTTCCCGCAGCATCCGCAGCACCCGCCGGGGTGTGGGGGGATTGCCCTTATACAGGGACATCAGCCGGTATACCCGGCCCGCCAGGGCCGTCAGCACCCCGGCGCACACCACCACCAGCGCCAGGGACACCAGGCCCCCCAGCAGGGAGGTCTGCCCCAGCAGCACCCGGCTGGGCGTCACCAGAATGGCGGTGAAGGGGACATAGTCCAGCCACCGGGCCGAGGAGGTCATGCCGTCCATGCCCCCGGCGAACATGCAGCAGAAGAAGCTGGCCACCAGTACCAGGGAGAACAGCACGTTGGTGCTGGACAGGTCCTCGGCCTTTCCGGCCATGGACCCGCCGATGGCGGACAGACTGCAATACAGCAGGAAGCCTGCCAGCAGCAGTCCCGCCGCCTCCAGCATGGCGGGAACGCTGAACAGACCCGTCAGCCGTCCCACGCCTTTGAGCACCTCCAGCAGCGGCAGGGTCACCCCCGTCTGCCGGACCACGGCTCCGCCGATGGCAAAGCCACCTGCCAGACCCGCCGCCCATACGGCCAGCTGCAGAAGTCCCGCCAGGGCTGTGGCCAGCACCTTGCCCAGCACCATGGCCCCCGGCTCCACGGACACCAGGAACAGGTCCATGAGCTTGGAGGTCTTTTCCAGGATCACGCTGGCCGCCGTGCTCTGGCCGTACAGCAGCACCAGGAAATACAGCAGCATCAGCGACGCAAACGGCAGCAGCATGGACAGCAGGCCCATGGTCTCCCCTTCCCCGGTCTGCCCGCCGGTGACGGTGACCTCCACCGGCGCCGTCAGAAGGACCCTCTGCTCCGGCGTCAGCTCCGCCCGGTCCAGGGCCTCCTGGGTATAGCCCTCCTCCATCACCGGATTCTGCTCCGGGGCGGCGTTTTTCTGGTGCTGGGCCGCCACAGTCAGGGAGAGGATGGGGATCAGCAGGCACGCCAGGGCCACCGCGATAGTGGCCGTGCGCCAGCCCCTCTGCCGCAGCTGCTGGGTCAGGGTGAAGGAAAACACCCGTCCCAGTCCCTTGTATCGTTTCATCGGACCGCACCTCCCTTGGCCATGGACATCAGCTCACGCAGCTTCACCCGGCTGCCCCGGTGGACGATGAGTCCCGCATATACCCGGGACGCCAGGGTCAGCAGACCCCAGATCACCGCCGCCTGGATCGCCCAGGACGCCAGCACCAGCCAGAAGGACACATTGCCCCCGGCAAACTGCACCGGGGCGCAGAAAATACTCACAACGGGGCACAGGGTGGAAAACACCGCCACCGGCCCGGAGGGCACGGCCCCCACCACGCAGGAGGCCAGATACCCGGCCATGGTCAGCAGCATCACAGGCCCCGTGGCCTCGCCTGCCTCCTCCATGCCGGAGCAGCAGGCCCCGGCCACGCCGCCGATCAGGGACATGGTCAGATACCCCAGCCCCAGGGACACCAGCAGCACCAGCAGTACCCCCGCCGCCTGCCACAGGTCCTCCTGCACCCGGGGCACAGCCGCCAGCAGGCCGGACATCTGCTTCTGCAGCACGCCGGGGCCCATCAGCCCCGCCGTCAGCCCGCAGGACACCCCGAGGCCCGCCAGCATGGCCAGCAGCCACCCGAAGGTGAAGGCCATCACCGCCAGGATCTTCCCCGCCAGCAGGGCCATGGGCTTCACGCTGACCAGCAGCAGCTCCACCAGCCGGGAGTCCTTCTCCTCCACCACGGCCCGGATCACATAGGACGCGCTCATCAGGCACAGGATCATAGCCAGGATGGAATAGCCGTACTGGACCCAGAAGCCGTCCTCATGGGAGTCCTCCTCCCCGGTGGATGCCGTCAGGGCCTCCATCTGCCGGGACGACAGGCCCGCCGCCCGAAGGCAGGCGTCCCGGACGGCCTGCCGGGCTGTCTCCGCCAGCTGGGACAGCTCCCCGGCGTGGGCGGTTTCGCTGCCGTTCACCGCCACCTGATAGCCGGTCTCATCGCCGGTGATCGTCACCACAGCGTCCGGCTCACCGGCGTCGGCGGAAAAGTCCGTGTCCGCCCAATAGGCGTCGCCGGAGAAGTCCAGGGCCAGGTCCGTGCGGTTATCCACCCGCACCGACGCCAGACCCGCAGTGTCCGATGTCTCCGGCGTCTCGCCGCCCAGTAGAGCCGTCAGCGGCATACTCACCGCCGCCAGCAGCACCATGATGATCAGCGTCACCCGGTTTGCCCTGCTTTTCAGCAGCTGCGACAGGGTGAAGCGGTACACCTGACCCGTGCCGGACAGGTCACACATCGGACTCACCCCCCACGGTTTCCACGAAAATCTCGTGAAGGGACGGCTCCCGCAGGTTGAACAGCACCACCGTGACCCCGGCCCGGGTCAGCCGGGCCAGCAGGTCGTTGGCCTGCTCCTGGCCGGTGACCTTCAGCTGATACTCAAACTCCTTCCGGGTCACGATCTGCGCCCCGCTTTCGGCAATGTACGGCCCGGCGTCCTCCTCGGTTTTCAGCTGTAAATGCACCCGGCCGTAGCCCTTCTTGATGTCGTTCAGGTGCCCCTGCAGAACCGTTCTGGACCGGTCCAGAATGGTCAGGTCCGTGCAGAACTCCTCCACCGTGGCCATCTGGTGGCTGGACATGATCAGGTATTTCCCAGCCTCGATCTCCTCCCGGATGATCCCCTTGAACAGGTCCGTGTTGATGGGGTCCAGGCCGGACAGCGGCTCGTCCAGGATCAGCAGCTCCGGGTCCGACAGCAGGGCCGCCATCAGCTGGATTTTCTGCTGATTGCCCTTGGACAGCTGGTCCGGCCGCTTGGGCTTCTCCCGCTGGGCGGAGCCGCCCAGAAGCCCCCGCCGTCCCGCCTGCGCCGGGGCACTGGGATAGAGATACTCCTCCACCTCCAGCCGCTGTGCCCAGTACCGGATGCGCCGTTTGGCCTCCGCCCGGGGCACGTCCCGCAGGGCCGCGAAATACAGCAGCTGGTCCATCAGCGCGTACTTGGGGTACAGCCCCCGCTCCTCCGCCAGATATCCCACGTTGCAGCGGCTGATATCCAGCGGCGCTCCGTTCCACAGCACCTCTCCCCCGTCCCGGGACAGCATATTCAGCATCATGCGGATGCTGGTGGTTTTTCCCGCGCCGTTGGTACCCAGCAGGGCATACACCCCCGGCCCGGGCATCCCGAAGGACAGCCGGTCCACCACCGTCCTGTCCCCGTATCGCTTGGTCAGGTCCTTTACCGTCAGGCTCATGTTTCTTCCTCCTCCCAGAATAACTGGTCCAATGTCTTATCCAGCGCCCGGCAGATGGCGATGCACAGGCGGATGGTGGGGTTATAGTCCCCTTTTTCGATGGCGTTGATGGTCTGCCGGGACACGGACACCATGTCCGCCAGCTGCTGCTGGCTCAGGTCCTTGGCGGCCCGGGCCGATTTCAGGCGCAGATTCTTCATGCCTCCGCGTCCTCCTGCTCCTCCCGCTTCTGGCGGCGCAGACGGACCAGCATGCACACGAACATCACCCCGAACAGCACCCCGCAGGCCGGGGACAGCGCGTTCCAGGTCAGCAGTCCGTCCTCCACCAGGTCCCCGCTGCGCAGCTGCAGGAGGAAGTTGGGGATCTGGCACAGCACCACCGCGCCGAACAGCCACAGATAGGTCCGGGGATTCTGGGCCACGGCGAAATACGCGTCCTTTCGGACGCAGGCCACGATGAACACCCCGATGGACAGAAAGATCAGCATCCACACCGACACCCCGGGCTTGGCCCAGGGGCCCCAGATGGCCTCCACCCCGGTGTTGACGGCCAGGCTGAGCATCAGCGTCAGAAACGCCCAGCGATAGGCCACCCCCCGGGCGGCCATCTGCCGCTCGTCATACTCCGGCTTGGGCCGGCCCTGCTTCTTCCGCACCGCCGTCAGTATCGTCGTGACCACCGCCACGGCCATGATCCCCGCCAGAATGCCCGCCAGATAAGGTTCCGTATCCATCGCTCCTTTCATATTGTTGCCCCAGCATATCACCCGCCCGACAGTTTGTCAAGTATATTTTACAAAAGTTTCATTTTAGTTGTCACCCGGGCAGGCCGCCCTTTTCTCCTCGACAAAGGCGGCCCGGCCGGGTATAATGGTTCTATCCCACCAAGGAGGACCACGGATATGAAGAAAAAACGCCTGTTTCTGATCCCCCTGTGCCTGTTGCTGCTGGCCGCGGCCTGGTTCCTGCTGCGAAGCCGCATTCCCCAGCGGTGGTACACCGCCGATGAGCTGGGCATCCCCCAGCTGCAAAGCCCCCTGGACGCCGACGGCGACGGCGTGGACGACTGGACGGACATGGTCCTGGGCGCCCGGGCCTATATCGGCACCCACCCCCACTATAAGAGCAAATACTACGCCGGCGGCTATCCCGACGACGGCCTGGGGGTATGCACCGACGTGATCTGGCAGGCCTTCCGGGCGGCGGGCTATTCCCTGAAGGACCTGGTGGACCGGGACATCGCCGACCATCCCGCCTGCTATCCCAACATCGAGACCCCTGACGGCAACATCGACTTCCGCCGGGTCAGCAATCTGGATACCTTCTTCCGCCGCCATGCCCAGGTGCTGACCTGTGAGCTGGACGATCCCGCCCAGTGGCAGCCCGGGGACATTGTGATCTTCGGCGACCGGGACCACATCGGCATCTGCTCCGACCGCCGGAACCGGCAGGGGATCCCCTTCCTCATCCACCACGGAAACCCCATCGACGAGGCCGTGGAGCGCAACGACATGGGCAAATACGTCATTACCGGCCATTTCCGCTGGATGGGATAAGGTTTTTTATAAAAAACGCCGTCTTTCCGTCACAAACCGCAAAATTTATCTTGCAATTCCCGGCGCACTGTGGTATTATATTTCAGCATTCCGCACAGGGGCGGACTTTCGGTCGGTGCCGCAAGGTTGGCCGGGGGGAGGAAGCTCCTGGAGGCAACAAACTAAAAATCAAAGGAGAAATGAAACCATGGCTAACCAGAACGTCGTATCCATGAAGGCCCTGCTGGAGGCCGGTGTCCACTTCGGTCACCAGACCCGCCGCTGGAACCCCAAGATGGCCCCCTACATTTACACCGAGCGCAACGGCATCTATATCATCGATCTGCAGAAGACCGTGAAGAAGCTGGAGGAGGCCTATAACTTCGTGCGTCAGCTGTCCGAGAGCGGCCAGTCCCTGCTGTTCGTGGGCACCAAGAAGCAGGCTCAGGAGGCCATCAAGGAAGAGGCTCTGCGCTGCAATATGTACTATGTCAACGCCCGCTGGCTGGGCGGCATGATGACCAACTTCAAGACCATGCGCACCCGTATCGACCGCCTGAACCAGCTCAAGACCATGCAGGCCGACGGCACCTTCGATATGCTGCCCAAGAAGGAAGTCATCAAGCACCTGGGCGAGATCGAGAAGCTGGAGAAGTACCTGGGCGGCGTGAAGGAAATGAAGAAGCTGCCCGGCGCCCTGTTCATCGTGGACACCCGCAAGGAGCGCAACGCCATCGCCGAGGCCCATCGTCTGGGCATCCCCGTTGTGGCCATCGCCGATACCAACTGCGATCCCGACGAGATCGACTATCCCATCCCCGGCAACGATGACGCCATCCGCGCCATCCGCCTGATCTCCTCCATTATGGCCAACGCCATGATCGAAGGCCGCCAGGGCGAGCAGACCGAAGAAGCCGCCCAGGAAACCGCTGAGTAAGCGTATATTTTCAGGCTGTATCACCGCGTAACCACGGGGCAGGGTGTATGCCCTGCCCCTTTTACTGTATTATTACGAAATTGGAGGAACTAAGAATGTCTTTTACTGCTGCTGATGTGAAGACCCTGCGCGAGATGACCAGCGTGGGCATGATGGACTGCAAGAAGGCCCTGACCGAGTGCGACGGCGACATGGACAAGGCCGTTGAGTATCTGCGGGAGAAGGGCCTGGCCAAGGCCGCCAAGAAGGCCGGCCGCATCGCCGCCGAGGGTATGTCCTATGCCCTGGTGGAGAACGGCGTGGGTGCTCTGGTGGAAGTCAACTGCGAGACCGACTTCTGCGCCAAGAGCGACCTGTTTGTCGCCTTCGTCAAGGACATCGCCAAGGCCGTTCTGGATAACGACCCCGCCGATGTGGACGCCCTGATGAACTGCAAGTATCCCGGCGCCGAGCTGACCGTGTCCGAGACCATGCCCGAGAAGGTCATGTCCATCGGCGAGAACCTGCAGATCCGCCGCTTCGTCCGCTTTGCCGAGAACACCAGCGTGGGCTATGTCCATGCCGGCGGCAAGATCGGCGTTCTGGTGAACCTGGCCGTGGAGGGCGTGGACGCCTCCGAGATCGGCAAGAACGTCGCCATGCAGATCGCCGCTCTGAATCCCCGCTTCTGGGATAAGTCCCAGGTCACCGAGGACGTCCTGGCCGAGGAGAAGAAGATCGCCCTGGCTCTGATGGACAGCGATCCCAAGATGGCCTCCAAGCCCGCCCAGGTCAAGGAGAAGATCGTCATGGGCAAGATGAACAAGTTCTATGAGGAGAACTGCCTGCTGCAGATGGAGTTCGTCCGCAGCGACCTGTTCCAGGGCACCGTGGAGCACTACATTGCCGACGCCGCCAAGAAGCTGGGCGGTTCCGTGAAGTTCGTCACCGCCGTTCGCTTCCAGACCGGCGAGGGCATCGAGAAGAAGCAGGAGGACTTCGCCGCCGAGGTCGCCGCTCAGATGAACATGGGCAAGTAAGCCCCCTCCCCTACCGTATAGAAAATCCCGCGCCGGAACCGGCGCGGGATTTTTTCAGCTCTTTATCACTTTTTCAGCCGCTTGTCGCACTTCACGGCCAGCTTGGTGCCCACCGTCTGGAACAGCTGCACCAGCAGAATCAGCAGGATCACCGCCGCAAACATCACCAGGTATTTATACCGGTAATAGCCGTAGTCGATGGCGACCTTGCCCAGGCCGCCGCCGCCGATGATGCCGCTCATGGCGGAGTAGCCCAGAATGGTGGTCAGGGAGATGGTGACGTTCTGGATCAGGGACGGCACGCTTTCGGGAATCATCACCTTGCAGATGATCTGCATGGGCGTTGCGCCCATGCTCTGGGCCGCCTCGATGATGTTGGGGTCCACCTCCCGCAGGCTGCTCTCCACCAGTCTTGCCACAAAGGGGAAGGCCGCCACCACCAGGGGAACGATGGTGGCCGTGGTGCCCACGGCGGTGCCGATGATCAGCCGGGACAGGGGGAACACCATGATCATCAGAATCAGGAACGGGATGGACCGCAGCAGATTGATGATGACATTCAGCACCGACAGCACCGGCTTCGGCAGGGGCAGGACGCCGTCCTTCTCCCCGGCCACCAGCAGCACCCCCAGAGGCAGGCCCAGCAGGATGGCCAGGGCGGTGGACAGCACCGTCACATAGAAGGTCTCCCACAGTGCCATGGGAAACTGGGTCAGAAAGGCGGTTTTCAGCTCCGCCAGGGACTCCGCCGTAAACAGATCACTGTACATCCACGCTTACCTCCTCTGCCTGCAAATTGGGGATGGTCCGGAAAAACTGCCAGGCCCGGTCAAACTGGCTGTTGGGGATGCCCAGCAGCATACTGCCGTAAACCTCCTCCGACAGCTTCTGGGTGCTGGCGGAGATGACGTTGGCATAGATGCTCTCCTCCGCCGCCAGCCGGGCCACCATGGGGATGGCCGTGGTCTGGGCGCTGCGGAAGATCAGCCGGATGCGCCGCTCCTGGCTGGGGTCGGACACTGCCGCGTCGGCCCCGCCGGGGAACACCAGGTGCCGGGCCGCCTGGGACCTGGGGGCGGAGAACACCGCCGATACCAGGCCGTCCTCCACCACCTCGCCGTCGTCCAGGATGGCCACGTGGGTGCAGATCTCCTTCACCACGCTCATCTGGTGGGTGATGACCACCACGGTGATGCCCAGCTTGCGGTTGATGTCCTGAATCAGCTCCAGGATCTGCCGGGTGGTTTTGGGGTCCAGGGCGCTGGTGGCCTCGTCGCACAGCAGCACCTTGGGATTGGTGGCCAGAGCCCGGGCGATGGCAATGCGCTGCTGCTGACCGCCGGAGAGCTGCGCGGGATAGGCCTGGGCCTTATCCGGCAGGCCCACCAGCTCCAGCAGCTCCCAGGCCTTGGCCTGGGCCTCCTTCCGGCCCACCCCGGCCAGCTCCATGGGGAAGCAGATGTTCTGCAAACAGGTGCGCTGCATCAGCAGGTTGAACCGCTGGAAGATCATGGTGATCTCCCGCCGGGCCGCCCGCAGCTGGGCCGGGGTCATGGCGTCCAGCTGCTGGCCGTTGACGATGACCCGGCCCTCCGTGGGCCGCTCCAGCATATTGATGCAGCGGACCAGAGTGCTCTTGCCTGCGCCGCTCATGCCGATGATGCCATAGATATCCCCGTCGGCGATGGTCAGGGACACGTCCCGCAGGGCGTCCACCCGCCCGCCGGCGTTTTCAAAGGTCTTGCTGACATGCTGTAATTCGATCAAGGCTGCTGCCTCCCCTTCTGTTGTTGATAAACGGTTACTTGGAAGCCTTCAGAGCATCCAGGCTGGTCTGCAGGCCGCCATACAGGCCCATGGGCTCCACATGGATGGCGCTGACGGACACGATGTGGGTGTTGTTCTCGGCGTTGAAGTCCTCCAGATAGGGCAGATGCTGGAAATAGTTGGCGTCCAGGGTGCCGTCGTCCACCACGGTGTTGGGCACCACATAGTCGTTATAAACCTGAATGTCCAGGGTGATGTCCTTAGCGGCCAGGATCTCCTTGGCCACCTCCAGAATCTCGGCGTGAGGCGTGGGGGAGGCGGCCACGGTGATGGTCTGGCCCTTCAGGGCGTCGTAATCCACGGAATCGTCATAGCCGTTGCCGGGGTTGGTGACGGTGCTGACCACGGAGCCGTTGTACTTGCTCTGGATGAAGCTGGCCACCTGCTGGCTCTCCAGAGCGGCCTTCAGGGCCAGGATCTTGGGGGAATTCTCGTTGCCTTCCTTCACAGTCAGGATGTTGGCATAGGCGGAGGAGGAGCCCTCGATGGCCAGGGAGTCCTTCACGGGGTTCAGCCCGGCGTTGATGGCGTAGTTGGAGTTGATGACGGCGTAGTCGGCGTCCTTCAGCATATCGGGCAGACGGGCGGCCTCGGCCTCTACGATCTCCACGTTATAGGGGTTCTCCACAATGTCGTTCTTGGTGGCGGTGATGCCTGCGCCGTCCCGCAGCTTGATGATGCCGTTCTCCTGCAGCAGCAGCAGGGCCCGGGCCTCGTTGGTGGTGTCGTTGGGAACGGCGATCTTCAGGGAGGTGCTCTTGGAGCCGCAGCCCGTCAGGGCCAGGGACAGGATCAGCGCCAGAACCAGCGCCGTCAGCTTCACGGAAGTCTTTTTCATGATGTATTATCTCCTTGTTATCATTAATACTGATTCTTGAATAAAAAATTTAATCAAGAATCCCGTGCGCTGTGCGCACGCACAGCGTGTGAAAACACGCTGTGACGTCTCATACAAAACCTGACGCACCTTCGGTGCTATAAAAAGCTTTTCAAGCTTTTTAACAGGTTTTGGTATAATTTGGTGATTGGTTGGTTTTCAGAATGGATGGAACGTCCGGCGGCCCGGGGCCACATTCGGTCATCCAGCAGGTTCAGCAGGCCCGGCATCAGGCGCATGGTTTTTCAGCTCCTTTCTTATTCTGCTATGCTTTCGCACAGCAAAAAAACAGCGGAAGGTCATTGACCCTCCGCTGCCGCAAACGCTTCATTCAGGCAGGTGATGAAAGAGAATGACCATTCTTGCCATAGCAAAGCATGCACATGCCGCACATGTGCATCATGGTCATCATCATGCTGTTGTTGCAGAGCAGCTTCGTCATGGCGCATTCCCTTTCTCGCCGCAGGTGCGGCGGTTTTCGTTGACGGGTGCATGTTAGCACCATCCGCGCCGTTTGTCAAGGCGTATTTTTCATATTTTTTCATCCTGATGCAAATATTTTCACACAGCCCGCCGGGAATAATCTTGCAAAAAAGACCGGTTTTTTCGATTTTCACCCGTCTGACAAGGGTTTTCTCTTGTCACAGGTTCACAAAATTTTTACAGATTCTTTCTTGCCGGAATGGGGGATTTATGGTATGATAAATACTAATGGTAGAGATTGCGTATCTGCCCGTCAGCCCGGACAGGTACGCTATCATTTTGATGAACGGAATGGATGAAGGAGGAATCGTTTGTTGTCTCGCAAGAAACCTGATCTGTTGACCCAGCAGGCCCGCCTGCGCCGGAAGCACCGGGAAAAGGGCCAGGTCCTGGCCATTTTCCGCAAGCCCATGCGGGAATCCCTGACCTCGGTGCTGCCCATCACGGCCATCGTCCTGCTGCTGTGCTTCACCGTGACCCCGGTGTCCAACAACGCCATGATGGCCTTCCTGGTGGGAAGCCTTCTGCTGATCGTGGGCATGGGGCTGTTTTCCCTGGGCTCCGAGATGTCCATGATCCCCCTGGGCGAGGCCGTGGGTAAGGAAATCACCCGCTCCAAGAAGGTGTGGATCATCGTGGCCATCAGCTTCCTGATCGGCGTGATCATCACCGTGGCGGAGCCGGACCTGCAGGTTCTGGCCAGCCAGGTCCCCGCCATTGAAAACAATGTCATCATCTGGTCCGTGGCCCTGGGCGTGGGCGTGTTCCTGGTCATCGCTCTGCTGCGTATCCTGCTGGGCATTCCCCTGTCCTATCTGCTCATCGGGTTTTATGCAGTGGTGTTCACCCTGGCCATGTTCGTGTCCCCGGACTTCTGGTCCATCGCCTTCGACTCCGGCGGCGTCACCACCGGCCCCATGACCGTGCCCTTTATCATGGCCCTGGGCGTGGGCGTCAGCGCCGTCCGCAACGACAAGCACGCCGGAGGCGACAGCTTCGGTCTGGTGGCCCTGTGCTCCATCGGCCCCATCCTGACGGTGCTGCTGCTGGGCCTTTTATACAAGCCCGACGGCAGCAGCTACACCCCGGTGACCGTGCCCGACGCCCAGGACACCGTGGAGATGTTCCGCTCCTATACCCACGCTCTGCCGGAGTATTTTAAGGAAATTCTGGTGTCCCTGGCCCCCATTGCCGGGTTCTTCCTGATCTTCCAGCTGCTGACCCGCCGCCTGAACCGCCGCCAGGTCATGAGCATGATCGTGGGCTTCCTGTATACTTATCTGGGCCTGGTGCTGTTCCTGACCGGCGTCAACGTGGGCTTCATGCCCGTGGGCAACTTCCTGGGCCAGAGCATCGCCTCCCTGGAGTGCAGCTGGGTGCTGATCCCCATCGCCATGGTCATCGGCTACTTCATCGTGGCGGCGGAGCCTGCCGTCCACATCCTCAACCGCCAGGTGGAGGAGATCACCGCCGGCTCCATCCCCGCCAGCGCCATGAATCTGGCCCTGTCGCTGGGCGTGTCCGTGTCCCTGGCCCTGGCCATGATCCGGGTGCTGACGGGCATCTCCATCATGTGGTTCCTGCTGCCGGGCTATGCCCTGAGCCTGATTCTGTCCTTTGTGGTGCCGAAGATCTTCACCTCCATCGCCTTCGACTCCGGCGGCGTGGCCTCCGGTCCCATGACCGCCACCTTCCTGCTGCCCTTCGCCATGGGTGCCTGCGACGCCCTGGGCGGCAACGTGGTCACCGATGCCTTTGGCGTGGTGGCCATGGTGGCCATGACCCCCCTGGTAACCATCCAGCTGCTGGGCGTCAGCTATAAGCGCCGCATCAAGCGCACCGCCCCCGTGGCCGTGGCCGAAGTGGAAGAGATCATCGAGCTGGCATAGGAGGAAACCCAATGAAACGACTGTATCTTATGATCACCATCACCAACCGGGTGGTTGGCTCCGGCCGGTTTGTGGATTTTTACCGGGCCTTCGGCGCGCCGGTGGTGTTCACGGCCCTGGGCCGGGGCACCGCCAGCGACGATGTGCTGAGCTATCTGGGCCTGGAGGCCACGGAAAAGGCCGTGCTGTTCTCCGTGGTGACGCCCGCCTGCAAGGAGACCCTGGTGAAGGAGCTGGTGTCCACCATGCACCTGACCGCCCCCGGCAGCGGCATCGCCGTCTGCCTGCCCCTGAGCAGCATCGGCGGCAAGTCCGCCATGAACTACCTGACCTCCGGCGACCCCTCCAAGGCCCCGGAAATCGACATTGAGGAGGACCATACCATGAAGGAAGCAGCCTATCAGCTGATCGTTGCCATCGCCAACCAGGGCTACACCGATAAAGTCATGGAGGCGGCCCGGTCCGCCGGAGCCCGTGGCGGCACCATTGTCCACACCCGCTCCACCGGAGCCGAGGACGCCGGGAAGTTCTTCGGCATGTCCATCGCCGAGGAGCGGGAGATGATCTTCATCGTGGCCCCCACCGGCGAGAAAAACGCCATCATGCAGGCCATCATGGCCCAGGCCGGCCCCAGCACCAAGGCCCAGGCCATCACCCTGAGCCTGGCCCTGGAGGACGTGGTGGGCCTGTTCACCACCAACCCGGACCAATAACAAACGCACCGCCGCCCCCGGTTTCCCGGGGGCGGTTTTTCTTGTCAAACGGCCCCCAGTCTGCTACAATGGGGAAAAACACACAGGAGGTGAGACCATGGAGGAGCATGCGGTCTATCGGGTGCTGATGGTGGAGGATGACCGGGGCATCGCCCAGGCGGTGCAGACCCAGGGAGAGCTGTGGAATTTACAGGTGCGGCAGGTCCGGGACCTGCGGCATGTGATGGAGGAGTTCGCCGCCTTTGACCCCCATCTGGTACTGCTGGACATCGGCCTTCCCTGCTTCGACGGCTACCACTGGTGCACGGAGATCCGCCGGGTATCCCGGGTGCCGGTGATCTTTATCTCGTCTGCGGCGGACAATATGAACATCATCATGGCCATGAACCTGGGAGCCGACGACTTCATCGCCAAGCCCTTTGACCAGAGCGTGCTGATGGCCAAAATTCAGGCCCTGCTGCGCCGGACCTACGACTTCGGGGCCTCGGCTCCGGTGCTGGAGCATCGCGGCGCGCTGCTGAACACTGGGGACAACACCCTGACCTATCAGGGCCAGCGGGTCTCCCTGACCAAAAACGAATACCGTATCCTGCTGTGCCTGATGCAGAGCAAGGGCCGGGTGGTGAGCTGGGAGAAGCTCATGGAGCGCCTGTGGGAAACCGACAGCTTCGTGGACGAGAACACCCTCACCGTGAACATCGGCCGTCTGCGGAAAAAGCTGGACGCCGCCGGTCTGCCGGGGTTCATCACCACCCGGGTGGGCCTGGGCTATATGGTGGGGTGAGGGCTATGCTGACCGGATATCTGCGGCAGCGGCGCAGGACGCTGCTGGCGTTTTTCCTGTTCGGCGGCATCTTCGCCGCCGCCTTCGCCCTGTACCAGCTGCCGCTGCGGGCGGTGGCCTATCCCTTTGTGCTGTGCGCCGCCGCCGGGGCGGTGCTGCTGACCCTGGACTATCGCCGGGTCCTGCGGCAGCACCGGCGGCTGGAGCTGCTGCGGCAGCTGCCGGAGGAGCTGGCCGACGCCCTTCCCCCGGCGGACACGGTGACGGAGGCCGACTATCGCAGCCTTGTGACCCTGCTGGCGGAAAGCCGCCGGGCCATCCGCACCCAGGAGGAGCAGCGCTACGGCGACATGGTGGACTACTATACCATGTGGGCCCACCAGATCAAAACTCCCATTGCCTCCATGCGCCTGACCCTGCAGAACGAGGACTCCGACCTGGTCCGCTCCCTGTCCGGGGATCTGATGCGGGTGGAGCAGTATGTGGAGATGGTGCTGGTGTTCCTGCGGCTGGACAGCAGCACCACCGACTATGTGATCCGCTCCCACAGCCTGGACGATATCGTGCGCCCGGCGGTGCGGAAGTTCGCCGGGGAGTTCATCCGCCGCCGTCTGCGGCTGGACTATCAGCCCCTGGACCGCACCGTGGTCACCGACGCCAAGTGGCTGGACTTCGTGGTGGAGCAGGTGCTGTCCAACGCCCTGAAATACACCGCAAGCGGCTCCGTGACCATCGCCATGGACGGCGATGACCTGTGCATCCGGGACACCGGCATGGGCATCGCACCGGAGGACCTGCCCCGAATCTTCGACCGGGGGTTCACGGGCCTCAACGGCCGCCGGGACACCCGGGCCAGCGGCATCGGGCTGTACCTGTGCCGCCGGATCTGCCGCAGCCTGGGCCACACCATCCGGGCCTCCTCCGTGCCCAACCAGGGAACGGAAATCCGCATCGGTCTGGGCCAGAAGAAAACGTTGCCGGAGTGAAAATCGCCCCAAATCGCAAACAAAACACGACACCCCGTCAGGGGTGTCGTGTCAGCTTGTCAAAAAATCTTTTTGACAAGCTGTGTGCGGTTTTTCAGAACTTAAAAAGTTCTGAAAAACCTGTGATTGCAAACGAAAGACACCCCTGATGGGTTTCTTTCGTAACTATCTTCCTTTTCGATGGCGAAAGATTTCCGTTTTTTCGGCAGTGTCAAGAACACGACACCCCGTCAGGGGTGTTGTGTTTTTTTATCTTAACACTTTTCCGTATGTAAAACAACTGAAAATTTACATAAAATTAACACTTAAAAATTGTCGAATATTGCCCCTTGCAAGATCAAAACCAGAGGTATATAGTATGAAATGTGATTTTTCGGTAAACAACTTTACAAAACCCATGCGAACTCCGGAAAAAGTCAACTTTTTTCGGGTCTAGTTTTTTTGGGCAAAAATTGCAAAAGCGCCATAACCTGATGTTAAGGAAGCGTTAAGGGCGATTTTGCCGGAAGGGAGGCGGAACCATGACAAGAGAGGACGCAGTGGAGCGGCTGTGCGACGTATACGGCGGCAGCTTCGACATCACCCGCTGTGAGGAGGCGGAGCTTCCCCTGGCGGTGAAGATGGACTTTTATGTCCACAACTCCAAATATGTGCTGTCAAAAAAAGCCAAGCTGTGGGAGGCCAACAGCTTCGAGTATGTGTATCTGTTCACCGTTCCGCACCTGACCCGGGAGATCTACGAGCAGTGCGAGCGCCTGGCCTACGAGCAGGGCAGGGCCCGCATCCGGCCCGGTCCCAACCATATGTACACCTATATCTCCGCCATCTTCCTGTGCGACTCCTGCGACCCGGAGGCACGGAAGGCCCTGAAGCGGTGCCGCCGGTACGAGAGCTTCCGGCTGTCCTATTGGGGATGGATGGATTTTCATACCGCTCTGGTGGTGCTCCCGGAGGAATCCGTGGCCACCAACGCCAGCGGACACAGTGCAGCGCAGGTGCTCAAACGGGCCCTGTTTCATAAGCAAAAGAGAAAATTGTTTCGAAAGGAGAGAAGTTTATGAATGCTGCTTTGTTCCTGATCATTGGCGTTGCCGTGCTGATCGTAGGATATATTTTCTACGGCGGTTGGCTGGCCAAGAAGTGGGGCGTGGATAACTCCCGCGTCACCCCTGCCCACGAGCTGGAAGACGGCAAGGACTATTGTCCCGCCAAGGCTCCCGTTCTGATGGGCCATCACTTTTCCTCTATCGCCGGCGCAGGCCCCATCAACGGCCCCATCCAGGCCGCTGTGTTCGGCTGGGTCCCCGTTATGCTGTGGGTCCTGATCGGCGGCATCTTCTTCGGCGGCGTCCACGATTTCGGCGCCCTGTTCGCCTCCATTCGCCATAAGGGCGAGTCCATCGGCGAGGTCATCGGCGATGCCATCGGCGCCCGGGCCAAGAAGCTGTTCATCATCTTCGCGTATCTGACCCTGATCCTGGTGGTGGCTGCATTTGCCTCCATCGTGGCCAACACCTTCAAGGCCACCTATGTGGACGGCGTGCTGGATAAGGCCGCTTCCGCCGCCAACGCCTCCACTGCCATCATCTCCATCATGTTCATCCTGATGGCCATCATCTTCGGCTTCTTTGTCTATCGCCGGAATGCTCCTCTGGGCATCTCCACCGTCATCGGTGTCATCGGCATTGCCGTGTGCATGTACATCGGCCTCCAGTGGCACCCCATTTACCTCAGCGGCAACGTCTGGATGATCATCGTTGGCCTGTATATCGCCATCGCATCCGTCACCCCCGTGTGGATCCTGCTGCAGCCCCGTGACTATCTGAGCTCCTTCCTGCTGTATGCCATGATGATTCTGGCGGTCGTGGGCATCATCGGCTGCCACCCCACCGTGGATATGCCCGCCTTCACCGGCTTCAAGGACACGCTGGCTCCCTCCGGCACCTCTCTGGGCTACATGTTCCCCGCTCTGTTCGTGACCATCGCCTGCGGCGCCGTGTCCGGCTTCCACTCCCTGGTGGGCTCCGGCACCACCGCCAAGCAGCTGGATCAGGAAAAGGACGCCAAGCCCATCGCTTACGGCGGCATGCTGATCGAGTGCGCTCTGGCCCTGATTTCCGTCTGCGCCGTTGGTTACATCTGGGCGCAGTACGCCGACGGCACCACCGTGACCCCCACCGTGGTGTTCGCCACCGGCCTTGCCTCCATGTTCTCCAAGGTGTTCGGCGCCGGCTGCTACAACGTGGTGTATTCCATGCTGATCCTGGCCGTGTCCGCTTTCTGCCTGACCTCCGTGGATACCGCCACCCGTCTGGCCCGCTACATGTTCCAGGAGTTCTTCACCAATCCCGGCGAGACCCGCGAGAATATGCCCGGCTGGAAGAAGGTCGTGACCAACCCCTATGTGGCCACTGCCATCACCGTGGTGGCCGGCGTGGCCCTGGGCATGACCGGTTATGCCAAGATCTGGGCTCTGTTCGGCGCTGCTAACCAGCTGCTGGCCGCCCTGGGTCTGCTGGCTGTGTGCTGCTGGCTGGGCAAGATCGGCCGCAACAACAAGATGTTCTACTTCCCCATGTTCTTCATGCTGATTGTGACCCTGACCTCCCTGGTGTTCACCATCAAGGCCCAGTTTGCCGGTATCGCTGCCGGCGGCGAGGGTGTTGCCTGGTTCTACATCCGCGCGATCATCGCCATCCTGCTGGTGGTTCTGGCCATCGTGCTGGTGGTGGAGGGCATCCAGGCCCTGTCCCGCAACAAGAAGGCTGCCGCCGCCAAGTAACGGCTGCGTGATACCTTCCGCTGCATAAAGCAATATAACAAATCCCGCCCCCGGCAATCGCCGGGGGCGGGATGCTTTTGCGTTCCGCCGATCTCCTTGCCGTGTCATTGCCAGGAGCGAAGCGACGCGGCAATCCGTTCCTCGCGCAGCGGCCCGCTGAGGGCAGCGGGCCCTACGGACGGCTTCCGGGAATCCTCCCATTTCCGGCAATCTCCCGGTACACCTGGCGCCCCACGCCCCCCTGAACGCCGAAACAGCCGTCTGACCGACGGCTGCTTCAACACGATTCTCTTTCATATCCGCTTCCGATACACCAAGCTGTCCTCTTTTCCGAAGGCCCGGGCGGCATGCGCCACGGTGATGGCCGCCTCCCGGGAATAGGGGAAGAACAGCAGCACCGGGGTCTTGAAGGTCAGCACGATGACCTTGGGGGTCACCACGCACACGTCCCAGTCCGCCCAGTCGAAATGGGTGGGCTTTCCCTTTTCGTTCTCCTCCCGGATGCCGTCGGCGTCGAAGTTTACGGTGCCGTCGGGGCCGTTCTGCTGCCGGAACTGCTGCCAGCTGTGCCGGTAATTCCGCCGCATCATACCCCACAGCACCAGCTCCATCACGCCGCAGCCCGCGCACACCCCGGTCATGGCCCAGGACATGCCGCCCAGCTCCAGCAGGGCCGTCATGGCCCCCAGCACCGCCGCCAGGATCAGAAAGGCGATCCCCCGCCGCAGCAGTCCCCGGGCATACCAGGTGAAGCTGCGGCACCGGGCGTCATGCTTTTTCAGCTGGCGCCGCCGGGCCGCGATGCCCTGGGCCAGGTCAAATAGCCGCTCCGTGCCCGTCAGGTGATAGTGCAGCTGGAAGAAGGTCTCCCCTGTCATGCCCGCTCAGCCGCCAGGGCCTCCTCCAGGGCGTGGGCCATCTGGTCGGGGCAGGAGGTGGGCTTGGGGCCGCAGTGAATGCCCTTCATCCGCTCAATGGCGTCCTGGGCGTTCATGCCCACCACCAGGCGGCTGATGCCCTGCAAATTGCCGTTGCAGCCGCCCTCCACGCTGACGCTTTTGATCACGCCGTTCTCCAGCTCCACGGTCATCTTCCGGGAACAGACGCCCCGGGGGGTATAAGTATAGGTCATATCGCTCAAACTCCTTTTGTGTAATCAGGAGTCCATTATACCCCAGACCGGCGGATTTGGCAAGACCTACGCCCGCTGCTGCTTCCGCTGCAATTGCAATCGGTCGGCGATCATGGCGATAAACTCGGAGTTGGTGGGCTTGCCCTTGGCGGAATTCACCGTATACCCGAAGTATTTTTGCAGCGTCTCGATGTCCCCCCGGTCCCAGGCCACCTCGATGGCGTGGCGGATGGCCCGCTCCACCCGGGATGGCGTGGTGCAGAAGCGCTTGGCTACCTCGGGATACAGTACCTTTGTCACGGCGTTGATCACATCCATGTCATTCACCGCGATCATGATGGCCTCCCGTAGGTACTGGTATCCCTTGATGTGTGCCGGGACGCCGATCTCGTGAATGATGGCGGTCACCATCCCCTCCAGAGCTGGGGCAAAGGGAGCCTCCTCCTGCTCCGGTGCGGCGGCCTGCCGCATCAGCTCCAACAGGGACTCCTCGTTCACCGGCTTGGGCAGGAAGAAATACACACCCATTTCCATGGCCTGGGCCACGGTCCGGCGGCTGCAGAAGGAGGACACCACGATGGTCCGGGGCGCGCCCTGGCCCAGCTGGTTCAGCTGCCGCAGCAGCCCGAACCCGTCCAGGCCCGGCAGCACCACGTCCGTCACCAGCAGCTGCGGCCGCAGCCGCCGCACCAGGTCCAGGGCCTGGTCCCCATTTTCCGTGCTGCCTGCCACATGGAACTCGCCGGTGCCCTCCATCCGTTGTCGCAGCATGGTCCGAAACTCCTCATTGGCGTCTGCCAATACCACTGTTACCTTGTTTTCCATTTTGTTCCAACCCTTTTCCACACAATTTACACAGCCAAGGCTGTCGGTTTCACGGCAAACCAACATTTGTCGCTTGACCTGCATATAATTTACCAGGATTGGACAGGTTTTTCAAGGGGTAATTGTCGAATACTCATAATTTCTTTTCGACAAAACCATGTTAATTTGTTGTAAGTGACATATATTGTGGTTCTTAACAGGTCTTTAGCCAGCATCTTGTTATCCACCGCGAACGAAATTTGCCCGATAGGACTCGTTGATTTCCCGCAGCTCCCGCTTTCCCTCGATATACGGGCGGTACATCTCCTCCACCCGGCCGCCGCCGAGATTTCCGCACCCGCTGCACCCATCGCAGCCGCCGTCGCACAGAGCCCGCCGGACGATCTCCTCCCGCTGGGCCCGGGTGGTGTCCTTGATGAGCACCGATTTCATATGCCGCACCTCCCTTCCTGGTCAGTATACCCCCGCCCCGGCGCTATATGCCCAAATTTTTTGTTCCGGACGCCAAATTTCGCCTTGACATTTTGGCTAAAATCCTGTATGATACTCCATGTTGTAAAGCATCATAACTTTACATAGGAGGGACCATCGTGAAGAACCAGACCTATCGCATGACGATGCTGTTCGATTTTTACGGCGAGGTCCTGACCCCGCGGCAGAAGGAATTCTTCGACCTGTACTATAACGAGGACCTGTCCCTGGCCGAGATCGCGGAGAATTACGGCATCTCCCGCCAGGGCGTCCGGGACGTGATCGTCCGGGCCGAGGCCATCATGACCGACCTAGAGGACAAAACCGGCCTCATGAAGCGCTTTATGCTGATGCAGCAGCAGGTGCAGGCCATTCTCGACGCCGCCGAGAAGATCCAGACCGTCAACTACCGGCAGTATGACAACCCGGAGCTGGCCCGTCTGGCCGATGAGATCACGCGCAGCGCCCAGGCGCTGAAGGAGTAACACCTATGGCATTTGAAGGACTTTCCGAAAAATTAAACGCCACATTCAAACGCCTGCGGGGCAAGGGCCGCCTGACGGAGGCCGACGTCCGGGAGGGCATGCGGGAGGTCCGCCTGGCTCTGCTGGAGGCCGACGTCAGCTATAAGGTGGTCAAGGACTTCGTGGCCCAGGTCACCGAGCGCTGCATCGGCGCGGACGTTCTGGACAGTCTCACCCCTGCCCAGCAGATCGTCAAGATCGTCAACGAGGAGCTGGTGCAGCTGATGGGCGGCACCAACGCCAAGCTGACCTTCGCCTCCAAGGGCCCCACCGTTGTGATGATGGTGGGCCTTCAGGGCGCCGGTAAAACCACCAACGGCGCCAAGCTGGCGGGCCTGATGCGCCGCCAGTTCGGCAAGCGCCCCCTGCTGGTGGCCTGCGACGTATACCGTCCCGCCGCCATCACCCAGCTGCAGGTGGTGGGCAAGCAGCTGGACATCCCCGTTTTCGAGATGGGACAGGCCAATCCCGTGCGCATCGCCGAGGAGGCCATCAAATACGCCCGGGACCACGGCCACGACATGGTGTTTCTGGACACCGCCGGTCGTCTGCACGTGGACGAGGCCCTGATGAACGAGCTGAAGAACATCAAGGCCAAGGTTCATCCCAACGAAATTCTCCTGGTGGTGGACGCCATGACCGGCCAGGATGCCGTCAACGCCGCCACCGCCTTTGACCAGGCCCTGGGCATCGACGGCGTCATGCTCACCAAGCTGGACGGCGATGCCCGAGGCGGCGCGGCCCTGTCCATCCGGGCCGCCACCGGCAAGCCCATCAAGTTCGTGGGCACCGGCGAAAAGCTGGACATGATCGAGCTGTTCCACCCGGACCGCATGGCCTCCCGCATTCTGGGCATGGGCGACATGCTCACCTTCATCGAAAAGGCCGAGCAGCAGTACGACGAGGAGCAGGCCCGGAAGCTGGAGGAAAAGCTCAAGAAAAACCGCCTGACCCTGACGGACTACATGGAGCAGATGGACCAGCTGCAAAAAATGGGCAACCTGGGCCAGCTGGCCGGGATGCTGCCCGGTGACATGGGCAAGCAGCTGGACGCCGCTAACCTGGACGAAAAGCAGCTGGGCCGCACCCGGGCCATCATCCAGTCCATGACCCCTCTGGAGCGGGAAAATCCCTCCATCCTCAACGCCAGCCGCAAAAAGCGCATTGCCGCCGGCTGCGGCTTGCAGGTGTCGGATGTGAACCGGCTGCTGAAGTCCTTCGAGATGCTCCAGCAGCTCACCAAGTCCATTTCCAAGGGCCGCTTCGGCGGCTTCGGAGGTCCCGGCGGCATGCCTACCCTGGGCAAGGCCAAAAAGGGCAAGCTCCAGGGCTTCGGTCGGAAAAAACGTTTGAAATAAGTGCACAGGCATTTATATAATCTGAAATTACATTACAATTTGGAGGAAAAACATCATGGTTAAGATTCGTCTGAGAAGAATGGGCGCCAAGAAGGCTCCTTACTATCGCGTGGTCGTGGCTGATTCCCGCTATCCCCGCGACGGCCGCTTCATCGAGGAGATCGGCACTTATAACCCCTGCGTCTCCCCTGCCGAGATCAAGATCGACGCTGACCGCGCCCGTGAGTGGATCAAGACCGGCGCTCAGCCCACCGACACCGTTCGCGCCCTGCTGAAGAAGGTCGACGTTCTGTAAGGCAGGGGCACCATGAAGGAACTGCTGCTCTACATCGCCAGGAGCCTTGTGGACCACCCGGACCAGGTCACGGTGACGGAGGTGGAAAACGGCGACGAGCTGACGCTGGAGCTGCGCGTGGCCCCCGAGGATATGGGTAAGGTCATCGGCCGCCAGGGCCGTATCGCCAAGGAGATCCGCACGGTCGTGCGCTCCTATGCCCAGCGCACAGGCGTCAAGGCATCCGTGGATATCGTGGACTGATCGTCCGATATCCCTGCAATGGCTGAAAAAAGAGACAGACACTTTCGTGTCTGTCTCTTTTTTACGCATTTTCGTCCAGGTTGCGGAATACCGGCCGCAGCAGCAGGGCCGTCACATAGCTGAGGCTGCTGTATCCGATCAGCACCCACACGATGCTCAGGTAGAACCCCACCTCCGGGATAAACACGCTTACGCCCACCGGCACCGCCCAAACGGCCCAGATCAGCAGCATCCGGGGCAGGTGCCCCACCGCCACCAGCATGGCGTTTTTCAGGTGGTTGCGCCAGGTGTTTTCATACCGGGCCATCAGCGGGAAGGCGAAGGTCATCACCATGGCGGCCAGCTGCAAGGCGAACACCGCCAGCAGCTCCCACAAAAACGAGTCGTTCAGCCGGGCCATATACAGGTCGAAGCCGCACAGGGCCGCCACCGCCAGCAAAATCAGCCACACCGGCGTGGCTTTTTTCCAGTTTTCGCCCCAGGCCCGGAAGAATTGCCGGGCAACGTGGCCGTCCTCCCCGGCGATGAGCTTTCCCAGCACCTGGTACAGGGCGGCGCAGGAGGCCCCCATGGTCACCACCGGCAGCGAGCACACCAGCCACAGCACATTCAGAACGATCAGGCTCCAAACCCGCTCCATGCCCCGGGCAAAGGCCCCGTTGGGGTCAAAAAACGACTTCAGCACCGCTTATTCCCCCTTCAGTAGGTCCCGGAACCGGTGGGGCGTCTCCTGTCCCGCCAGCACCCGGGAGGCTCCGGCGGCCAGGGCCTCCATCTCGAACTCACCGGCCATAACCTCCACCGGCGCGATAAATCCTACCTTTTGGGTCAGGTAATCCGTCACGTACCGGGAGTGGGCAATGCCGCCGGTGAGGATGATGCGGTCAATATCGCCGCCGGCAGCGGCGGCCAGGGCCCCGATGGACTTGGCCGCGGTATACAGCATGGCGTCGTACACCATCCGGGCCTTCTCGTCCCCGGCGGCGATACGGCGCTCCACCTCCATGGCGTCGCTGGTGCCCAGGTGGGCCAGCAGGCCGCTTTTGCCCCGCACCAGCTTCATCATCTGCCCCCGGTCATACTTGCCGGAGTAGCACAGCTTCACCAGCTGCTCGGCGGCAATGCCGCCGCTGCGCTCCGGGGCAAACAGCAGCTCGTCGTCCCGGACGTTATCCACCATTTTTCCGCCGATGAACAGCCGCACCGACGCACCACCGCCCAGGTGCAGCACGATCAGGCGGCACTGGTCAAAGGGCTTGTGCAGCACCGCCTCCGCGCAGCGGATGGCCATGGCCCGGGTATTCAGGGCGTGGCCCATCATCCGCCGGGGCAGCTCGGGAATGCCGGTGATCCGGGCCATAGGCGGCATCTCGTCCACCGCCACGGGGTCGTATACATAGGCCGGGATGTGCAGCGGCTCCGCCAGGTCCCGGGCCATGACGCAGCCCAGGTTGGAGGCGTGTGCCCCCTGGGTGATGGCGGAGAGATAGCCGATCATGTCCTGGTCCACGGCGAAGGCCCCGCTGGGGCAGGCCGGCAGCATGCCGCCCCGGGCGCACACCGCGTCCAGCCGGGTCAGGTCGAACCCGGCCAGGGCCTGCTCCACGCACCGCAGGCGGAAGGGGGCCTGGTCCATAATGGCTCCAAAGGGGGCCAGCTCCTCCCCGCTGTGGCGGATGGTTTTCTGCAAAAGGGCCTTCTCCCCCTGAAACACGGCGATTTTGGTGGAGGTAGACCCTGGGTTGACCACAAGGATGCAATATTCCATACCCTTATGCCTCCTTCCGGTCCGGAAATGTTACCCCGTTGCACCGCAGCAGCATCCGGAAGGGATAGTCCCGGTCCAGATAGTTCCTGCAGTACCATTCGTAGGTGGCCTGGGGCAGGTGCACCAGCTCCGGCGCTTCGCAGCGGAAGGTCTCAAAGGTATGTTGGTCTCCGGACAGCAGCGCCGCCAGCAGCTCCAGCCGCCCCTCCTGCCGCAGCCGCTCCAGGCAGACGTCCATCACCGCGGCGCAGACCCGCTCCTCGTCGTCGGCCCAAAGCTCCTTGTTGCCCAGCCAGAACAGAAATTCCTCCGGGTCCAGGTCCATTTTCGTGGTGATCTGGGACAGCTTGTAAAACCCCGCCCAGTTCCGGTCCCGCAGCACCTGGGTCAGATACTGCACCAGGCCGTCGTCCAGGGCCACGCAGTCCAGCAGCACCTGGAAGGCGTGCTTTCCGGCGTCCGGGTCCGGCTGCTGTTCCGGTTCCTCCGGGGCTGCATCCCCTTCCCCTGCCAGCTGGGTCAGGGACTCCGGGTCGAAGCTGTCGAACAACTCCTGGGGAATCTCCGTGCCGTCCTGGGCGGCGCACATCCGCACCAGGGTGGGGATGTCGCCGGCCTTCTGCATCAGCTCCAGGCTGCGGCGCATGGGGTCCGTCTCCGTCAGGGTCACGCCCTCCGGGGCGGCGCGTTTCCCGTCCATGATCTCGCCGATATATTGCATGCAATAGTCCATCAAGGTCATAAAAAGTTCCTCACTTTGCAGATATCTACCCCAGACTATACCATATCCGGGGCGCTTTTGCAAGGCACAGGATCGTCCCGGCTTGTCCCGGCCCTGTCCCGGGATAAATCACCCCTGTCCCGGGACAAAATGTCGCGCATTGGGACAGAAAGAGCCGCACCCTCGGGTGCGGCTCAGTTTTTGAAGGATAACCATTATTTTCCTGTTTTGGGGTGCTGATGATGCAGGTGCAGCACTGCCTCCAGCACGCCGCCGCCTACCGCCAGGGCCTTGTCCGAGGCGGTGGTGCAGTACTCCGGCTTGCACCGGGGGTCCACGTCTCCGGCCTTCATACCTCGGAAAACCGGCGTTCCATCGGCCAGAATGCCCCGCAGTACGCCGTAAATGGTGCATCTCATGGGCTGGCCCGCCACCTCTCCGGCGACGTCTCCGGCCCGGACCACCGCGCCGATTTCCAGCTTCTGGCAGAAAATCCCATCAGCCGGGGCCCGCAGCACCCGCTCCCCGGCATATCCGCCGATGAGGCCGGGAATGTTGGTGTTGGGCAGGGCGCTTCCCCGGTAGATCACCCGGCCCAGGGTATGGCCCCGCATGGTCTCCACCACGGCGTGGCAGTCCTCCCCCGCCGTGAAGCCCGGGCCGATGCCCACGACAATGGGCGCATCGTCCATTTTCGTGCCCAGGTTGCGCTTGGCCAGAATGGCGTCCACCAGGGCGTCGGGCCGCAGGCGGGTGCGGCAGGTGCAGTCCGGGTCCGCCAGCACCGGGATCAGCCCCTGGGCCAGCAGGGCCTCCGCCCGGTCCGGGGTCTCCGCCCGCCGGGCGGTGACGTCCTCCACCGTCATCTCCCCCAGGATAATGGCCTGGGAAAAGCACACCGTCCGGCGGATGGCCGTGGGGGCGGGCAGGTCGGTCATGACCACCTGCATCCCGGCCCGGTACAGGCGCAGGGCGATGCCGGTGGCGATGTCCCCGGCGCCGCGAATGAGAATTTTCATAAAAGCTCCTCGATTTCTTGCCGTTTTCCCAAGAATAACACGTTTTTGCGGCTGCGTCAAGGTTGACGGGGACCCCGGAAGCTGGTACAATAGGGGCATGGATGAGAAAATGACGTACAACCTGACGGTCCGGCTGTTCTGCGGAGAGAAGTGCTTCGGACCGGGAATGGCCCAGCTGCTGCGGAAGGTGCAGGAGCTGCACTCGCTGCGGGCGGCGGCCATGTCCATGAACATGGCCTATTCCAAGGCATGGACCATTACCAAAAAGGCTCAGGAGGCCCTGGGCTTTCCTCTGTTGCACTCCGTCACCGGCGGACGGGGCGGCGGCGGCGCGGAGCTGACGCCGGAGGCCGTGCGGATGATGGCGGCCTATGACGACTACTGCCGGAAGCTGCGGGCCTTTGCGGATGAGCTGTTTCAGGAGGAGTTCGGCTATTTGCAGGAGGAAAACGGGGACCTTTGATTCCTTCCTCCTGTCCTATCTCATCAAAATACATACAAAGAGGGCTGTCTCGTGACGAGACAGCCCTCTTTATGACTGTCAAAAAAGGGCAAAGCCCTTTTTTGGCAAAAGGCTTGCAGTCTGCCGCGCGCATAATTTGTTCGCTGAAAGCGAACAAATTCCACACTTGCAGACTGAGAAGTGTTTTTTGCGACGTACACGCCCAACGGAAGTCCCCTTGGGGGGCGCCGCCGCAAAAAACGGACCAAACTTGCTTTGCCGCCTGCGGGCGGCAAACTCTGCGAGGCTTTCTTTGACAAGCTGAGGGCTGTCTCGTGACGAGACAGCCCTCTTTTGGGGTGAAAAATGCGGCTCAGCCCAGAGTCACCTGGGTGTCGGTGAAGGTCAGAGCGGCCTCGTAGCAGGCGGTCACCGCCCGGACGAAGTGGGCCACGTCCCGGCTGCCCATGGTCTCGAAGCAGGAGTGCATGGCCAGCTGGGCCATGCCGATGTCCACGGTGTTCACCGGCAGCTTGGTGTTGGCGATGTTCCCCAGGGTGGCGCCGCCGGCCTGGTCGGGACGGTTGGCGTAGTGCTGGGTGGGCACCTGGGCCCGGCGGCAGATCTCCTGGAAGGCGGCGGCGGAGACGGCGTCGGTGGCATAGCGGGGGGAGTGCTTCACCACCACGCCGCCGTTGAGCACCGGGGCTTCGTTGGCGTCCGCCAGCTCCGGGTGGTTGGGGTGGCGGGCATGGCCGTTGTCGCAGGACAGCAGGAAGCTGTTGGCCACCAGGCGGCGATAGTCCCCGGAGGTGAGGCCCAGGGCAGTGGTGATGGCCGTCAGCGTCTCCGGCAGGAAGGCGGAGGCCGCGCCCTGCTTGGTCTCGGAGCCAATCTCCTCGTTGTCGAACACACACAGCACCGGGATGGCGGTGGTCTCATGGGCGGTCAGGAAGCCTTGGGTGCAGGCGAACACACAGGCCAGGTCATCCAGCCGGGGGGCGGACAGGAACTCCCCTGCCGGGCCCCAGACGGTGCCGGGCTGGTTGTTATACAGGAACAGGTCCCGGGCCACGATGTCCTCCGGCTGGCACCCGGCGGCGGCGGCGATCTCCCGGTCGAAGCTGCCCTTCTGCTCCCCGCCGGCGTACAGGGCCACCAGGTCCTGGGCAGGGTTATACTTGGTGCCGTTGTTGCCGTCCCGGTTCAGGTGGATGGCCACCCGGGGGATCAGGGCCATGTCCTTCTTCATATCCACCAGGCGCATATCCAGGCCGTTCTCCCGGCGGACCAGCACCCGACCAGCCACGCTCAGGGGGCGGTCCAGCCAGCAGTCGTTGATCATGCCGCCGTAGCGCTCGGCGGACAGGCGGACAAACTCGCCGGCAAGCTCCGCGTGATCCCGCAGGCGGAAGCAGGGAGAGTCGGAGTGGCTGGCGGTCAGCACAAAGCCCGTGGGGCGGCCCTGGGGTACACGAAAGGCCATCAGCGAGGAGCCGTTCTTGGTGACAAAATACTTCCCGCCGGGGATCAGGGTCCACTCCCCTGCCGTCAGCTGGGTGTAACCCTCGGACAGCAGACGCTGGCGGAGATTCTCCACCGCGTGGAAGCAGTCGGGGCTTTTCTGAATGTATTGAAGCATGGATGAAATCATAATAATCCTCCCATTTTTCGATAATGCGTATAAAAAGGGGCGTCCTCCGGCTGGAGGACGCCCCTTTTGGGGTCTGATCTTTCCGCAATCAGCGGAACAGAAGCGTCAGAATCAGGATAAACACTCCGAATCCCACCAGGTAAGCCGCACAGATCAGCAGCGACGCCTTCATGGTTCCGAAGAAGAAGGCATGCCGGTCCTGCTTGCTCAGGGAATTGTCAACCCAGGGGGGAGATTTCTTGGCTTCCTCCCGCTCCTCCGGCTGCTCCTCCCGCTGGTAAGCGCTGCCGGGCAGATTGCCGAACAGCGACGGGCGCTTCACCTGGGACATGTCCGCTATGGTGCGGCCGTCGTCGTCCTCCCAGTGTTTTTCCTTCCTGGCCATTACTTCTGGTCGTACAGGTGGCAGACCACGAAGTGGCCGGGCTCGATCTCACGCTGCTCGGGCACCTCGGTCTTGCACTGCTCCATGCACTGGGCACAGCGGGTGTGGAACTTGCAGCCTGCGGGGGGATTGGCGGGGGAAGGAATGGAACCCTCCAGCACAATGCGGTTCATCTTGGCCGTGGGGTCCGGCACGGGGATGGCGGAGAACAGGGCCTTGGTGTAGGGGTGCAGAGGATTCTTGAAGATATCCTCGGTGGCGCCGTATTCCACCAGGTTGCCCAGGTACATGACGCCCACGGTGTCGGAGATGTGCTCCACCACGGACAGGTCGTGGGAGATGAACAGGTAGGTAAACTTGTACTGCTCCTGGAGCTCTTTCAGCAGGTTGATGATCTGGGCCTGGATGGACACGTCCAGAGCGGAAACGGGCTCATCGCAGACGATGAACTCGGGCTTCAGAGCCAGAGCGCGGGCGATGCAGATACGCTGGCGCTGGCCGCCGGAGAACTCGTGGGGATAGCGGTCCTTGTGGAAGGACTGCAGGCCGCAGTCGTCCATGACCTTGTCAATGTAGTCGTCGAACTCCTCCTTGGGGACCAGTCCGTGCTCACGGACGGCCTCGCCGATGATCTCGCCCACGGGCATACGGGGCTGCAGGGAGGAGAAGGGGTCCTGGAAGATGATCTGCATCTTGGTGCGCATGTCGCGCATCTCCTTGGCGTTGAGGTCATAGACCTCCTGGCCGTTGAACAGCACCTGGCCGCCGGTCTTTTCGCCGGACAGACGGAGGATGGTGCGGCCGGTGGTGGTCTTGCCGCAGCCGGACTCGCCCACCAGACCCATGGTGGTGCCGCGCTTGAGGTTGAAGGTGACGCCGTCCACGGCCTTCACGTAACCCACGGTCTTGTTGAGCATACCGCCCTTGATGGGGAAGTATTTCTTCAGGTCTTTGACCTGGAGGATATACTGAGGATCGTACTGGACCTGCTCCTCAGCGGTCTTCTTGACATCAGCCATTCTGAGCGTCCTCCTTTCCGTAGTAACGGTAGCAGCTGACCATATGGGTGGGGGACAGCTGGATCATGTGAGGATACTCACCCTGGCAGCCTTCCACGCACATTTCGCAGCGATCCTTGAAATAGCAGTAGTTGGGCATGTTGATGGGGTTGGGGACCTTGCCGGGGATGGAATACAGCTTATCCACCTTCTTACCGACCATGGGCTTGGAGGCCATCAGGCCGATGGTGTAGGGGTGAGCGGGATTGGCGAAGATCTCCTCGGCGGTGCCCTTTTCCACCACGCGGCCGGCGTACATGACCACCACATAGTCGGCCATCTCGGCGATAACGCCCAGGTCGTGGGTGATCAGCATGATGGAGGAGTTGATCTTATCCTTCAGGTTGCGCAGCAGGTCCAGGATCTGGGCCTGGATGGTCACGTCCAGAGCCGTGGTGGGCTCGTCGGCGATGATCAGGCGGGGATTGCAGGACAGAGCCATGGCGATCATGACACGCTGACGCATACCGCCGGACAGCTCGTGGGGGTACATCTTATAGACGCCCTCGCTGTTGGCGATGCCAGCCATCTCCAGCAGATGGATGGAGCGGGCCTTGATGTCCTCGGGGGTCTTGCCCTCACCGTCGTGCAGGGCAATAACCTCGTCCAGCTGGGCGCCGATGCGGAACACCGGGTTCAGGCTGGTCATGGGCTCCTGGAAAATCATGGACATGTAGTTACCGCGGAGCTTCTGCATCTGCTCGATGGGGGTCTTGGTGATGTCGTAGGCCTTGCCGTTGCCCAGATTCAGGCGAATCTCGCCCTCCACGATCTGGCCCTGGGGCCGCTGGAGCAGCTGCATGATGGACAGGCTGGTGACGGACTTGCCGCAACCGGACTCGCCCACCACGCCCACGGTCTTGCCGATGGGCACGTCGAAGGAGACGCCGTCCACGGCGCGGACGGTACCCACGTCAGAGAAGAAGTAGGTGTGCAGGTTCTCGATCTCCAGGGAGTTATTCTGGTCGTGCATCTGGGTGAGGAACTCCTCCTCAGGCACGTTCTTGCGCTTGTGCAGCTTTTCAAACTGATCCGTGATCTTGCGGTTCTCCCGGGAAATCCGGCGAGACTCCTTGGCGGACAGATAGCCGCTTTCGTTTTTCTTAGCCATATGATCTCCTCCTTCCTCAGCGCTTCATCTTCGGGTCAAAGGCATCCCGCAGACCGTCGCCAACCAGGTTGAATGCCAGAACCGTCAGCAGCAGCAGCACGCCGGCGGGGATCCAGATGAACCAATAGGTGGTCAGAACGTGGGTGTTATTGACGTCGCTGATGATATTGCCCCAGGAAGCGAAGGGGAACTTGACGCCCAGGCCCAGGAAGGACAGGGTAGCCTCCATGATGATGACGCTGCCCAGGCCCATGGTGCAGGTGACGATCAGCTGGGGAATGACATTGGGGATCAGGTGCTTGAAGATCCGGCGGGACACGCTGAGGCCGCAGGCCTCGGCGGCGGTCATGTACTCCTGCTCACGCAGGGACAGGATCTGGCCGCGGACCAGACGGGCGATACCGGCCCAGCCCAGGAAGCCCAGGATCAGCATTAAGTAGACCATTCGGATGGTGGGGTCCACGCGGGATGCATCCATGGCCGCGCCCAGAATAATGATGATGGGCATGGAGGGGATGCAGTAGAAGATATCGACGATACGCATGATCAGGTTATCCACCCAGCCGCCGAAGTAGCCGGAGATACCGCCGAAGATCACGCCGATGACGGTCTCAATGATGATGACGATGAAGCCGATCAGCAGGGAGACGCGGCCGCCGTACATCAGGCGGGTCAGCATATCCATACCGTACATATCGGTGCCCAGCCAGTGGTCCTTGCTGGGGAAGGAATACTGATCGTACTGACGGCTGGGCTTCTCCTGGAGGATCTTCCAGCTCATGGTGGCGGGATCATACTCCAGATCGTACTCAGCGGTGGCGCTGGTGGGAGTATCCTCCTGAGTGGGAGCGTTGGGGTCCTCGGTGTTGATGCCGGAGGAGGGCTCCTCGGTGTCGGGCTCCTCCTCAGGCTCTTCGACAACGATCAGGGACTCGTCGGTGTAGCTGAAGGTGGCCTTGCCGTTTTCAGCGGTGGCAATGGCGGCATACAGCTTCTCCTTGAAGTCGCGGCTCAGGAACACGTCGGGGGAAATGGCGTTGACGATGATGTTGCTGACATAGGCCACATCGGCGCCGTCCTGGGAGGTGATGCTGCCATCCTCAGCCAGGGTGTAGGCAACGCCGTCGGCGGTGAATTCCTTAGCGCCGGAGGCGGAGGCCAGCAGGGCCTGATAGTTGAACTCGAAGGACAGGGTGCTGTCCTTGGCGGAGGCGTTCACCAGCTCCTTGCCGGCGTAGCCCACCACCTGACCGTTGTATTCCACGGAATAGAAGTCGTCGGAAACCTTGGTCAGGGTAAAGTTGTCGCTCTTGTTGGAGAAGGTGGTCTTCCCCTGCTGGATGGCCAGCATAGCTCTGGCCTGGGCGGTGAGGCCGAACACCTCGTCATTGTTGCTGGCGTACTGGAACTCGGTGTTTTCCTTGGCTGCGCCGAAGTCACGGCGGATGGTCTTATCGGTGTAGAAGAACTGGTCCTGACCATAGGGGGAGATCAGGCCGCCGATGAAGGAAAACACGAACATGAAAACCAGGATGACCAGACCGGTGACGGCCATGCGGTTGCGGATGAAGCGCTTGGCCACCAGCATACCGGGAGAAAGGACCTTAACACGACGGTCATCGTTCAGAGAATACTGCTCCTGAGCAGGCTCCTGGTCGGCGTGCTTCATTTCCTCGCGGATCTCCTCACGGATCTCCTGCTCGGCCTGCTGCTCATTGATCTTATCTTTGCGATCTGCCATTTTACTTCCTCCTCCCTTCTTAAGCGATGCGTACCCGCGGATCCACCACGGCGTACAGAATATCAGAAATCAGGTTGCCCAACAGGGTCAGCACGGCCATAAAGACCAGGTAGAACATGGAGAACGGAATGTCGCCGCCCACCATGGACTGGTAGGAAATGTAGCCGATGCCGGGGATGGAGTACAGCGTCTCGGTGATCAGTGCACCGGAGAACAGGCCGGGCAGAGAACCGCCGATGATGGTGACCAGGGGGATCAGGGTGTTGCGGAACGCATGGTGATAGATGACCTTGCGCTCGGACAGACCCTTGGCCCGGGCCGTGCGGATGAAGTCAGCGTTGAGCACCTCCAGCATGTTGGTGCGGGTGTAACGCATGAGGGAACCGACACTGATAACCACCAGGGTGACGATGGGCAGAACCAGATGATGTCCCATGTCCAGGAGCTTCCCGAAGGCCGAGAGCTGCTCGTGATTGCGGCCGGTGAGACCATACAGGTCGAACCAGCCCAGCTTCACGGAGAAAACCAGCTTCAGCAGAGAAGCAAAGAAGAACGTGGGCAACGAAATACCGGCCAGAGCCAGCACCGAAATGACATAGTCCGTCTTGCTGTACTGCTTGGTGGCGGCAATGACGCCCAGGGGGATCGCGATGATGATCTCCAGCACGAAGGCGATCAGGCCCATGAAGAAGGAGATCCACACGCAGCTGTTGAATACTTCCGTGACGGGTTTGGTCCACAGCCAGCTGTCGCCGAAGTTGAAGGTCAGCATCTGACCCAGCCATTTGAAGAAGCCGGGAACAATGCCCACGTCCAGATTGTACATTCTGGTGAGCTGCTCCATCCACTCCTCAAAGGACTTGGAGTTGGGCTGCATGGACTTCTGACGCGCCATAGCCTCCACGTAGGACGTGGGGAGACAGCGCATCAATGCGTAGATGACGAATGCGACAAGGAACAGGATGACGATTGAGATTAGAATTCTTTTGATGATGTATTTGCGCACTGATAACCCTCCGATCTGATGATACAGTGATGCAGATTGGCGGAACACGTCTGCTCCGCCCCTCCCTATAGACTACCCACTGCACATCAAGCAACACCCCCGGCCCCGCCCGGGTCGCTCCTTGATATGCAGTCGGGGCACCCCCCGGCGGCCGGAGCCGCCGGGGGCGTACCTTGTGACTTAACCTATGTTGTCGTACAGGTCTTGGGTGCGGAACTTTGTCAGTTCAGCTCGATCTTCTCGATCTCGCTCAGCCAGCCATAGAAGGTGGTGATGTCGGGGGTAACAGTGTTCATGTTGACACGCTGGGTGGAGAAGATGATGGCGTTCTGACGCTGATAGACAGGAACCTCAACGGCCCAGTCAACGATGATGTCCAGGCAGGACTTGTACAGAGTCTTACGATAGCTCTGGTCCAGAGAAGCGCGGGCATCCAGGATCAGCTGGTTCAGCTCGGCATCGTTGATGTCGTACATGTAGTTGGAGCCGCCGGCAGCCTTGCCGTCCATGCCGGAGAAGTAGATCTGATACATATCAGGATCCACGGTGGCGCCCCAAGCGGCAGCAAACATGTCAGCCTGATCGGCCTCGATGGTATCCCACAACTGCGTGCTGTCGGACAGGTCGGTGACGATCAGGTGCACGCCGATCTTCTCCAGAGCCTTGGAGGCCTCGGTGAGGATCATGAAGGAGGGGTGATCGCCCTTGCCGTCGGCGGGGATCAGGGCCTCGCGCTCGATGGCGTAGTTAGCGGTATCCATACCACCCTCGGGGTTGGAGACGACCTTGCCGTTCTCAACCTTGCAGCCGGCGGCCTCGAAGAAGGTCAGGGCAGCCTGCAGGGCGGCCTCATACTTCTGCTCGTCGGTCATGTCGGAGGTATAGATGTCCTTACCCTGAGCATCCACAGAGAAGGCGACCTTGTAGCCAGGATCGGCAGCCTGAGGAGCAGCCCAAGAGGTGTTGGAGATGGGGTAGTTGATGACGGAAGCGCGCTCGCCATAGTAGGACTCGATGGCGACGGTGCGGTAAGCAGCCAGAACGGTGGCGAAAGCCTTACGATAAGCCTTGGAGGCATCGGAACCAGGCTCCTTGTTGACGTTCATGGTGTTGGCGCTCATGCCGATGTAACCATAGCCCAGGTTATCCACGGTATCGGTGGTGATGGCGGGGCCGTTGACATCGTCGTTCTTGTTGGCAGCCTTGATGGCGTCCACGGTGGTGGAGCTGAAGGAAGGATCGGTGATATCCACGGTGCCGGTGACGACGCCGTTCAGCTTATCGTCTTCCTGAGTCTGCAGGAAGTTGACATACTTGGTCTTGGGGGCGCCCAGATAGTAGGAATCGTTAGCCTCGAAGTTAACGGTACCATTCTCGAACTTGATGAACTTGTAGGGGCCAGCACCCAGGGGGGTGGTGGTCTTGGCACGGACGGTGCTCAGATCGCCCTTGTCGAAGCCGAACTGGTTGTTCTCGTAGTTGTACTTGGTCTTGTCGCCATAGTAGTGCATGGGGGTGATGGTCACACCCAGCTGATAGATGGCGGTGGCGTCGACCTGGGTCAGGGAGACGGTCATGCTGTAGTCGCCGGTCTTCTTGATGCCGGAGATGTTGGCAGCGGAGTCACCAGTCTTGATACCCTTGGTGTACTTGGTCTCGTAGTCGTTCAGCAGGCTGGTGAAGGTGGTGCCTTCGGGCTTCTCAGCGTCGACAGCCTCGGCCAGGGAGGGATACTTGGCGACGATGGCGTTGAAGGCATCCGCCTCGGTAGCATCGGCGGGCAGCTCGAAGCCCCAGTTCTTCATGCAGGCGGAAACGGAATCGCCCTCGGCGTTAGCGCCCTGGGCAATGCAGTACTGCATGATGGCCTGGACGAACTTCACACCGGCCTGATCCACGTCAGCCCAGAAGGCAGTCTGATCCGCCTCTTTCCACTTGGAGAAGTCGGTGTTGTCGCGGCCGGCAGCCAGCATCAGGTTGTACAGGGTGTCCATACCGGAACGGTAAGCATCCATGCCCTCGATGGGCAGAGCAAACAGGGTGCTGTTGCCGTCGTAGGTAGGATCGCACAGGACGTACATGGAGAAGATGACGTCATCGATGGTGATAGGCTCACCGTCGGAGAACTTCAGGTCCTCGCGCAGCTTGAAGTTGTAGTCCACAGTGCCATCGGTGTTCTCCACGATCTCGCAGTCAGCGGGACCATAGTAGGTGTAGTCGGTGCCATTGTAGGCCTCGGTTTCGCCTTCGATACCCTTCATGATGATGGAGCCCTGGCGATCGCTGTTCAGCAGGCCGATAGCGGTCATCGTCCAGACGTCCTGGTCATAAGCGGTCTCGGAGAAGAAGGGAGAGAATTTGCTGTTGAACGGGGAATAACCCACGACCAACGGGGTGTCGTTGTTCTGCTTGCCTTTGTTGCCGCAGCCAACGAACAGGCCCAGGCACATGACAGCGCAAAGTACCAGAGCCAAGATACGGGTAGTTTTCTTCATTGGAATCCTCCTTAAATATTTTTGAACGCGGGCAGAAGCCCGGAGTTCACAAAGGAAATTGGTGGATCACGCCTGAGGCGTATCCAGGTCGCGGGCGGGGAGCTTTTCCCATTTCAGGGTCAGCATATACCGCCACAGGAGCCACGCTCCCCCGGCCACCAGCGCCTTCAGCGCCAGGTAGGCGATCACGGAGGCCACGCGGCCGCCGGAGCCGTTCATGGCCAGGTACAGCACCATGGTCACGAAGCCCAGGCCCGCGAAGATCATGCAGAGCATGGCCCGGTGGGGCAGCGCCTGCACGCTCTTTTTATAAATGTACTCCCGGATGGGTTCCTCCGCCTTCCGCAGCCGGAGCACCGCCCAGATCACGCTGACCGCCGCCGCGGCCTCGCAGATATAGGGGAGGATGACGTACCAGCAGTTCAGCATGGCGGGGGCGTCGCTGCATCCCCCGGCCACCACGGCCAGCATGACGGCAACGCTCAGTCCCAGCAGCTCCCGCTGGACCCGGTCGCGGCTGCGGCCCTGGTCCACATAGGAGTAGTGGGCGCCGGTATATACATAATCACCGGCAAGATTCACATGGAAATCGTTGAGGTGGGCGCGGCGTCCGCCGCGCTTTTTATTCTTTTCTGCCATGATCTTTCCTTTGGGGACGGCTGGGTGCGTCCACGGCTCGCTATCCACTACGCACCAGTCTGTTCGTCGATGGCGGACGGTTTTTGTGCATTTTACTTATCGCCGCCCAGGATTAAAATGTTTTCCTAATTGTATCATGAAACAGTAGATTTTTCAACACTAAGATTAAACTTTCTGTGAATATTCCAAAAAAAATGACAATTATCCATTTTCTTTGTATTTTTATTCTCTTGCGCCGGATTTTCTGCTGTTTTTATCCGCTAACTTTCGCCGCAGATTAACGGTTAACAATTATATCTCGCAGATGTTTTCGGTGAACAGTTAGGTCAATTCGATCATGTTGTGGCAGAGCTGATAGTACTTCCCCTTCTGGTCCAGCAGCTCCCGGTGGTCGCCGCGCTCGATGATCCGCCCCTGCTCCAGCACCATGATGGCGTTGGCGTTGCGGACGGTGGAAAGCCGGTGAGCGATGACGAACACGGTGCGCCCGGCCATCAGGCCGTCCAGCCCCTGGCCGATGAGCTTCTCGGTGCGGGTGTCCACGGAGGAGGTGGCCTCGTCCAGAATCAGCACCGGGGCCCGGGACACCGCCGCCCGGGCGATGGCCACCAGCTGGCGCTGGCCCTGGCTGAGGTTGGCGCCGTCGGAATAGAGGACGGTGTCGTACCCCTGGGGCAGGTGGGAGATGAAGTAGTGGGCGTTGGCGATCTTGGCGGCCTCCATGCACTCCTCATCGGTGGCGTCCAGGCGGCCGTAGCGGATGTTCTCCATCACCGTGCCGGTGAACAGGTGGGTGTCCTGCAGCACGATGCCCAGGGAGCGGCGCAGGTCGTCCTTGCGGATGTTGCGCACGTCGATGCCGTCGTAGGTGATGGAGCCGGCCTGGATATCGTAAAACCGGTTGATGAGGTTGGTGATGGTGGTTTTTCCCGCGCCGGTGGAGCCGACGAAGGCGATCTTCTGGCCAGGCTTGGCGTACAGGGACAGGTCCCGCAGCACCGGCTTTTCCGGCACATAGGCAAAGTCCACATGGTCAAAGCGTACATCGCCCCGCAGAGGCACCAGGGTGCCGTCCGGCATACGCCAGTGGTAGTCGTCGCCCTTCTGCTCCAGGGTCACCTGGCCCTGGTCCTCCTCGGGAGGCAGGTCCAGGATGCCAAAAATCCGCTCGGCACCGGCCAGGGCCATCATCAGAGCGTTGAACTGCTCGGAGATCTGGCTGACGCGGTCGGCAAAGGTGCGGACATACTGCAAAAAGCCGATGAGGATGCCGCCGGCCCCCTCCCCTGTCAGCCACAGGACGCCCACCGCGCAGGTGATGGCGTAGAAAATGTGGGACAGGTTGTTGAGGATAGGTCCCACCATAGAGGTGACGGTGGTGGCGGTAGTGGACGCCTTACACAGATCCTGGTTGATGACGTCGAACTGCTCCATGACCTCCTTTTCGTGGGTGAACACCTTCACATCCCGCTGGCCGGTGATCATCTCCTCCATATAGCCGCTGACGGCGGCGGTCAGACGCTGCTGGCTGGCATAGGTGCGCTTGCTGATCCTGGTGGTGACCCGCACCACCAGCACCACGATGGCCCCCAGCACCACCATGATGGCAAACAGCCGCATGGACAGGGCCAGCATCATGGCAACGGTGCCCACCAGGGAGGTGATGGATATGGCCAGCTGGGTGATGCTGTGCTGCAGCAGCTCGTTGGTGGCCTCGATGTCGCTGGTGTAGTAGCTCATCAGGGCGCCGGTCTTGTTTTCGTCGAAGAACCGCACCGGCTGGCGCTGCATGGTGTCGAACAGCTCCGTGCGCAGCTGCTTCATGATGATGGCGCTGCACTCCAGCATCAGGCGGTTGAGCAGATAGTTGGTCAGGGCCGACAGCAGGTACAGCCCCGCCAGGCCCAGGATCAGGCTGATGTACTTGGCGTAGGTCTCGTTGGGAGCTGCGCCGCTGCTCTCCAGCAGGTTTGTCAGGGGCTTCATGCAGTAGGCAGCCCCGATGGTGGCCGCCACATAGGCCAGAATCGACAGCATCGCCGCCGTCAGCAGCAGGCGGCAGTGCTTGAAGTAGCACACCAGACGCCACAGGATGGCGAAGGGGTTCTCTACCTTTTTATTATATTTCTGCAGGTCAACTCGCGGCATGATCCACCGCCCCCTCTCTCATCTGGCTCTCGTACACGTCACGGTAAATATGGCTGCGGGACAGCAGCTCCTGATGGGTGCCCATGTCCGCCAGACGCCCCTGGTCCAGCACCACAATGCGGTCGCAGGACATGATGGAGTTGATGCGCTGGGCAATGATGACCTTGGTGGCGCCGGGCAGGGCCGTCCGCAGACAGCGGCGGATGTGCTCGTCGGTGGCCATGTCCACGGCGGAGGTGGAGTCGTCCAGGATCAGGATCCTGGGCTTTTTCAGGATGGCCCGGGCGATCAGCAGCCGCTGGCGCTGGCCGCCGGACAGGTTGGCGGCGTTCTGCTCCAGCACCGTGTCATAGCCGTCGGGGAAGCGGTCGATGTACTCGTCGGCCCGGGCGATGGCGCAGGCGGCCTGCATCTGGGCCAGGGTGGCGTTGGGGTCTGCCCAGCGGAGGTTGTCGGCGATGGTGCCGGAGAACAGGGAGCCGTTCTGCAGCACCATGGACACGCCGCTGCGCAGATTTTCCAGGGTATACTCCCGGACGTCCCGGCCGTCCACCTTCACAGTGCCGGACAGGGCGTCGTAAAACCGGGGGATCAGGCTCACCAGGGTGGACTTGCCCTCGCCGGTGCCGCCGATGACGCCGATGGTCTCGCCGGAGGCGATGTGCAGGGTCACATGGCGCAGGGCCAGCTTGTCGGGGTCCCGGGTATAGCTGAAGCACACGTCCTCGAAGTCGATGCTGCCGCTTTCCACTGCGGCGTCGGAGGGGCCGTCGGTGATGTCGATCTCCTCGTCCAGCACCTCGTTGATGCGGACCAGGGAGGCCTGGGCCCGGGACAGGGACATGACCAGCCAGCTGATCATGGACAGGGAGTTCACCGCCATACCGGCGTAGTTCACCAGGCTCACCAGCTGGCCGGTCAGCAGGCCGGTGGTCCGGAAAATGATCTCCCGGCCGCCGAAAAACAGGATCAGCACGCTGCACGTCCACATAATGCCCATGGTAATGGGGCCGGACAGGGTAAACAGTCTCCCTGCGCCCAGCTGGGCCTGGCGCAGGTCATCGGTGGTCTTGTCAAACCGTTTGGACTCATACCCGCCCCGGACGAAGGCCTTCACCACGCGGCTGGCCACCAGATTCTCCCGGACGGCCTGGTTCATGCCGTCCATCATCTTCAGCATCCGCTTGAAGCGGGGCTGGCCCACCTTCAGCAGGATCACCATCAGCACCACCAGCAGGGGGATGCAGATCAGCAGCAGGGGCGCAAGACCCGGGGAGACGATGAAGCTCATGACCGTGGCCAGGATCACCATCACCGGGGCCCGGTACAGGGTCACCAGGGACTGACGCATGGTGTCACGCAGGGTGTTGATGTCCGTGGTGGCCCGGGTGATCAGCTGGGGGGTGGAGATGTGGTCGATGTTGGAGAAGGAGAAGCTCTCGATCTTCCCCAGCAGAGTGCTGCGCATATTCCGGGCGAAGCCCTGGGTGGCGATGGCAGAGCAGCGGGCGGCCAGAACGCCCATGGCCATGGACAGGCAGGCCACGCCCACCATAATGGCCCCCACCGTCAGCACGAAGCGGCTGCGGTTGGCGATGAGCTCCGGGGAAAACAGCCCCTGGAGCATGAAGGTGCTCTCCCGGTACAGGCCGCCGTCCACGATGGTGGACATGAGCATGGGGATCAGCAGCTCCAGCACCACCTCGGTGATGCCGAATATCAGGGCGGCTGCCGTCCAGCCCTTATAACGGCCCAGGACAGGGCCCAGGTGCCGGAAAAGCCCCGGTTTTTTCTGTGTCTTGATAAGACGTCACCTCTGTTTCTTTTATGCAGGATTTCTGAAGTTATACACGGCTATTATATCAGACCCCGCCGAGTTTCACAAGCGGAAAAATTCCGCGGCATTTTATCCGCCAGAATCCACAAAAAGCGCAAAAAAATGCTGCAAGCGCAGCGCTTGCAGCATTTTTTTATTTGGGTGAAACTTACTTCAGCTCGACCTTGCCGCCGACTTCCTCGACCTGCTTCTTCAGAGCCTCGGCGTCCTCCTTGGACAGGCCTTCCTTCATGGTGGTGGGGGCGCCCTCGACGGCAGCCTTGGCCTCGGCCAGACCCAGACCCATGACCTCGCGGACGACCTTGATGACCTTGATCTTCTGAGCGGCGTCGAAACCGGTCAGGACCACGTCGAACTCGGTCTTCTCCTCGGCAGCGGGAGCAGCAGCGCCGGCAGCGGGAGCGGCCATGGCGGCGGCGGACACGCCGAACTCTTCCTCCAGAGCGTGGACCAGCTCGGACAGCTCCAGAACGGTCAGGCCCTTGATTTCCTCGATCATAGCAGTAATCTTCTCGGACATTTTGATAAGCCTCCTAATTGTAAGATATTTGTTTGATTTGGGTGGGGCGGAGAGGCCCCGGGGTGGTGCCGGAATTTACTCGGCGGCGGCTTCCTCGGCGGGAGCGCCGTCCTTCTCGGCGATCTGCTTCAGCACGCAGGCCAGAGCAGAGATGGGGGCCAGCATGGTGCCCAGAACCTGGGCCTGCAGCACGGGCAGAGCGGGGATGGAAGCCAGAGCATTCACGGTCTCCAGGGAGACGACCTTGCCTTCCATGAAGCCGCCCTTGATCTCGAACTTGCCATTGAGCTTCTTTGCATAGTCAGCGATGACGCGGGCAGGGGCGACGGGATCGTCCATGCACACGGCCAGGGACGTGGTGCCGTTGAGCTGATCGTCCAGCTCGTTGAGACCCACGTTGTTGAATGCAAAGCGCAGCAGGGTGTTCTTGATGACAGCGTATTCCACGTTGTTCTCGCGGCAGTCCGCGCGCAGAGCGGTGTCCTCTGCCACGGTGATGCCCTTGTAATCAACGATGACACCGGCGGCTGCATTCTGCAGCTTCTCGGTCAGCGCCGCCACGATGGCCTGCTTTTCGGACAGAACTTTTGCGTTGGGCATTCTTTGATTTCACCTCCGGAAAATTTGTCGGTGCGTTCAAAAAGAAAACCGTCCCTGTATCCAAGGACACAAGGACGGTGTAAAGCAATCGGAAACGATTTGCCATCCTCGGCAGGACTTACGGCTTGCGCCACCTGCTGTCTTTGGAACGCATCTGGTATTATATCAGGGGCGTGACGGTTTGTCAAGCCGAAGATATCAAATGTTTCAGCCGGTTTTTTTACAGCTGCTTGTTGGCGTTCATCTTGACGCCGGGGCCCATGGTGGAAGCGGCCACGCAGGACTTGATATACTGGCCCTTGGCGGCGGCGGGCTTGGCCTTGATGATGGCGCCCAGCAGAGCGGTATAGTTCTCATACAGCTTGTCCGCGCCGAAGGAAACCTTGCCGATGGGGCAGTGGATGATGTTGGTCTTGTCCAGACGATACTCCACCTTACCGGCCTTGACTTCCTTCACGGCCTTGGCCACGTCGGGAGTGACGGTGCCGGCCTTGGGGGAGGGCATCAGGCCCTTGGGGCCCAGCAGCTTACCCAGACGGCCCACAACGCCCATCATGTCGGGGGAAGCGACGACCACGTCGAAGCCGAACCAGTTTTCCTTCTGGATCTTCTCCACCATATCCATATCACCGACGAAGTCGGCGCCGGCCTCGCGGGCAGCGTCGGCCTTGTCGCCCTTGGCGAACACCAGGACGCGGGCGGTCTTGCCGGTGCCGTTGGGCAGGACGATGGCGCCGCGGACCTGCTGGTCAGCGTGGCGGGAGTCGACACCCAGCTTCACATGCAGCTCGACGGTCTCGTCGAACTTGGCGGATGCGGTCTTGCAGACCAGCTCCAGACCCTCCTTGGGATCATACAGGGTCCCGCGGTCGATCTGCTTGGCGCTTTCTTTATATTTCTTACCTCTAAACATCTCTTACACCCTCCTTATTCGCCCACGACGACGCCCATGGAACGGGCGGTGCCGGCGATCATGCTCATGGCTGCTTCCAGGGAAGCGGCGTTCAGATCGCGCATCTTCAGCTCGGCGATCTTCTGGATGGAGGCCTTGGAGATGGTGGCCACCTTGGTCTTGTTGGGCACACCGGAGCCGGACTCGATGTTGCACTCCTTCTTGATCAGCACAGCCGCAGGAGGCGTCTTGGTGATGAAGCTGAAGGAACGATCGGAGTAGACGGTGATGACCACGGGGATGATGAGGCCCATGTCATTCTTGGTGCGCTCGTTGAACTCCTTGGTGAATGCCTGAATGTTGACACCGTGCTGGCCCAGAGCGGGGCCGACAGGGGGTGCGGGGGTCGCTTTGCCTGCAGGAATCTGCAGCTTTACATAACCAACAACTTTCTGTGCCATGGATAGGCACCTCCTTCATAAAAATGTGGTAGCGGCCGGTCGATACCGGAAACCGCTTTTGGCGAGACGGACACCGTCTCTCCCACTTGCGCCGGAGGGAATGCTCCGGCCTGCCGCGCAGAGACTGCTGCGCCTCAGTGCAGAACCTCCACCTGATCGAGCTCCAGCTCGATGGGGGTTTCTCTGCCGAACATGAAGACCGCCACCCGGACCTTGTTCTTCTCGGGGTCGATCTCCTCCACGGTACCGGTGAAGCTGGTAAAGGGGCCGTCCGTGATCTTCACGGTGTCGCCCACGTTGTACAGCACCACGATCTCGTGCTTTTCCACGCCCAGGGCCGCCACCTCGTCCTCCGTCAGGGGGATGGCCTTGTTGGCCTCGCCCACGAAGCCGGTGACGCCTCGGATGTTGCGGATCAGATGCCAGGTGTCATCTGTCAGGATCATCTTGATCAGGACGTAGCCGGGAAATACCTTGCGCTCCACTTCCTTCATGACGCCGGACTCGGTGACCTCGGTGACGGTTTCCATAGGAATCTCCATCTTGAGGACCATATCGGACATGCCGCGGTTGACCACGGATTTCTCGATGGCCGCCTTCACGGCGTTCTCGTAGCCGGAGTAGGTGTGGATCACATACCATTTCGCGTTTTCAGCCATGCCGCACTTCCTCAGCCGGTGAAAGCGCCGATGAGGGTCTTGATCAGCAGCACCGCCACGCCGTCGAAGATCCAGATGCAGGCGCCCACTGCCACAGAGCACAGCAGCACCGTTCCGGTGTTCTTGGCGGTGGTCTTGCCGTCAGGCCAGACGACCTTCTTCATTTCGCTTCTCATCTCGCGGAACCACTTGCCGTGGTCCTTCTTGACCTTTTTTTCCTCTGCCATCGTGCTATCTCCTTCCAATTACTTGGTCTCGGTATGGACCGTATGCTTTCTGCAGAAGGGGCAATACTTGTTCATTTCAAGACGGTCAGGGCTGTTCTTCTTGTTTTTCATCGTGTTGTAGTTTCTCTGCTTGCACTCGTTGCATCTCAAAGTGATCTTCACGCGCATCTAACGGCACCTCCTTATTAGATTGGCGGCCGAAGGCCGCTCTCTGCCTCCCTGCCGGATAGGGCGTCTTTTCCAGCGCCGAAGCGAAAAGCGCGCAAAAAGAAAGCCCCATACTCACAGGTAATGTTGATTTTATCACACGGGCAAGTGTCCGTCAAGGTCTTTCCGGAAGAAAATTTCGGTTTTTTCGGAGAATTTGCTTCCGCAGCCCCTCTATTCGGGCACTCTTTCATAGGATACAGGCCTCCCGTCCCGGAACGTCACCGTGAACCCGGTGCCGGGCTTCACGGAGTAGTCGTACCGCCCGCCGCCGAACCAGGTCATCATCAGCCCCGCCGTGACGCCGCCGTGGACCACGCACACGGCGTCCTCCCCCGACGCCAGCACCTGAGCCATGGCGGCCCGGTTCCGCTCCAGCACCTGGGGGGCGCTTTCGCCGTTGGGGCAGACGTTGTGCTCCACGTCGGTGATCCACGCCTGATAGGCCGCCGTGTCCTTCAGCTCCTGATAGCTTTTCATCTCGAAATCGCCGAAGTTCATCTCCTGCAGCCCCGGCAGCTGCTGATGGGCCACGGGGCCGTAGATGGCCTCCAACGTCTGCTCCGTCCGCAGCAGGCCGCTGGTATAGTACCGCTTGGCCCGGGGATAGGCCGCTGCGTTTTCGTGCAGCGCCGCCAGGGATTCCGGCAGGGCGGGGATATCCGCCGCCCCGTAGTACAGGTCCCGGCGGCTGCCGTCGGTTTCTCCGTGGCGCAAAAGGGTCAGCTTCATTTCAATTCCTCCGTCAGTCCGCAAAATATCCGGTACACATGACCGGCCTGCTCCGCCAGCTGCCGCAGCAGCCGCCCGTGGCGCTCCCGCCAGGCCCGCTCCCCGGCGTCTATGGGCACCACGCCGCTGCCGATCTCCCGGGAGATCACCGCCTCCGCCGCCAGCAGCAGGGGCAGGGCCGCCTCCGGGGCCTCCTGCCGGGTCAGGGCCTCCAGGTGCACATAGCACCGGGCAGGAACGGGGGCGCTTACCGCCAGGTCGCAGATATCCTCCGCCGCCAGGCCGTATTTTTCCGCCGCGAAGGTACACTTTCCCTGGTACGCGCCGCCAATGATCAGATCCATCCTCTCACCTCCACAGAATCGCCGCCCCGCAGCCGCACAGCTCGCCGAGCGTCAGGGCAAAGCCGGAGATATCCCCGGACATGCCGTCCAGATTCCGATAGCCGTACCACACCGCCAGGCCGTACCCCGCGGCGGCGGCCAGAGGGCCGAAGCTCCCGCCCAGCCACAGGGGAAGCCCCACGGACAGGGCCAGCAGCACCCACAGCGCCGCCCCATAGCCGCCCCGGGCGGGGCCCATGGCGGCATACTGGCTGGTGCCCATGGGCCGCAGCCCCAGCACCGCCAGCCCCGCGCAGGCCCGGGTGGCCGCCGGGATCAGCAGCAGGCCCAGCCAGGATACGTCCTCCGCCGCCAGGAACAGGCTCCACTGGCCCATGGCCAGCAGCACCATGCAGATCACGGCGAAGGCCCCGCAGTGGGAGTCCTTCAGGATCCGCTGCCGGGTGGCCAGGTCCCGCCGGGACAGCACCGCGTCGCACACGTCCATGTAGCCGTCCAGATGCATGAACCCGGTCACAAGCCAGGGCGCGGCGGCACACACCGCCGCCCGCACCGGCCCCGGCGCGCCCCGCATCAGAAGCCACGCCCCGGCCCATACGCCTCCGGCCAGCAGGCCCACCAGGGGCATGCACACCAGCATTTTCTGCCGGGCGCTTTCGCTCCATATCTTCCTGGGGCAGGGAATGGCCAGGAACATGCCCCAGGCCATGAAAAATCCGCAGATCCAATCACGCATCCGGCAACTCCCCCTTCCATACCCGCACGCAGCCTGCACTCAGCTCCGCCACGGCGTCAAATTCCGCCGCCAGGGCCCGGCAGATCTCCGCCAGTCCCCGGCGATAATGCTCCGTCCACGGCTCATAGGTCACGCCGTCCCGCCACAGCTCGTCGCATACGCACACGAAGTGCCGGGGATGCCGGCTGACGGTCAGCAGTTCCTCTGCCGTTCGCTCCGGAGCTGCGGCGTCCGGCTGCGGGCCGGAGAACATCTGGCACGCCAGGCACGCCGTTACGCTGTCGAACAGCACCGCGCTTTCCCGGGGCACCAGCGCCAGGCCCAGAGGCAGCTCCCGGCCCCGCTCCAGGGTCCCGAAACCCCAGCCGTCCCGCTCCGCCAGGTGGCGGCGGACGATGGCCCGGTCCTCCGTGTCCCGGGGCTCCAGGGTAGCCCAGTAAATCATGGACCCGCCATCGGCCAGCTGCCGGGTCAGCCGCTGGCCCAGCATACTCTTTCCGCTTTTGCTGCCGCCAAGAAGTAAAATTCTCATGATTTGTCCACCGTGAATGCGTCCCCCTGCCGGATGGGGGCCAGATATCCGTCCTCAATGGCCGCCTCCGGGAAGGTGGCCATATGGTTCAGCACCGCGCAGGCCCCCTGCATCACCCGGAACAGCAGCGGGCAGCCGCTGCCCTCGCCCAGCCGCATACCCAGCAGCAGGCACGGCTCCAGCCCCAGCTCCCGGGCTGCCAGGCGATACCCGATCTCATAGGAGGCGTGGGACAGAAACAGTACATCCCGGACCCGGGGACACAGGCGCACGGCGCACAGGGCCGCCACGATGGAGATATATCCGTCCACCGCCGCCGCCAGTCCCTCATGGGCGCAGCCCAGAAACAGCCCCGTCATGGCGGCAATGTCCAGGCCACCTACCGCCGCCAGAACGGCCACCGGGTCGCCGGGGTCCGGATGATGCAGGGCCAGCGCTTGCCGCAGCACCCGCTTTTTCGTCTCGAAGCCCCGGTCCGTCAGGCCGCCGCCCCGGCCGGTCACCTCCTCCACGGAGGCCCCGGTCAGCGCCGCCAGCACCGCGGCGGAGGTGGTGGTGTTGCCGATGCCCATTTCCCCCACGCCCACGGCGTCTATGCCCTCGGCCTTGGCCTGCCGGGCCAGGTCCAGCCCCACGGCCAGGGCGTCCAGGGCCTGCTGCTCCGTCATGGCGGGCTCCACGGCGATATCGCCGGTGGAAAACCGGACCTTCCGGTCCAGCACCTGGGGGCAGGGCACCGGCGTCCGGATGCCCACGTCCACCACCTGCACGTCGTCGCCGAAATACGCCGCCAATGCGGACATCCCGGTTTTGTGCCGGGTCATGTTCACCGCCTGCTGCACCGTCACGGACTGGGGGGCGCAGGATACGCCCTCCGCCACCACGCCGTTGTCCGCCGCCAGCACCGTCACCCGGCACCGCCGGACCTCCGGCCGGGCCGTCCGCAGGACCCCCGCCAGCCGGATGGACATATCCTCCAGCGCTCCCAGACTGCCCGGTGGCTTGGCCAGCTCCGCCTGCCGCCGCCGGGCGGCGTCCATGGACTCCCGGTCTGCCGGGAGAATGGACTCTATATATGCTGTCAATTCCTGCCTTGTCATGTGTTCGCTCCGTATCTGTGTTCCCGCAGCCACGCAAGAGACGGGCCGCAGTCCTGATTTTCCAATGTAAACGTAGCCGCCGGGCACAGCTCCAGAATGGTGTCCAGCACCTGCTCCATAGCCAGGGTCCCCTGGCCCAGGGGGTCGTGGAGGTCATCGTGCCCCGCGTTGTTGTGCAGATGCACGTGCCGCAGCCACGGGGCCATGGGGGCCACCCATTCCAGAGGCGGCACCCGGCTGACGAAGGTGTTGGCATGGCCCACGTCCAGGCACAGGCCCAGCCGGGGATCGTCCACCTGCCGGGCGATCTCCGCCAGCAGCCGGGGCTGCGGCTCCATGACGTTTTCCAGGGCGATGGTCATATCCTGCGGCAGCTGCCGCAGGAACTCCCGCCAGAAGAGCACCGACTGCTCCACATACCACTCCGGGAAGTACACCTGGGGCACGAAGCCCCCGTGGATCACCAGCCGCCGGATGCCCAGCTCCCGGGCCATATCCGCCGCCTGGCGGTAGCGCTTTTCCGTCACCTGCCGCACCAGCGGGTCGATGGCACAGGGGGCCAGCTCCGCAAAGGGGGCGTGGAACCAGAAGCGGTCAAGCCCCGCCATATCCGAGCGGACGGCGGACAGCACCGCCGGGTCCTCCAGATTGGGGGCATAGCAGAATGCCGCGATCTCCAGCCCCAGCCCGTTTTCCCGGGCCAACTCCGCCGCCCGGCTATCAACGCCGGACAGATACAGACGGTCCCACAGGGCTTCCCGTCTCATATGCGCATCTCCCTTCCTTATTAAATATGCAACAGCCGTCCCGCCAGACGGCCGGAGGCCCAGGCCCATTGCAGGTTGAAGCCCCCGCAGTCGCCGTCGATATCCAGCACCTCGCCGCAGGCGTAGAACCCCGGCACCAGGCGGCTCTCCATGGTTCGGGGGTCAAATTCCCCGGTGCGCAGGCCCCCGGCGGTGACCTGGGCCTGGTCAAAGCCGCAGGTGCCGGTGACGGGCAGGGTAAACTCCCGCACCTGGCGGCACAGGGCCTCCAGCTGCCGGTCCGTCAGCTCCGATACCGGCTGGCCGCCGGATATGCCCGCCGCCTTGCACAGCATCCGCCCCAGCCGGGGGTGGACGCCGCCGGTCAGCAGCGCCCCGGCCTCCTGCCGGGACAGGACCTGCCGCTGTCGCTCCAGCCAGGCCATGACCTCCTGCCGGGGCCATCCCGGCAGAAAGTCCAGCTGCATGGTCAGTCCGTCCCCTCCGGCGGCCACCGCCCGGGATAGGTCGAACACCGCCGGGCCGCTGACGCCGTATTCCGTGAACAGCACTTCTCCCTGACCGGCGGTCAGCGTCTCACCCTCCCGGGTCAGAGTCAGGGCAGCCTGGGCCTTCACGCCCTTGAGGCCCCGGGGATAGGTGGGGTCGGTGCACACCTGCACCAGGGAGGGGTACAGCACCGTCCGGTGGTGGCCCAGTTGCCGGGCCAGCTGATAGCCGTCCATGCCGCCGCCCAGCTTGGCTCCGGCGGCTCCACCTGCGGCCAGGATGCACCGCCCGGCCGTGATGACGTCCCCCTCCTCGGTCCGGGCCTGGAACTGCCCGTCCCGGTGCTTCAGCTGGCGGATGACGCAGCCGGTGCGCACCCGGATATTCTCCTGCTGCTCCAGGGCGAACCGCAGCACGTCCAGCACCGAGGAGGCGGCGTTGCTCAGGGGGTACACCCGCCCGCCGGGCTCCGTCACGGTGACAAGCCCCAGCTGCCGGAAGAAGTCCAGGGTCCCTGCCGCCGACAGCTCCGGCTCCTCCAGGGCGAACCGGCAGAAATCCGGATCCTCTCCGTGATACCGGTCCGGCCGGGCGTTTTCGTTGGTGAGGTTGCAGCGGCCGTTGCCGGTGGCCAGCAGCTTCCGGCCCACCCGGGCCTGCCGCTCCGCCAGCACCACCTGGTGGCCTGCCCGGGCCGCCGTCAGGGCCGCCGCCATGCCCGACGCGCCGCCGCCGATAATCAGCACGGTCATCTCTCCGCCTCCAGCCGCTTCCGGGTGAGATAGCCCTCCAGCATCAGGGCCGCCGCCACGGCATCCACGGTTTTCTTCCGCTTTTTGGCGTTCTGCCCGTTGTTGAACAGAATGTTGTGGGCGTCGATGGTGGTGCGCCGCTCGTCCCACAGGGTCACCGGCAGCCCCGTCAGCTGACGCAGCGTCTGGCCGAAGGCGGCGGCCTTCTCCGCCCGGGGCCCCAGGGTGCCGTCCATGTTCTTGGGATAGCCCAGCACCAGCTCCCCGACCCCGTGCTGGGGGATGAGGGCGGCGATCTCCTGGGCCACCACCTCCGGCCGGCGGCTGTTGATAACGGTGGAAAAGCCCGCCAGCGTCCCGGTGGCGTCGGAAATGGCAATGCCGGTGTGGGCGTCGCCGTAGTCTATGGCCATGATCTTCATGGGAAGTACCTCGCTTTTTTGTCATTCCCCTCTATCATACACGATTTTTCCCCGGCCTGCAACAAAATAAAGACGGTCCAAAAAGGGCTTTGCCCTTTTTGGACCGTCCTGTCAAAAATCTTTTTTGACAAGCTGCGTTTTTATTCCTCCGCCCCGGCGGCGGGCAGGGTCAGCGTCACCTTGAACAGGTCCCCGTCGATGGTCAGGCGGAAGCCGCCGCCCTGCAGGGACATGAGGCTGGTGGCGATGGACAGGCCCAGGCCGCTGCCCTCGGTGGAGCGGGAGCTGTCCCCCCGGACGAAGCGCTCCGTCAGCTCGTCGGCGGAGATGTTCAGGGGATAGCGGGAGATGTTCCGGACCACCATCCGGGCGGTGTCCCCCTCCCTCTCGGTGGTGAGATACACCCGGGTGCCGGGCATGGCGTATTTGCAGATGTTGCTCATCAGGTTATCCAGCACCCGCCACAGAAGCCGCCCGTCGGCCATGGCCGCGGCTCCCGGCTCACACAGCGACAGCACCGGCTCCAGCACCTGCTTTTCCAGTCTCTGCTGATACTCGCCGCACACCTGGCTCAGAAGCACGTTCAGGTCCGTGGGGGCCAGGGACACCGGGATGTTCCCGGTGGACGCCTTGGACGCCTCCACCAGGTCCTCCGTCAGCTTCCGCAGCCGCTGGGACTGCCGGTCCAGCACCGCCAGATACTCCCGCGCCGCGTCGGAGGGCATCTCCTCCTTTTTCAGCAGGTCCACATAGTTGACGATGGAGGTCAGGGGCGTTTTGATGTCGTGGGACACGTTGGTGATCAGCTGGGTTTTCAGCCGCTCGGACTTCATCTTCTCCTCCACCGCCTGCTGGATGCCCTGCTGCACGGAGTTCAGGTTGGCCGCATGGCGCTTCAGCTCCGGCAAAGCCCCCCGGCTCAGGGTGATGGGGTGGGAGAAGTCCCCCTTGGCCAGGCTTTCGCCCCCCTGCTGCAGCTTCCGCAGGGCCAGCACCTGCCACATGGCCGCCCCCAGAATCAGGATATGCAGCGCCATATACACCGCCAGCTCTGCCTCGTTGAGATCATACGCAAGCATCAGCAGCTCCGCCGCCATAAGGGCGACGAGCACCGCGGCGGTTTTCCAGGTAAGGGGCAGACTCAGCACCAGCACCCGCAGGTGCCGCCAGGCCCAGACCGCCCCCCGGCTGAAAAGCCGCAGCAGCCGCAGCGCCAGCAGGTCGCTGAGCACGGTCCCGGCCTTGCACCGGGCCGTAAACGCCAGCACGAACAGATACGCCAGCGCCACAAATACCGCCAGGCCCAGCGTGGCCGACGGATAGTACACGGCGTCCAGATAGATGTACCACACGCAGGTCAACCCCAGCACAAACAGGTCCACCGGGATCTTCTCCACCCAGGTCAGATGGATGCCCTCATGGCCCGGCCAGTGTCCCGCCGCCGACAGGGAGAACACCAGGGCTGCCGCAGCGGCCACGGCGCACACCGCCGTCACGGCCCACAGCATATCCAGGCGCCTGTCCGTATGCATGTTATAGACACATATGTATACCAGCTCGACGCCGCCATACACCGCCGCCGTGCCCGGCAGCAGGGTCAGCAGAAAGGCCAGGGCCTTGGCCCACGGCTTTTCCAGCAGCTTTTTCATTGCGCCGCCCCCTCCATTTTGTACCCCTTGCCCCACACCACCTTCAGATACCGGGGCTCTGCGGGGTTGATCTCGATCTTCTCCCGGATGTGCCGCACGTGGACGGCCACGGGATTGTCCGCCGCCGGGTCCTCATGCCACACCCGGCGATAGATCTCGTGGGGCGAGAACACCTTCCCCGGATGCTGCATCAGCAGCCGCAGAATGTCGTATTCCAGGGGCGTCAGGTTCACGGTGTCCCCGTCCACGGTGACGGTCTTGGCATTGTCGTCCAGGCTCACTCCACCGATGGTCACGGCGGTGGGGGCCACATGGCCGCCGCCCAGAGTCATATACCGCCGCAGCTGGGACCGGACCCGGGCCAGCAGCTCCACGGGGTTAAAGGGCTTGGTAACATAGTCGTCGGCTCCCATATTCAGCCCCAGCACCTTGTCCGTGTCCTCGGACTTGGCCGTCAGCAGGATCACCGGCAGATTCCGGCTCTGCCGCAGCCGGGTCATGGCGGTGATGCCGTCCATTCCCGGCATCATCACATCCAGCAGCACCAGGTGTACCTCCTCCCGGTCCAGCAGCCGCAGGGCCTCCGGCCCGTCAAAGGCCGTCAGCACCCGATAGCCCTCGGCACTGAGATAAATATGCAGCGCCGATACGATATCCTTTTCGTCGTCACAGACCAGAATGTTGTACATGGTGTTCGCCTCTCCATTCTCTCAGGCCGCTCCGTCAGAAGGGCAGCAGCACCTCCCGGCCCCGGCCCCGCAGGCTTGCCGCGCTGACCCGGTGCTCAATGGGCTTCCACTCCCCCTTGCAGAAGAACGCCGCGAAGGAGATGGGAATGTATGTAAACATAAACAGCGGGAAGGTGAAGGCGTAGATCACCTTTTTCACCGCCTTGGTATGGATCCGCCGCCACTCGGTAACGGTGGTGATGGCCCCCAGGATAAACAGGGTCAGATACATATTCAGCAGCATCTGCCCCACGGACCACAGGGCGATGGTCAGGTCCTCCCCGTGGACAGCCCCCAGAATGGCCGCCGTCACGTTGCAGACGATGGCCGTGGCCGACAGGACGAAGGCCGGCATAATGGCCGCCGCCATGTCGTAGCAGGAGAAGCTCCCCCGGGCCGCGCCCCGCAGCAGCTTGGCGCCGTAGCCCCGGAATACCTGCAAATACCCCTTGGACCACCGCAGCCTCTGGTTCCAGGACTGGCGGAAGGTGGTGGGCTGCTCGTCATACAGCACCGCATCGGGGCAGAAGCCGATCTTCCGTCCCCGGGTCACCTGGTCCACGGAGAACTGGATATCCTCCGTCAGCAGGTGGAAGGGCCAGGGCCCCGTCTCCTCCAGCACCTGTCGGCTGAACAGGAACCCGGTGCCGGACACGGCGCAGCTGGTGCCCAGCAGGAACCGGGCGTGATTGAGATACCGGCTCTCCCGCAGGAACCACAGGGCATAACCGGCGCTGATCCAGTTGTCGCCGTAATTCTTGCTGTTGCGGAAGCTGGTGACGATCTCGTGTCCGTCGGAAAACGTCCGGTTCATAGCCTCCACATAGTTGGGAGCCAGAATATTGTCCGCGTCAAACACGAAGTAGCCGTCGAAGCCCTGAGGATAGTCCTGCTCCAGGTGCTCCAGCAGCTCCTGCAGGGCGTAACCCTTGCCCACCCGCACCTGGTTGAACCGCTCATACACGTTGGCCCCGGCCACCCGGGCCACCATGGCCGTGTCGTCGGTGCAGTTGTCCGCCAGCACGAAAATGGACAGCAGGCTCTGGTCATATGTCTGCCCCCGAAGGCTGGCGATCAGGTCGCCGATGACCCGCTGCTCGTTCCGGGCACAGATCAGAACGGCGTACCGGTTGTCCTTGGCCGGGCCGTGGGGCCGGGCCTTCCGCAGCCAGGGCACCGGGATATACAGGAACTGATAGGTATAGCAGACGAAGAAGATAACCGCTATGACAAAATTGATGGTTTTTAACGTTTCCATAGGCGCTTTCCTTTCTCTGTGCGTACAGCGTCAAGTGTATCAAGATAATTGATACACCAAGTGTACTACATCTCCTCCGTTCTGTCAAGTGCGGAACGGAGGACGGCGGGATATGAGATGCGGCTCATCTATCCCGGTTTATGACGTCCAGTATAAAGAAAAACACTTAAAGAAACAAGGGGGGAACCTTTAAGATTCCTTAAAGATGGTATAACAGTTTTGTCACCTGGTCGTCACAGTCCGATTTTTCGGACTGTGACCCTGGTATACTGAGGGCACAGTGAAAGAAATTAAGTCTGTCGAAAAACTCAGAAATCTTCCGTCATCGGAAAGGAAGATCGTTACGAAAGAAACCCATCAGGGGTGTCTTTCGTTTGCAATCACAGGTTTTTCGGAACTTTTAAGTTCTGAAAACCGCACACAGGTTGTCAAAAAAGTCTTTTTTGACAATCTGTGAAATCCCAGTGGGAGGTTATGTTATGAACAAGTTTTACGATTATCTGATGCCCGATATGTCCCTGCCCGCCATCGGGGCGCTGGTGCGGTATATCCGCCGGTTCACGGCGGCCATGGGCGGCGACATCCCCGTGGAGGGCCGGATGGGGCGCTACGGCTTCTGCGCCGCCGGAGACAGCCAGCAGGTCCGGGTATACTGGGTGCAGGTGGGCCGCCAGCGGATCCCCGTGGACGCGGTGATCTGATACTGATTCTTGATTAAAAATTTAATCAAGAATCCCGTGCGCCGGGCGCACGCACAGCGTGTGAAAACACGCTGTGACGTCCCATACAAAACCTGACGCACCTTCGGTGCTATAAAAAGCTTTTCAAGCTTTTTAACAGGTTTTGGTATGAGGCATAGGACGCGCCGGGCGGCGCATAGGCTGGGTCTGAGGTGGGGACGATGATGTGCCGATTTTCACAGCTGCGCCGCAAGGAGGTCATCAACATCTGCGACGGCAGCCGCCTGGGCTGCGTGGGGGACCTGGAGCTATGCATCCCGGAGGGCACCGTCAAGGCCCTGATCGTCTTTGGCCCCTGCCGGTTCTTCGGCCTGTTCGGCCGGGGGGAGGACTACTACATCCCCTGGGACTGCGTCCAGCGATTCGGGGAGGATATCATCCTCATCGACAAGCCCTTCCAGCGCCGGGAGGGGGAAAAGAAAAAGCGGCGCTGGTAAAAAAAGCGGCTGTGCCTTTTGTAGCACAGCCGTCTTTTTCAGTCTGTCAAAAAGCCTCGCTGAGCTTGCCGCCCGCAGGCGGCAAGCCTTTTTTGATGAAGTTCACAGCACCTTGGACAAAAAGCTCTGCAGCCGGGGACTCTGGGGGTTGTCGAACAGGGCCTGGGGCTTGTTTTCCTCCATGATGATCCCCTGGTCCATAAACAGCACCCGGCTGGCCACCTCCCGGGCAAAGCCCATCTCGTGGGTGACCACCACCATGGTCATGCCGCTCTGGGCCAGCTCCTTCATCACGTCCAGCACCTCTCCCACCATCTCCGGGTCCAGGGCGGAAGTAGGCTCGTCAAACAGCAGCACCTCCGGCTCCATGCACAGGGCCCGGACGATGGCAATGCGCTGCTTCTGGCCGCCGGAAAGGCGGGAGGGGTACTCCCCTGCCCGGTCCGCCAGGCCCACCCGCTCCAGCAGGGCCATGGCCCGGGCCTCCGCCGTCTGCTGGGACTCCTTTTTCAGCAGCATAGGGGCCAGAGTCAGGTTCTTCAGCACCGTCATGTGGGGGAACAGGTTGAACTGCTGGAACACCATGCCCATTTTCATCCGCTGGCGGTTCAGGTCGGCGGCGGGGTCCGTCAGGTCCACGCCGTCCAGAAGGATTTTCCCGCTGTCCGGGGTCTCCAGCCGGTTCAGGCACCGCAGAAAGGTGGATTTTCCGCTGCCGGAGGGGCCGATGATGCACACCACGTCCCCCTTCTCGATGTCGGTGGAGATGCCGTCCAGCACGGTGACGCCGCCGAAGCTCTTGTGCAGGTCCTTAACGCTTATCACTTCTGCGCAGCCTCCTTTCCAGCAGTCCCAGCAGCTGGGTTATGCTGATGACCAGCACCAGATACACCACGGCCACCAGCATCAGGGGGTTGAAGGAATCATAGGTGTTGTTGCGGATCAGGTTCCCGGCCCGGGTCAGGTCCTGCACCGCCACATAGCCCGCCACGGCGGTCTCCTTCAGCAGGGCGATCATCTCGTTGCCGATGGCCGGCAGGATGTTCTTCATGGCCTGGGGCAGCACGATGTGCCAGGCGCTCTGCAGCCGGGACAGGCCCAGGCTGCGCCCGGCCTCCATCTGGCCCGGGTCCACGGCGGCGATGCCGCTGCGCACCAGCTCCGCCACATAGGCCCCGGAGTTGATGCCGAAGGTGACGATGCCCACCACCAGTCCGTCGGAGGATTTGAGAATCAGAAAATAGAAGATCAGCAGCTGCACCACCACCGGGACGCCCCGGATCACCGTGGTATACACGCTGCACAGCCAGCAAAGGGGCCGCAGCAGGCGGCTGTCCTGGCCGCAGTACTTGATCATGGCCACCAATGACCCGATGACCACGCCGATGACCAACGCCCCCGCCGTAATAATCAGGGTGTTCTTCAGCCCGTCCACCAGCAGGAGATAGCGCTGCTTCTCCACAAAGGTGGTCTCCAGCTGGGCCAGCCACCGGGCGAAAAACTGGCCGATACTCTGCAAAACTTCCATCAGCTCAGGGGAGACACATACACGGTGTCATACTCCTGGAAAATCTGCTCCACGGTGCCGTCCTGCAGCAGCTGGCTCAGGGCCTGGTTCACCTGGTCCACTAGGTCGCTGCCCTTGGCAAAGGCCAGGGCGTAAGGCTCGCTGGTCATGGCCTCGTCCAGCACGGTGAGGTTTTGCTCCCCGGCCATCTTCACGGCCACCTCGTTGTCCACCACCCACGCGTCGGCCTTGCCGCTGGTCAGGGCGGCCTGGGCGTCGATGTTGGAGGCGAAGGACAGGATCTCATACCCGTTGTCCAGGCAGTAGGTCTCAGCGGTGGTGCCGGTCTGGACGGCGATGGTCTTGCCGGTAAGGTCGGCCTTGCTCTGGATGGCGCTGCCGGGATTCACCACGATCACCTGGTTGGCCAGGAAATAGGGGTCACTGAAGTCGCAGTTTTTCAGACGGTCGGCGGTGATGCTGATGCCCGCCACACCGGCGTCATAGCGCCCGGCCTGGATGCCGGGGATGATGGAGTCGAAGTCCACCTGCTCCCACACCAGCTCCATGCCCAGCTTGTCGGCAATGGCCTGCATCAGCTTGGGCTCGATGCCCACGATGTCGCTGCCGTCCAGGGACTCGAAGGGTGGGAAATCCGGGCTGGTGGCCACCACCAGCTGCTTCTTTTCGCTGCCGGTTTTGGTATCGGTGTCGGTATCGGTATTCTTGCTGCCGCAGGCGGCCATGGTCAGCAGCATGGCGGCGGCAAAAAACAGGCTCAGGAATTTGGTAAAATATTTCATATCAATATCTCCGTTTCTTTCATGTATGTTGTTTGTATAGAGTCAGATTCACATACATGGTCGTCGTCGGAGAATGGTATACATAGTCATATAAATGCCCTTTCAGTGAATAAAAATTGAAAACCAAGTGCGGTTACGGATAAAGATACTATCACACCGACCCAGTCATGTCAAGTGTTATTTGAATAAAAATACAAAAAATAACCCCATACGCATTTTTATGCGTATGGGGCCGTGCGTTATTCCTGGGGATTGGGGATGGTGACGGCGATGCCGTTGACCTCCACCCCGTCGTCGGCGGGGATGAGGATGAACCGCCGCCCGTCGATGATCCGGGCCTCCACCATATAGCTGTATTCCGGCGGCACGGTGATCTTCACCTCCGGGGTGGTGATCTGGAACTTCCCGGCCTCGATGATGTTCCGGGGGTTCAGGGCCGCGTCCTGGCCGTACTGTCTGCGGCACTGGTCCTGAAAGGCCTCCACCTTCTCCTCCGGCACGCCGCTGCCGGTGAGCACGTCCCCCACCTCCCGGACGGACAGGGTCAGCGGCTCCGGGTCCCGGCTCTCCTTGTGCTCCTGGATGCGGCCCCGCAGCTGCTCGTGGACCGCCTGCACCACGTCATAGCTGCAGTCCTTCTCTAAGGTCTCCGTCAGAGCGGAGGTGAACACATTCTGCTGCTCCTGGGGGGACATGGGGGCCTCCTGAACGCAGAACACCGCGTCGATGACCTCCTGGTGCAGCTGGGCGGTGTCCTTGCTGTAAAACAGGGCGTTATAGATGTTGGCGGCCCGGTCGTCAAAGGCCGGGAACAGGAAGCCCAGGGCCGGGGGCTGGGCGATATGCCCGGTGGAGCTGCCCCGAAACTCCTTGTCCCGGTCGCTGTACTGCAAGGCCAGGGTGGGGTCCTTCACCGGGCAGATGGCGCACACGAAATACCGGAACACCGTCTCCGATGCGTCGGGGACCTCCAGATCGTCCCGGCTGCGATGGGGCACGTCATAGGTATCGGCGGCCAGCAGGATCAGATAGCTGCTCTCGCCCATGTCGATGGCGTCGATGATCCGGCGGTACAGGCTCTCCCGGGCGTTGGCGTCCTGCAGCTCCGTCTGGCGCAGGGTCTGGAGCAGGCGGTGCTCGTCGCTGTCCGCCACCTGGGCGGTGGAAAACACGATGTCGATGAGGTTCCGGCCCAGGGCGCCGGACAGGGTCTTTTTCAGCAGGTTCAGATACATCTCCTGCTCCTCCTGGGACAGCAGGCCCAGCGGCGCGTCCACATAGGAGATGATCTGGCGGCTGCTGCTGACATAGCAGCCGTATACCTTGCTGATGGCGGTGCGGTCCGGCTTGAACCGCCGCCGCAGCTCGTTTAGCTCCTTCTGATTCATCCGTTCTTCCTCCCACAGGCAATTTTCTCCCATCATAGCACGATTTGCCCCGCCGGGCAAGAAAAAATCCGCCCTTGCAAGCCGGGACGGTATCTGCCATAATAGAGAAAAATGAGACAAAGTAGGTTTTGCATATGGATACAAACAGCAACCAGGCCCGCCGGGTGGTCATCGGCATCACCGCCCATGTGGACGCGGGCAAAACCACCCTGGCCGAGGCCATGCTCTACCGCACCGGCCGGCTGCGGAAGCTGGGCCGGGTGGACCACGGCAGCGCCGCCATGGACAGCCATCTGCTGGAGCGGGAGCGGGGCATCACCATCTTTTCCAGCCAGGCGGAGCTGCCCATCGGGGATCTGGAGGTGACGCTGCTGGACACCCCGGGCCATGTGGACTTCTCCGCCGAGATGGAGCGGACCCTGTCGGTGCTGGACTATGCCATCCTGGTGATCAGCGGCGCCGACGGCGTCCAGGCCCACACCCGCACTCTGTGGCGGCTGCTGGAGCTGTACCGGATCCCCACGTTTCTGTTTGTGACGAAAATGGACTTCGGCCGCTGCGGCCGGGGGCAGATGATGGAGCATCTGCGCCATGAGCTGGGGGAGGGGTGCGTGGACTTCACCCCTGCCGACCGGGAGCGGCGCATGGAGCAGCTGGCCACCTGCCGGGAGGACGCTCTGGAGGCGTATCTGGACGGCGGGGAGGTCCCCGACGCCCTGGTGCGGCAGCTGGTGGGGCGGCGGCTGGTTTTTCCCTGCTGGTTCGGCTCCGGGCTGAAGCTGGAGGGCATCGACGAATTTCTGGAGGGGCTGGCCCGGTATGTGCAGCCGCCGGTGTATCCGGAGACCTTCTCCGCCCGGGTGTTCAAGATCAGCCACGACCCCCAGGGCAAGCGCCTGACCCACCTGAAGGTCACCGGCGGGACCCTGCGGGTCCGGGACGCCGTGTCCTATGCCGGGCACCAGGAGAAGGCCGCCCAGCTGCGCATTTACAGCGGCGGCCGGTTCCGGGCGGTGGACCAGGTCCCCGCCGGAGGCGTGTGCGCCGTCCAGGGACTGACGGCCACCTGCGGCGGCCAGGGCCTGGGGGCGGAGGAATCCGGCGTCCGGCCGGTGCTGGAGCCGGTGATGCGCTATCGGGTGGCCCTGCCGCCGGACTGCGACAGCCGCACCCTGCTGCCCCAGCTGCGCCAGTTGGAGGAGGAGGACCCTCAGCTGCGCTTCACCTCCCACGGAGGAGAAATTCATGTGTCCCTGATGGGCCGCATCCAGGCGGAAATTCTCAAAAGCCTGGTGTCGGAGCGCTTCGGCGTGGAGATCGAGCTGGACCGGGGCCGGGTTTTGTATAAGGAGACCATCGACGGCCCCGTGGAGGGCGTGGGCCACTTTGAACCCCTGCGGCACTATGCGGAGGTGCATCTGCTGCTGGAGCCCCTGCCCCAGGGCAGCGGCGTGGTGACGGCCACCCGGTGCAGCGAGGACCAGCTGGACCGGAACTGGCAGCGGCTGATTATGACTCATTTGCAGGAAAAGACCCACCTGGGGGTCCTCACCGGCTCCGCCATCACCGATGTGAAGATCACCCTGATGTCCGGCCGGGCCCATGTGAAGCACACCGAGGGGGGCGACTTCCGCCAGGCCACCTATCGGGCGGTGCGCCAGGGGCTGATGCAGGCTAAAAGCCGCCTGCTGGAGCCGTATTACGCCTTCCGGCTGGAGGTACCGCCGGAGCAGCTGGGCCGGGCCATCAACGATGTGCGCCTGCGCAGCGGCAGCTTCGACACCCCGGAGGAGTCCGGGGACCTGACATTGCTGCGGGGCCGGGTGCCGGTGACGGAGTTTGACGACTATGCCCAGGAGGTGGCGTCCTATACCGGGGGCCGGGGCCGCCTGTCCCTGGAACCGGCGGGCTACGGCCCCTGCCATAACTCCGACGCCGTGATCGCGGCGGCGGACTATGACCCGGAGGCCGACCCGGACAACACGCCGGACTCCGTGTTCTGCGCCCACGGCGGCGGCTTCACCGTGAAGTGGGACAAGGTGCCGGAGTATATGCACCTGCCCGGCTGTCTGGAAAAGCCCCGGGAGGACGCGCCGGTGCGCCGCCGGTGCATCCGCCTGGACGACGCGGAGCTGGAGGCCATCATGACCCGGGAGTTCGGCCCCGTGCGCCGTCCCCTGTACCGGGTGCCGGAGAAGCGGAACGCCCCTGCCGATACCGGCCTGCGGGAGATCGGCCAGCGCTGCTATGTGGTGGACGGCTATAACGTGATCTTCGACTGGGAGGAGCTCCACGCCCTGGCGGACCGGGACCTGTCTGCCGCCCGGGAGCGGCTGATGGACACCCTGTGCGGCTGGGCCGCCTTCACCCACACCCGGGTGGTGCTGGTGTTCGACGGGTACAAGGTCCCCGGCAATACCGGGGAGAAGTTCGACTACCGGGGCATCCATGTGGTATACACCCGGGAGCGGGAAACCGGCGATATGTACATCGAGCGGTTTTTGCAGCAGGTAGGGAAAAACGACCGCGTCCGGGTGGTGACCTCCGACGGGCTGATCCAGCTGTCGGCGGTGCGCACCGGGGCCATGCGCATGTCCTCGGCGGAGTTTGGCCGCCAGGTGTCCGAGGCCGCCGGCCAGATCGCGGAAATCCTGAAAACCATGCACCAGTCCGGCGGCAGCACCATCGGCCAGCGGATGAATAAGAGCTGAAAAAAGCCTGTGTATTCGGCGTGTCCGCTTCTTAGTCATCCGTCGGACTTTGCTGACGGCCGTTCTGGTCATAGCGGCGGTTGCCGCCGTGGGATCCAACAATGAGGATCTGGTGGCGCCTGCGATCATTGCGGGCATCATCGTCATCATCTAGGTCTATTCCAGCGCCAGGCTGCAATATCTTCTGCTGTACGGCTACGGTGAACTCATCGACAAGGTATCGGACCTGGAGGCCCGCAGCCAGGGCGGCAAAAAGGGAGGACGGAAGCCCCAGCGGCCCGCAGAGTCCCATACGGAGCCGAATGCGGAGCCGGAGCCGGAACCGGATTGCAGCGACGAGGGCCAGCCCAAAATCAAGCGCCAGCCGGACGGCAGCTGGAAATGCATGTTCTGCGACCACATGAACCCTTCCGGCAAGGACTACTGCCAGAAGTGCGGGGCGGAAGCATTTTTCGATCAGCCGTGACGGAGTTTTTCTCTGCTCCCGGGGCCGGACAGACGGGATTCCGCCTGTTCGGCCCCGTTCGGCGGAAAACCCCCGGAAAATCCCGCCATTTTCCGGGAAAAAACTCTTGCACTGGGAGTGTTTTTGTGGTAAACTACTGCGTAGTAAGGAAGTGTTGACGGAGAGTGGACAGTTTGTCCGCTCTTTTTCTTGGGCAAATTTGCCCCCTTAAAAATTCCGGAAAAGACAGGAGGTCCGGCATGAAAAAGGTAACGGAGCTGGTGGCGGAGCTGGCCGCGCCCGCCGTGGCGGAGCAGGGCTGCACCCTGTGGGACGTGGAATACGTCCGGGAGGCCGGTCAGTGGTATCTGCGGCTGTATCTGGACAAGGACGGCGGCGTGAACATTCTGGACTGCGAGGCCGTCAGCCGCAAGGTCAGCGACCTGCTGGACCAGGCGGACCCCATCGAGGGCAGCTACACCTTCGAGGTGTCCTCCGCCGGGGCCGAGCGCCCCCTGAAGCGCCCCTCGGACTTTGAAAGGTTCCTGGGCTCCCCGGTGCTGGTGAAAACCTACAAGCCCAAGGACGGGCGCAAGGAGTTTGCCGGTGTGCTGGCGGGGTACGACAACGGGGCCGTGCTGCTGGATATGGGCGGGGCGGAGCCTCTGCGGTTCGAGAAGCCGGAGCTGGCCCTGGTCCGTCTGCGTGTGGAATTCTGACGATACAGTATAGAATAGGAGAAATACCATGAAATGCGAAGAAATCTTTGCCGCGCTGGAATTGCTGGAAAAGGAACGCGGTATTCCCCAGGACTTCATGATGGGCAAGATCATCCAGGCCCTGACCGCCGCCTATAAGAAGGACCACGAGGGCGTGGAGAACGTCATCGTGGATGTCAACGAGGAGAAAAAGGACCTGCGGATGTACGTGCAGAAGGAGATCGTGGAGGAGGTGGAGAACCCCGGCTCCCAGATCTCTCTGGAGGACGCCCGGGCCATGTCCGCCAAGTATCAGCTGGGCGGCGTGGTGAACATCCCCGTGAAGAACGTGGAGTTCGGCCGCATCGCCGCCGGAAACGGCAAGCAGGTCATCATCCAGGGCCTGCGGGAGGCCGAGCACGGCATGATCTATGACGAGTGGGGCTCCAAGGAGCACGAGATCCTCACCGGCACCGTCCACCGCATCGACCCCCGGGGCACCGTGCATCTGCGCATCGGCTCCGGCAACGAGGCCACCGAGGGCCTTATGGGCTCCAACGAGCAGGTCCCCGGCGAGGAGCTTACCGAGGGGCAGCTGGTAAAGGTCTATCTGGTGGAGGTCCGCCGCACCACCCGGGGTCCCCAGGTGATGGTGTCCCGGACCCATCCGGGCCTGGTGAAGCGCCTGTTTGAGCTGGAGGTGCCCGAGATCTATGACGGCACCGTGGAGATCCGCTCCATCGCCCGTGAGGCCGGCAGCCGCACCAAGATGGCTGTGTGGTCCTCCGACGAGAACGTGGACCCCATCGGCGCCTGCGTGGGTCCCAAGGGCCAGCGGGTGGCCGCCGTGGTCAACGAGCTGCGGGGCGAGAAGATCGACATCATCAAGTATTCCGACGACCCCGCCGAATACATCGCCGCCGCCCTGGCTCCCGCCGACGTGGTGGAGGTGCGCCTGTCCGACGAGGGCAAGCTCTGCCGGGTCATCGTCCCCGACGACCAGCTGAGCCTGGCCATCGGCAAGGAGGGGCAGAACGCCCGCCTGGCCGCCCGTCTCACCGGGTACAAGATCGACATCAAGCCCGCTTCCTATACGGGGGAGTAAGCGATACAGGAAAGGAGGACCATCATGCAGAAGCCGCGGAAGATTCCACAGCGCATGTGCGTGGGCTGCCGGGAAAAGCGGGACAAAAAGGACCTGCTGCGGGTGGTCCGCACGCCGGAGGGCCAGCTGGTGCTGGACGCCACCGGCAAGAAGTCCGGCCGGGGCGCCTATGTGTGCCGCGATCCGCAGTGCCTGAAGAAGGCCCGGAAATCCCGGGCGCTGGACCGGATGCTGGAGGTCAGCATCCCCGACGAGGTTTATGAGGCGCTGGAGCGCCAGATGGAAACGGAAGCATGACAGAACACATTTTATCCATGATCGGCCTGGCCAAAAAGGCCGGTCAGGTGGCCATCGGCGAGGAGCCGGTGGGCTCCGCCGCCCGGGCCAAGGACGCCCGGGTCATCCTGGTGGCCCAGGACGCCGCCGCCGGGTCTGTGCGCCGGGCCATGTCCTTCGGCCAGACCGGGGCGTGCCTGTGCCTGACGGTGCCCTTTGACAAGGACCGGCTGGGCCGTGCCCTGGGCCGCACCAGCTGCGCCATGGCGGCCATAACGGACATCGGCTTTGCCGAGGCCATCGTCAAAAAGCTGGCGGCGCTGGACCCGGAGCGATACGCCCCGGCGGCCCAGCGGCTGGAGGTAAAGGCCCTTCGCGCGGCCCAGCGCCGGGCGGAGCAGGCCCAGCATGAAAAGAATCTGCGCCGGGGCAAGAAAAAAGCCGCCCCGGTTCAAGCGGCCCCTGCGCCCCAAGCGCCGCAGAAGCCGGAAAAGTCCGCCCGCCGTCCCCGGCGGCCCGGGCAGCGTCCCCAGGGGGAACGGCCCCGTTTCGCGGGCTCCCGCCCGGTGCATAAGGGCAAGGGGTCCCCGAAAAAAAGCAAGTAAGGAATCGAATCACAAAGATGGAGGTGGCTCTATTTGGGTAGCGTAGGTAACAAATACAGAGTGCATGAGGTGGCGAAGGACTTCGGCGTCCCCACTAAGCAGATCACGGAGATTCTGACCAAGTATGCCGAGACGCCCAAAAACCATATGCAGGTTTTGGGAGATCGGGAGCTGTCTCTGATCTTTGAGAGTCTGACCCAGCACAACCAGGTTTCCGGCATCCAGGCGATTTACGCCGATGCCGCCAAGCCTGCCGAGAAGAAGGCGGAGCCCGCCGCCAAGCAGCAGCCCGCCGGCAAGAAGCCCCAGCCGGAAAAGAAACCCCAGCCGGAGAAGAAGCCCGTCAGCCGCGTGCCCCAGACCAAGGTGGTGGACACCCGCAAGGCCACGGCCGTGAACATGGACAAGTACGACGAGAAGCTCCAGGATATGGCCGACGCCCGCACCGGCAACAGCCGCCGGGACCAGCGCCAGACCCAGGGCAAGGAGAAGATCCGCAGCAAGTCGGGCCGCCGCAGCGGCCCCCAGAGCAACAAGAGCAAGCAGGAGGAGGCCGACCGGCTGCGCCGCCTGCGGCTGGAGGTCATCAAAAAGACCCCCGTCACCGTGCAGATCCCCGATGAGATCAGCGTGGGCGAGCTGGCCAGCCGCATGAAGAAAACCGGCGCAGAGGTGGTCAAGTGCCTGATGAAGAACGGCGTCATGGCCTCCCTGAGCCAGATCATCGACTTCGACACCGCCGCCATCATCGCCGAGGAGATGGGCTGCAAGGTGGAGAAGGAAGTGGTGGTCACCATCGAGGAAAAGCTCATCGATGACCACAAGGACGAGGACAAGGACCTGGTGCCCCGTGCCCCCGTGGTGGTGGTCATGGGTCACGTGGACCACGGCAAGACCAGCCTGCTGGACTATATCCGCAACGCCCATGTGGCCAGCGGCGAGGCCGGCGGCATCACCCAGCATATCGGCGCCTATCAGGTGCAGATCAACGGCAAGCCCATCACCTTCCTGGACACCCCCGGCCACGAGGCCTTCACCTCCATGCGCGCCCGGGGCGCCATGGTCACGGATATCGCCATCCTGGTGGTGGCCGCCGAGGACGGCATCATGCCCCAGACCGTGGAGTCCATCAACCACGCCAAGGCCGCCGGGATCCCCATCATCGTGGCCATCAACAAGATGGATAAGCCCGAGGCCAACCCCGAGCGCATCAAGCAGCAGCTCACCGAATACGGCCTGGTGTGCGAGGAGTGGGGCGGCGACACCATTGTCTGCCCCATCTCCGCCAAGACCGGCATGGGCGTGGACAACCTGCTGGAGATGCTGACCCTTACCGCCGAGGTGGGCGAGCTGAAGGCCAACCCCAACCGCGCCGCCCAGGGCACCGTTATCGAGGCCCGGCTGGACAAGGGCCGGGGCCCCGTGGCCACCCTGCTGGTGCAGAACGGCACCCTGAAGCAGGGCGACATCATCATCGCCGGTACTGCCGTGGGCCGCGTCCGGGCCATGGTGGGCGACAAGGGCCAGAAGCTGACCTCCGCCGGTCCCTCCGTGCCTGTGGAGATCACCGGCCTGTCTGAGACGCCCTCCGCCGGCGCCACCTTCAACGCCGTGGCCGACGAAAAGCTGGCCCGTGAGCTGGTGGAGCAGCGCAAGGCCGAGGAAAAGGCCAAGGCCAACGCCCCTGTCACCAAGGTCTCTCTGGAGGATCTGTTCAGCCAGATCCAGGCCGGTGAGATGAAGAATCTGAACATCATCGTCAAGGCCGACGTTCAGGGCTCTGTGGAGGCCGTGAAGGCCTCTCTGGAGAAGCTCAGCAACGACGAGGTCCGGGTCCGGGTCATCCACGGCGGCGTGGGCGCCATCAACGAGTCCGACGTGATGCTGGCCTCCACGTCTCAGGCCATCATCGTGGGCTTCAACGTCCGCCCCGACAACGCCGCCCGGGATTCCGCCGCCCGCGCCCATGTGGACATGCGGATGTACCGCGTGATCTATGACGCCATCAACGAAATCGAGTCCGCCATGAAGGGCATGCTGGCCCCCAAGTTCCGGGAGGCTCTGCTGGGCCATGCGGAGGTCCGCCAGACCTACAAGGTCTCCGGCGTGGGCACCGTGGCCGGCTGCTATGTCCAGGACGGCAAGCTCCAGCGGAAGGACTGCCAGGTCCGCCTGGTCCGGGACGGCATCGTCATCCACGAGGGCGTTCTGGCCTCTCTGCAGCGGTTCAAGGACTCCGTCAAGGAGGTGGCCGCAGGCTACGAATGCGGCCTGTCCATCGAGAAGTTCAACGATATCAAGGAAGGCGACATCATCGAAGCCTTCACCATGGAGGAAATCCCCCAGTAACGGCATATGCCGCCCCGGAACGCAAACCGGTCCGGTCGCCTTCCTGCGCAGCGCCGCTGCGCCCGCACGCAAGTGCGTCCAAGTGTTTTGCGAAGCAAAACCTTGCTTTGGCGGAATTCACTTCCGCCAAAGAGGGTCATATCCGGGGTCCCCATGAAACCCCGTTTCATGGGGCGGGCGATATTATCGAAGCCTTCACCATGGAGGAAATCCCCCAGTAAACACACAACCCAGAGGGCGGGCGCTTCGCCCGCCCTCTTTTCATCTCATCGAAAACGAAAGGAGACCGACTATGGCATCCAACCGCATTCCCCGCATCAATGACGCCATCCAGAAGGAGCTTTCCGCCCTGCTGCGCACCGTCAAGGACCCCCGGGTGTCCGAGGGTATGCTGACCATCACCCATGTGGACACCACCAGCGACCTGCGCTATGCCCGGGTCTATGTCAGCGCCCTGAACTGCCCGGATGAGAAGGGCCTGCTCAAGGGCCTCAAGTCCGCCGCCGGTTACCTGCGCCGCGAACTGGGCAGCCGCATCGACCTGCGCTATACCCCGGAGCTCCAGTTCTTCGTGGACGACTCCATCGCCTATGGCGCACACATTCTGGATATGCTGAACCATGTGAAGCCTGCCGATCCCCGGAACGCAGACATCGTTCTGCCCGAGGACCGGGAGGATTGAGGAGGGCTGTGCTATGACCACCGCTGAAGCCGCCCGGCTGCTGCTGGGCTGGGACGAGCTGCTGCTGCTGACCCATGTCCGCCCCGACGGCGACACCGTGGGCTCCGCTGCCGCCCTGTGCCAGGCCCTGCGGGACCGGGGCAAGACGGCGTATCTGCTGCCCAACCCGGAGCTCACCGCCACCTATGCCCCCTATGCCGCCCCCTACGCCGCACCGGAGGGCTTCGTCCCCCGCCATGTGGTGTCCGTGGACATTGCGGCCCTGTCCCTGCTGCCGGAAAACGCCCGGCCCTATCAGGACCGCATCGACCTGGCCATCGACCACCACCCCTCCCAGGAGTTTTTCGCCCGGGAGACCTGTCTGGAGGCCGGATCCGCCGCCTGCGGCGAGATCGTGTACAACATCGTCACCCTGATGACGCCGCTGACGCCGGAGATCGCCCTGCCGCTGTATGTGGCCATCTCCACGGATACCGGCTGCTTCGTCTATTCCAACACCACCGCCCGCACCCACCGCATCGCCGCCGCCCTGATGGACTGCGGCATCGACGTGGCGCCGGTGAACAAGGCCCTGTTCCGCACCAAAAGCCGCACCCGTCTGGCTATGGAGGCCTGGATGGCGGAGTGGGCGGAGTATTATGACCACGATCGGGTGGTCGTCATGCAGATCCCTCTGTCCCTGTGCCTGGATTACAAGGCCACGGAGGCGGATGTGGAGGAGCTGTCCAGTCTGGCTGCCCTGGTGGAGGGCACCGACTGCGGCGTGACCCTGCGGGAGCTGAAGGACGGCCGGGTGAAAATTTCCCTGCGAACCGGCCCCCGGGTCAATGCCACGGAGGTCTGTGCCCTTCTGGGCGGCGGCGGCCATGCTGCTGCTGCCGGTGCCACGCTGCACGGCACCCTCGGCGAGGTGAAGCAGGCCGTGCTCCAGGCCATCGACATGGTGGCGGGGGAGGATTGACAAAAGGAGCGACCCATGGCAAACGGAATCATCATCATCGACAAGCCCGCCGGGTGGACGAAACTGTCAAAAAAGGGCAAGGCCCTTTTTTGACAAAATTTGCAGTCTGCTACGCGCATAATTTGTTCGCCGATGGCGAACAAATTCCACACTTGCAGCCTGAGAAGTATTTTCGGCCAGGTACACGCCCCGGCCGAAAATGATTGCATTTTATTTGCCTCCTGCGGCAAGGTTTTGCTGCGCAAAACGCTTGTACGCGCCATCAGGCGCGTTTAGCGCAGACTTTTCACAAGGAGCGACCCATGGCAAACGGAATCATCATCATCGACAAGCCCGCCGGCTGGACGTCCATGGACGTCTGTGCGAAGCTGCGGGGGATTCTGAAAACAAAAAAGGTGGGCCACGCCGGGACCCTGGACCCCATGGCCACCGGCGTTCTGCCGGTATTCGTGGGCCAGGCCACCCGGGCGGTGTCCTTCGCCGAGGACGGCCAGAAGGAGTACGTCGCCGGGCTGCGGCTGGGCCGCACCACCGACACCCAGGACACCTCCGGCGAGACTCTGGACACCCATCCGGTGCTCACCGGCCGGGAGGACCTGGAGCACCTGCTGCCCCGGTTCACCGGCCCCATTGAACAGGTGCCCCCCATGTACTCCGCCATCAAGATCGGCGGACAGAAGCTCTACCAGATCGCCCGCCGGGGCGGTGAGGTGGAGCGCCCGGCCCGGCCCGTTACCGTTTATGAGCTGGAGCTGCTGGACCAGAGCGGCCCGGCGGACTACACCCTGCGCATCCGGTGCTCCAAGGGCACCTACGTCCGCACCCTGTGCCACGACATCGGCCAGGCCCTGGGCTGCGGCGGCTGCATGAGCAGTCTGCGCCGCACCATGGCCGCCGGATTCACCCTGGACGACGCCGTGACCCTGGACCGGGTGCAGCAGGAGGGCGAGGCCCTGCTGGCCCCGCTGGACTCCCTGTTCCGCCAGCACCCGGCCTACCGCATCCGGCACCCCCGGGTGGACGCCCTGTGCCGCAACGGCAACCCCTTCACCGTCTGCCAGCCCCTGCCGGAGGGCCTCTACCGGGTCTATGGCCTGGAGGGCGAGTTTCTCTGTCTCAGCCGCCTGGAGGGCGGCGTGATGACCTCCCTTAAAAACTTTTTCGGAGCGTGAGTACCTTGAATCGAACTGTTATCGCCCTGGGCTTTTTCGACGGCGTTCACCGGGGCCACGGAGCCCTGCTGGAAAAAACCGCCGCCCGGGCCCGGGAGCTGGAGGCCGTCCCCGCCGCCTTCACCTTCGACCGCCCGCCCAAGGAGGTGGTCACCGGCCGCCCGGTGGGCCTGATCAACACCCCCGACGACCGCCGGGACCTGATGCAGCGGCTTTACGGCATCCGCCAGGTGATCATCGCCCCCTTTGACCGGGCCATGATGACCATGCCCTGGCAGGATTTCATCGACGATCTGCTGATCGGTACCTATGGCGCGGTGCACCTGGTGGCGGGCCACGACTATCACTTCGGCCACCGGAACCAGGGGGACCCGGACAAACTCCTGTCCCGCTGCCGGGAGCGGGGCATCGGCTGCGACATCATCCCCCAGGTGACCCGGGACGGCATCACCGTCAGCTCCACCTATATCCGCACCCTTATCGAAAGCGGACAGATGGAGCGGGCCGCCGATTTCCTGGGCCACCGCCACTGCCTGACCCGCACCGTCACCCACGGCTGCCGCTTCGGCCGCACCATCGGCATCCCCACGGTGAACCTGACCCCGCCGGACCATGTTCTGCTGCCGGAGCGGGGCGTGTATGTGACCCGGGTGTTCCTGCCGGACGGCACCAGCGTCCCCGGCGTCACCAACATCGGCACCCGCCCCACCGTCAGCGACGGCGACGCCGTGTCGGTGGAGACCTTCCTGCTGGATTTCGACGGCGACCTCTACGACAAAACCATCCGGGTGGAGTTCTGCCGCCGCCTGCGCCCGGAGCGCAGATTCGCCTCTCCCCAGGAGCTGAAGGCCGAAATTCAGCACAATATCCAACAAACCCGGGACTATTTTATGGAAAACCCCGAATAACCCCCCGCCGCCTGCCTCCGCAGGCGGCGGTCAGCTTGTCAAAAAAGTCTTTTTTGACAAGCTGAGTGCGGTTTTTCAGAACTTAAAAAGTTCTGAAAAACCTGTGATTGCAAACGAAAGACACCCCTGATGGGTTTCTTTCGTAACTATCTTCCTTTCCGATGGCGGAAGATTTCCGAGTTTTTCGACAGTCTCCCCGCCGCCTGCCTCCGCAGACGGCGGTTTTCTCGTTTACAATTTGTTTACAGAAAAGGTCAAAGAAAGTCAAAATTCCCTATTGACATTTTGAAACCTGGTGGTATACTATAGCCAAAGGTCAAAGAAAGGCAAAGTCAGACAGACCGAATCGAAACAGAAAGGAAGTGAAGGGCTTGGGTACATCGGATATGATCGCCCGGTTCATCCAGGCGGAGCTGGAGGAGGCCAACGGGGTTCTGGAGCTGCAGCGCAGCGACCTGGCCCAACGCTTTGGCTGCGTCCCCAGCCAGATCAATTATGTGATGTCCACCCGGTTTTCTCCGGAGCACGGCTACATTGTGGAGTCGCGCCGGGGCGGCGGGGGCTACATCCGCATCACCCGGGTGCAGGTGGATCGCCACACGCTTTTGATGCACGTCATCAACTCCGTGGGCGATACGCTGGACCTGGCCAGCGCCCGGGCCATTCTTTCAAACCTGGTCCAATCCCAGGCGGTGGAGCGGAACGTGGCGCAGACCCTTCTGTGGGCCGTGTCCGACAATTCCCTCCGCTCCGTTCCCAAGGACCGGCGGGACGATCTCCGGGCCAGTATTTTCAAGCAGGTGCTGATTCACCTGGTTTGAGTTTTCAATAAGGAGGCAATCATTATGAAATGTCAGAACTGCGGAAAGAACGAAGCAACGTTTTACTATAAGAGCAACATCAACGGCCGGGTCATGGAGAGCCATCTGTGCCCCGAATGCACCCGTCAGCTGGGCCTGGTGCAGGATATGCGCCGCCCCATGATGAGCAGCTTCTGGGACGATGACGATTTCTTCACCCGTCCCTTCCGGATGCTGGAGCCCCTGCTGGGCGGCTTCGGCAGCCGCCTGCTGACGGAGTTCCCGGAACCCGTGGACGTGACCCAGCAGGCCCGCCGCGCGGCGGAGGAGCCCCGGGAGGACAACCTGGTCCAGGGCGATGAGCGGGAGAAGCTCAGCCGCCAGCGCCAGCGCAACGCCCTGGAGACCCAGCTGCGCCACGCCGTGGAAACCGAGAACTTCGAGGAAGCCGCTAAGCTCCGGGACCAGCTGCGGTCCCTGCCCCAGGCGTAAGCGTTACGCCGACTAACCGAAAGGAAGTGTAAACTATGATGGAAAATAAATTCACCCCCCGTGCGGAGGAATCCCTGCGGCTGGCCCAGGAGGCCGCCGAGGAAATGGGCCACGGCTATGTGGGCAGCGAGCACCTGCTGCTGGGCCTGATGCGTGAGGAGGAGGGCATTGCCCACCGCGTCCTGGAGGAAGCGGGCCTCACCGATGATATGATCTGCGATGTGCTGCATCGCAGCGTGGGCACCGGCCTTTCCGGCGCGGCTCCCTCCCAGGGGCTGACCCCCCGGGCCAAGAGCGCCGTGGAACTGGCCGTGTCCGAAGCGTCCCGCACCGGTGCGGGCTATATCGGCACCGAGCATCTGCTGATGGGCCTGCTGCGTGAGGGCAACAACATGGCCATCCGGGTGCTGCGCACCGTGGGCATCGACCCCAAGAAGCTGTACAGCGCCGTGGTGAAGAAGATCAACGAAGCGCCCCGGGCCGCAGCCGCCGCAGGCGGCAATTCCGCCGCTCCCTCCCGGGAGGACGGCAAGAAGGGCGGCGCTCTGGCGGAGTTTACCCGCGATTTGACCGAGGCCGCCCGCAGCGGGAAGCTGGACCCTGTCATCGGCCGGGAAAAGGAGATCGCCCGGGTCATCCAGATTCTGTCCCGCCGCACCAAGAACAACCCCGTGCTGATCGGTGAGCCCGGCGTGGGCAAAACCGCCATCGCCGAGGGCCTGGCCCAGCGCATCGTGGCCGCCGATGTGCCCGAGGACCTGCTGGACAAGCGGGTTCTGTCCCTGGACCTGTCCGGCATGGTGGCCGGTACCAAGTACCGGGGCGAGTTTGAGGAGCGCATCAAGAACACCATCAACGAGGTGAAGAAGGCCGGCAACGTCATCCTGTTCATCGACGAGCTGCACACCATCGTGGGCGCAGGCTCCGCCGAGGGCGCGGTGGACGCCGCCAACATCCTCAAGCCTGCTCTGTCCCGGGGCGAGATCCGGGTCATCGGCGCCACCACCCTCAACGAGTACCGTAAGTACATTGAGAAGGACGCCGCCCTGGAGCGCCGGTTCCAGCCCATCACCGTGGGCGAGCCCTCTCCCGAGGCCACGCTGGAGATCCTGAAGGGCCTGCGGGACAAGTATGAAGCCCACCATCACCTGACCATCACCGACGGGGCCCTGGAGGCCGCCGTGCGGCTGTCCCGCCGGTATATCAACGACCGTTTCCTGCCGGACAAGGCCATCGACCTGATGGACGAGGCCGCCAGCCAGGTGCGTATGGCCGCCGAGTCCGCCTCCCCCGATCTGAAGGATCTGGAGGAGAAGATCGCCGCCCTGCACCGGGAGAAGGAGGAGGCCGTCACCGCCCAGGACTTCGAGAAGGCCGCCCAGCTGCGGGATATCGAGAAGGACTATCAGGAGCAGGTGGAAATTGAGCGCGACAAGTGGCACAAGCAGATGTCCGTGAGCCGCGGCACCGTCACCGAGGACGACATCGCCAAGGTAGTGGCCGGCTGGACCGGCATCCCCGTCACCCGCCTGACGGAGGACGAAAGCCAGCGGCTGCTGCAGCTGGAGAAGGTCCTGCATGAGCGGGTGGTGGGCCAGGACGAGGCCGTGGCCGCCGTGGCCAAGGCCATCCGCCGCAGCCGTGTGGGTCTGAAGGACCCCAAGCGGCCCATCGGCTCCTTCCTGTTCCTGGGCCCCACCGGCGTTGGCAAGACCGAGCTGTGCAAGACCCTGGCCGAGGCCATGTTCGGCGACGAGAATGCCATGATCCGCATCGACATGTCCGAGTACATGGAGAAGCACACGGTGTCCCGTCTGGTGGGCTCGCCTCCCGGATACGTGGGCCACGAGGAGGGCGGCCAGCTGACGGAAAAGGTGCGCCGTAAGCCCTATTCCGTGGTGCTGTTCGACGAGATCGAGAAGGCCCACCCCGATGTGTGGAACATCCTGCTGCAAATTCTGGAGGATGGCATTGTCACCGACTCCCAGGGCCGCCGGGTGGACTTCAAGAACACCATCATCGTCATGACCTCCAACGTGGGGGCCAAGAATATTACCGCCGCCGACACGCCTCTGGGCTTTGACGGCAGCGGTGAGGCGGCCAAGCGCACCGAGCAGGAGCGGTTTGCACGCATCAAGGACGCTGTTATGGCGGAGCTGCGCCAAACCTTCCGTCCGGAGTTCCTGAACCGTATCGACGAGATCATCGTGTTCCACCAGCTGACGGAGGAGAACATCCGCAGCATTGCCCGCCGGATGCTGGATACCATCGGCAGCCGCATGGCCGCCCAGGGCATCACCCTCCAGGCGGACGACGACGCCGTGGCCGCTCTGGCCAAGGACGGCTTCGATCCCCGCTACGGCGCCCGTCCCCTGCGCCGCACCCTCCAGAACGAGGTGGAGGACGTGGTGGCCGAGCAGATGCTGGACGGTAAGCTCCAGTCCGGCGACACCGCCCACGTCCGTCTGAGGGACGACAAGGTGGTCATCGAAAAGTAAAAAACCATGCCCGGCGGCTTTTGCCGCCGGGCATGATTAACTGTCCCAAAAGAGCAAAGCCCTTTTTGAACAAAGTGTTTTACGCTTTCACCAGCTCCACCAGCACCTGCACCATCTTTTCCATAGACGGCACGGGAATGAACTCATGGACGCCGTGGAAGTTCGCGCCGCCGGTGCACAGGTTGGGGCAGGGAATGTCCCGCTCCCAGGAGAGCCGCGCCCCGTCGGTGCCGCCCCGGATGGGAACGATCACCGGCTCCACGCCCACGGCCTCCATGGCGGCCTTGGCGTTTTCGATCAGCTCCATATGGGGCCGGATCTTCTCCTTCATGTTGTAGTAGCTGTCCCGCATCTCCAGCCGGAAGGTGCCCTGGCCCCACTGATCGTTCAGATAGGCGGTCAGCCGCTCCACAAAGTCCTTCCGGGCGTTGAATTTCTCCAGGTCGTGGTCCCGGATGATGGCATGCAGCACCACCTGGCTCTCGTTTCCGGCCAGGTCCGTCACATGGTAGAAGCCCTCGTAGCCCTCCGTGTGGGAGGGAGTCTCCGCCGCAGGCAGCATGGAGATGAACTGGTTGGCCAGCAGGATGGCATTTTTCATCTTGTTCTTGGCGGAGCCGGGATGGATGTTCACGCCCTCCACCGTCAGGGTCACGGCGGCGGCATTGAAGTTCTCGTACTCGATCTCGCCCAGCTCGCCGCCGTCCACGGTGTAGGCCACCCGGGCGGGGAACTTCTCGGGGCTGAAGTGATCGGCGCCCTTGCCCACCTCCTCGTCAGGGGTGAAGCACACGGCGATGGCCCGGTGCGGAACCTCCGGATGGGCCAGCAGATATTCGCAGGCGGTGACGATCTCCGCCACGCCGGCCTTGTCATCGGCTCCCAGCAGGGTGGTGCCGTCGGTGACGATCAGCTCCTGGCCGATGTACCGCTCCAGGAAGGGGAAGTCCTTCACTTTCAGGCTCCCGGCCTTCTTCAGGGGCAGGTCCCCGCCCTGATAGGTGACGATCTCCGGATGGATGTCCGCCCCGCTGACGGCGGGGGAGGTGTCCATGTGGGCGATGAGGCCCAGGGCCGGAGCCTGGCACCCGGGGGTGGCGGGCAGCAGGGCATACACATAGCCGTTGTCGTCCATGTGGGCCCCCTCCAGGCCCAGCTCCGCCAGCTCCTGGGCCAGATACCGGCCCAGAACCTTCTGGTGGTCGGTGGTGGGGACGGTGTCCGACGTCTCGCTGGAGGTGGTGTCGAAGGACACATATTTCAGAAAACGCTGGGTAACTTTCATGATGGTTTCCCTCCGTAAATTGGATTTGCCCCCAGTATAACACACCCGCCGCCCCGCCGTCAATCCGGGGGACAGCTGTCCCGGGACAAAGAGGGACGTCCCGGGCAGGGCCGGTTTTGTCCCGGGCGGAAGCGGGACGAAACGAAACAGGCAGATCAGTGCAAAGCGCCCCCGGCGGAAATCCGCCGGGGGCGCTTTTTCTCAATAGAAGATGTCGTCCAGCTCCATGGTGGCATAGGCGTTCAGGTCCAGCCCCGCCCGGCGGCCCGCCAGATACTCATAGTATCCCTGGGCCCCGATCATGGCTCCGTTGTCGCCGCACAGCTGCAGGGGCGGCAGATACAGCCGGTATCCGGCCTTTTCGCAGGCCCTCTCCAGGTCTCCCCGGATGATGGTGTTGGCGGCCACCCCTCCGGCGGCCGCGATGCACCGGCGGCCCCGGAGACGGGCGGCCTCCATGGCCCGGGGCACCAGCTCGTCGGACACCGCCTGGTTGAAGTCGTGGGCCAGGGCGGCGGCGTCCAGAGGCTCCCCCTTCTGCTGGGCGTTGTGGGCCAGGTTCACCACGGCGGTTTTCAGGCCCGAGAAGCTCATATCCAGGGGCGCACCCTCCACATGGGCCCGGGGCAGGACGTATTTCCCGCCGGGGGACCGGGCGGCCAGCTGGTCCATGGGCTTCCCGCCGGGGTACGGCAGGCCCAGCACCCGGGCGGCCTTGTCGAAGCACTCCCCTGCCGCGTCGTCCCGGGTAGCCCCCAGGACCTCCATATCCGTGTAGCCCTTCACGTCTACGATCAGGGTGTTGCCGCCGGACATGGCCAGGGCCAGAAACGGCGGCTCCAGCTCCGGAAAGGCCAGATAGTTGGCGGCGATGTGGCCCCGGACGTGGTGCACCGGGATCAGGGGCACCCCCAGGGCATAGGCGGTGGACTTGGCGAAGCTGACCCCCACCAGCACCGCGCCGATGAGGCCCGGGGCATAGGTCACGGCCACGGCGTCGATGTCCCGCCGGGTCAGGCCCGCCTCCCGCAGGGCCTGATCCGTCAGGCCGGCAATGGCCTCCACGTGCTTGCGGGAGGCGATCTCCGGCACCACGCCGCCATACAGGGCGTGCATATCCGCCTGGGACAGGATGGCGTCCGACAGCACCGTCCGCCCGTCCCGCACCACCGCCGCGGCGGTCTCGTCGCAGGAGGATTCAAAGGCTAAAATGTTCACTGGTCATCCTCCTCAAAGGTCCGGGTCAGGATCAGGGCGTCCTCCTTGGGCAGGTCATAGTAGTTCCGGCGGCGTCCGGCCTCCCGGAAGCCGAACCGGGTATACAGGGCAATGGCGGCGGCGTTGCTGGGCCGCACCTCTAAGGTCAAAAACGCCAGATGGTTGGCCCGGGCAAAGCGCAGGAACACGTCCAGGAGCTTTCCCGCCGCGCCCCGGCGGCGATACGGGGGAAACACCGCCACATTGGTGATATACCCCTCGTCGGCGGCCACCAGCAGCCCGGCATAGCCGATCACCTGGCCGGTGGCGGCGTCCTCCGCCACTAAAAAGGCGGCGCATTGGTTGTCCAGCTCCTCGGCCAGCATCTTCCGGGACCAGGGCCGGGAGAAGCAGGTGCGCTCCAGCTGCTCCAGGGCGTCCAGATGGTCCGCCGTCATGGGTACGATGTTGATGTTGTTCATAATTCCCTCGGTGTATTGCGATTTTTACTCCACGGTGACGCTCTTGGCCAGGTTCCGGGGCTTGTCGATGTCGCAGCCCCGCTCCAGGGCGATGTAGTACGCCAGCAGCTGCAGGGGTGCCACACCCAGCTGGGGCAGCAGCATAGGCTCCACCTCCGGCACCGTCAGCACCCGGGGCGTCCGGGCGGCCATGGCGTCCCGGTGGGTCTCGGTGGTCAGGGCCAGGACGTTGGCGCCCCGGGCCTGGACCTCCACCACATTGCTCATGGCCTTGTCAAACAGGGGACCGTAGGTGCTCAGGGCGATGACCGGCGTTCCCTCCTCGATCAGGGAGATGGTGCCGTGCTTCAGCTCACCGGAGGCGTAGGCCTCGGAGTGGATATAGCTGATCTCCTTGAGCTTCAGGCTTCCCTCCATGCTCAGGGCATAGTCCAGGTTCCGGCCGATGAAGAACACGTCGTCCCGTCCGGCGAAATCCTTGGCCATCTCCCGGATCCGGTCCGCCTGGGCCAGCACCTGCTCCAGCTTCTCCGGCAGGGCCAGGATATCCCGGACCATGGCGGTGTAGGTCTCATAGTCCACGGTGCCCATGACCTCGCCGAAATACAGGCCCAGCAGGTTCAGCACCGCCATCTGGGTGCTGTAGGCCTTGGTGGTGGCCACGGCGATCTCCGGCCCGGCCCAGGTATACAGCACGTCGTCGGACTCCCGGGCGATGGAGGAGCCCACCACGTTGACGATGGACAGGATCCGTGCCCCCCGCTTCTTGGCCTCCCGCAGGGCGGCCATGGTGTCCAGGGTCTCGCCGGACTGGCTGATGACGATGACCAGGTCCCCCTCCCCCACGATGGGGTCGGCATACCGGAACTCGGAGGCCAGGCACACCTCCACGCTGCGCCGCAGCATCCGCTCCAGGTTATATTTGCCCACCATGCCCACATGATAGGACGAGCCGCAGGCCACGATGTAAATGCGGCCCATGGCCCGGATCTGCTCCGGGGTCATGGTCAGGTCCTGCAGCACCACGCGGCCCCCCTGGATCCGGGCGGCGGTGGCCTTGCGGATGGCGGCGGGCTGCTCCATGATCTCCTTGAGCATGAAGTGGGCGTAGCCGCCCTTTTCGGCGGCGTCCACCTCCCAGTCCACATGGTGGTGCTTCTTCTCCACCGGGCGCAGCTGGCGGTCGTATACCCGGATGCCGCTGCGGGACAGAATGGCCAGCTCCCCGTCGTCCATATAGGCGATGTCCCGGGTGTGGCGGATCAGGGCCGTCACGTCGGAGGCGATGAAGTTCTCCCCATCGCCGAAGCCCAGCAGCAGGGGAGCGTCCTTCCGGGCGGCCACCAGCCGGTCGGGATAGTCGGCGCAGATAATGCCCAGGGCATAGGCCCCGTCCACCGCGTGCAGCAGGCGGTTCATGGCCTCAAAGAAGTCGCCGCAGTCGCTGTAGTAATAGTCCAGCAGCTGGGCCACCACCTCCGTGTCCGTCTCGGACTGGAACACATAGCCCTTCTGCTGCAGCTCCTCCTTCAGGGTGATGAAGTTTTCGATGATGCCGTTGTGGACCACGGCGAACTTGCCGCTCTGGCTCATATGGGGATGGGCGTTGACGTCGTTGGGCTCGCCGTGGGTGGCCCAGCGGGTGTGTCCGATGCCCAGGGTGCCGGGCAGGTCCCCACCGTCATGGGTCAGCTCCCGCAGAGCCGCCACCCGGCCCTTTTTCTTGCAAAGGCGCAGCACGCCATCGCCGCACACGGCGATACCGGCGGAGTCATAGCCCCGGTATTCCAGCCGCTCCAGCCCGTCCAGCAGAATGGGGGCGGCCTCCTGACGGCCAACATATCCTACGATTCCACACATATTGATGATTCCTCCTGATTTCTGATAATGGGGAGGACAAATACGCAGACAATTTGCCTCGATTTCCGGTCGCAGCGTCTCTGTTTTGCGGTCACCCGCATATTTGCCCGCTGCGTGCGCGCCCGGACGGCGCGGGAGAGCTCCCGCCGAAGGTTCGATCCTCTCTCCTCCTCGTTATCCTGCCGGGAAACGGCAGGCACATGGCGCTTGGTATGGGATTTTCCCGGGGGCCTCCTTTCTCCGGTTCTGCGTCATATATATCAAACGGCCTGGAGCCGGTTGAATCGGTATAATTTCCCCTCCCCCGCGCATACTGGCCATAGAAGGGGGAATGCTCATGGCCACTGCTTTTTTCCGCACCATCATCCTGTATCTGCTGCTGATCGCGGGGCTGCGCCTGACCGGCAAGCGCCAGATCGGCGAGCTGGAGCCCATTGAGCTGGTGCTGACCATGCTGCTGTCGGACCTGGCGTCGGTGCCCATGCAGGACTTCGACTCACCGCTGATCAACGGCGTGGTGCCCATTCTGACCCTGCTGGCCCTGACCACGCTTTTAAGCTATATCAGCTTCCGCAGCGGGCGGTTCCGGTCCCTGATCTGCGGGGAACCGGCCATCGTCGTCCGGTACGGGAAGCTCCAGCAGCGGGCCATGCGCCACAACCGCATGACGGTGGACGAGCTTCTGGAGGAGCTGCGGGGCCAGGGGGTCACCGACCTGAAGGACGTGCAGTACGCCGTCCTGGAGACCAGCGGCCAGGTGTCGGTGCTGCTGCGGCCCCAGGCCCAGCCGGTAACGCCCCGTCAGCTGTCCCTGAACGTCACCGAGCAGCTTCTTCCGGTGCTGCTGATCAATGACGGGCGGCTGCTGCGGGACAACATGAAGAAAATGGACGTGGATGACGCGTGGCTGCGGCAGCAGCTGAAGCGGGAGCACTTGACGGACCCGTCTCAGGTGTTTCTCCTGTCCCTGGACCAGGGGGGCAACGTGATCTGCCAGGCCAAGGAGGACGTATGAAGCGGTTTCTGATCGTGCCCTCACTGGTGCTGGCGGTGCTGCTGGCCCTGTGCATTCTCAACGCGGCGGCTCTGAACCGCCGGACCAACCGGTGGATGGACCAGGCGGACCGGATCGCCCAGCTGGCGGAGCAGGAGCGCTGGGACATGGCCCGGGAGGCCATGGACGCCCTGTCCGCCGACTGGGAGTCGGCCCAGGACTTCCTCCATGTGGTCATCCACCACGAGACCCTGGACGCGGCCCAGGTGACGCTGACCCGCTGCCGGACCCTGTGCCGCCTGCGGCAGGGGGGCGACCTGCTGCCGGAGCTGGCCCAGCTGCGCCAGCAGCTGCAGCAGCTGGACGAGCTGGAGCGCCTGAGCCTGCGGAACATTCTATAATTATTTCAACTTGTCAAAAAAGTCATTTTGACAAGTTGCGTGCGGTCTTTCAGAACTTAGAAAGTTCTGAAAGACCTGTGATTGCAAACGAAAGACACCCCTGATGGGTTTCTTTCGTAACTATCTTCCTTTCCGATGGCGGAAGATTTCCGGGTTTTTTGACAGCCTCAATTATTTTTCACTCAGGAGCTTGTTCAGCTCGCTCATGAAGGTGTTGATATCCTTGAACTGGCGATACACCGAGGCGAACCGGACATAGGCCACCTCGTCGGCTTTTTTCAGCTTCTCCATGACCTTTTCGCCGATAGCCACGGTGCTGACCTCCCGCTCCAGGGAGTTCTGCAGCTCCTGCTCGATCTCGCTGGCCATGCGCTCCATGTCCGCCGCGGACACCGGGCGCTTTTCGCAGGAGCGCTGGATGCCCCGCAGCACCTTGCTGCGGTCGAAGCTCTGGCGGCTGCCGTCCTTCTTGATCACCACCATGGGCAGATATTCCACGGTCTCATAGGTGGTAAAGCGCTTCTCGCAGGACAGGCACTCCCGCCGCCGGCGGATGCTGGCCCCCTCGTCGGCGGGACGGGAATCCACCACCTTGCTCTCGCGATAGCCGCAATAGGGACATCTCATGGGCATATTCCTCCTCTATGGCGATAATGTTCAGCTTATTATAGCACATGGCGGCGGAATATGCAAATTTCAATTTTCCTCCGGCGGCACAGGATACCCGTCCTCAAAGCGATATTCCGCCCAGAGGCCTCCGTCCATGGCCCGGATCCGGGCCAGGCAGAACAGCTCCGTCAGGGGAAACGGCCCCTCCCGGTCATAGGGCGCGGCCAGCCGCACCCGCCGCCCCTCCCGGCGGCACAGACTCCCCGGCGGCAGGGGCAGGGGGCAGTCCTCCGGCCCGGCGGGCCGCCACGGGGAGTCCTTCGCGGCGCAGGACTCCGCCCCGGCCCACCGGATGGCCCCCAGCGGCCCGGTGATCCGCCGGGAAAACCGGCGGCGCAGACGCCCGCCCTCCAGCAGTCCCAGTGAAAGCCGCTGTCCCTCCCCCTGGACCCAGACCCGCCACAGGCCCGGCTCCGGGGGGTGGCAGATCACCTCGAACAGGTGGTCCTCCCCCGCCGCCGTCACCGTCATGGTCCCGGCGGCCCGGTCCCCGATATACACAGGATACGTCATGCAGCGCGCCTCCTCATCAAAGCATCCCCGGCAGGGGCTGTGCCAGTGTATGCACAGTCTCCGCCGGGGATGCCCCGTCCCGCCTTACCCGGCAGAGGGCAGGCTGTCCACCACCCGGTCCCACCCCAGGTTATCGGTATCATAGCAGTATGTCTCTCCGTTGGGATAGGTATAAGCCACGAACACGCCGAAGGTCTCCTCAGGGGTATAGCCGCCCCGGATCGGCACCTCCCACAGCCGCAGAAGACTGCCGTCGCCGAAGTCCAGGGTCACACCCTCTCCCTCCGGCAGCTCCTGCTGGCGCTTTCCCATTCCGGCCTGCCGGAGCTTTTCGCTGATACCGGCCCCGGCCAGCTGAGGATAGTGGACGCGGCTGCCGGCCCGCTCCAGCCACACGCCGTCATGTTCCCGGGCATACAGCACGCTGCCGTTCAGAGCGTCCATATACCGGCGGTATGCCGCGCTCTGCCGGGACGCCCACACAAACGGCGTGGCCGTTAGCGCCAGCAGCACCGCCGCCAGGGTGATCCACAGCCCCAGCTTCAGGCGGCTGCGGTCCTTTTTGGACTGCGGCGCCTCCCGAAATGCTTCATACATGGTCATACCTCCTTTGTTTATGTTCTGTAAACCTTATGATACCATACCCAGGCGGCCCCGTCAAGGCAAAAAAGCTCCCCCAGGAGAGACAAATGCCTCTCCCGGGGGAGCTCCTGCCTGGGGAAGGTTATGTACCCTCCGCCGGGCCGCTATACCAATCTGCTGCGGGGCAGGCCGAAGCTCACCGCAATGGCGTCGTCCACCCGCTCCATCACCGCGCCGTCCACCCGGCCCATCCGCTCCCGCAGGCGGCGTTTGTCCAGGGTGCGGATCTGCTCCAGCAGGATCACGGAATCCTTGGGCAGACCGCAGCACTGGGCCGCCACCTCAATGTGGGTGGGCAGCTTGGCCTTGCCCATCTGGGAGGTGATGGCCGCCGCGATGACGGTGGGGCTGTGGCGGTTGCCAGTGTCGTTCTGCACGATCAGCACCGGGCGCACGCCCCCCTGCTCGCTGCCTACCACCGGGCTCAGGTCGGCATAATAAATTTCGCCGCGCTTGACATTCGTATCCACAAACGTTCACACTCCGCCGGAAGAAGTACCCGAAGTATCGGGTCACTTTCATTCTCCCACGCAGCCGGGGAATTTATACCCGGTTTTCCCGCCCCGCTTCATTCTATGGGGCGGCAGGCGGCGGCGTGCGTCAGAACCGCAGCAGCAGCTCCCGCTCCGTCACCTGTCCGTTCTGTAAATACACCCGGGGCACCCGCTTGCTGACGGCGCAGGTCAGCTCATAGGGGATGGTCCCCGCCTGGGCGGCCATGACCTCCACCGGGTTGCGGGGCCCGAAGATCTCCACCTCGTCCCCCACGTCCACCCCGGGCAGGTCCGTCAGGTCGATCATGGACATATCCATGCAGATGCGGCCCCGCTGGGGCGCGGGCCCCTTGGCGGTCATCAGGCTGCACCGGTCGGACAGGCACCGGAAGAACCCGTCGGCATAGCCGTAGGGCACCACGCCCATGCGGGTGCGCCGCTGGGTGGTGAACAGCCGTCCATAGCTGACGGAGGTGCCCGGCTCATAGGTCTTGGTGGTGCTGATGGTGGTTTTCAGGGTCATCACCGGCCGCAGGTCCAGCCCCTGGGCAAACTCGCCATAGCCGTACAGCAGCAGGCCCGGCCGCACCATGTCCAGGTGCATCTCCGGATAGCAGGCGGTGGCCCCGGTGTTGGCGCAGTGGCGCAGGGGGAACCGCACCCCCCGCTTTTCCTCCACCGCCCGGATCACCCGGCAGAACAGGTCGAACTGCCGCCGGGTATAGGCCCGGCTCTCCTGGTCCTGCTCGTCGGCCACGGCGAAGTGGGTGAAGATGCCCTCCGCCTCCAGCCCCGGCAGGCCGCAGGCCTCACAGATGCCCTCCACGCCGCCGTCAAAGTGACTGCCGTCGCAGAGGTAACCCAGCCGGGACATACCGGTGTCCACCTTGATGTGGATCTTCAGGGTCCCGCCCAGGGCCGCGGCCTCCCGGCTGTATTCCAGGGCCTTGGCCTTGCAGGTGACCGCCTGGGTAATGTGGTGCTCTATCAGCCGCCCCACCTGCTCCTTGGGGGTGTGGCCCAGGATCAGCACCGGCATGGTCACGCCGTTGGCCCGCAGCTCCATGGCCTCGTCGATGCTGGACACCGCCAGATAGTCGGCCCCCAGCTCCTGGAGGGTCCGGGCCACCTGCACGGCCCCGTGGCCGTAGGCGTCGGCCTTCACCACACCCAGGAAGCGGACCCTCGGCCCGATATGCTGCCGCAGGCGGCCATAGTTGTGGGCCAGAGCGTCCAGGTCGATCTCCGCCCAGGTTCTCTTTAATGTGGATTCCATGATGATAGCCTCTCTTTATTCTGAAGTAAAGGACAGCAGCCGGGCCGTCAGCACCACGCGGCTGTCCTGAGAAAACTCGGCATACAGCGGGGCCCCGTCCCCGCCCAGCCAAACGGTGCACAGCACCTTGCCGCCGGGGGCGGTGGTGTCCAGGGCCAGGCGCAGGCAGTCAAGCCCCTCCAGGGTCTCCTGCCCCGCGTCCACCAGATACCCCTCCTCCATGGCCCGCAGCAGCCACGGCAGGCAGTTGGCCGGGGCCACGTCCCGCAGACTTCCGGCGGACAAAGCCGCCCCGTCATAGGACACCGTCAGATCCTCTCCGCTGACGGAGGCCGTCAGCCCCGCCAGGTCCTCAGGGCCTGTAACGGTGGTCCCGGCGCCGGTGGGGGTCCAGTCGCAGGACACGGTGAACGTGCGGTTCTCCGTCTCCAGATGGCAGGTGATCTCCGCCTCCATATGGGCGGCCTGCATCTCCCGGTACCGCTGGCGCAGACTCTCCGCCTGCGACGCGGCCTTTTTTCCGCAGCCGGCCAGCAGCAGCGCCGCCGCCAGCAACCATACCAAGCATTTTTTCACGGTAAACCCTCCCTTTCCGGAAGGCTTTCCGTTATCCCAACATCTATCTGTCTGTCACGCTGCCCGCCTCGGACCGTTATGCGCCTCGCAGAGTTCGCGGCTCGCAGGCCGCGAATCAAGTCCGATCCATTTTTCGCGGCGGCGCCCCCCAAGGGGACTTCCGTTGGGCGTGTACGTCGCGAAAAATACTTTGCGCGGAGAGAGTGTGTCCAAATGAGCAAAAGGCTCATTTGGACGCGCGGGTCGGAGCGGGAACCTAATTTATCCAAAAGAGCAAAGCTCTTTTGGATAAGTCTTACTCCGTGACCTCCCGCAGAGCCGCCGGGATCCGGTCCAGCAGGTCCGATGGGGTCATGCCCCACAGGCCCACCTCCCGGGCGGCCAGGTCCCCGGCCCGTCCGTGAAGCCACACCGCGGCGCAGCAGGCGTCCATAGGCGGCAGGCCCAGGCCCAGCAGACTCACCAGCATCCCCGCCAGCACATCGCCGCTGCCGCCCTTGGCCATGCCGCAGTTCCCGGTGGGATTGCGCATACACCGCCCGTCCGGGGCGGCCGCGATGGTCCCCGGCCCCTTCAGCACCAGGTATACCCCGTGCTCCCGGGCGAAGTCCGCCGCCGCCCGCTCCCGGCCCGGGGAAAGATCGCCTCCGGCCCGGACAAACTCCCCCTCATGGGGGGTCAGCACGGTGATCCGGTCCCGCCGCCGGGACAATGCATCCATATGCCCGGAAAGGGCGTTTATGCCGTCTGCGTCCAGCACCAGCGGCCGGGGCAGGTCCAGCAGCCGCCGCACCAGCCCGTCGCACCCGGGGCTGCGCCCCAGGCCGCAGCCCACCAGCACCGCATCGCAGCCCCCGGCCCGCTGCCGGATGGCCTCCTCTGCCAGGGGGGACAGCTTCCCCTCCTCAGACGGCAGGGGGAAGGGCATCACCTCGTCGCATTTCATTGCCGCCACCGGCCACACCGGCTCCGGCACCCCCAGGTATACCAGCCCCGACCCGGTGCGCACCGCCGCCCGGCCCGCGAAAACCGCCGCGCCGGAAAAGCCCACGCTGCCGCAGACGCACAGCACCTTGCCGAAGGTGCCCTTGTGGCCCATGGGGTCCCGCCGGGGCAGAAGCCGCCGCACATAGGCCGCCGTGATCTCCTCCATCCCGTCACCTCCCGGATTTTTCCCTTAGTATAGCACGGTTTTCCCCCGGTGGCGAGATTTTTTTGTCCGCCGCCCTGACAATTCCGCCGGTTGACAATTCCCCGGAAAAGGGGTATATATGGAGTAACGAATCAATTGCCATCAAGGAGGTCCCTTTCATGCTCGATTCCACCCGCCAGTTCATCCAGGCCATGGACGCCAAGGACATCAAGCACTCCGACATTGAGGTCACCCAATCCGGCATGGAGAAGGTCACCGTGATATACACCGGAGACAGCATTCCCTCCATCCGCATGATTTTTTTCTTCAGCAAGGACTGCGAGGACGTGGCCATCCGCGTGTTCGACATCGTGAAGCTCCCCGAAAACCGGGTGGAGGGCTTTTTCAAGGTGGTCAACGAGGCCAACCGCCGCTTCCGCTTCTTCAAGTTCGTGCTGGACACCAATGACAACACCGTTCAGGCGGAGATGGACGCCGCCTTCCGCACCCACGACGTGGGCGAGATCTGCCTGGAGCTGATGGGCCGCTGCGTGGACATCTGCGACAAGGCCTATCCCGATTTCATGAAGGCCCTGTGGGCCTGAAAGCTCCCACTGTAATAACAAAAGCCGCCCGGCCAGGGCGGCTTTTGTTATTACGCTCAGATTTCCAGATAATTCTTCACCAGCACCTGCAGCAGCTCGTCCCGGTCCACCTTGCAGATCAGTGTCCGTGCGCCGTTGTGGTTGGTGATATAGGTGGGGTCCTCGGACAGGATATAGCCCACGATCTGGTTGATGGGGTCGTACCCCTTTTCCTTCAGCGCCTCATACACGGAGGTAAGGATAAAGTGGATTTGCTCGTCCTTATCCTGGGCGGCGTCAAACTTTCTGGTGAAATCATCCATGCGGGCTTTCTCCCCTTTCTATTGATTCACCATCAGTATACGCTATTTTTCCGGCGCTGTAAAGAGGGAAAAACGGATTTTACCGGGTGCGCAGCTCCGCCCCCAGGCGCTTGGTGAGCTTCTTGATGACGCCGGAGGCGCACTCCTCGATCTCCGTGGAGGTCAGGGTCTTTTCCAGGGAGCCGATGGTCAGCCGGATGGTAACGGACTTCTTCCCGGCAGGCACCTGCTTGCCGTGGTACTCGTCCACAAAGTCTGCCCCATGGAGCAGGCCGTTTTCGTGGATGCCCTGGGCGATGACGTCGTGCATCTGGCTCCACTTCACCTGGCTGTCGAACAGCAGGGAGATGTCGTAGTCGGTCATGGGATACTCCGGCAGGTGGGTGAACCGGTTGGTGCGGGAGCGGAAGGGCCTCAAGGCGTCCACGTCCAACTCGAACAGCATCACCGCCAGGTTCTTGATGCCGCAGGCCATGGCGGGCTTCCGGGCAAGCAATGCCAGATTGCCCACCTGCTCCTCACCCAGATAGATGTTCAGCCACACCACCTGGTCGGCCCACACCGGGCGCTTCTCCTGGCGGAAGGTGAAGCTCTCCATGTGGGTGTAGCGGGGCATCTGCTCCACCGCGCCCTTGGCCCGGCGGAACAGGGCCGTCACATCCTTGGCCGGGGCCACGAAGGCGCCGGCGATGTTCCTGCGCTGGGAGGGCAGCAGCTCCCGGGGGTCATAGGGGGCGGAATAGTCCGCGTCGCGGAACACCTGGGCCGTTTCAAACAGGGAGAACTCCGTGAAGTAGCGCTCGTTCTTCGCCACAGCCTTGCACAGGTTGGGCAGCAGGGAGGAGCGGATCAGCCGCTCGGAGGGAGACGGCGGGGTGGACAGGGCCAGGATCCCGGCGGTGTCCTGCAAAATGGCGTTGACGTACTGCTCGTCCATCCAGGGATAGGTGAAGATCTCCTGCATGCCGCAGCGGATGGCCAGATACTCCTTGATCCGGCGCTCCAGGTCCTTGTCCAGCTGGTTGATGGCCCCGTCAAAGGAGGTGGTGATGGGGGCGGCCTGGAAGTTCTCATAGCCCACCATCCGGGCTACCTCCTCCATGATGTCGGCCTTGATGGCCACATCGCCGGTGGAGCGCCAGGTGGGCACGGTGACGTGCATGTTGTCGCCGCTGAAGTCCAGCCGGAAGCCCAGCAGGCCCAGCTTGTGGGCGATCTCGTCGTTGGTCAGGTGCTTGCCCAGGCGGCGGTCCAGCCACCGCAGGGACACGTCGATCTCCGCCTGGCGCAGCTTTTCGGGATACTGGTCGGAGAAGCTGGTGACGCGCACGTCGGGATACAGCTCCCGGAACAGGGACATGGCCAGGGACAGGGCCTGGTCGCAGCGCTCGGGGTCGATGGCCTTTTCATACCGGGAGGAGGCCTCGGTGCGGTTGTCGTACCGCAGGGCCGTGCGGCGGACGCCGGCGGCCTGGAAGTTGGCGATCTCCAGAATCACCTTGTTGGTGGTGGGCAGGACGGAGTCCTTGGCGCCGCCCATGACGCCTGCAAGGCCCACCACCCCCGCCTCGTCGGCGATGACCAGGTCGTCGGCAGACAGGGCCAGCTCCTTGCCGTTGAGCAGCTCCAGCTTTTCGCCGTTTTGGGCCCGGCGGACGATGATATGCCCGGCGATGTTGTCGGAATCAAAGGCGTGGGTGGGCTGGCCGGTGGCCAGCATCACATAGTTGGTGATATCCACCAGGGCGTTGATGGGCCGCATGCCCACCCGCCAGATGCGGCTCTGCATCCGGAAGGGGGCGGGCTTCACGGACAGGCCCTCTACCGCCGCGCCAATGTAGCGGGGGCAGCGCTCCGTGTCCTCCACGGTGACGGTGAGGCCGTCGGACCCGGCGCCGCAGGTGAAGGGGGGCAGGGGCTTGAGAGGCAGGTCATACAGAGCCGCCAGCTCCCGGGCGATGCCGTAATGGCCCCACAGGTCGGGCCGGTTGGTCATGGATTTGTTGTCAATCTCCAGGATGATGTCGTTCAGGTCCAGGGCGTCGGCAATAGGGGTCCCCGCTGGGGCGTCAAAGGCGCTCAGGTCCAGGATGTGGGCCTCCTCGGTGGTGGGGAACAGATCCCCCAGGCCGATCTCCACCGCGCCGCAGATCATGCCGTAGCTTTTGACGCCCCGGAGCTTGGCCTCCTTGATCTCCACCGGCTCGCCCTCGCCGTGCCAGCGGCACATGGCTCCCGGGGCGGCCACGGCCACCTTCATGCCCGGGCGGACGTTGGTGCCGCCGCAAACGATATCCCGGATGTCACCGCCGCCGATGTCCGTGCGGCAGATCTGCAGCTTGTCGGCGTTGGGATGGGGGCACACCTCCGTGATCTGCCCCACCAGCATATGGTCAAACTGCCGGGCCAGGTCCGTGGCCCCCTCCACCTCCACAGTGGACATGGTCAGGTCATAGGCCAGCCGGGTCAGGTCCATATCCCGGGGCAGGTCCACATAATCTTTGATCCAGTTCAGCGATACTTTCATGTGTTTCCCCTCCTTTTAACGGAACTGTTCCAAAAAGCGCAGGTCGGCGCTGTGGAACATACGCACGTCATCCACGCCGTAGCGCATCATCACCAGGCGGTCCAGGCCGATGTTCACATAGAACCCGGTGTATTCATCCGGGTCCAGGCCCGCCGAGCGCAGGACGTTGGGATGGGGGGTGCCGCCGGGCATGATCTCGATCCAGCCCACGTGCTTACACACGCTGCACCCCTTGCCGCCGCAGACCAGGCAGCCCATGTCGATCTCGAACCCCGGCTCCACAAAGGGGAAGAAGCCTGCCCGCATCCGCACCGGGACGTCCCGGCCGAATACCTTGGACAGGATGCTCTTGATCATCACCTTGCCGGAGGCGAACGTGAAGTCCTTGTCCACGATCAGGGCCTCATACTGGAAAAAGGCGCGCTCGTGGCGGGCGTCGGTGGTCTCATTGCGGTATACCCGGCCCGGGTACACGAAGCGATAGGGGGGCTTGTGGGTCTGCATATAGCGGACAGAGCCGCCGGTCAGATGGGGCCGCAGGCACAGCTTTTCCCAGCACTGGCCCTTGTCGTGGCCCTCCAGCCAATAGGTGTCCATGCTCTCCCGGGCAGGGTGGTTGGGAGGGAAGTTCAGGTTGTCGAAGCCGTACAGCTCGCTGGTGATGTCGGACTCCTCGAAGATCTCGAAGCCCATGGACCGGAACGCGTCGTTCAGGTCGTAGCACATCTGGGTGATGGGGTGCAGGCCGCCGGACAGGGGGGCGGTGCCGGGGACGGTGATGTCGAAGTCCGGGTCCACCTCGGAGGCCTTCAGCTTCAGCTCCTCCCGCTTGGCCTCCAGCAGCTCCGTCAGCTGGGTCTTGGCCTGGTTCACGGCCTTGCCCATCTCCGGCCGCAGGCTCACGTCCAGCCGGGGCAGCTCCTTCAGAAGGCCCGTCAGGGCGCCCTGCTTGCCCAGCAGCAGGCCCTTGACCTCCTGCAGCTCGCCTTCGCTGCGGGCGGCATCGATGCGGTCCTTGCCCTCCTGCAGCAGTTGTGTCAGTTTCTCTTTCATATGGTTCCTCCTTGATAGGATTTGGTTTTTGGGACGAAAAAAGCCCTTCCTCCCAATCACTTGGGACGAAAGGCATAGAACTTCCGTGGTACCACCCAGCTTCGCGGCACAGAACCGCGCACTCGTTTTCCCGATAACGGGGGATGACCCGTCCGCGCATTTCCTCGCGGCAGCTCCCGGGCGAACACCGCAGCGCCTGACGGACCGGCTTGCAGCCGGTGACCGGTCCTCTCTTGGAAAGGCGATGATTGCGGAACTTCCCGTTCAAAGCATTTTAAGCACCCCCATTTATACCATATTCCGCCGGAACTTGCAAGGGAAAATTGCAAAATACCCAAAATTGCTCCGGCCCCGGCACGGAAAAAAGAGGCTGGCGCAAGCCAGCCTCTTTTGGTTATGCCGTTATGGGAGACGGGGCTCAGCCCACGTACTTCATGCCGGAGTTCTCGGTGGCGGTGATGTCCTTGACCAGGTTGGCGGACCACTCAGAGTACGCCTTGTTCGTCATGGCATTGCGGACCTGGACCATCCAATAGGGATCGTCGGTGCCCACGAAATACATGACGTGGTAGCCGATGTAATTGCCGTCGTTTTCCACGATGCCGGTATCGCCCGCCTTGCGGCTCTCGTCGAAGCACCAGTCGTTGAACCCTGTGACCATCTTGTTCTTGTAAACCTGCTTATACAGGCCGCCGTTGGTGTTGGAGCCGGTGTCGTCAGACAGCTCATTGGCCAGCGCGGCAAAGCTGTCCTCGGTGGCGTCGCCGTCCTTCCAGGCCTGGAGGGCGTTCTCGGCCTCCTGCTTCTTGCCGGCCTTCAGCTCCTCCAGCTTGGCCTGGTAATCCTCGGCCTTGCTGTCCAGACCGGTGGTGTCCACCTTGAACAGAATGTGGCGCACGTCCACGGTGTTGTAATCGTTGCGGGTCCGGCTGTGGAACACCAGCAGATAGATGGAGGTGCCGTTTTCCACGATCTCGGTGTCGCCCTCCTGGCGGCTCTCGTCAAACACCCACTTGGTGGCGGCATCGCCGCTGTAGGTGCCGGCTTCGGGGTGGGAATAAGTGCCGATGGGCTCATAGTCCTTGGCCACCTTGACCAGAAGCTCGCCGCCCTTGACCTGCTCCAGGGCCGCGTTGGCGGCGTCCTTGGCCTTCTGCAGGGCAGCGGCGCTCTCCTCCTCGGTGGGCTGGACGGTGTTGCCGTCGGCGTCCTTGGTGGAGGCGGCTGCGCCGTTGAAGGTGACCATCTCATAGTTGGCCACGTCGAAGGAGTTCTTGTTCTCCTCGTAGTACTTCTGAAGCTCCTCGTCGGTGTACTGCAGGCTGTCGATGTAGTCCTGCTGATAGTGGGAGGCGATGATGGTATCCTTCAGGATGCCCTGGAAGATCTTCTTGGTCATGTTGCTGCCGTAGAGCTGCTTGAGGTACTCGCCCTCGCTCTTACCGGCGGACTTGGCATAGGAGGCCAGGGTCTCCATGGTGGAGTCCAGCTCCTTCTGCATGTCGTCGTTCCAGGTGATGCCCTTCTCGGCAGCGCCCTTCTTGAGCATGGTGATCTGGATCAGGCTCTTCTTGGCGGCCTCCTTGAAATAGGCGTCCCAGGTCATGTCCTCGGACACGCCCAGCAGGGTCTTGGCCATGTCGCTGAGGCTCTGCTGGGTCAGGGGGGTGGAGGTGCTCAGCCCGTAATAGGAGGCATACTGGTTCTGGGCAATGGAGTTATAGGCCACATGATAGAAATAGCTGACCTCGGCGGCGGAATAGGTCTCGCCCTCCACGGTGACGGCGGCGGAGCCCCGCTGGATCACGTTGGAGTTCCACACCAGCAGCGCAGCGGCCACCAGCACGAACACGATGGCGATGCCGCCATAGAGCCAGTTGCTCCGGCGCTGCTTGGCCCGCTCCTGCGCCTGGCGGGCGGCCTTGGGGTCCACTGCGCCGCTGGCGTTGAATTCCTGGCGGGCTTTCTTTTCTCTGGATGCACTCATAGTTGTTTCAGTCCTCTCGAAAATAGGTACGCGGTACCCTTTGTAATGTGCTATTGGTTGATTATACAGGAAAACCCGGCGCTTCGCAAGAGGAAATCGGGATTTCCCGGGAATTTGGGCGATTTTACTCCGCCTGATACACGATCCGGCCGTCGATGACGGTCATATACGCCTGGCCGCCGATGGTGGTGAGGGGATCGGCGGTCCACAGGACGAAATCGGCGTCCTTGCCGGGCTCCAGGCTGCCCACCCGGCTGTCGATGCCCAGGCTGCGGGCGGGGTTGATGGTGATGGCCCGCCAGGCCTCGTCCATAGGCAGGCCCGCGTCGGCGGCCAGGCCCGCGCACATGGGCAGCTTCTCCAGGGGGATCACCGGGGCGTCGGTGATGATGCTGACGGTAAGCCCGGCCTTGTACAGGGTGCCGGGGGTGGTGAAGCTCTTGTGGCGCAGTTCAGCCTTGCTCTTGCTGCCCAGGGTGGGCCCCACGAACACCGGCAGTCCCTCCTTGGCCAGCTCGTCAGCGATCAGCTCGCCGTCGGTGCAGTGGTCCAGGGTGGCCTTCACCCCGAATTCCTTGGCAATCCGCACGGCGGTGAGGATGTCGTCGGCCCGGTGGGCGTGGCACTTCAGGGGGATCTCGCCGTTGACCACCGGCAGCATGGCCTCCAGCTTCATGTTGAAGGGGGGATTCTTTCCGGTCAGCTTATCGTCCCGGTAGCGCTGGGTCCTGAACAGCAGCTCCCGCAGCAGCGCCGCCACGGCCATGCGGGTCATGGGGCTTTTCTTCAGGCCCTGGCCATAGCAGCCCTTGGGATTCTCGCCGAAGGCGCACTTCATGGCGGCAGGCTCCTTCAGCAGCATATTGTCCACCCGCTTGCCTGCCAGCTTCAGCACCGTGAAGGTGCCGCCCACCACGTTGGCGCTGCCGGGGCCGGTGCAGGCGGTGGTCACGCCGCCCCGGATGGCGTTGGGGAAAGCCTCGTCCTGGGGGTTGATGGAGTCGATGGCCCGCAGCTGGGGAGTCAGGGGGTCCACGATCTCGTTATAGTCCATGCCCTCCCAGCGCATGCACTGGTTGTCCAGGCCGATGTGGCAGTGGGCCTCCACGCAGCCGGGAGTCAGCAGGCGGCCGCCGGCGTCGATGACGGTGCAGCCCTCCGGGGCGTCGATGTGGGCCGCCACGGCGGTGATGCGGCCATCTTCGGCCAGCAGGCAGCCGTTGGGGATATCCGGCCCGGTGATGGGCTTTATGTAAGCGTTACGGATCAGCAGCATAGCAATACCTCGCATTTCTACAGATGATGCCGGTATTATATCACAGCCCGGAGGTTTCCACAAGAGTTGCGTTTTTTCGGGGGATACGCTATAATAGTGGGCCGAAGGAGGCGGACGTATGCGCTATACCACCCTTTGCTATCTGGAAAACCCCGCCGGGGAGTATCTGATGCTCCACCGGGTGAAAAAGGAAAACGACTGCAACCGCGACAAGTGGATCGGCATCGGCGGCAAGTTCCTGGACGGCGAAAGCCCCGAGGAGTGCGCCCTGCGGGAGATCCGCGAGGAGACGGGACTCACCGTCACCGGGTACCGCTATCGCGGCATCGTCACCTTTGTGTCCGACCGGTGGGAAACGGAATATATGCACCTGTTCACCGCCACGGAGTGGACCGGCCGGGTCCGGGAGGACTGCGACGAGGGCGTGCTGGAGTGGATCCACAAGGACCGGCTGGCGGCCCTGCCCCAGTGGGCCGGGGACCGGATCTTTCTGGACCTGCTGCGGCAGGGGGCGCCGTTTTTCTCCCTGAAGCTGCGGTATCAGGGGGAGACGCTGGTCTATGCCTGCCTGAACGGAAAGGAGCTGACGCTGTGACGATTCTGGTCAGCGCGTGCCTGCTGGGGGTCCCCTGCCGGTACGACGGGCAGAGCAAGGCCCATCCCCTGGCCCGGGCCTTATGTGAAAAGCACCATGTGGTCCCCGTGTGCGGGGAGATCTTCGGGGGACTGCCCACGCCCCGGCCTCCGGCGGAGATTCAGGGGGACCGGGTGGTCACCCGGGATGGCCAGGACGTGACGGAGGCCTATCGCCGGGGCGCGGAGGCTGCGGCGCAGCTGGCCCGGCTCACCGGGGCCCAGGCCGCCGTGCTCAAGGAGCGCAGCCCCTCCTGCGGCTCCGGGGCCGTGTATGACGGCACCTTTTCCGGCGTTCTGACGGAGGGCTGGGGCATCACCGCCGCCCTGCTGCGCCAGCAGGGCCTGCAGGTGGTGGGAGAGTCCGGCATCGCCGCTCTGCTGGCGGAGGACGTCCGTTAAAATCACAACAGAATACGACAAAAAACTGTGAGATTCGGAGAAAATCACAATTGCCATTGACAGACGGGACGAAAGTTGGTAAAGTAGGGCCATAGGGGGTCGGAAACGTTACCGGTAATGTTGCCGCCCCTTTGGAATGGCAGAAGAAGGGAGACGAAACGCGCTTTATGACCATTAAGGATATTGCGCGGCAGTGCGGCGTAAGCGTCAGCACGGTGTCGCGGGTGCTCAACGACCGGCCGGACGTCAGTCCGGAAAACCGGCGCAAGGTGCTCTCCGCCATTCAACGATCCAATTACATTCCCAACAACACCGCCAGGGACCTGGTGAAGACCAAGTCCGACGCCATCGGCCTGGTGGTGCGGGGCGTGTCCAACCCGTTTTACACGGATATCATCCGGGTCATCGAGGAGCAGGTCACGGCCCGGGGCTATACCCTGGTGATGCAGCAGATCGGCACTTGCGACGATGAGGTGAAGCGGGGCGCCATGATGGAGCGGGAAAAGCGGCTGCGGGGCCTGATCTTATTGGGCGGCCGGTCCGACTATACCCCCCAGGAGCTGGCGCCGCTGAACATCCCCTATGTCTGCTGCTCGTATGACAACCAGTACGGCACCCTGCCGCCGGACTCCTACGCCTCGGTGTCCATCGCTGACGAGGAGGAGGCCTGCCGGGCGGTGACGGAGCTGTACCGCTGCGGCCACCGGCGCATTGCGGCGCTGGTCTCCGGCACGGAGGACCGCTCCATCAGCCATCTGCGGTATCAGGGCTATGTCCGGGCTCTGGCGGCCCACGGGCTGCCCCTGGAGCAGGAGCTGGTCATCGAGGCCGGTTCCTTCGACATCCGGCAGTCGTATCTTGCCATGCAGCGGCGTCTGCTGGCGGGGGCGCAGTTCACCGCCCTGTTCGCCATCTCCGACAACATGGCCATCGGGGCCATGCGGGCCCTGCGGGAGGCCGGACGGCGGATCCCCGAGGACTGCTCCGTTATCGCCATCGACGGACTGACCATCTCGGATTACATCAACCCCGCCCTGACCACCCTCTGCCAGCCTATGGAGCACATGGGCCGGCGCAGTGTGGAGATCCTGCTGGACATGGTGGAGCACCGGGGCGGCCCCATCCGGGAGACGGCCCACACCACCCTGCGGACCGGGGAATCCGTCCGCGACATTTCTTAGTTTTTCCGGCGGAAACCGCCTGAAAAATATATAATGAAGGAGAAATGATCATGAAGAAAACTCTTGCATTGATCCTGGCCGCTGTCATGGCTCTGTCCCTGGTAGCCTGCGCCAAGACCCCCGCAAACGGCGGCACGGAGGCCAAGGGCTCCGTGTATTACCTGAACTTTAAGCCCGAGGCCGATCAGGCCTGGCAGGATCTGGCCAAGACCTACACCGAGCAGACCGGCGTGGAGGTCAAGGTCGTCACCGCCGCTTCCGGCCAGTATGACACCATGCTGACCTCCGAGCTGGACAAGTCCGCTCCTCCCACCATGTTCCAGGTGGGCAACCAGGGCGCTGTCAACTCCTATGGCGATTTCTGCTATCCTCTGGATAACACCGACGTCATGAAGGAAATGACCACCCAGGACTTCAACCTGAAGAATGCCAACGGCGAGACCGTGTCCATCGGCTACTGCTATGAGGCCTATGGCATCATCGTCAACAAGGCTCTGCTGAAGCAGGCCGGCTATGAGCTGTCCGACATCACCAACTTCGAGTCCCTGAAGAAGGTCGCCGACGACATCCACAGCCGCGCTGCCGAGCTGGGCTTTGACGCCTTCAGCTCCGCCGGCCTGGAGGGCTCCTCCAGCTGGCGCTTCTCCGGTCACCTGGCCAACATGCCCCTGTTCTATGAGTTCCGGGATGACAAAGTCACCGCTCAGCCCGCCACCATCAAGGGCACCTATCTGGATGCCTTCAAGAACGTCTGGGATCTGTACACCACTGACTCCGCCACCACCGGCGCTGCTCTGACCACCGCCACCGGCGACGCCTCCGAGGCCGAGTTCGGCCAGGGTAAGGCCGTGTTCTTCCAGAACGGTTCCTGGGAGTATGCCAACCTGGTCACCAGTGATGACAAGGGCTTCAAGATGAACCCCGAGGATCTGGCTATGATCCCCATCTACTGCGGCGTTGAGGGCGAGGAGAAGGCCGGTCTGTGCTGCGGCACCGAGAACTGCTGGGCCGTCAACAAGAACGCCAAGGAAGAGGACATCCAGGCCACTCTGGACTTCATGAAGTGGGTCGTCACCTCCGACGAGGGCACCACCATGCTGGCTGAGCAGTTTGGCCCCTGCCCCTTCAAGAACGCCAAGACTCCCGCCAACGTGTTCTTTGCCGATGCCAACGCCTATACCGCTGCCGGCAACTACATTGTGACCTGGGCCTTCAACTGGACCCCCGCCGTGGATGACTGGCGTGCGGGCGTGGTGGATGCTCTGACTCAGTACACCGTCAACGGCGGCAGCTGGGACAACGTCAAGACCGCCTTCGTGGACGGCTGGGCCACCCAGTATGCCAAGGAGAACGGCTGAGCTATAAGCGCTCCGTTGTAACGCAATAGGACCGGGGGCGGGCTTATCGCCCGCCCCCGATTTTTCTCACCCGCGGCGCACAGAGCTGTTGGCCGGTATGGACCGGGCAAGAGCTCCGGGCGCCGCCCGGAAAATACATAGATAGGAGAGAGGCGTCATGAAACTTCCGAAACACCGCCGGGACGAGGCCGCGCTGAATTCCCGGCTGATCCGCCGCCCCATCAAGCGCATGGTGTGGCTGTTTTTGCTGCCCACCTTCGGGGCCTTCTGCATCGGCTTCCTGTACCCCTTCTTCAAGGGGCTGTTTCTGTCCTTCTGCAACTTCCGCATCACCAGTCAGTGGACCTGGACGGGACTGGACAACTACCGGAAAGCCTTTCAGGACCCCGGCTATATGCACGCATTCTGGTACACGGCGCTGTTCGCCCTGGTGAGCCTGCTGGCCATCAACCTGTTCGCCTTCACCATCGCCTACGCCCTGACCCAGAAGTTCAAGGGCACCAACGTGTTCCGCACGGTGTTCTTCCTGCCCAACCTCATCGGCGGCATCGTGCTGGGCTATATCTGGTCCATGATCTTCGACGGCATCCTCATCAAGTACAACACCTCCGTGATCCTGGAGACGAAATACGGCTTCTGGGGTCTGGTGATCCTGGTGTGCTGGCAGCAGATCGGCTATATGATGATCATCTACATTGCCGGACTCCAGGCCGTGCCTGAGGACATGCTGGAGGCGGCCCGCATCGACGGCGCCAACCGCTGGCAGACCCTGTGGCGGGTCACCATCCCTAACGTGATGCCCTCTATCACCATCTGCATGTTCCTGAGCCTGACCAACGGCTTCAAGCTGTTTGACCAAAACCTGGCCCTGACCGCCGGACGTCCCTTCCAGCAGCTGGGCAATGGAGAGACCATCAAAACAACGGAAATGCTGGCCCTGAACATCGTCAACGCCTTCGGCACCAGCGGCGGCGGAAACCGCGGCGTGGGTCAGGCCAAGGCCGTGATCTTCTTCATCGTGGTGGCGGCCATCAGCATCATCCAGCTTCAGGCCAACCGCCGCAAGGAGGTGCAGCAATGATCAGATCCGATGCTCTGCGCCGCAGAGAGCGCCGTCAGGCCCTGCTGACGGTGGTGTTCACCATCATCTCCGTGCTCTATCTGATGCCGGTGTTCCTGGTGCTCATCAACTCCCTGAAGGCCAACGCCTTTGTCAACACCGAGACCTTCAAGCTGCCCACGGCGGAGTCCTTCGTGGGGCTGAAGAACTATGTCAAGGGCATGACCTTCGGCAACTTCGCCTTCTATAAGGTGGTGTTCTACAGCTTCTTCATCACCATCACCTCCACGGCCCTGATCCTGGTGTGCACGTCCATGGCGGCGTGGTACATCTCCCGGGTGGGGAGCCTGGTCAGCAAGATCGTGTACTACCTGTGCGTGTTCTCCATGGTGGTCCCCTTCCAGATGGTCATGTACACCCTGGCCCGGACGGCGGACCAGATGCACCTGAACACCCCCTGGACCATTCCGGTGATCTATCTGGGCTTCGGCGCAGGTCTGGCGGTCTTTATGTTCACGGGCTTTGTCAAGAGCCTGCCCCTGGAGATCGAGGAGGCCGCCGCCATCGACGGCTGCGGCCCTGTGGGCACCTTCTTCCGGGTGGTGCTGCCCATGCTGAAGCCCACCATGATCTCCGTGGGCGTGCTGGAGATCATGTGGGTCTGGAACGACTATCTGCTGCCCAGCCTGGTGCTGGACATCAACCAGTACCGCACCATCCCCATCCATATCCAGTATCTGAAGGGCAGCTACGGCACCGTGGACATGGGCGCCACCATGGCCCTGATCATGCTGAGCATCCTGCCGGTGATCATCTTCTATCTGTGCTGCCAGAAGCACATCATCAAGGGCGTGGCCGCCGGAGCCGTAAAGGGCTGATTTACCGCATTTTTTCTTAAAAGAGAGTGACTGACATATGAATCGTTGCAGCGGCATTTTGATGCCGGTATTTTCCCTGCCGTCTCCTTACGGCATCGGGACTCTGGGCAAGGCCGCCTATGACTTTGCCGATTTTCTCCACGCCGCCGGGCAGCGCTGCTGGCAGATGCTGCCCCTGGGCCCCACCAGCTATGGCGACTCCCCCTATCAGAGCTTTTCCACCTACGCCGGGAATCCCTATTTCATCGACCTGGATATGCTGATCGAGGACGGATTGCTGGAAAAGAGCGAGGTGCAGGAGCAGAACTGGGGCACCGAACCCCGGTATGTGGACTACGGAAAGATCTACGAAAGCCGCTTCGCCGTGCTGCAGAAGGCCAAGGACCGGGGCTGGGTCCGGGACCAGGCAGAGGTGGCCGCCTTTCAGGCGGAGAACAGCCGCTGGCTGCCGGATTACGCCCTGTACATGGCCTGCAAGCGCCATTTCGGCATGCGCTCCTGGACCGAGTGGGAGGACGCGGACATCCGCCTGCGGAAATCCCCGGAGGTGCTGGAGCGGTACCGCACCCTGCTGCGGGAGGACGTGGAGCTGTTCACCTATTTGCAGTTCCTGTTCTTCCGGCAGTGGAACAGGCTGCGGGACTATCTCCACGGCCTGGACATCCAGGTCATCGGCGACCTGCCCATCTATGTGGCCATGGATTCCGCCGATGTGTGGGCGGAGCCGGAGAGCTTTCAGCTGGACGACCAGTGCGTTCCCACGGAGGTATCCGGCGTGCCGCCGGACTACTTCAGCGCCGACGGTCAGCTGTGGGGCAATCCCCTGTACGCCTGGGACCGGATGCAGGCCGACGGCTTCGGCTGGTGGATCCGCCGGGTAGACGGTGCCTCCAAGCTGTATGACGTGATCCGTATCGACCATTTCCGGGGCTTCGAGGCCTATTGGGCCGTGCCCTACGGCGAAACCACCGCCAAGAACGGGCACTGGGTCAAGGGCCCGGGCATGAACCTGGTGGGGGTGCTCACCGGCTGGTTCCCCCAGCTGCGGTTCATCGCCGAGGACCTGGGCTATCCCACCCCAGGCGTCCAGCAGCTGCTGCAGGATTCCGGTCTGCCGGGCATGAAGGTGCTGGAATTTGCCTTCGATTCCCGGGATACCAGCAGCTATCTGCCCCACTCCTACGGGGAGAACTGCGTGTGCTATACCGGCACCCACGACAACAGCCCCCTGGCCCTGTGGAAGGACGAGGCCGCGCCGGAGGACATCGCCTATGCCCGGGAATACCTGGGGCTCAACGATGGGGAGGGCTTCAACTGGGGCATCATCCGGGGCGGCATGAGCTCCGTGGCCCGGCTGTTTGTGGCCCAGATGCAGGACTATCTGGAGCTGGGTCTGCACCACCGCACCAACGTCCCCGGCACCCAGAGCGGCAACTGGCAGTGGCGTCTGCTGCCCGGCGAGGCCACCCCGGCCCTGGCCCGGCGCATCCGCCGCGTCACGGAGCTGTACGGCCGCTGAACCCAACCGATCCCGTTTCATTGCGAACTTCTCTTAAAACGTATGAACCCCGGCGCACCGCGCCGGGGTTCATACGTTTTAGACTGTCCAAAAAGGGCAAAGCCCTTTTTGGACAAAAGGCTTGCAGTCTGCCGCGCGCATAATTTGTTCGCTGAAAGCGAACAAATTCCACACTTGCAGACTGAGAAGAATTTTTTGCCAGGTACACGCTCCGGCAAAAAATGGATTGCATTTCATTTGCCGCCTGCGGGCGGCAAACTCTGCGAGGCTTTTTTGATAAGCTGTTGAACCCCGGCGCGGTGCGCCGGGGTTCATACGTTCTGTTCGTTGTGTTGGCTCTCCATCAGGCGGCGGGCCTTTCTCCTGGCCCGGGTCAGGGCCATGCGGACGCTGTCGGGCTTCACGCCCAGCTCCCGGGCCAGCTCCCCGTCCGAATAGTCCAGGATATACCGGGCCTCCAGCAGCCAGCGGGTGTTCTCGTCCAGCCGGGGCCACACCTGGGCCAGGGCGTCCAGCTCCAGGCGGCGCAGCACCCGGTCCTCCACCTCCTGCCGCTCATCCGGGACCTCCGGTCCGCCGTCCAGCGGCAGCCAGGGATGGCGGCTGCTGTCCCGGACGGCGTTATAGGCCGTGTGGCGGCAGGCGGCGGCAATATACCCCGCCAGACCCTCCGGCTCCAGCCGGCGCAGGGTGTCCAGATGGTCGATGAGCCGCAGCAGGGTGGTTTGCAGCACGTCCTCCGTGGCCCACTTGTCGCCCAGGATATCATAGATGGTACGATACATCAGCCGCTGATACTTCACAAACAGGCGGGTCATATAGGCCCGGTCGTCATCGTCCCGGATCGCAAGGATGCAGATCGGCAGCATATGGACCCTCCTCTCCCCGGCGGCAGCCGCCGGACCAAAAAACCGACATTTTATATTATAGAGGCCGTTCCCGGAAAAGCAAGAAAATTTTTCAAAAACCCGGTTGCAAATTCCCGGAACCGGTGTTACTTATATAGAGGGGTTACCAGGAAAGCGAAATCTGCGAAAGGAAGTGGATGCAATATGAACAACCGTCAACAGGCCCGGGAGGAGGCCCTGTTTGTTCTGCTGATGGAACAGGTGGCCCGGCAGCAGGACCTGCAGGCCCGGCAGCTGGGCCGGGCGCTGGAGGAGGACCCGGAGGCGGCCCTGTCCCCTGCCCTGCAGCAGCGCTGCATGCAGACCCTTCGCCGGGGCTTCCGCCGCCGGGACCGGCAGGCAGCAGGCCGGACCACCCGCCGCGTCATGAGCCGGGTGGCCGTGGCGGTGCTGGCGGCGGTACTGTGTCTCACGGCGGCCTTCGCCGTGTCCCCTACCCTGCGCAGCAAGGCCCTGCACTGGGCGGCAAAGGTGTTCCCCACCCACACGGAGCTGCGGCTGAACCCTGACGCCGCCCCCGCCAACGGCCAGACCTATGAGCCGGTGGTGAACTGGCTGTCTGTGGGGCTGACCCTGGAGGAGCAGCGGTCCGACCGCGGATTTTCCAATTATCATTACACCGACTCCGACGGCTGCTGGCTGGACGTGGAGCTGCTGCTTTTCAGCAGCGGCGGCGTCATGAACCTGGACACGGAAAATGCCGACGTCCGGGAGACGGTCATCAGCGGCTATCCGGCCATCACCATCCACAAGGAGGGCGTGTCCGTGGCCGCCTGCACCCTGGAGGACCTGAACGCCATCCTGCTGGTCACCGGCCAGGGCTTCTCCGTGGACGACGTGGTCCGGGTGGCGGAAAGCGTCCGCCTGCGATAGCGGGGCCGCCAGTCATTCCCATTCTTTCCCCGCCACCGAGGGCGCCAAGCACAAGGAGTGCACCGTGTGCCCGGAGGATAAGGAGCAGCTTTCTATAAACAGTCAACCAGGGGCGGCCCCGCGCGGGACCGCCCCTGGTTGATCGTTTTAGAGTTTTCAGCGATGCCGCAGCTTACAGGCTGTTCAGATAGTCCCGCACCTCCCGAACGCCGATGAAGGCGTGGGGGCCTGCCTCGTACCGGGGGTCGGCGGAGGCCAGGCACACCAGCAGGTCATCGGGATAGTCCGAGATGAAGAAGTACACCGGGGCATAGGAATCCGCCGGGTATTCATAAATCAGGTACGTTCCCTCGTCCAGCTTCATATAAAACATCGTCTGGTCCAGCTTCCGGCCCAGTTCCTCTATCTGTTCGTTTTTGTCCAGCTCCGTGTCGATCAGCGACCGGATCATGGTGGTCAGGTGTTCATACTCGTCGCTGCCCTTTTCAAAAACGGACTTCTCCCGGCCATTTTTGGCCAGAACGATTCGCTCCGGGTCCGCCAGCTCGCCCAGGGATAGCTCCTGATACGGGTGGTCCTGATAATCCTCTGGATTGGCCCACTCCACCTTCTGCCCGCACCCGGCCAGCAGCACGAAGCACAAGGCCAGAGGCAGGAGGATCTTTGCGATTTTCTTCATAGCTTTCTCCTCTCAAGCACTCACTGTTTATTCAGATAATCCAGCAGCTCCTGGGCCTCGGTGGCAGACCAGAAGCCGTGCAGCGTCAGGCTGTCCTCAATGGGAGAATAGATGCCCACAACGCTGTTCTGTGTGTCGGTCAGCTCAAAATATACCGGCGCGTAGGAATCCGCCGCATACTCATAAATCAGCCAGACGCCGCTCTCCAGCTCTGCCCCGGACTTTGTACCGTCCAGCTTCCGGCCCAGGTCCTTTACCTGTTCATTTTCATCCAGCTGCGCTTCTATCAGCTGGCCCAGGGTGGATACGATTTTTTCATACGTCTCCGTGCCCTTGTCAAAGCTATTCTTTTCCCGGCCATCCCGGGTCATCACGATCCGCTCCGGGGCGGCCACCTCACCGGCGTAAACATCCTGGGCGGGATGGTCCTTATAGTCCTCCCAACCGGCCAGCTCCACCTTTTTTCCGCACCCGGCCAGCAGCAAGAAGCACAGCGCCAGGGGCAGAAGAACCTTCAGCAATTTCATGTCGTCGCTTCCTTCCTTCCAATTCGAATGCGTTTGTTTGCACTGACAATAGGGATTATACCATATAAATCATGAAATGTAAATATGAAAATTTGATTTTCGTTTTTCTTCGCGCTTTCGACTATTCTGAAAAACTCGTCAGCACGGTGTCGAATAACGTCCTTTTGTTTTCTTCCATTTTCCGGTTGCACCCGGGCGGCGGAGGGTGTATAATACGAATCGTTCAAAATTGAACCTTTCAAAATCGGAGGAATCACCATGACCAACGCCTATCAGGTATACACCGCCGCCCGGCAGCTGCTGGAGGGGTACGCCGCCGCCATGCAGCCCCTGTGCCGCCGGGAGGGTCTGGCCCCCAACGGGGTGGACATTCTGCTGTTTCTGGCCAACAACCCGGGCCTGGACACCGCCCGGGACGTGTGCACCTATCGGGGACTGAAGCCGGGCATCGTCTCCTTCCACGTGGAGAAGCTGGTGCAGGAGGGGTATCTGCTGCGGCAGCCCGCCCCCGGGGACCGGCGCAAGTGCCGCCTGGTGTGCACCGAGAAGGCCGGGCCTGTGGTGCAGCAGGGCCGTGAGCTGCAGGAGACGTTTTTCCGCCGCCTGGCCCGGGGCCTGGAGCCGGAGGACCTGGCGGCCTTCCGACGCTGCCTGGAGGGCTTCCGCCGGAATCTATCCCAAATGACGCAGGAGGACGCGCAATGACGCAGGACAAGGAATTTCTGGGCACGGAGCCGGTAGGACGGCTCCTGTGGAAGCTGGCGGTGCCCACGGTGATCGCCCAGCTGGTGAATATGCTGTATAACATCGTGGACCGCATCTACATCGGCCATATCCCCGGTGACGGCAGCCTGGCCCTGACCGGCGTGGGGGTGTGCCTGCCCATCATCATGATCATCTCCGCCTTTTCGGCCTTTGTGTCCTCCGGCGGCGCGCCCCGGGCCTCCATCGCCATGGGCCGGGGGGACTATGACCAGGCCCGGCGGATCCTGGGCGGGTGCTTCACCTTACAGGTGGCCATTTCCCTGGTATTGACGGCGGTGCTGCTGATCTGGAACCGTCCTTTGCTGCTGGCCTTCGGCGCCAGCGGGAACACCATTGAATATGCCGTCCAGTATATGCAGATTTATGCCCTGGGCACCCTGTTCGTGGAGCTGACCCTGGGCCTGAACGCCTTCATCACCGCCCAGGGCTTCGCCCGGGTGGGCATGAAAACCGTCCTCATCGGCGCGGTGTGCAACATCGTCCTGGACCCCCTGTTCATCTTCGCCCTGGACATGGGCGTCCGGGGGGCGGCCCTGGCCACGGTGCTGTCCCAGGCGGTGTCCTGCGTATGGGTGGTGACCTTCCTGCGGGGGAAGCAGACCCTGCTGCGGCTGGAAAAGGCGTCCCTGCCCATCCGGCCCCGGCTGATTCTGCCCTGCGTGGCCCTGGGTACCGCCACCTTCATCATGCAGGCCAGCGAAAGCGTCATCTCCGTGTGCTTCAACGCCTCCCTGCTGAAATACGGCGGCGACCTGGCCGTGGGGGCCATGACCATCCTCTCCAGCGTCATGCAGTTTGCCATGCTGCCCTTGCAGGGCATCGCCCAGGGGGCCCAGCCCATCTCCAGCTATAACTTCGGCGCCGGCAGCGCCCGGCGGGTGCGCCAGACCTTCCGTCTGCTGCTGAAGGTCTGCCTGGGGTACGCCCTGGTGCTGTGGGCCTGCATCCAGCTGTTCCCCGGGGCCTTCGCCCGGATTTTCACGCCGGAGCCGGAGCTGGTGGCCTTCACCGCCGGGATGCTGCGGATCTACTGCGGGGCCCTGTTCCTGATGGGCATCCAGATCGCCTGCCAGATGACCTTCGTGTCCATCGGCAACGCCCCCTGCTCCATCGTGGTGGCGGTGCTGCGGAAGTTCGTGCTGCTGCTGCCGCTGATCTATCTGCTGCCCCACCTGCTGGCGGACCAGACCCGGGCCGTGTTCCTGGCGGAGCCCGTGGCCGACGTCATCGCCGTCACAGGCACGGTGATCCTCTTCACCCTCCAGTTCCGCAAGGCCCTGCGGAAGCTGGAAAGTGAAAACAAGACGTAATATCCGATAGGAATATTGCGACTTGTATACAAAAAGCATCCCCGGCAAAAGCCGGAGATGCCCGCTACTTCTTCTTTTTTCCTCTCAGTTGGTACATGATAAACGCCCCCATGGTAATGGCAGCAAAAGCAGCTCCTATGTCATATATACCATACGTTACAATACTCACATATAACCCCGCAAAATAGGCGGCCAGGGAGCAAACCACGCTGAGGATAACGATCCGCACGAAATTCACCACCTTTCCGTTCAAAATTCTCTCTTACATTGTTGATTATAACATATAAGAAGCTGGAACGCAAAGAGCTTTTTGACCTATTCAACATTTTTGCTGCCCGCAAAGCAGCAGCACATCATACAGGAGGAACCCATGGAAAACATCTCCATCATCCTGGGTGACATCACCCAATCCCGGGTGGACGCCATCGTCAACGCCGCCAACACCACCCTGCTGGGGGGCCTGGGGGTGGACGGGGCCATCCACCGGGCCGCCGGGCCCGGCCTGCTGGCCGAGTGCCGCACCCTGGGGGGCTGCGAAACCGGCCATGCCAAGCTCACCGGGGCCTATAACCTGCCCTGCCGCTATGTGATCCACACCCCCGGCCCCATCTGGCAGGGCGGCGATCACGGGGAGGCGGCCCTGCTGCGCAGCTGCTATCTCAGCTGCCTGGAGCTGGCCCTGGCCCACGGCTGCCGCACGGTGGATTTCCCCTCCATCAGCACCGGGGTATACGGCTATCCCCTGCCCCAGGCGGCCCATGTGGCCCTGAAGGCCATGACGGACTTCCTCCGGGACCACCCCGGCATGCACCTGCGGATGATCTGCCACAACCCCGACGCCCTCCGGGCCTATCAGGTGGATTGGAACATGTTCTATCAGGACGTGAAGCCCCACGCATAAAAACCGGGCGTGCCGCCTGCGCGGCACGCCCGGTTTTTGCAGATTCCGGTCAGATTTTGATCAGCTCATATTCCCGGGTGCCCATGCCCAGCTTTTCGGCGTGCTCCAGGCAGCTCATCCAGTCCGTCTCCGGATGGAGATGGTGGAAGTGGTCATGGCCGCAGTCCCCGGCGGCAGCGGCCCCCGGCAGGGGCGGCTGGGCGTTTACCGCGTCCACACAGGCCATGTCCAGGGCCACCGGGTCAAAGCTGGCGAACATACCCACGTTGGGGATGATGGCCGCGTCGTTCTCCGGATGGCAGTCGCAGTTGGGAGACACGTCGATGACCAGGCTGATGTGGAAGCAGGGCCGCCCGTCCACCACCGCCTGGGCATATTCGGCGATCTTCCGGTTCAGATTGGTGACCGTCTCGTCCCAGTTCACCCGGATGGCGTCCCGGGGACAGACGGCGATGCACCGGCCGCAGCCCACGCACCTGCTGTGGTCGATGGTGGCCTTGCGGTCCGTAACGGTGACGCCGTTGTGGGCGCAGATGCGGGTGCAGGCGCCGCAGCCCACGCAGTGGTCCTGGGCCACATGGGGCTTCCCGGCGTTGTGCTGCTCCATCTTACCGGCCCGGCTGCCGCAGCCCATGCCGATGTTCTTCAGCGCGCCGCCGAAGCCCGCCTCCTCGTGGCCCTTGAAATGGGTCAGGGAGATGAACACGTCCGCGTCCATCACCGCCCGGCCGATCTTGGCCTTCTGCACATATTCGCCGCCGCGCACCGGCACCTCCACCTCGTCGTTGCCCTTGAGGCCGTCGGCGATGATGATCTGGCAGCCGGTGGACAGAGGGGAGAACCCGTTGAGCATGGCGGCGTCCATGTGGTCCAGGGCGTTTTTCCGCCCGCCTACATACAGGGTGTTGCAGTCGGTCAGGAAGGGCTTGCCGCCCCGCTCCTTCACAAAGTCCGCCACGGCCTTGGCCCAGTTGGGCCGCAGAAAGGCCAGGTTGCCGGGCTCGCCGAAGTGCAGCTTGATGGCCGCGAACTTGTCCTCAAAGTCGATCTGGCCCATACCGGCGGTTTTCATCAGACGGGTCAGCTTCTGGGGCAGATTTTCCCGATAGTCGGCCCGCAGGTCGGCCCAATAAACTTTCGATGCCACTTGGAGATCCTCCTTGAATCTGAGATGGTCATAGTGTATCATATTCCCACGGAATTTGTCACGCTTTTTTGAAGGGAGGCGGTATGTATGCGCCTGCTGACTCATATCGTATCCCCGGAGCAGGAGGGCTGGCCTCTGCGGCGGCTTCTGCGGCAGGAGCTGCGCATTTCCGGCAGCTTCCTGTCCCGGCTGAAATGGCGGCCCGGAGCCATTCTGCTGAACGGGCAGCCCGCCACCGTGGCGGCGGTGCTCCACACCGGGGACGTCGTCACCGCCGACGTGTCGGACCTGCCCGGGGACAATCCCCATATCCGGCCGGTGGACTATCCCCTGGACATCTTGTGGGAGGATGAGGACCTGCTGGTGCTGAACAAGCCTGCGGGCATCGCCATCCATCCGGCGGCCCTGACGGAGGAGACCGTCACCGTGGCCGGGGCCGTGTGCCACTATCTGGGCCAGGGGAGCTTCCACTGCGTCAACCGCCTGGACCGGGGCACCACCGGGGTCATGGTGGTGGCCAAAACCGGATATGTCCACCGGCTGTGCATGGAGCAGCTCCACTCCGGCGACTTCCGCCGGACCTATCTGGCGGTGTGCAGCGGCGTGCCCAGCCCGGCGGCGGGGTCCATCGACCTGCCCATCGGCCGGGAGCCGGACTCCCTGCTGCGGCGGCGGGTGGACCCGGCGGGTCTGGCGGCCCACACGGACTATGAGACCCTGTGGCAGGGGCCGGACCGGGCCCTGCTGCGGCTGACCCCCGGCACCGGCCGCACCCACCAGCTGCGGCTGCACCTGTCCGCCATTGGCCACCCCCTGCTGGGGGACTGGCTCTACGGCACCGAGGACCGAACCCTGATCCCCCGCCCGGCTCTGCACTCCCACCGGCTGGAGCTGACCCACCCCGTCACCCGCCGCCGCCTGACGGTAACAGCCCCGCTGCCGGAGGATATGGCCCGGCTCCTGCCGGAAGATATGAACAAATCTTGAAAAATGCAAAAAAAGGGTGGAAATTTTGACAGTGTATAGTATAATAGTCTATACACTGTCAAAACGCCGCGCCCCGGCGCGGAATCTGTTTTTGGAAGCGGGAGGAACGTATGCGGAACATCTGGCGCATCATCAAGGCGGACGCCCGTTCGCTGTTTACGCATTTCTTTGCCCTGGCGGTGGCCCTGGCCATCGCGGTGCTGCCCAGCCTGTACGCCTGGCTGAACATCTATTCCAACTGGGACCCCTACGGCAACACCGGCAACATCAGCATCGCCGTGGCGTCCCTGGATAAGGGCTGGACCGAGGAGGACGGCACCCAGGTCAACAAGGGCCGGGAGGTGGTGGAGGACCTGCGCAGCAGCACCAGCATCAACTGGGTCATTGTGGACACCAAGGAGGAGGCCGAGCGCGGTGTCTATGCCGGGGATTACTACGCCGCCGTGGTCATTGACGAGGACTTCTCCTATAATATGTACCACATGCTGACGGAGTGGACCGACAAGCCCACCATTACTTATTACGAAAACTATAAAAAGAACGCCGTGGCCACCAAGATCACCGACACGGCGGTGTCGTCCCTGAAAACCACCATCAGCAAGAGCTATCTGGACGTGGTGGTGGACGCCATCTTCCGGGGGGCCAACGACCTGTCCCAGCAGCTGAGCCAGGAGGACCCGGTGGGCTCCGTCCAGGGCCTGCTGGGCCAGACCCGCAGCCTGCTGCGCTCCTGTGCCAAAACCATCGACGCCTTCCAGGCCGCAGGCCAGGACAACAGCAGCTATCGCCAGGACCTGTCGGACCTGGTTTCCAACATCAACCAGAACCGGCCCGACGGCCAGCAGATTCTCGACACCGTGGCCCAGCTGAACCGGAAGGTCCACGCCGCCCTGGACAAGGCTCAGACCGCCCTGGACAAGGCCTTTGACGCGGCGGAGAAGTTCCTCAACGGCATCGACGTGGACGCCCAGCTGCCGGAGATTCAGGAGAACCTCCGGGATGCCGCCCAGACCATGGACGACATGGGCGACAGGCTCATGGCCTGGGCCAAGTCCGTGGCGGTGGAGGCCGGGCCCGTGGGGGCCGAGGCGGCGGCTGCCGCCCAGCGCCTGGCGGACAGCTGCTATCAGCTGCGGGACCGGCTGAACACCCTGGCCGACGGGCTGAAGGAGAATTCCGCCCTGCTGCAGGATACCATTGCCCTGGCGGCCCAGCTGGAGAAGCTGGCGGACACCCTGCTGACCCCGGTGTTTGACGACGTGGTCAACGACGTGAAGAACGTGCTGGATCAGTCCGAGGACCTGCTCCAGGGCTTCCACGGCACCGCGGCGGACACCCGGGACCTGCTGGCGTCGGCCTCCGCTGCGGCAGGGACCTTAGACGGACTCATGTCCCAGGGGCGCACCGCCATGGGCCAGGCCATCGACAAGCTGGGGAGTCTGTTAGGCGGCCTGGAGGACAGCGACAGCCCCGATTATCTGGATACCCTGCTGGACATTCTGGGGGGCAATCCGGAGGATTACGGCGCCTATTTCTCCCAGATGGTGCAGACCTCCGTGGAGCCGGTGTATCCCATTGATAACTACGGCAGCGCCATGGCCCCCTTCTATTCCGTGCTGGCCATCTGGGTGGGCGGCGTCATGCTGGTGGCCATTCTCAAGCCCCACGCCCGGCGGGAGGGTCTGGTGGCTCCCAAGCCCTATCAGCTGTTTTTCGGCCGGTATTTCCTGTTCTTTGTCCTGAGCCAGATCCAGGCCGCCATCATCGTGGCCGGGGACCTGCTGGTGCTGAAGATCCAGTGCGTGGAGCCGGCCCTGCTGTTTGCCACCGGGGCCATCACCTCCCTGGTGTTCAGCCTGCTGATTTATTCCCTGACGATTTCCTTCGGCGATGTGGGCAAGGCCATCGTGGTGGTGGTCATGGTGCTCCAGATCGCCGGGTCCAGCGGCACCTTCCCCATCGAGCTGCTGCCGGACGTGTATCAGAAGATCTATCACATCTTCCCCTTCCCCTATGCCATCGACGCCATGCGGGAGTGCATCTGCGGCCTGTATGGGCTGACCTGGCTGAAGAACATCGGCTGCCTGCTGATTTTCGGCGCGGCGGCCCTGCTCATCGGCCTGTGGGTGCGCAAGCCCTTCATGGGCCTGAACCACTTCATGGAGGAGAAGCTGGAAGAAACCGAAATGCTGTAAGAAAGGAGGACTTCCCATGGACGAAAAGAAATACAGCCAATTGTATCAGGCCCTTTTGCAGGAGGTCCTTCAGTTCCACAACGGCAACCAGCGCCGCATCCGCAAGGGAATGCTGAGCCTGCTGCTGGTGCCGCTGGTGTTCCTGGTGCTGCTGTTTTTGTCGGAAGGCTCCCGGGTGATCTTCCTGCTGCTTTGGATCGTGTCCATGTTCGGCATTGCGGCGTATCTCATTGCCGTGGAATACATCGACTATGAAATGCAGAACAAGGTCAAGAGGATCACCAAAAAAGAGGTGGAGCTGGACCAGCTGACGCCGCTGCCCAGCGCCATGCCCCAGCTGCTGCCCATGCTGCGGGGCCGGGGCCAGGAGCCGGACCTGCCCCCCGACCCGCCCCAGGAGGAGCAGGAGAGCTTTGCCCAGTCCGCCGCCCAGGCGGAGGAGGATCTGGACCAGCTGCTCCAGGGTCTGCGGGGCGCCGAGGCCGCGCCTGCCGCACCGGAGCCGCAGCCCCGCCCCGGCGAAGCTGCGCAGCAGGAGGACGGCGGCGCCTTCGCCCGCCTGTTCGACGACCAGGCCTGGGACCGGTATTACGGGTCCCCCGAGGCGGAGACGCCTGCGGCGGAGCCGGAATCCGTGACGGAATCCGCGGCGGAGCCCGCCCCCGTTTCCGAGCCTGTTTTTGTCCCGGAGAATCCCACCCCTGTCCCGCCGGTGTCTCAGTCCGCCCCGCAGCCTGCCGCCCCTGACCTGAATCAGACGCTGGCCGGGCTTCAGACGGACGTGCAGCAGCTGGCCCGGGGGCTGGAGTCGCTGTCCCACGAGCTGGGACGCATCTTCCAATATATGGAGCAGCAGGGGAACGGCTCAAAGGAGGAGCGGAAATGAAAAATATCTGGAAAATCTTCCGGTCCGACTGGCAGCGCCTTACCGCCAGTGTGGTGGCTGTGGTGGTGGTCATGGGCCTGTGCCTGATCCCGTGCCTGTACGCCTGGTTCAACATTTTCTCCAACTGGGACCCCTATGGTCCGGACTCCACCTCCAACATCCGGGTAGCCGTTACCAGCGAGGACGAGGGCTATGAGCTGCTGGGCCTGAAGCTGAACATCGGCTCCATGGTGCTGGACGGTCTGAAAAGCAACCACCAGATGGGCTGGGACTTTGTGGATTCCCGGGAGGAGGCCCTGGAGGGCGTCCGCTCCGGCAAGTACTATGCCGCCCTGATCGTGCCCCCGGACTTCACTGGGGACTTTGTCAGCATTCTGGACACGGACCTGCGGCATCCCCAGATCCAGTATTATGAGAACCAGAAGAAGAACGCCATTGCCCCCAAAATCACCAACAAGGCCAAAACCGCCGTGCAGGACGAGATCAACGCCACGGTGGTGGAAACCGTGACCGACGCCGTCACCACCGTCAGCTCCGTGTGCAAGGCCCTGGGCCTGGACGCCGACGACGTGTCCCAGGGCATCATCGAGAAGCTGGGCAGCGCCCAGGAGAGCCTGCTGGCCCTGGAGAACACCCTGACGGCCATGCAGACCCTGGTGGACCAGACGGACAGCATCCTGGCCTGCGCCGGGGTGGTGTCCGACGACCTGAACAACATCGTCAAAAGCGGCGACCTGTCCGGCGTGCAGGACGCCCTGAACCGGGGCGTGGGCCGCCTGAACGAGACAGAGGCCGAGATCGCCCGGCAGCTGGAGGACATCGACAACCAGCTGGACGTCATCGCCGACGACCTGGCCGCCGCCATGGGAACGGCGGAGGACGTGGCGGGCTTTCTGGCGGGCCCCGCCCAGCGGCTGGATGAGCGGCTGGCAGAGCAGCAGCAGCGGCTGGAGAAGCTGCGGGACTATGCCGACAACTATCCCGCCATCCAGGAGCGGCTGGGCAACGCCATCTACCACATCGGGGAGCTTCGGGACCTGCTGAAAAAGCTGGAGGACCCCAGCCAGCTGGAGTCCTGGAACCAGGAGGTTCAGGCCAAGGTTGACCAGATCCGCCAGGACCTGCGGGAGGCGGCTCTGCGCATCAGCGAGAGCGTCAACCAGCGGGTGGAGGAGCTGAACCGGGACGTGCAGGAGAAGCTCCAAGCCGTTCAGAACGTGTTCGACAACGTGTCCGGCGGGCTGACGGCCCTGGGGGATAAACTGGGCCGGTATCAGGACGCCATCCAGTCCACGGGCACCACCCTGGGCGGGGCCATCCAGCTGTCGGCCACCCTGCGGGGGGACCTGGGGAAGCTGTCGGACGATGTGGAGCGCATTGTCACCAGCGACGGCTTCCGCCGCTTTCTGGACGTGCTGGAAAACAACCCCGAGGAGCTGGCCGGGTATCTGTCCGACCCCATCGCCATGGAGACGGTGCCCGTGTATGAAATCACCACCTACGGCAGCGCCATGGCCCCGTATTACATCATGCTGGCCCTGTTTGTGGGCTCCCTGCTGGCGGCTACCATGATCCATGTGAACGCCCCCATGCCGGAGCTTTCCCGGCTGCGGCCCTGGCAGCGGTTCTTCGGACGGTATCAGCTGTTCTTCCTGGTGGGCATGGTCCAGGCTCTGGTAACGGGGCTTGGCTGCGTGTACTATATCGGGATGCAGTGCCTGCACCCGGGATTATTCCTGCTGGCCTGCTGCGTGTGCAGCCTGAACTTCACCATGATGAACTTCGCCTTGGTGTACGCCCTGGACAACATCGGCATGGCCCTGTCCGTGATCATCATGGTCATCCAGGTGGCCGGTTCCGGCGGCTCCTATCCCATCGACGTGCTGCCGGAGGTGTTCCAGAAGCTGTATGTCCTGATGCCGTTCCATTACGGCATGGATATGATCCGGGAGACCATCGCCGGACGGTATGAAAACGTATATTGGACGAATCTGGCTGTGATGGCGGGCATGTGCGTGCTGTTTGCGGCGCTGGGTATGCTGCTGTACTACCCGGCCAGGCCCCTGAACCGCTTGATCGCCCGCAGCAAGGAAAAATCCGGCATCATGTAAAGGAGGACTGCTGCCCATGAACGCAAAGCACGACCTGGCAGAGGCCCTGTGCCAGCTGCTGGAAACCAAAACGTTGGAAAAGATCACCGTCAAGGACATTGTGGCCCGGTGCGGTGTGAACCGCCAGACGTTTTACTATCACTTCCACGACGTATACGACCTGATGCGCTGGATCTTTGAACGGGAGGCCGCCAACCTGGCCCAGACCGTCCGGGAGGCCGGAGGCGACTGGCGGCAGGAGCTGCACACCATCACCGATGTTCTGCGCAGCAAGCGGCACCTGGTGATGAACGCCTATCGCTCCGTGAACCGCCGGGACCTGGAGCGCTATCTGATGCAGGGCTACGGCCCGGTGATCCGCCGGATCGTGGATCAGGCGGCGGTGGGCCTGGACGTGGGGTAGGAGGACCTGGAGTTCGTGTCCCGGTTCTATGCCCGGGGCCTGCTGAGCGGCGTGTTCGACTGGATCGAGTCCGGCATGCCGGAGAACATCGGCGACGATCTGCGCCGGTGCATCCTGCTGCTGGACGGCAGCCTGCCCACCGCTCTGTTGAGCGTCAGCGGAAAGTGAAAAAATATTGTCAAAAGGTCCCCGGCGCAGTGCGCCGGGGACCTTTTTGGGACAGTTACTATTCCTTATTGCCGGACCTCCTCGGGGGGCGGCTCCACCGGGAGCTCTACCCGTCCGCCGTCGCCGGGGTCGGTGATGACGTCGCCGATGCCCGGGGCGGGGTTGATTTTGATGGGGTCGGAGGGCTTCACCACCACGGTGCTGCCGTCGGAGGACAGTAGCGCAACGGCGGTGGCCTCCAGAATGGAGGCGTCCTCCTGGGGCCGGTAGGTGATGGTCACCCGGTCGCCGGTGTTCAGAGTCACCACCTGGGGCGCGTCGGCGGCGGAGAGCACATAGTACACGCTCCCGCCCTGGAGCCGCAGATAGTACCGGCTGTTGCCGTCGATGACGGCGGTGCGGATATCCGTCAGCACGCCGGTGGCCTCCTGGGTATCGGCGGGGATGCTGGCGTCGGAGTTGTCGATGAGGTTGTTGCGGGCCAGCATCTGGCGATAGTTGCCCTCGCACTCGGCCACGTCGCTGCCGGTGGCCACGATCTGATACTGGCTGACGTTGACCATGGCGTACATCTTCACCAGCCCCGCCGCGTCCTTCAGGGCCATAAAATAGGTGGGCTGGTCGGCGATGTTCAGCAGCAGCGGGAAGGTGGCGGTGTAGTTCATCTGCTGCACCTGGCCCCGGGCGGAATCCATGGCGGAGAACTCCTCCGCCCCGGCCACGGTATAGAACCGGGTCTCCTTGGTGCGCTGGTTGGACAGGATAAAGCCGATGTTGGACTCATCGGACACCACGGAGGTGATGCCGGTGTACATATACACGTCGTCGCCGATGGCCAGGTAGTTATACCCGTCGGTGGTGACGGTGACGTCCCGCTGGCCGAACAGGGAGTTGATGAAGCCGTTGATATAGGCGCCGTGGTAGTTGTACTGCTGCTCGATGAGCTCCGCCGGGTACACATGGTCCACCCAGGCGGGCACGTCCGCCGCGTCGTAATAGGTGCACTCGCCGGTGACGGCGTTCACCAGCACCGCACCGGCAATGTCCGTGCCGCCGAACAGGCCGATGGTCTTTTTGATCCGGGGGCAGACCCAGAAGGGGTTGCCCTCCTCGTCGATCTCGAAGGCCGGGGTGTCAAACAGATAGGTGGGATAGTGGAAGCGCAGATAGCGGCCCAGGTTCCGGCTGAAGTGCTCGGCGGTGGTATAGCGGATGCCCTGGTCCAGGCGCACCACGTCCACGTTCTGGGTGACCATGTCGATGATGAGATAGGCGGGCAGGCCGTCGGCGCGGTTGTTCAGCCACTTGATCCAGTCACCGTAGCGCAGGGGCGTCACCCGCACCGGGCGGCCCTTGTAGTTGATCTGGGTATAGTCCCCGGCCACCTCGAACTGGGACACCATGTCCGCCAGCTCGCCCAGCTTGCGGTTGCCCAGCTTCTCGGCGGAGTCCCGGTCCAGCATGGGGATCTGGTCATAGCTGATCTCCTTGATGTCGGCGGCGAAGTCGCCGGTCTCCACCGTCAGCAGGTCCCGGTAGGACCCGGCCCGGAACACCTCCCAGCCGATGGCCGCGCCGATCAGCGCCGTGACCACCAGCACCAGGCCCAGCACAAAGGGGACGGTGCACTGCTTTTTCACAAAGCCGAAGTAGCCCTTGGCCCCGCTGCCCTGAAACCCGGAGGTCAGCACCGCGCAGCCGCAGTACACCGCGCACAGCAGCAGCACGAACACATAGAAGTCGCCGGAGTGCAGGTTCAGCGGCGGCAGCGTCACATAGAAATAGATGGCCCCGAACACCAGCGTCACCGCCAGGTTCAGCAGCGTCCGCCCCACAGGGGTGCCGATGGGCCGGCGCTGTTTTTTCGGCCGGTGGGGCACCGGCCCGCCCCCCTGGAAGGGGTCGTGGTTCCAGCTGTGATTCATGAAAAACTCTCCTTTCTCGCGGAAGGGGGTGGATACCTCTTTTCATCTTCCAGTATAGCTTTCCCGGCCCGCCCCGTCAACCGATGGGGAAAAAATTTACATTTGGGGCTTGACAACGGGCCGCATTTGTATTATTGTATTACTCGCATAAGACATTAACACAAGGAGGCGGGGCCATGGAGTGGCATTTTCGCAACGACCAACCCATCTATACCCAGCTGACCCAGCAGATCACCCTGGCCATTCTGTCGGGCTCCATTCCCAGCGGGGGGAGGCTTCCCACCGTGCGGGAGCTGGCGGCGGACGCGGGGGTGAACCCCAACACCGTGCAGCGGGCCCTGGCGGAGCTGGAGGGCACCGGCCTGCTGCACACCCAGCGCACGGCAGGGCGCTTTGTCACGGAGGATACCGCCGTGATCCAGAGCGCCAAGGAGGACCTGGCCCGCAGCCGGACCCGGGAATATCTGGAGTCCATGGCGCAGCTGGGCTATGACCGGCAGCAGGTGAAGGCGCTGCTGGAGGAATGGAAGGAGGAGTAACATGGCGATTCTGGAATGCAGGGAGCTGACCAAATATTTCGACAGCTCCCTGGCCCTGGACCACGTCAGTCTGACGGTGGAGCCCGGGCGCATCGTGGGGCTTTTAGGCCCCAACGGCAGCGGCAAGTCCACCCTGATCAAGCTGGCCAACGGCCTGCTGGTCCCCAGCAGCGGCGTTGTCACCATCGACGGCCATGCCCCGGGGCCGGAGACCAAGGAGCTGGTGTCCTATCTGCCGGAGCGGACGTATCTGTCCGGGTGGATGAACGTGGTGCAGCTGCTGGACTTTTTCTGTGATTTCTATCCGGATTTCGACCGGAACGCCGCCGAGCATATGCTGACGGCTCTGGAGATCAGCCCCAAGCTGCGGATCCGGCAGATGAGCAAGGGCACCCGGGAAAAGGTGCAGCTGATCCTGGTCATGAGCCGAAGGGCCCGGCTGTATCTGCTGGACGAGCCCATCGGCGGCGTGGACCCCGCCACCCGGGACTATATCATCCACACCATTCTCAGCAATTATAATGAGAATGCCTCCCTGGTGATCTCCACCCACCTGATCGCCGACGTGGAGAACGTGCTGGACGACGTGATCTTCATCAACAAGGGCCGCATTCTGCTGCAGCAGTCGGTGGACCAGATCCGCCAGGAAAAGGGCTGCAGCGTGGACGAGCTGTTCCGGGAGGTGTTCCGCTATGCTGAGTAAGCTGCTGAAATACGAGTTCCGGGCCACCGGGCGGATCATGCTGCCGGTGTATGCCCTGCTGCTGGTGTCCTGCGGGGGCTGCACCCTGTTCGGCAGCCTGCTGGGCCGGTATCCCGAGAGCACGGTGCTGTCCGTCGTCCAGACGGTGTTTGCCACCCTGTTCGGCGTGACCACCTTCGGTATGCTGCTGCTGACCCTGGTGCTGATGGTGTACCGGTTCTATAAGAACCTGATGACCGACGAGGGGTATCTGATGTTCACCCTGCCGGTGAGCCGCAGCCAGCTGATCTGGTCCAAGCTGCTGGTGGCCCTGGTGTGGAGCGTCCTGTCCACAGTGCTGGCGGCGCTGGCGTGGATGGCGGAAATTTCCGTGGTGGGCCGGGAGAACGTGTTCTCCCTGATCGCCCAGGGGCTGCGGAGCCTGCGGCAGCATCTGTCCGGCAACCTCACCGGCTGCGCCGCGGCCCTGGTGGTGCTGTGCCTGGTGTCCTGCCTGGTGTCATTCCTGAAGTTCTACGCCGCCATCTCCCTGGGCCACAGCTTCTCCAACCACAAGGTCCTGCTGTCGGTGGTGTTTTACATCGGCTTCGGCATCGTCACCCAGACCATCGGGTCCATTTTCGCCTCGGTGGGCATTCAGATCAATATCAACCCTGACCTCTGGACCAACCTGCCGGTGGTGCAGGTGTTCAGCTCCCTGGCGTGGGCGGCGGCGGGGGTGTCCGCCCTGCTGGGGGCGGCGTACTACATGCTGACCCTGCTGATGCTGAAAAAGCGGCTGAATCTGCAATAATTCCCGGCGGCACTGCCTCCGGTTCTGTCAAAACGACAGGGCCGGAGGCGGTTTTTTTGTGGGGTCCCACAAGGTTTGGTTCCCGCCGGAAATCACCGTTGACAAACCGGCCCGACACTGCCATAATGGAACTGTTCATTAAGTTATTCGGTGAAATTCTCATACAGAGAGGAGCCTGCCCATGAAGGTATTAGTCATCAACCCCGGCGCCACCAGCACCAAGGTGGCCGTTTTCGACGAGGAGACGCAGGTTTATAAGACCACCGTGGACCACTCCCCCCAGGAGCTGGACCGCTTCGACCGGGTCATCGACCAGGCGGATTACCGCCAGCAGGCCATTCTGGACGCCGTGGCGCAGAGCGGATTCCGCCTGTCGGACTTCGACGCGGTGTGCGGCCGGGGCGGCCTGTACCGGCCCATCCCCTCCGGCACCTACGCCGTCAACGACCGGGTCATGCACGACGTGGAGACCGCCCCCTATGGCGAGCATCCCTCCAACCTGGGGGCGTATCTGGCCCGGCGCATCGGCGACATGGTGGGCGTTCCCGCCTTTTTCGTGGACCCGGTGTGCGTGGATGAGCTGACGGAGGTGGCCCACTACACGGGCTTTGCCCCCTTCCGCCGCCTGAGCCAGTTCCACGCCCTGAACCAGAAGTCCATCGGCCGGAAGGCTGCGGCGGCCCTGGGCAAGCCCTATGAGGAGGCGGACCTGATCGTCTGCCACCTGGGCGGCGGCGTGTCCGTGGCGGCCCACCACAACGGCCGCATCGTGGATCTGTTCAACGTCAAGGACGAGGGCTCCATGGGCATGGACCGGGCCGGAGGCCTGCCGGTGAACCAGCTCATCAACTTCTGCTTCTCCGGCAGGAGCCAGGACGAGGTGAAGAAAATCCTGGGCCGCCAGGCCGGAATGTTCTCCTATCTGGGCACCACGGACTTCCGGGTCATCTGCGCCAGGGTGAAGGAGGGGGACCCCAAGTTCACGGAGGCCTATCAGGCCCTGGTATACCAGCTGGCCAAGGACATCGGCGCCATGGCGGCGGTACTGCATTTCCATGTGGACGCCATCGCCTATACCGGCGGCATGGCCTATGAGCAGTCCTTCTGCGACGATATCACCGCCTATGTGGGGGGTCTTGCCCCGGTGCTGCGCTTCCCCGGTGAGGAGGAAATGCGCTCCCTGGCAGAGGGCGCCCTGCGGGTGCTCCACGGCCAGGCCAAGCCCCGGGAATATTGATACAAGAGAAAAAACAGCGTATAGAAAGGAAGGAGATCACCATGAAGCATCTGATGTCCGGCAACGAGGCCACCGCACGGGGCGTCTATGAGGCCGGGATCAAAATCTGTTCCGCCTACCCCGGCACCCCCAGCACGGAAATTCTGGAAAATCTGCCCCAGTATAAGGACGACGTATACTGCGAGTGGGCCCCCAACGAGAAGGTGGCCACCGAGGTGGCCTACGGCGCGTCCATCGCCGGTTCCCGGTCCTTCTGCACCATGAAGATGGTGGGCCTGAACGTGGCCGCCGACCCCCTGTTCACCGCCGGTTACATGGGCGTGGGCGGGGCGTTCATCGTGGTCACCGCCGACGATCCCAGCTGCCATTCCTCCCAGAACGAGCAGGACAACCGCCACTATGCCCGGGCCGCCAAGATCGCCATGGTGGAGCCCAGCGACGCCCAGGAGTGCAAGGACTTCGTGGCCCTGGCCTGCGAGGTGTCCGAGCTGTTCGACACGCCGGTGCTGTACCGCACCACCACCCGGGTCTGCCACTCCAAGGGCCTGGTGGAGTTCGGGGAGCGCCGGGAGCACACCCACGCCCCCTATGCCCGCAACGTCCGCAAGTTCGTGTGCACCCCGGCCCATGCCTATGCCAACCATCCCATCGTAGAGGAGCGCCTGAAGAAGCTGGAGGAATACGGCTGCACCCGTGCCCTGGAAAACGGCCTGAATCGTCTGGAAATGGGCGACGGCAAGGTGGGCGTGGTCACCTCCTCCATCGCCTATGAATACGCAAAGGAAGTGTTCCCGGAGGGGACCTCCTTCCTGAAGCTGGGCCTGACCTTCCCCCTGCCCATGGACCTGATCCGGGACTTTGCCTCCCGGGTGGAGAAGCTCTACGTCATCGAGGAGCTGGAGCCGTTTATGGAGGACCAGATCAAGGCCGCCGGCATCCCCTGCGTGGGCAAGGAGCTTACCGGCCCCCTGTACGAGCTGAACACCCAGCTTCTGCGGGAGCGGGTCCTGGGCCGGAAGGCGGACTTCCGCACCGTGGATGTGACCCCGGCCAAGCGGCCCCCGGCCCTGTGTCCCGGCTGCCCCCACCGCGGCTTCTTCTATACCCTGTCCCGGAACAAGAACTATGTGGTCACCGGCGACATCGGCTGCTATACCCTGGGCTGCGCCGAGCCCCTGAACTGCATGGACTCCGTAGTGTGCATGGGCGCGGGCTTCTCCGCCGGTATGGGCATCGCCAAGAGCTTTGAAAAAGAGGGCGTCACCGGCAAGGTGGTGTTCGGCGTGGTGGGCGACTCCACCTTCTTCCACAGCGGCATGACCGGCGCGGCGGAGATCGTCTATAACAAGGGACGGATGATCCCCTGCGTGCTGGACAACCGCATCACTGGCATGACCGGCCACCAGGATAACCCCGGCACGGGCTATACCCTCCAGGGGGACCCCACCGCCCTGCTCAGCGTGGAGAAGATCCTCACCGCCCTGGGCTTTGCCCCGGTGCTGACGGTGGACCCCCAGGACCTGAAGGCCATGAAGGCCGCCGTGGACCAGGCGGTGTCCGCCCTGGACGCCGGACAGCAGCCCGCCATCGTCACCCGCCGTCCCTGCCTGCTGATCAAGCGGGATAAGTTCCGCAAGGGCATGTGCCATGTAAACGCCGAGAAGTGCCGGGGCTGCCGCAGCTGTCTGCGGGTGGGCTGCCCCGCCATCTCCATGGAAAACGGCAAGGCCGTCATCGACCGCACCCAGTGCGTGGGCTGCACCGTCTGCGCCCAGGTCTGCCCCTTCGACGCCATCGAAAAGGAGGAAAACTGATATGTCCAACGTGAAAAGCGCCCTGTTGGTGGGCGTGGGCGGTCAGGGCGCCATCCTGATCTCCCGGATCATGTCCAACGGCTTCATGCAGGCCGGATACGACGTGAAGCAGAGCGAGGTACACGGCATGGCCCAGCGGGGCGGCTCCGTGTCCACCCAGGTCCGCTGGGGCGACAAGGTCTACGGCCCCGTGTTCGGCAAGGGCGAGGCGGACATCATGGTGGCCCTGGAAAAAATGGAGGCCGTCCGCTATGCCGAGTTTCTCAAGCCCGACGGCGTGGCCGTGATCAACGACTATGCCATCAAGTCCACCACCATCGCCTCCGGGGCCGAGACCTATCCCCAGGGCTGCATCGAGGCCATGGAGAAGGTGTTCCGTACCATCGCCGTCCCCGCCAGCGAGATCGCCCTGGACCTGGGCAACGCCAAGTGCATGAACGTGGTGCTTTTCGGCGCCATGTGCGACAGCCTGGGCTGTCCCCAGATCGACTGGGAGCAGGTGGTGGCCGACACCGTCCCCGAAAAGGTGAAGGAACTGAACATCCGGGCCTTCCGGGCCGGACGGGAGGCCGCACAGAAGTGCCGGTAAATAAGTGATACAGAAAAGACGGGCAGGGCCAAGGGCGACTCCTCATAAGGACATCTTGAAAACACCAGATTAAACCGATTGAGAG
>ERZ1673696.18-NODE-18-length-180620-cov-38.649500_pt1 | contig 180620 bp, 179 predicted proteins | sample MGYA00580226_ERZ1673696 | MGnify/ENA primary metagenome ERZ1673696 (study PRJEB41218, sample SAMN15661743) | gut metagenome | host: Homo sapiens | place: Canada: London | collected 2015-08-20/2019-03-30 | study: EMG produced TPA metagenomics assembly of... | reverse complement strand
ACCGGCGGTAGCGCCGTTCTCGGCGTCCACGCGCATCTGCAGGTTCTTCTTGGTGGAATCGGTGACCACCTCGCCCAGCAGCTCGGCGAACTTGGCAGCGTGCTCGGCCTCCTCCAGGCCGGCCTTCTCCCAGTACATGCCGATCTCGGGATAGCCCTCGCGATGGGCCACACGGGCCATAGCCAGGTACATACCCACCTCGCTGCACTCGCCCTCGAAGTTGGCGCGCAGACCGGCGATGATCTCCTCGCGGACCTCGGCGGGGACGTCCTCGCCGAACACCTTGCCTACGCCTACCACGTGCTCGGCAGCCCAGGTCTTCTCCTCGGCCTGCAGGGTGAACTTATCGCCGCTGACGTGGCACACCGGGCACTCGGCCGGGGGATTCTCGCCTTCATGAACGTAACCGCAAACAGGACAGACCCACTTTTTCATAGTAAATTTCCTCCATTTTATTCAGCATTTATTGGTTTTGGGAACCGCTGGCTCCCTCATTGACTGAATGCAGTATAACACGGATGGAGTCGTTCTATAAGTTGCAATTGCAACAAACGGTAAAATTTTCCCGAAAGATTTTTACTCCTGGGGAGGATCGCTCTCCAGCAGCGTCTTGGCGCTGGCCGCCAGGCCCGCCAGACCCTGGATCTCGCTGGGGATGATGATCTTGGTGGCCTTGCCGTCGGCCATTTTCTGCAGGGCCTCCAGGCTCTTGAGCTTGATGACCTGGTCGTTGGGGGCGTTTTCGTTGAGCATCCGCATGGCGTCGGCCAGGGCCTGCTGCACCTTCATGATAGAGGTGGCCTCGGCCTCGGCGGCCATGATCCGGGCCTGCTTGGCGGCGTCGGCCTTCAGAATGGCGGACTGCTTCTCGCCCTCGGCCACCAGGATCTTGCTGGCCTTTTCGCCCTCGGCCTGCAGGATGGACTCCCGGCGTTCCCGCTCGGCCTTCATCTGCTTCTCCATGGCGTTCTGAATCTCCCGGGGCGGCAGGATGTTCTTCAGCTCCACCCGGTTGACCTTGATGCCCCAGGGGTCCGTGGCCTCATCCAGGATGGCCCGCATCTTGGCGTTGATGGTGTCGCGGGAGGTCAGGCTCTGGTCCAGCTCCAGCTCGCCGATGATGTTGCGCAGGGTGGTGGCGGTGAGGTTCTCAATGGCGTTCATGGGATACTCCACGCCGTAGGTATACAGCTTGGGGTCGGTGATCTGGAAATAGATCACGGTGTCGATCTGCATGGTGACGTTGTCCTTGGTGATCACCGGCTGGGGGTCGAAGTCCGCCACCTGCTCCTTCAGGCTGACCTTCTTCACCACCCGCTCGATGAACGGGACCTTCAGATGCAGGCCCACGCCCCACACGGAGTGGAAGGCGCCCAGCCGCTCCACCACATAGGCCTTGGACTGCTGCACCACATAGATGTTCCGGACGATAACGATCAGCACCAGCACCACCAGAATGGCGATGGCCACTGCGCCGGGGATAGAGATGTTGCTTGGCATGTGATTTTCCTCCTGTTTTTAATATAAGTAGTGTTTACGGACTTACACGGGTTCCACGAACAGGCGCACGCCCTCCATGCGGACGATCTTCACCTGCGCGTTGCGGGGGATGGGCTGGCCGCTTTCGCTGCGGGCGGTCCAGGTCATGCCGCCCACATACACCGCCCCGGTGGGCACGGCGTTGTCGATGCTCTCCGTGACCCGGGCGGTCTGGCCCAGCACGCGGTCGGCGTTGGTGGCGGTAACGTCCTTGTGCAGCAGCTTCTTCACCAGGGGCCGGGTGGCCGCCAGGCACACGATGGACACCACGAAGAACAGGGCCAGCTGCAGCCAGATGGGACCGCCGCAGATGGCGGCAATCAGCCCTGCCACGGAGCCCACTACGAACCAGATGGACGTCAGCCCCACGGTGATGGCCTCCACCACGCCGAAGATCACCATGGCGGCGATCCAGATCAGCGTCATCATATCGGTGCTTCCTCCTTTCAGACACAGCCCCAGCACCAGGGCCAGAGCCAGGGTCACGGCCACTGCGCCGATGCCCAGCCACTTCTCCCGGGGGGCCAGATTGGCGAAAAACGCGGACAGCGCCGTTTTCAGGGTTTTCTCCGGCAGCGGGGCCTTGGGCACGTCCTGCACCGGAGCCTCCCGGGGCACCTCCTGGGAAAACAGCTCATCCAGGGACACCTGATACCGGTTGCAGATATAGAGGATCTTCTCAATCTCCGGATATCCCCGGCAGGATTCCCATTTGCTGACGGCCTGCCGGGACACCTTCAGCTCCGCTGCGAACTGCTCCTGAGTCAGTCCCGCCCGGCGGCGCACCTCCTGTAACCGTTCTCCAAAGGCCATGGCCCCGTCCCTCCGTTTCTCACTGGCCCCATCCTACCGGAAACGGGCCGCAATGTCTACCAACCTCCGTTTGCACCCGGGGAAAAACTGGAATTTTCTGCGCAACCTCAGGTTGTCATGGTTTTAGTATACTATATTTTCGCCTCCCGCGCCACAACATTTTGAAAAATCCTCCGGATTTTTACCCGGCGGACAAATCGGCTTGACAAATGTTTCCTGCCCGTGTATACTGAACCCATCTGATAAGAAAGGTGGTGCCCGATATGCTGTTTTATAACGCTTTTGTCGTGTCGGGGACCCTTGTGCGCCTGTAACGAGCCTGCCGTAAGATAGGGCGGGCCCCTTGCGGCTGTGTCGGCGTCCTCGGAAGGAGGGCGCTTTTTTCGTGCCCGGAATTTGGAAAAGAGAGAAGAATGAGAGAGGAAGTGTTTTTGCCTTCATGGAAACCACCCGAAAATTATCCCGGCGGGAGAAGCTCGCCCTGATCGGGAAATATCTGCGCCCCTGCTGGGGGCACTTTGCGGCGGCGCTGCTGTGCGCATGCCTGGCCATGGTGTTCAACGCCCTGACGCCCCAGATCATCCGCATCACCGTGGACTCCATCCTGGGGCCCGAAACGCCCCAGCTGCCCGGATTCCTGATGTCCTGGCTGAACTGGGCGGCTCTGGAGGCCCAGCCCCTGCGGGCCCTGTGGTGGGCCGCTGCCGCCGTCCTGCTGACGGCCCTGCTGCGGGGCGTGTGCAGCTATGGCCAGCGGCTCCAGCTGGCCCGGGGCTCCGAGAGCTACGTCAAGGGCATCCGGGACGATCTGTACCGCCACATTCAGTATCTGCCCTTTGCCTGGCACAAGAATAACCCCACCGGCGATATCATCCAGCGCTGCACCTCCGACGTGGACGTGATCCGCCAGTTCGTGTGCAATCAGCTGGTGGAGGTGGTGCGCACGGTGTTTCTCATCGCGCTGTACCTATGCATCATGTTCACCATGAACCTGCGCCTGTCCCTGATCTCGGCGCTGTTCATCCCCATTGTGGGCCTGTCCTCCGGTGTGTTCTACAAGAAAATCTCCGGCCGCTTCCAGGCCGCCGACGAGGCGGAGGGCGACCTGACCACCTGCGCCCAGGAGAACCTCACCGCCGTCCGGGTGGTCCGGGCCTTCGGCCGGGAGCGGTATGAGGAGGAGAAGTTCAACGGGAAAAACCAACGCTTCTCCCAGCTGTGGATCCGGCTGGGAAAGCTCCTGTCCGTATACTGGGCCTCCGGCACCCTGCTGACCTGCCTGCAGGTGATGGTCATCGTGGTGGCCGGCGCCTGCGAATGCGTGGCCGGGCGGATGACCCTGGGCTCCTTTGTGGCCTTCGTCACCTATAACGAGGCTCTGGCCTGGCCCGTCCGTTCCCTGGGCCGGGTGCTGTCCGATATGAGCAAGGCCGGGGTGTCCATGGACCGCGTGGGCTATATCCTCAACGCCCGGGAGGAGCGGGACCTGCCCGACGCCGTGGACGCCGTAAACGGCGACATCGTCTTTGACCACGTCAGCTTTGCCTACGACGGCCAGCCGGTGCTGGAGGACGTGTCCTTTACCATTCACCAAGGGGAGACCTTTGCCATTCTGGGGGGCACCGGCTCCGGCAAGAGCACTCTGGTGCACCTGCTGGACCGGCTGTATGACCTGCCGAAGGGCGGCGGCTCCATCACCATCGGCGGGGTGGACATCCGCCGCATGAAGCGGGAGTCCCTGCGCCGCCAGATCGGCCTGGTGCTCCAGGAGCCTTTCCTGTTCTCCCAGACCGTGGGCGAGAATATCTGCGCCGTGCGGCCGGACGCCGGGGACGAGGCCATGCGCCGGGCCGCCGCCGTGGCCTGCGTGGACGAGGCCATCTCCGCCTTCCCCCAGGGGTACGACACCGTGGTGGGCGAGCGGGGCGTCACCCTGTCCGGCGGACAGAAGCAGCGGGTGGCCATCGCCCGGATGCTGATGCAGCAGGCCCCCATTATGGTGTTTGACGACTCCCTGTCCGCCGTGGACGCCGAAACCGACGCCAGGATCCGCGCCGCCCTGCGGGACACCCTGCACAGCGCCACCGTGCTGCTGATCTCCCACCGGGTCACCACCCTGATGCAGGCCGACCGCATTCTGGTGCTGGACGGCGGCCGGGTGTCCGCCCTGGGCGCCCACCGGGAGCTGATTGACCGCCCCGGCATTTACCGGGATATTTACGACATCCAGATGCGCAGCGATGACCGCGCCCTGGTGGAGGAAGGAGGGAACGCCTGATGGCTGCCTTCGACGAGAAAGATTATACAAGATCCTTTGACTGGAGCATCTGGAAAAGGCTGACCCCTTTTGTGCGGCCTTTCCGCCGGGACTTTGTAGGGATGCTGGTGTTCAACGGCCTGTGCGCCCTGGTGGACGTGGCCATTCCCCTGTTCCAGCGCTACGCCATCCGCGGCTTCATCCAGGTGGATTCCCTCCGGGGCATCGTGCCCTTCTCCCTGGTGTATCTGCTGGTAATTCTTTTACAGGCTCTGTCCGTGGTGGCCTTCGCCCGCAACTCCATGACCATCGAGATGAACATGGGCCGGGATATGCGCCGCTCCCTGTTCCACCATCTCCAGACCCTGTCCTTCTCCTTCTATAACGTGACCCCCGTGGGCTATCTGTTGACCCGGGTCATGAGCGATACAAACCGCATTGCCAGCATGATCGCCTGGAACATGACGGATATCCTCTGGGCCCTGTTCTATGTGCTGGGCACCTTTGCGGCCATGCTGGCCCTGAACTGGCGGCTGGCCCTGGTGGTCATCGTCATCGTGCCTGTCATGGCGGTGCTCACCGGATATTTCCAGAACCGCATCCTCCGCTGGAACCGGAAGGTCCGGAAGCTGAACTCCCGCATCACCGGCTCTTTCAACGAGGGCATCACCGGCGCCAAAACCACCAAGACCCTGGGCACCGAGGAGCAGACCGTGGCCGCCTTCCGGGACCTGACCCGCCAGATGCACGACGCCGGCATCGGCGCGGCCCGGCTCAATGCCATCTATATCCCGCTGGTGCTGTTTGCCAGCACCATGGCCGTGGCCATTGTGCTGCTGCGGGGCGGGTATATGGTGTCGGGGGGACTGCTGGAGCTGGCCACCCTCTCCACCTTCACCACCTACGCCGTGGGCATTTTCGAGCCCATCCAGATGACCGCCGCCAACATCGCCGAGTTCATCTCCCTCCAGGCCTCCATCGAGCGGGTCATGGACCTGATGGACAAGACCCCCCAGATCCAGGACGCCCCGGAGGTCATCGAAAAGTACGGCGACGCCTTCCACCCCAAGCGGGAGAACTGGGAGCCCATCCGGGGCGAGATCGAGTTCCGGGACGTGACCTTCCGCTATCCCGACGGCGGCGGCAACGTGCTGGAGCACTTCTCCCTGCACATTCCCCAGGGGTCCACCGTGGCCATCGTGGGCGAAACCGGCGCGGGTAAGAGCACCCTGGTGAACCTGGCCTGCCGGTTCTTCGAGCCCACGGAGGGCCAGATTCTCATCGACGGCGTGGACTACCGCCAGCGCAGCCAGCTGTGGCTCCACAGCAGCATCGGCTATGTGCTGCAGGACCCCCACCTGTTCTCCGGCACCGTCCGGGAGAACATCCGCTACGGGAAGCTGGACGCCACCGATGCGCAGGTGGAGGCCGCCGCCCGGGCCGTGTCCGCCGACACGGTGGTGGCCAAGCTGGAAAAGGGCTGGGACAGCGACGTGGGCGAGGGCGGCGGACGGCTCTCCACCGGCGAAAAGCAGCTGATCTCCTTCGCCCGGGCTGTGCTGGCGGATCCCCGGATCTTCGTGCTGGACGAGGCCACCTCCTCCATCGACACCCAGACCGAGCAGCTGATCCAGCAGGCCATCGACCACCTGCTGCGGGACCGGACCTCCTTTCTCATCGCCCACCGGCTGTCCACCATCCGCAAGGCGGATATGATCCTGGTGGTCCGGGACGGCCGCATCGTGGAGCAGGGCACCCACCAGGAGCTGCTGCGCCGCCATGGCTATTACCACGATCTTTACAGCAAGCAGTTCGCCGAGGAATCCGCGGCCCGCATCCTGCAATAATTACCAGAATATGGAAGCCCTGGCAGCGGCGCTGCCGGGGCTTTTTTCACCCCGTTTTCCGGGAAAGCACTTCCCATCTGTCCCCCTGTGACGGACAGACTTTCCTTAGCTCCTATCGAGCGTTTCCCGCCTGACAGGCGGATACTCCGTGAAATTTCTGACAAGCGGATTCACCCGTTTGCCAGGATTTTCACATATTTGTCCGCCTATGAAATACAGCCGTTTCCTATACCTGACATTGTTAAAACCTTGACCGTTATTTTTTCATTTTGCTTCCAGTTATTTCCAAAAAAGGTTGCCAAGCCGCCGTCTTTTCGATACAATATCCTGCGAGACAGAGAAGAAGGAACCTGCAGCATGTAATGTGGGACCAAGAATCAAGGAGGTCTTTCATGAAAGTATTAGTCATCAATGCCGGCAGCTCATCCCTGAAGTATCAGCTGCTGGACCCGGAAACCGGCCATCTGCTGGCCAAAGGCCTGTGCGAGCGCATCGGCATTGACGGAAAATTCACCTATAAGCCCCAGGTGGAGGGCAAGGCCGCCGTATCGGCGGCGGACGTCCCCATGCCCACCCATTCCGAGGCCATCCAGGCGGTGCTGTCCGCCCTGGTGGACCCGGACAACGGCGTCATCTCCTCCATGAAGGAGATCGACGCGGTGGGTCACCGGGTGGTCCACGGCGGCGAGAGCTTCGCCAGCTCCGTCCTCATCACCGACCAGGTGATGCAGGCGGTGGAGGACTGCACCCCCCTGGCGCCTCTGCATAATCCGGCCAACATCATCGGCATCGAGGCCTGCCGGGCCGTCCTGGGCCACGATGTGCCCCAGGTGGCGGTGTTCGACACCGCCTTCCACCAGACCATGCCCGAGCACGCGTATCTGTACTCCATCCCCTATGAGTACTATGAAAACGACAAGATCCGGCGCTACGGCTTCCACGGCACCTCTCACCGCTATGTGTCCCTGCGGGCGGCGGAGATCCTGGGCCGTGACCCGGCGGAGCTGAAGGTGGTGTCCTGCCACCTGGGCAACGGCTCCTCCCTGGCGGCCATCGACGGCGGCCGCTGCGTGGACACCTCCATGGGCCTGACGCCGCTGGCGGGCCTGCCCATGGGCACCCGGGCCGGTGACATGGACGTGGGCGTGGTGGAGTTCATCGCCAACAAGTACGACATGACCATCTCCGAGGCCGTGAACCTGCTGAATAAGAAGTCCGGCATGCTGGGCCTGTCCGGCGTGTCCTCCGACTTCCGGGATCTGGAGCAGGCGGCGGAGAAGGACCATCACCGGGCCACCGTGGCGCTGGAGATCTTCGAGTACCGGGTCCGCAAGATGATCGCCGAGTACGCCGCCGCCATGGGCGGCGTGGACGTGGTGGTGTTCACCGCTGGCGTAGGCGAGAACTCCGCCGAGACCCGTGCCCACATCCTCCAGGGTCTTGAGTTCATGGGCATCACCTGCGATCCGGAGAAGAACCGCTGCCGGGGCAAGGAGCAGATCATCTCCCGGGACGGCGCCCCCGTCACCGTGATGGTGGTCCCCACCAACGAGGAGCTGATGATCGCCCAGGACACCATGGAGCTGGTCCTGGATCAGGAATAAGCCCTATTTATTGACCATTTCGCAAAAAAAACCGGGACGCCGCAGCGTCCCGGTTTTTTAACTTGTCAACAAGTCCAGCCCTGCGCAGCGGGCCGCAGAAGTCTTTACCAGCTCTGGGCCGACAGGATGACCTTCTTATAGCTGCGGCGGAAATAGACGATCTCGGCGGCGCCGGTGATGGTCCAGGAGAAGATATACAGCAGATACAGGGAGGTGATGGTGCCCAGCCAGGCGAACACGGTGTATACCCAGATGACCCGGAACACGCAGGACCCCAGAATGACGATCACCGTGGGGCCTACGCTTTTGCCGATGCCCCGGGAGGCGGCGATGCTGGCGTCCATCAGCGGGGACACCACATAGGAAAAGCTCATGATCCGCAGCCGCTGCATGCCCGCGTCGATGACCTCCGTTTCGTTGGCAAACAGGCCCAGGAAGCTCCGGCCGAAAAACAGCAGCAGCAGGCCGCACACGGCCCCCACTCCGGCGGCGTAGCACATACTCACCAGATAGCTTTTGACAATGCGCTCGGTTTTGCCGGCGCCCCAGTTCCGGCTGACGAAGCTGGCGCAGCCGGTATAGAAGGCCGCCATCATGTTAAACAGCAGGGTATCGGCGTTGGCGGCGGCGGAGCTGCCGGACACCGTGACGGCGTCGAAGGAGTTCAGGCCCACCTGGACAAACAGGTTGGCCACGGCGAAAATGGCGTTCTGCAGCCCCGTGGGGATGCCGATGGCCAGGACCCGCCGGGCCTCCTGGGGATGGACCCGGAGGCGGCGCAGCTCCAGGCGGCAGGCGTCCTTCCGCCGCAGCAGGTGCAGCACGATCAGCAGGGCCGACAGGCACTGGGCGATGACGCTGGCGATGGCCACGCCCTCGGCGGCCATGTGGCAGCGGATCACAAAGAACAGGTTCAGAACCACGTTCAGCACACCGGCAACGGACAGATACAGCAGAGGCCGCCGGGTGTCGCCCACGGCGCTCATGATGCCGTTGCCGCAGTTGTACACGGCCATGGCCGGCATACTCAGGGCGTATATCTTCAGGTAGAGGACGGCCCCGTCCATCAGCTCGTCCTTGGTGTGCAGCAGGGCCAGCATGGGCCGGGCCAGCAGAACGCAGATCAGGCACAGCACCACGCCGATGGCGGCGCACAGCACAAAGGACGTGTGAACGGTTTTTTCCACCCGCTGCCTATCCCCCATGCCCAGGCCCCGGGCCACCGCCACGTTGACGCCGCTGCCCATGCCGATCAGCAGTCCCGTGAACAGCGACACCAGCAGCGTGGTGGAGCCCACGGCTCCCAGCGCCCGGTAGTCCGCGAACTTGCCGGCAATGGCCACGTCGCTGAGGTTGAACAGCACCTCCAGCACCTGGGTCAGCATCAGGGGCAGGCTGAACAGCAGCATATTTTTCCACAGGGAGCCTTCCGTCATGTTGACGGACAGGGCGCTCTTTTTTTGCGTCGCTTCCATGAAACACACCTCTTATCCAAAATATACTGGCACGCAATTGCACAGTATAACACCACAATTTGCACAAAACAACCCCCTCAGACGCCATATTTTCCCCAGAGGAAATGGCACGTCATTGTGCACAATGTTGTGTTCCGGAGGCAGCCCCCTCTACCGGCGGAAAAAACCGGGAAAACGGCGACAGATGGATAAAATTTTCACATTCCGGGAGAAAAGTTGCGAAAAGCCCTTGCAATCCACGGGGAAATGTGGTACAGTCCACTTCGACAATTGAATAGGGGCGGCGGGGCCTGTCCGCACTGCCGCCTGACACCATTATTTCTGGCTTGCCGCCAAGGTCGCGGCAAGGAAAAAGGAGAAAGCTATGAAGAAGAAACTATTGGCTCTTTTCCTGGCGCTGGTAATGGTCGGCGCCGTACTCCCGGGATGCGGAGACGGCAGCAAGGACCCCGGCGGACAAGGAAATAACGGCAAAACGGGCGAACCGGTCAAGGGTGGCGAGATCACCGTTGGCATCGCCCAGGACCTGGACGACAGTCTTGACCCCCACCAGACGGTGGCCGCAGGAACCAGAGAGGTCTTGTTCAACATCTTCGAGGGATTGGTGAAGCCCAATTCCGACGGCGAAATGATCCCCGCTGTGGCGGAGAAATACACGCTGTCCGAGGATGGAACCACCTATACCTTCACGCTTCGTGAGGGAGTGAAGTTCCACAACGGCCAGACAGTGACCGCAGAGGATGTTGTATATTCCATCAATCGCTGCGCCGCTGTGCCGGAGGGTCAGGAGAAGCCTCTGGTAGCGGCGTTTTCTGCTGTCAAGAGTGTCGAGGCCCTGGACGAAAAGACCGTTGCCGTTACCATCGCACAGCGGGACCTGGAGTTCATCAGCTATATGACGGCCGCCATCATCCCCGCGGACTATGAAAATCAGGACACGGCTCCGGTGGGCACCGGCCCCTTCAGGTTCGTGTCCCGGACCCCCCAGCAGGACTTCGTCATGGAGCGGTTCGAGGATTACTGGGGCGCCCCGGCGTGGCTGGACAAGGTCACCTATAAAATCTGCGAAAATGCCGACGCTCTGGTGATGAATCTGAACGGCGGGTCCATCGACCTGTGCGCCCACCTGACCTCTGCCCAGGCCTCCCAGCTGAACCAGAGCTTCCAGGTGCTGGAGGGCACCATGAACCTGGTGCAGGCCATCTATCTGAACAACCAGGCCAAGCCCTTTGACAATCAGATGGTGCGCCAGGCCCTGTGCTATGCCATCGACCGGCAGGGCATCATGGACATGGTGGCCGACGGCCACGGCACCGCCGTGGGCAGCAGCATCTATCCCGCGTTTACCAAGTATTTCCTGCCGGAGCTGGTGGATAAGTATCCCCACGACGTGGCCAAGGCCAAGGAGCTGCTGACCCAGGCCGGGTATCCCGACGGCTTCGACATGACCATCTCCGTCCCCAACAACTATCAGCCCCATATGGACACCGCCGAGGTGGTGGCCGAGCAGCTGCGGGAGGCGGGGATCAACGTGACCATCCAGCCGGTGGAATGGAGCACCTGGCTGGACACCATCTATAACGGCCGTCAGTTCCAGGCCACGGTGGTGGGCGTGGACGCCGCCAATATGACCGCCCGGGCCATGCTGGAGCGGTTCACCTCCGACTATGCCAAGAACTTCATCAACTACAGCAACCCCGCCTATGACGCCCTGTTCCAGCAGGCCATCAACGCCACGGACGAGGCCACCCAGACGGACCTGTACAAGCAGATGGAGACCATGCTGGCGGACACCGCCGCCAACGTGTATATCCAGGACCTGTGCGACCTGGTGGCCATGCGGCAGGATCTGGGGGGACTGAAGTTCTATCCCATCTATGTGCTGGATCTGTCCACGGTCTATCTGACCCAGCGGTAACGTTATACTGAACTGAAAGAGGCGATGACCATGAAATACGCGGCCAAGAAAATCGGACTGATGCTGCTGACCATGGTCATCGTCTCTTTTCTGGCGTTTCTGGCGTTCCAGGTGATCCCCGGGGACCCGGCGGTGAAGCTGCTGGGTACCGAGGCCACCCCGGAGCGCATTGCCGCCCTGCGGGCGGAAATGGGACTGGACCGGCCGTTTTTAGAGCGGTATGTCCAGTGGGTGCTGGGGGCCCTGAAGGGGGACTTCGGCACGTCCTACAGCTATAAAATGCCGGTGTCGTCCATGCTGGCGGGGAAGCTGCCGGTGACGGGGCTTCTGACGGGGATGTCCTTTGTGCTGATCCTGGCCTTTTCCATCCCCCTGGGCATTTTCACCGCCCGCCACGCCGGAGGGCGGCTGGACCGGGCCATGACCGCCGTGAACCAGGCGCTGATGGCCATCCCGGCCTTTGTGACGGGCATCCTGCTGACCTATGTGTTCGGGCTGGTGCTGCGGTGGTTCGTGCCGGGAAACTATGTCTCCCCCGGCGACAACTTCGGCGGCAGCCTGTGGTACTTCCTGTTCCCCGCCGTGTCCATCGCCCTGCCCAGGGTGGCCATGACGGTGAAGATGCTGCGCTCGTCCATTCTGTCGGAGCTGCAGAAGGACTATGTCCGCACCTCCCACAGCCGGGGCAACAGCGACCGGGCTACCCTGTACCGCCATGTGCTGCGCAACGCCATGGGGCCGGTGGTGTCGTTTCTGGCCATGACCGTGGCGGACATTGTGGCCGGCTCCGTGGTCATCGAGCAGGTATTCTCCCTGCCGGGGCTGGGCCGGATGCTGCTGACCTCCATCGCCAACCGGGACTATCCCGTGGTGCAGGCGGTGGTGGTGATCGTGGCCTTCTGGGTGGTGCTGGTGAATCTGCTGGCGGACCTGATCAACCAGCGGCTGGACCCCCGGCTGCGGCTGACGTGAGAAATCGGGAAAAGAAAGGTGGGAGCGGGCCTTGCTGCTGAACGAAAAAAAGAATCACTATCTGCGGACGGGGCTGATCCTCACCGGATTGATGACGGCCCTGGCCCTGGTGGGCTGCGTGTGGACCCCCTATTCCCCCACGGCCATGTCCGGCAGCGAGAAATTCCTGGCCCCGTGCCTGCGGCACCTGTTCGGCACGGACAACTTCGGCCGGGACATTTTCAGCCGGGTGCTGGCCGGGGCGGGCACCACCTTCTTCATCAGCGCCGCCACCGTGTGCATCGGCGCGGCGGCGGGCACCCTGGTGGGGGCCTTTACCGGCTATTTCGGCGGCTGGCTGGACGAGGCGCTGATGCGCGTCAACGACGCGGTGACGGCGTTTCCCAGCATCCTGCTGGCGCTGGTGTTCATCTCGCTGCTGGGGTTCGGCAAGTACAACGTGATTTTAGCCCTGGGCGTCGCCTTTGTGCCCAGCTATGCCCGGGTGATCCGCAGCGAATTTGCCCGGCACCGGGAGATGAACTATGTCAAAAGCGCCCGGCTCATGGGAGCGGGGCATCTGCGCATTATGTTTCTGCATATTCTGCCCAACACCCGGCAGGTGCTCCTGCCGACGCTGGTGATCGGGTTTAACAACGCCGTGCTGGCGGAGGCCAGCATGAGCTATCTGGGCATCGGCGTGAAGCCCCCGGACGTGTCTCTGGGGTATATGCTGTCGGAGTCCCAGAGCTATATGGCCAGGGCCCCCTGGTATATGCTGACGGTGGGCGGCGTCATCGTGCTGCTGATTTTAGGCGTCAGCCTGCTGGGCGAGGGCCTGCAGCAAAAGGAATGGGGGAGGTGACGGTATGCTGGAAATTCGCGATCTGCATGTGCAGTTCCACGGGTCGGACCACGAGGCGGTGCGGGGCATCGACCTGACGGTGGGCGATGGCGAGATCGTGGGGCTGGTGGGCGAGTCCGGCAGCGGCAAAACCGTCACCGCCATGATGATATCCGGCCTGCTGCGGCCGGAGCAGGCGTCCTTCCGGGGGAAGATCCTGCTGGACGGGCGGGACCTGCTGACCAGCAGCGGCGACACCCTGCGCAGCATCCAGGGAAAGGACATCTGCGTGGTGTTCCAGGAGCCCATGAGCGCCATGGACCCCACCATGCGCATCGGGCCCCAGGTGGAGGAGTGCCTGCGGGTGCACACGGACCTGCCGCCGGGAAAGCGGCGGGAGCTGGCCCTGCAGGCCCTGCGGGACGTGGACCTGCCGGAGGCGGAGGAGGTATACCGGAAGTATCCCCATGAGCTGTCCGGCGGCATGCTGCAGCGGGCCATGATCGCGGCGGCCATCCTGCCCCGGCCGAAGCTGCTGCTGGCGGACGAGCCCACCACGGCTCTGGACGTGACCATCCAGGCCCAGATTCTGGAGCTGCTGCGCCGCCTGAACCGGGAGCGGGGCATGTCCATTCTGTTTATTTCCCACAACCTGGCGGTGGTGCGGAAGCTGTGCACCCGGGTGGCGGTGATGGAGAAGGGACACATCGTGGAGTCCGGCCCGGTGGATCAGATATTCTTCCACCCCCAGGCCCCCTATACCCAGCGGCTGATCGCCGCCATTCCCACAAGGAGGAAGCTATGAGCCAGGACCTTGTTCTGCAGGTCCGTGACCTGAACGTGTGGTACCGGCCCTCCGGCACCATCGGACGCAGAAAGCGCCGGCAGGTGCTCCATGACGTGAGCTTTGACCTGCACCGGGGGGAAATCCTGGGTTTGGTGGGGGAATCCGGCAGCGGAAAGACCACCCTGGCCCGGACCATTCTGGGCTTTGTGCCGGACTATACCGGCACCATCACCCACTTCACCAAGCGGCCCCAGATGGTGTTCCAGGACCCGGCCAGCAGCCTGAATCCCAGCCGCACCGTGGGCTGGATTCTGGCCGAGCCTCTGCGCATTTACGGGAAGTACGGCAAGGAGGAGATCGCCCGCCGGGTGGAGCGGACCATGGAGCTGGTGGGCCTGGACCCGGAGTGCCGGGACCGGCTGCCCCATCAGCTGTCCGGCGGACAGCGGCAGCGGGTGTGTATTGGCGCGGCGCTGATCGTGCACCCCCAGCTGATCGTGGCCGACGAGGCCGTGTCGGCCCTGGACGTGACCATCCAGGCCCAGATTCTGCAGCTGATCGCCCGGCTGCGCCGGGAGCTGGGCATTTCGTATCTGTTTATCTCCCACGACCTCAACGTGGTTTACGAAATCTGCGACCGGTGCCTGGTGATGCACCATGGCCGCATCGTGGAGCAGGGGCCGGTGGAGGAGCTATTTGACCATCCGAAGGAGGAATATACCCGCCAGCTGCTGGCAGCGGCGGAGTGAGCGCATATGACCGAAGAACGGAGACAGAAATTACTGCAATCATCCCAGGGCCCCGGGGCGGAGCCCTTCAGCCAGTATAATCATATGAAGGTCACTGCCGTGGACGACGGCACGGCCACGGTGGAGCTGGAGCTGCAGCCGGACAGCCTGAACTGCTGGGGCACCCCCCACGGCGGCGTGCTGTTCACCATGGCCGATGTGGCGGCGGGGATGGCCCTGCTGACCCTGCGGCAGGAGGTGACCTTCACGGTGTCCTCCAGCATCGAATACCTGTCCGCCGCGCCGGGAACGGGAAAGCTCACCGCCGTAGGCACCGTGGAGAAAACGGGCGGCCACATGGGCTTCAGCCGCACGGACATCCGGGACGAGGGCGGCAAGCTCATCGCGGCCCTGCGGACGGTGATGTATCTGACGGGCCGCCCGCTGGAGCTATGAGAGCCTTTTTCAGGCGGCACCGGGGGCTGCACGTCTGGCTTTTGTCGGTGTGCGGGGTGCTGGCCCTGTACTTTGCCCTGCGGACTGTGCCGGGGCTGATGACCCGGTTCAGCCGGGGGATCATCATGCCCCTGGAGCGGGCGGTGGCGGCGGTGTGCTACCGGGCGGACTTCTCCGTGGCAGAGCTGCTGTACGCCATAGCGGCGGGAGTTATCCTGCTGTGGATGGGGGCCGCCGTCCGGCGGCTGATCACGGAAAAGGGCCGCCGGGGGCGGATCGTGTATCGGTTCGTGCTGACGGTGGTGTGCACCGTGCTGACGGTGTACGCCGGGTTCAGCCTGCTGTGGGGCGTCAACTACTACGCCGAGTCCTTTCAGGAGCAGTCCGGCGTATATGCCCGGGAGTCCACCCCGGAGGAGCTGGCCCGGGTGACGGAGTATTTCGCCCGGCAGCTGGCCGGCTGCGCGGACCAGGTGCAGCGGGACGAAAACGGCCTCTTTGCCGAAAGCCGGGCGGACATCTTCGCCCACAGCGTGCGGGTGTTCGACGGGATATACGACGAGTTTCCGTGCCTGGTGATGGAGGACCGGGTGCCCAAGGGGGTGCGGTTTTCCACGGCCCTCAGCTCCATGGACTTCACGGGATTTTACTTCCCCTTTACCGGGGAGGCCAACCTGAACATCGACAGCCCCGCCTGCTATCTGCCCAGCACCATTGCCCATGAGATGGCCCATCAGCGGGGCATCGCCTCGGAGCAGGAGTGCAATTTCATCGCCATTGCCGCCTCCACCACGGCGGACAGCGCCGCTTATCGCTACTCCGGCTGGCTCATGGGCTTTACCTATCTCTCCAACGCCCTGTACCGGGCGGATCCGGAGGCCTGGAAGCAGGTGCGGGTGCTGCTGCCGGACACGGTGGTGGCGGACCTGCGGGACAACTCCGCCTATTGGGCGGAATTTGAGGGTCCGGTAAACGACGCGGCCCAGAAGGTGTACGACTCCTTCCTGAAAAGCAGCGGCGAGTCCCGGGGGACCCAGAGCTACGGCACCGTGGTGGATATGCTGATGGCGTATTATGGATAAGTCAAAAAAGGCGCTGCCCTTTTAGTGACGGGGACCGTTCCGGTGGGACGGTCCCCGTTTTTTTGACGAAAATGCCAAATTTCAGGTGACAACCCGCCGCCTATCCCGTATAATAGACCTCACAGGCCCTCCGGGGCCTGGATAGGGAAATATAGGGAAAACGGAAGGAGAAGCCACATGACAGACATTCAGATCGCCCAGCAGGCCGCGCCCCTGCCCATCGGCGACATTGCCGCCGCCTGCGGCATCGACCCCCAGTATCTGGAGCAGTACGGCCGGTATAAGGCCAAGATCGACTACCGCCTGCTGCGGGACCGGGCGGACCGGCCCGACGGCAAGCTGATCCTGGTCACCGCCATCACCCCCATCCCCGCCGGGGAGGGGAAAACCACCACCACCGTGGGCCTTACCGACGGCCTGCGGAAAATCGGCAAAAACGCCGTGGCCGCCCTGCGGGAGCCGTCCCTGGGGCCGGTGTTCGGCGTGAAGGGCGGCGCCGCCGGCGGCGGCTATGCCCAGGTGATCCCCATGGAGGACATCAACCTCCACTTCACCGGGGATTTCCACGCCATCGGGGCGGCCAACAACCTGCTGGCCGCTCTGCTGGACAACCACATCCAGCAGGGCAACGCCCTGGGCATCGACTGCAAGCAGATCGTGTGGAAGCGCTGCGTGGACATGAACGACCGCCAACTCCGCCACGTCATCGACGGCCTGGGAGGCAAAATGCAGGGCGTCCCCCGGGAGGACGGGTTCGACATCACCGTGGCCAGCGAGGTCATGGCCGTGCTGTGCCTGGCCAGCGATATTCCGGATCTGAAAGCCCGGCTGGGCCGGATGATCGTGGCCTATACCTATGACGGGCGGCCGGTGACGGCTCACGATCTCAAGGCGGAGGGGGCCATGACGGCCCTGCTGAAGGATGCGCTGAAGCCCAACCTGGTGCAGACGCTGGAGCACTCCCCTGCCCTGATCCACGGCGGGCCCTTTGCCAACATCGCCCACGGGTGCAACAGCGTCACCGCTACCCGCATGGCCCTGAAGCTGGGGGACTATGCCGTTACCGAGGCGGGCTTTGCCGCCGACCTGGGGGCGGAGAAGTTTTTCGACATCAAGTGCCGCCTGTCCGGTCTGCGGCCCTCCGCCGTGGTGATCGTGGCCACGGTGCGGGCGCTGAAATACCACGGCGGCGTGCCCAAGGCGGAACTGAACCGGGAGGATCTGTCCGCCCTGGAAAAGGGTCTGCCCAACCTGCTGCACCATGTGGGCACCATCCGCAATACCTTCCACCTGCCCTGCGTGGTGGCCGTCAACGCCTTCCCCACGGACACGGCGGAGGAGCTTCGGCTGGTGCAGGAGCGGTGCCGGGAGCTGGGAGTCAACGCCGTGCTGTCGGAGGTCTGGGCCAAGGGCGGCCAGGGAGGCCGGGACCTGGCCCGGGAGGTGGTGCGCCTGTGCGATCAGCCCCGGCTGGAGGAGTTCACCTTCGCCTATCCCGACAACACCTCCCTGATCTATAAGCTCAACTCCATTGTGGGCCGGGTGTACGGCGGCAGTCAGGCGGTGCTGACCCCCGCCGCCCAGAAGCAGCTGAAGCGGCTGACGGAGCTGGGCTTCGGCGACCTGCCGGTGTGCATGGCCAAGACCCAGTATTCCCTGTCCGACGACCCGGCCCTGCCGGGGGCCCCCAGGGACTTCACCGTCACCGTCCGCAGTCTGAAGGTCAGCGCCGGAGCGGGGTTCATCGTGGCCTATACCGGGGACATCATGACCATGCCGGGCCTGCCCCGGGTCCCGGCGGCGGAGAACATCGACGTGGACGAAAACGGCGTCATCACCGGGCTGTTCTGAGAGGATACATGTAGAAGCAATCGCACCCCCGGCGGAATCCGCCGGGGGTGCGATTACTTATTCAATTTTCAGGCGTTTTCCGCGATATAGCGGGCCACATACACGCCGCTGGCGCTGGCGTGGGACAGGGAGTGGGTCACGCCGCTGCCGTCGCCGATGACGAACAGGCCCGGGTGGCAGGTCTGGAGGTTCTTGTCCAGCTGCACCTCCATGTTATAGAACTTCACCTCCACGCCGTAGAGCAGGGTGTCGTCGTTGGCGGTGCCCGGGGCAATCTTATCCAGGGCATAGATCATCTCGATGATGCCGTCCAGGATGCGCTTGGGCATCACCAGGCTCAGGTCGCCGGGAGTAGCGGACAGGGTGGGGGTCACGAAGCTCTCCTCAATGCGCTTGGGGGTGGACCGCTGGCCCCGGATCAGGTCGCCGAAGCGCTGGATGATGACGCCGCCGCCCAGCATGTTGGACAGCCGGGCGATGCTCTCGCCGTAGCCGTTGGAATCCTTGAAGGGCTCGGAGAAGTGCTTGGCCACCAGCAGGGCGAAGTTGGTGTTCTCGGTGTGCATGGCCGGGTCCTCATAGCTGTGGCCGTTGACGGTGACGATGCCGTTGGTGTTCTCGTTGACCACCGCGCCCTTGGGGTTCATGCAGAAGGTGCGCACCCGGTCCTGGAACTTCTCGGTGCGGTAGACGATCTTGCTTTCATACAGCTCGTCGGTCAGGTGGGCGAACACCTCATAGGGCAGCTCCACCCGGACGCCGATGTCCACCCGGTTGGACTTAGTGGCAATGTCCAGCTCCCGGCACACCTGCTCCATCCACTTGCTGCCGCTGCGGCCCACGGAGATGACGCAGTAGCGCCCGTCGTAACTGCCCTTGTCCGTCACCACCCGGTAGCCGCCGTCGGTGCGCTCCACGGACTGCACCGGTGTGTCGAAGTAGATGTCCATCTTGTCCTTCAGCCGGTTATACAGGTGCTCCAGCACCACCAGGTTCTTGTCCGTGCCCAGATGGCGGACAGAGGCGTCCAGCAGGTGCAGGTCGTTCTCCAGGCACAGCTTCTTGATGGGGGTGGCGCCGGTGGAGTACAGGTGGGTGCCCTCGCCGCCGTTTGCCACGTTGATTTCGTCCACATATTCCATCAGCTCCAGGGCCTGCTTTTTGCCGATATACTCGTGTAGGGTGCCGCCGAACTGGTTGGTGATGTTGTATTTGCCGTCGGAAAAGGCCCCGGCCCCGCCGAAGCCGTTCATAATGGCGCAGGTGGGGCACTTGACGCAGGACTTCACCTTCACGCCGTCAATGGGACAGTGCCGCCGGGCCAGGGCGTGGCCCGCCTCAAACAGGGCGATCTTCAGGTCCGGCCGCTTCTCCAGCAGCTCATAGGCGGAGTAGATTCCGCCGGGGCCTCCGCCCACGATCAGCACATCATACTGCATAGTCATTTCCTCCTGATTCACATAGTCATACACATATAATATACCACCAGCCGCCCGGTGAAACAAACAACTTTTCCTTATGTCTGCCATTTCCTTGTATCTTACCCCCCGTTATGGTACAATAACCCCAAAACGTATAAGGAGGGGCTGCCTATGAGCCGCGCCGATGAAATATTTCAGCAGAACTGCCGGGACATCCTGGAAAACGGGGTGTGGGACACAGACCAGAACGTCCGCCCCCAATGGGAGGACGGTACTCCGGCCCACACGGTGAAGAAATTCGGCATCATCAACCGCTATGACCTGCGGCAGGAGTTTCCCATTCTCACCATCCGCCGCACCTATTTCAAAACCTGCATCGACGAGCTTCTGTGGATCTGGCAGAAGAAGTCCAACAACATCCACGACCTGCGGGGCCACATCTGGGACAGCTGGGCCGACGAAAACGGCTCCATCGGCAAAGCCTACGGCTATCAGCTGGGGGTGAAGCACCAGTACCCGGAGGGGGCGTTTGACCAGGTGGACCGGGTGCTGTATGACCTGCGGCACAACCCCGCCTCCCGGCGGATCATGACCAATCTGTATAACTTCCAGGACCTGCACGAGATGGCCCTGTACCCCTGCGCCTATTCCGTGACCTTCAACGTGTCGGGCCGGACCCTGAACGCCATTCTGAACCAGCGCAGCCAGGATATGCTGACGGCCAACAACTGGAACGTGGCCCAGTACGCCGTGCTGGTGCATATGATGGCCCAGGCCTCCGGCCTGGAGGCCGGGGAGCTGGTCCACGTCATCGCCGACGCCCACATCTATGACCGGCACGTCCCCCTGGTGCGGCAGCTGCTGGAGCGGCAGGGCCGCCCGGCCCCGGCCTTCGTCATGGACCCGGAGGTGACGGATTTCTATCGCTTCACCCGGGACAGCTTCCGGCTGGAGGGGTACGATCCCCTGCCCTTTGACGAAAAGATCCCCGTGGCCATCTGATTTTCCCCGCCCCACAGGCTTTTTTCTTGACCGAAAATGGCCTGTGGGGTATAATAGTCTTAACGCAAATTCGGAGGCGATGGGATGAAAAAAATCGTTCACAAACCGGCTGCGCCGCTGTATGCGGCGGCGGCTGCATGGGTGCTGTATGCCCTGCTGTTCCCCCTGTACCGGCCGGGGCACTTTGTCATAGCCCTGGCGGCCTCCGCCGTGGTATACGGCATCGCCCGGCTGTTCTGCAAGGATATTGTGGAGGAGGTGCCCCAGGAGCCGGAGACCACCGGCAATCCGGAGCTGGACCAGATGATCGCCCAGGGAAAGGGCGCTCTGGACGAGATGCGCCGCCTGAACGACAGCATCCAGGACGCGGCCATCAGCGCCCAGATTGAACGGCTTTCCCAGGTGTCCGACAAGATTTTTCAGCAGGTGCAGAAGAATCCCTCCCAGCTGCCCCAGATCCGCAAGTTCATGAGCTACTATCTGCCCACCACTCTGAAGCTGCTGCGGGCCTATGACGACATGAGCCGCCAGGGCGTCCAGGGGGAGAACATCACCGGCACCATGGAGCGGGTGCGGGGCATGATGAGCACCATCGTCACCGCCTTCGAGCGGCAGCTGGACAGCCTGTTCGGCGACCAGGCCCTGGATATCTCCACGGATATCACGGTGCTGGACAACATGATGGCCCGGGAGGGCCTCAGCGACGATCCTATTCACCGCACCCAGGCAAAGCCTGACGACGGCCCCCAGGACGACGGGATCCAATTGGAGCTTTAAGACACCATTACTCATAAAGGAAGGACGATTACCATGACCGATAACATGACCCCCCAGCTGACCCTGGACCCCACCGCCGCTGCCGCCGAGGCAGTGCCCACTCTGACCCTGACTCCGGAAGCCCCGGAGGCCCCCCAGGTGGAGGAGGAAAAGAAAATTGAGCCCGTGGAGATGGACGAAAAGCTGCTGACCGACGCGGAAAAGAAGGCGGTGGAGGATTTCTCCCACAAGATCGACATCCGGGACACCAACATGATTTTGCAGTACGGCGCGGCGGCCCAGAAGAGCGTGGCGGGCTTCTCCGAAAACGCCCTGAACAGCGTCCGCAACAAGGACCTGGGCGAGATCGGCAAGGACCTGAGCCAGCTGGTGGTGGAGCTGAAGGGCTTCGGCGAGGAGGAGGAAAAGAAGGGCCTGGCGGGCCTGTTCAGAAGGACCGGCAACCGGCTGGAGACCATGAAGGCCCAGTACGGCAAGGTGGAGGCCAACGTGGACAAGATCGCCCAGAGCCTGGAGCAGCACCAGATCACCCTGCTGAAGGATGTGGCCATGTTTGACCAGATGTATGAGCTGAACCTGAAGTATTACAAGGAACTGACCATGTACATTCTGGCCGGGAAGAAGCGGCTGGCGGAGGTGCGGTCCACGGAGCTGGAGGAGCTGCGCAAGAAGGCGGAGCAGTCCGGCCTGGCGGAGGACGCCCAGGCCTATAACGACCTGGTGAACCTGTGCAACCGGTTTGAAAAGAAGCTCCACGACCTGGAGCTGACCCGGATGGTGTCCGTGCAGATGGGGCCCCAGACCCGCCTCCTGCAAAACAACGACACCCAGATGATCGAGAAGATCCAGTCCTCCCTGGTGAACACCATCCCCCTGTGGAAGAGTCAGATGGTGCTGGCCCTGGGCATGGAGCACAGCCGTCAGGCCACTGCCGCCCAAAACGCCGTCACCGAGATGACCAACCAGCTCCTGCGCAAGAACGCCGACACCCTGAAGATGGGCACCATCGCCACCGCCAAGGAGGCCGAGCGCTCCATCGTGGATATCGAGACCCTGCAGCACACCAACCAGCAGCTGATCTCCACCCTGGACGAGGTGATGAACATCCAGAAGGAGGGGGCCGAGAAGCGCAAGGCCGCCGAGGTGGAGCTGGGCCGCATCGAGGGCGAGCTGAAGCAGAAGCTGCTGGAGCTCCGGGGCTGATGCCCGCACACAGACTTTCCCCGAAAGGACCGGTGGCGTCACCATGAAATTCTATCAAAAACGGGGCTTTGCGCTGGTGGTGCTGATCCTGGCCATCATCGGCTCCGGCGTTTACGGCATCAGCAAAAAGCCCGCCGCCCCGCCGGAGGTGTCCTATTACAACTGGATCTGCGACGAGGCGGGCCTGCTGGACCAGGAGACCCGGCAGACCATCCAGGACTATAACACCGCCTGGAACAAGCAATATTACGCCGTGGTGGCGGTGGCCGCCGTGGACGATATCCGGGGCTGGTCCAGCGAGGACTACGCCCGGGAGCTGGGGGCCAGGTGGGGCCTGGGAGCCAACGATATGCTGCTGCTCCTGGTCAAGGGCGGCGACTGGTATGTGGCCTGCGGCGACAACCTGGCGGACCTGATGACCGACACCCAGCAGACCCGGCTGAAAACCGCCCTGGACACCCCCTACTATGCCGGGGATTATTCCCAGGCAGCGGTGGATTTCTTCCGCCAGAGCGACGTGGTGCTGGCCCAGACCCTGGGCCGCACAAATACCGGCGGTCAGTCCCCGGCTCCGGGCCAGCGCTGGCAGGAGCCTGCCGGCGCCTCCGGCGTCAGCATCGCCGGTGTGGTGCTGCTGATCGTGTGCATTTTCGTGGTTTGGGCGCTGCTGGACCGCATGCGCTACAACCGCTATCGCCGGCGTCCGGCTATGATGGGCGGGCCGGTGTACTATCCCATTTTCTGGGGCCGCAGGCCCCGGGCGCCCCGGCCGCCCCGTCCCCCTCGGGGTCCCGGCGGTCCCATGGGTGGACCCATGGGCGGCGGTCCCCGTCCGCCCCGGCCCACACCGCCCCGTCCGCCCCGGCCCACACCGCCCCGTCCGCCCCGGTCTAACGGGCCCCGGCCCGGCGGCAGCTTCGGCGGCGGGTCCAGGTCCGGGGGCTTCGGCAATCGCGGCGGCTTTGGCGGCGGCGGACGCTCCTCCGGCGGCAGCCGGGGCGGAGGCTTCGGCGGCAAGGGCGGCTTCGGCGGCGGACGCCGCTGAGATCCATCCCCGACAATCCAATAAAAATCGCACCTCAGGGGTCCCGGATATCCGGGACCCCTGAGGTGCTTAAAGGAAGAAAGATGAAAGAAGAAAGAGAGAGTAAAAGGGAAATGCGAAATATATCCAGTGATGCTTCCGAAGAAGCCGTCACGCTGCCTTAATTACCCCGGCCGCCGTTGCCCCGGCCGAAGAAGTAGTCATACAGGTCGCCGTAGGAATCCTGCTGACCCTGGTTCTGGTTGGGGGAATCGTCCTCGGTGCCGGTGGTCTGAGGCTGCTGGTCGAAGGTCAGGCTCAGGGTGATCTCCTGGCCGCCGCGCCACACCGTCAGGGTGACGGTATCGCCGGCCTTGAAGCCCTTCTTGGCCATGGACAGGTCGCTCATGGAGGTGATGTCCGTGTCGTTGAGCTTGGTGATGACGTCGCCCAGCTGCAGGCCCGCCTTTTCACCGGCGCCGCCCTTTTCCACGGCGTAGACGAACACGCCCTGGGTCACGTCGATGTTGTACTGGGCAGCCATCTGCTCGGTCATGCTGCCGGCCTTGATGGCCATGTAGGCCTTATCGGTGACCTAGCCGTTTTCCATGATGTCGGTGATGATGGTCTGGACGTCACTGATGGGGATGGCAAAGCCGATGCCCTCCACCGTGGTGTCGGAATAGCTGGAATACTTGGCGGACACAATGCCCACTACCTCGCCGTACAGGTTCATCAGGGGGCCGCCGGAGTTGCCGGGGTTGATGGAGGCGTCCACCTGGATCATGTTGAAGGGGGTGCCGTCCACATTGATGGCCCGGTCGCAGCAGGACACGATGCCCTGGCTCATGGAGAAGGTCAGCTCGCCCAGGGGATTGCCGATGGCCATCACCGTGTCGCCCACGTTGACGTCGGCGCTCTTGCCCAGGGTCACGGCCTGGAGGCCGTTGGCCTCGATCTTCAGCACGGCCACATCATAGTCGCTGTCGCCGCCCACTACAGTGGCGGGATAGGTATCGCCGTTATACAGGGTGACGTTGACGCTGCTGGCGCCGGACACCACATGCTGGTTGGTGACGATATAGCCGTCCTGGGTGATGACGAAGCCGCTTCCGGAGGAGGCGGACTGCACCTTCTGGCCGAAGATGTTGGTGGACACGGCGGAGCAGTTGATGGATACCACGCTGTTCACCGTGGAGGCGTACACCTCGGCGGGGGTCATCAGGGTCTGGCCGTCCACGGATTTGACGCTGACGGCGGAAGCCGTGCGGCCGGACTCCTGAATGGTGGCCTTGCCGCCCCGGCGGGCCAGAGACGCGCCGCCGAAGCCGCACAGGCCGCCGATCAGGGCGCAGCACAGAACCAGAGCCGTGACTTTGGTGCCGGCCTTTTTCCAGAAGGAGCCCTTTTCCGGCTTGGGGGGCTGGGGGTCATCCTGGCAGGTGCCGGTGGTGTAGTCCACAGGCTCCTCCGGGGAGACCGGATCCTCCGGCCGGGATGCCGGCTGCCAGCTGGTCTGGCTGGGGTCGGGCTGTCCGGGCTGGGGCTCCCGGTCCCTGGAATAGCTGTAATGATACAGGCTGTTTTCATCGTTGAAAGCGCCCTGATTGTTCTCGTCGTTGACACCGCTATACATAACTGTGAACCTCCTATTGTCGGGCGGGGCGGAATGTGGTATGATGTGGTATCATGCTCCGCCGCTGTGGTTTTCCTTTCGATGGTTTATAGTATACGCGGAAACCTTAAGCGAAGCTTTAAGAAACGGCGGAAAAATTTGAACATTCTATGAAGAAAGGGGGCGGAAGCCCATGGTCAGGATCGAGGGGCTGAAGCTGGCCCCGGGGCAGGATGAGCAGCTGCTGCGGGGCAAGGCCGCCCGGCTGCTGCGGGTGCCGGAAGGGGACATTCTGTCCCTTCAGGTGCTGCGCCGGGCCATCGACGCCCGGGAGGAGCTGCACTTTGTCTATACGGCGGCGGTGACCCTGCGGCAGGAGAAGGCCGCACTGCGGCGGATCCGGGACCGGCGGGTAACGCCGTATACGCCGGAGGTATACCGGCTGCCGGAGACCCTGGCGGCCCCCGAGACGCCGCCGGTGGTCATCGGGGCCGGTCCGGGGGGCCTGTTCGCGGCCCTTGTTCTGGCCCGGTGCGGCCTGCGGCCCATCGTGCTGGAGCGGGGGCAGGACGCCGTGACCCGGCAGCGGGACGTGGCGTCCTTCTGGCGCACCGGAGTGCTGGACCCGGAGTCCAACGTACAGTTCGGCGAGGGCGGCGCCGGGGCCTTTTCCGACGGGAAGCTGAACACCGGCACCCGGGACATCCGGCACCGGTGGATTCTGGAGCAGCTGGCGGCCTGCGGCGCGCCGGAGAGCATCCTGGTGGACGCCAAGCCCCATGTGGGCACGGATATGCTCCATGTGACCCTGGTGAACCTGCGGCGGCAGCTGCTGGACCTGGGGGCCCAGGTGCGGTTCGGCCACCGGGTCACCGGACTGCGGGTCCGGGACGGGGCCTTGGAGGGGCTGGAGGTGTCGTCGCCGGAGGGGGGCTATGTGCTGCCGGCCCGGCAGGCGGTGCTGGCCCTGGGCCACAGCGCCCGGGATACCTTTGAGATGCTCCACACCGCCGGGGTGCGGATGGAGCAGAAGCCCTTTGCTGTGGGGGTGCGCATCGAGCACCGGCAGGCGGATATGGACGCGGCGCAGTACCGGAGGTTCGCCGGGCACCCGTGCCTGCCCGCCGCCGGCTATAAGCTGTCGTGCCACCCGGAAAATGGGCGCAGCGCCTTCTCCTTCTGCGTCTGCCCGGGAGGACAGGTGGTGGCCGCCGCGTCGGAGCAGGGCCGGGTGGTGACCAACGGCATGAGCGAATATGCCCGGGACCGGGAGAACATCAACGGCGGCCTGCTGGTGAACGTGACCCCGGCGGACTTCGGCAGCAGCCATCCCCTGGCGGGCATCGCCTTCCAGCGGCGGCTGGAGGAGGCGGCCTTCCGCCTGGGCGGCGGAGGCTATGCGGCTCCCTGCCAGCGGGTGGAGGATTTTCTGGCCGGGCGGCCCTCCACGGGACCGGGACGGGTGATCCCCAGCTATCGGCCCGGGGTCCGGTGGACGGACCTGCGGCAGTGTCTGCCGGAGTTCGTGTGGCAGACTATGGCCCTGGCGCTGCCGATGCTGGACGGAAAGGTCCGGGGCTATGCCCAGGGGGACGCCGTGCTGACGGCGGTGGAGACCCGGTCGTCGTCGCCGGTGCGGATTATAAGAGACAACAGCGGTCAGTGCAATGTCCGGGGGCTGTACCCCTGCGGCGAGGGGGCGGGCTATGCCGGAGGCATCCTGTCCGCCGCCGCCGACGGCATGCGCTGCGCGGAAAAAATATGGGAGGTATACGGCAAATGAGAAAAATCGCGGTGATGGAGGACTTCCTGACGCCGGAGCGCCGGAAAAAGGTGCTGGATACGGCGGAAAAGTGCGGCTTTGCGGTGGATTTTTACGGGCGGGGCGCGGCCCCGGCCCAGGGTCTGGAGCAGTATGAGATCATTTACGGCTGGTGCAATCCCCAGGACCTGAAGCGGGCCACGGGGCTGAAGTGGTACTGCTGCGGCTTCGCCGGGGTGGACCAGCTGTCCGACGACAGCCTGTACGCCAGCCCTGACGTGGTGCTGTCCAACTCCTCCGGAGCCTACGGTCTTACCATCAGCGAGCACATCCTCATGGTGACGCTGATGCTGCTGCGGCGGATGCCGGAGTTCCAGGACATCGTCCGGCGGCGGGAATGGGTGTCGGAGCTGCCTATGCGGTCCATTTACGGCAGCCGCATCACGGTGCTGGGGGCCGGGGACATCGGTACCAACTTCGCCCGGCGGGCCAAGGCCCTGGGAGCGGGACACATCTGCGGCGTGTCCCGCAGCGGCCGGAACCCGGACCCCGCCTATGACCGGATGCTGCCCCAGGAGCAGCTGGACCAGGTGCTGCCGGAGACGGAGATCCTGGTGATGGCTCTGCCGTCGGTGGCGGACACCGTGGGCATCCTCAGCCGGGAGCGCATTGCCCTGCTGCCCCGGGACGCCATTGTGGTGAACGTGGGCCGGGGCACCGCCATCGACCAGGAGGCCCTGATGGAGGCCCTGAACGCCGGGCGCATCGCCGGGGCGGCCCTGGACGTGGTGGTGCCGGAGCCGCTGCCCAGGGAGCACCCCCTGTGGAGTACCCGGAACCTGCTGCTGACGCCCCACATTTCGGGGAATATGTCCTTGGGCTACACCTGCGACCGGAATCTGGACATGTTCTGCCGGGATCTGGAAAACTACGCCGCCGGCCGTCCCCTGGAGCACCGGGTGGACCGGAAGCGGGGCTATTAAAAGCTTGTCCAAAAAGGCTTGCAAGCTGAGCAGGGCCGCCCGGAAGGGCGGCCCTGCTGATTTATATTACTGCTTTGGCGCCTGCTTCATGGACAGGCTGATGCGGCGCTTCTTTTCGTCCACCTCCAGGACCGTCACCTTTACCACGTCTCCCACGGACACCACCTCCGACGGGTGGCGGATGAACTTATTGCAGACCTGGGAGATGTGGACCAGGCCGTCCTGGTGGACGCCGATGTCCACGAACACGCCGAAATCCACCACATTGCGGACGGTACCCGTCAGCACCATGCCGGGGGCCAGGTCCTTAATGTCCAGCACGTCCGTTCGCAGAATGGGGGCAGGCAGCTCGTCCCGGACGTCCCGGCCGGGCTTGGCCAGCTCCGCCGCCACGTCCCGCAGGGTGGGCACGCCGATGTCCAGCTGACGGGCAACGCTTTCCTCCCCCAGGGCCTTGATCTTGTCCGGCAGGTCCGCCAGCCTCCCGGCGGACACATCCGCCAGCGTATAGCCGCACAGGGTCAGCAGTCCCTCCGCGGCGGTGTAGCTCTCCGGATGAACGCCGGTGTTGTCCAGCACAGACTTGCTCTCCGGCACCCGCAGGAAGCCCGCTGACTGCTGGAAGGCCTTGGGCCCCAGCTTGGGCACCTTCAGAAGCTGACGGCGGCCGGTGAAGGCGCCGTTTTCCTCCCGGTATTTCACGATATTTTTGGCGGTGGCGGCGTTCAGGCCGGACACCCGGCCCAGCAGGCTGGCGGAGGCGGTGTTCACGTCCACGCCCACGGCGTTGACGCAGTCCTCCACCACCCCGGACAGCGTCTCGTCCAGCCGCTTCTGGGGCATATCGTGCTGATACTGGCCCACGCCGATGGCCTTGGGGTCGATCTTCACCAGCTCGGCCAGGGGGTCCTGCATCCGCCGGGCGATGGACACGGCGCTGCGCAGGTTCACGTCATACTCCGGGAACTCCTCCGCCGCCAGCTTGCTGGCGGAGTATACGGAGGCCCCGGCCTCGTTGACCATCATATAGCTGACGCCGCCTCCCAGGGCCCGGATCATCTCCACCGCCATCTGCTCGGTCTCCCGGCTGGCGGTGCCGTTGCCGATGGCAATATGGGTGACGCCGTGGCGGCGGACCAGACGGGACAGCCGGTCGATGGCCTCCTGCTTCTGGCGGGGGCCGTAGGTGGGATACACCACGGCGGTGTCCAGCACCCGGCCGGTGCCGTCGATGACCGCCACCTTGCAGCCGTGGGCATAGCCGGGGTCCAGGCCCATGGTGACGTGGCCCTTTACCGGGGGCTGCATCAGCAGGGGCTTCAGGTTCAGGCCGAAGTTGGCGATAGCCCCCTCGCAGGCGGCGTCGGTCAGGTCGGACCGGGCCTCCCGCTCCAGGGAGGGATAGATCAGCCGGTCATAGGCGTCCTCGCAGGCGGCCTTGATAAACTCCATGGCCCGGGACCCGGGTCGCACCACCGCCCGGCGCAGAGTCATCAGACCCAGCTCCCGGTCCAGCAGCACGGTGACGGAGAGGACGCCCTCCTTTTCGCCCCGGTTGATGGCCAGGACCTGGTGCCCGGCCAGCTTGGCGATGGGCTGGTCAAAGTCGTAATACAGCCGGTAAACGGTGTCCTCCTCCGTGGCGGCCAGACTCCGCAGATGTCCCTGGCGGCGCAGCAGCTCCCGCAGGGTCTTGCGGATGGCGGCATCGTCCGACAGCAGCTCCGCTACGATGTCGTTGGCCCCCTGGAGGGCGTCGGCCAGAGTCTCCACCCCCTTCTCCGGGTCCACATAGTCCCGGGCGGCCTCCTCCGGAGCCGGGCAGTCCCGGCCCTGGTCCAGCAGCAGAAGGGCCAGGGGCTCCAGGCCCTTCTCCCGGGCCACCGTGGCCCGGGTGCGGCGCTTCTGCTTATAGGGGCGGTACAGGTCCTCCACCTCCGCCAGGGTGGCGGCGCTGTCGATGGCGGCGGACAGCTCGTCGGTGAGCTTCCCCTGGCCGTCGATGGCGTTTTTCACCTCCTGGCGGCGCTGGTCCAGGTTCCGCAGATAGCTCAGCCGGTCCTCCAGGGTCCGCAGGGCGGTGTCGTCCATGCTGCCGTGCAGCTCCTTGCGGTAGCGGGCGATGAAGGGGATGGTATTGCCCTGGTCCAACAGGTCGATGACGTTCTGCACATGGGCCAGGGGCTTGTCCAGCTCCCGGGCCAGAATTTCGGCAATGGTGGGCATAAAATACTCCTTTCTTCCGGGGAAAAACCGGGACGGAGCCTGTCCGTCCCGGTTTTTTCACTTGTGATACAGGCGCTTGATCTCGTACCGGGGCTGGCAGCTGACGTGGATGCCCAGGCGCTTATAGAGCTTCTCGTCCTCCTCGGAGATAATGACGGAGAAGTGGGCGTCGCAGCCCCGGAGGTCGTCCAGCTTCTTCAGCACCCGCTCCGCCAGGGGGTTGGTGACGGCGGAGATGGACAGGGCGATGAGCACCTCGTCGGAGTGCAGCCGGGGGTTCCGGTGGCCCAGGTGGGAAATCTTCATGTCGCTGATGGGGGCGATGATGGACGACGGCAGCAGGTCCAGCTCCTTGTCGATACCGGCCAGAGCCTTAATGGCGTTCAGCAGCAGCGCCGCCGAGGGTCCCAGCAGGGAGCTGTTCTTTCCGGTGACCACCCGGCCGTCCGGCAGGACCATGGCCCCGGCGGGGGCGGCGGTCTCCTCCGCCTTTTTCAGGCAGGCCGCCACGGCGGGACAAATATCCGGCGTGACACCGGCCTGCTGCATGATGATCTCCAGCTTGCGCACCACATCGTCGTCGCACTTGCCCCGGACCCGGTCCACCATACCGGCATAGTACCGGCGGAGGATCTCCATCCGGGAGGCCTCCTGGCATACCGCATCGTCCACAATGGCAAAGCCCGCCATGTTCACGCCCATGTCCGTGGGGGACTGATAGGGGGACGTGCCCTGAATCCGCTGGAACATGGCGTTGAGCACCGGGAAAATCTCCACATCCCGGTTGTAGTTCACGGTGGTCTTGCCGTAGGCCTCCAGGTGGAAGGGGTCGATCATGTTCACGTCGTTCAGGTCCGCCGTGGCCGCCTCATAGGCCAGGTTCACCGGGTGCTTCAAAGGCAGGTTCCAGATGGGGAAGGTCTCATACTTGGCGTAGCCCGCCCGGACGCCCCGCTTGTTCTCATGGTACAGCTGGCTCAGGCAGGTGGCCATTTTGCCGCTGCCGGGGCCGGGAGCCGTCACCACCACGATGGGGCGGGTGGTTTCGATATAGTCGTTTTTGCCCAGGCCGTCGTCGGACACGATGTGGGCCACGTCCGAGGGGTATCCGGCAATGGGATAGTGGCGATAGCTCCGGACGCCCAGAGCCGTCAGCCGCTTGATGAAGGCGTCCGCCGCCGGCTGCCCGGCGTACTGGGTGATGACCACGGAGCCCACATAGAACCCCAGGCCCCGGAACACGTCCATCAGCCGCAGCACGTCCTCGTCATAGCCGATGCCCAGGTCGCCGCGGATCTTCTTCTTTTCGATGTCTCCGGCGCAGATGGCCACCACGATCTCCACCTCGTCCCGGATGGAGGCCAGCATCCGGATCTTGCTGTCCGGCTGGAACCCCGGCAGCACCCGGGAGGCGTGGTAATCGTCGAACAGCTTGCCGCCGAACTCGATATACAGCTTGTCGCCGAATTGCTCCCGCCGGGCCCGGATGTGCTGGGCCTGGAGGGCCAGGTATTTGTCGTTATCAAAACCGATTTTCATATGTGCTCCCTCTTTCCGGTAATTGCTTCAACCTAACTATTATACACGACCGAGCCCGGAGAGAAAAGGCCTTTTTGCATTTTCCCCTCCGGCAAATTTGCCGGTTTTCGGGGCGGGATTTTGGGCGAAACGCGCCGTTGCGTTTTGCCCCCGGCGGGGGTATACTAAAAGGTACACCACATATGCAGGAGGATGCACACCATGCGCTTTCAGGTTTTGCTGAAAAAGGAAAACGTTCCGGGGACCAATTTCTTCCCCTTTTTCGAGACCGACGACATCCAGGAGGCCAAGGACTTCGCCATGCGCCTGGCCTTTGAGGAGTTCAACCTGGTGAAGGTCATGGACACCAAGCGCCAGGAGCTGGTGCGGGACTTTGACGCCGCCATCTATCGGGAGTAACGCGTATACGGACGAATACGGACAAAAAAGAGGCGCTGCCGCGGCAGCGCCTCTTCTCAATTGGTGGATCGGGTAAATCAGAACCACAGGCCCCAGGCCAGGAAGCCCAGGCAGGCCACCACGCCGGTGAACAGCAGAACGATGACCAGATAGCCCATGATATCCCGGGCAGACAGCTTGGCAATGCCCAGAGCAGGCAGAGCCCAGAAGGGCTGGATCATGTTGGTCCACTGGTCGCCCCAGGCAATGGCCATGGCGGTGCGGCCGGCGTCGATGCCCAGGTTGGCACCGGCGGGCATCATGATGGGACCCTGAACGGCCCACTGGCCGCCGCCGGAGGGAACGAAGAAGTTCACGATACCGGCCGCCAGGAAGGACAGCATGGGGAAGGTGATGCTGTTGGAGATGTTCACGAAGAACTGGGAGATAACGCTGGCCAGAGACACGCCCTGCTCGTTGGCAGCCACCATCATGCCCATGATACCGGCATAGAAGGGGAACTGCAGCAGGATACCGGCGGCGCCGGCAGCAGCCTCGCCGATGGCGTCCACATAGCGGCGCAGGTCACCGTGGAGCAGGATGCCCAGGAACAGGAAGATCATGTTCACGATGTTCAGGCCCAGGGTGAAGCCGTTCTGGACGAAGTAGTAAACGATGTAGGCAAACCCGGCCACCACCAGGATCACCCACAGGATCTTGGAGTGCTCGATGCGGTCAGCGGGGGTCTTGATCTCGTAGGTCTTGTCCTCCTCATCCTGCAGCAGGGTGGGGTCGATGCAGACGGTGTGGGCCTTGTCGGGATGCATGGCGTAGTTGATGAAGGGCATGGCGATCAGGATCACGACGCACATGATGATGTTCACGGGGTGGAACACGGTGGCGGTGATGGGGGCCTGATAGGTCACCTCACCGAAGGCCTTGCCGGCCACCAGGTCCAGGGGGATGGAGCCGGACAGACCCGCGTGCCAGATCACGAAGCCGGAGTAGGCGGAGGCGATCAGCAGAGGATAGTCCACGGTGGGAACGCGGCGGACCACTTCCTTGGCCAGCAGAGCGCCCACCACCAGGCCGAAGCCCCAGTTCAGCCAGCAGCAGATGGTGGAGACCATGGTGGTGATCACGATGGCCTGCATGTTGTTGTGGCACAGACCCGCCACAGCCCGCAGGGCCTTGCGGCAGGGCTTGGCGGAAGCCATGGCGGAACCGAATACCAGAACCAGGGCCATCTGCATGGAGAACGCCAGCAGGCCCCAGAAGCCCTTTGCGTCGCCCCAGGCGTTGAGCACCTTCAGCGGACCCATTCCCGTGGCAAACATGGCGCCGATGAAAACGATGATGCTCAGGATGATGGCGAACAGGAAGGCATCCGGCAGCCAGCGATTGACCACGCGAACGCAGCCGTTGGTGAATTTCTTGAACACAGACTCACTCTCCTTAATTTGGGGGCGCGGCGCACCGCGCTGTTTCGTTTTCCGGTCCGCCGCCCTATACGCAGCAGACCCGTCTGTGTTAATTCTATAACAGTCACAGAATGTTTACAATTGCCAAATCGCTGAATTTTTAACGAACATTTTGTGAAGTGTTACAGATTTCTCGGATTTTTCATATATCACGCTAAAATATCGCAGAAAAGCATAAAGAATCAATAAAGTAATGGAGTTTTCGCGTTAAGTTTTTGGTTGGAGTCACCGAGCGACAGAGCAATAAAAACGGATGAGATTCTCCACTGCGGCGGACAGATTTTCCCGGCAGGAAACCCGCACCTGTTCAAAGGGCAAGGGCAGAGGATTGATGGGGAAGGCGGCGGTGAGGCCCAGCTCATAGGCCCGGGGCAGGGCGGAGACGTCCACCGCCCCGGCCAGGGCCGCGCAGGGAACTCCCAGCTCCCGGGCCCGCCGGGCCACGCCGATGACGGCCTTGCCGCCCAGGCTCTGGCCGTCCAGCCTGCCCTCGCCGGTTATGATCAGGTCCGCGTCCGACGCCAGACGGGGGAAATCCGCCGCATCCAGCAGCATCTCCACCCCCGGCCGCAGCCGGGCGTTCAGCAGGGCCGCCGCCCCTGCGCCGAAGCCGCCTGCCGCGCCGCCGCCGGGCATATCCAGCACGTCCCGGCCCGTGTCCCGGCGCAGCACCGCCGCCAGATGGGCCAGGCCTGCGTCCAGCAGCTGCACCATGTCCGGGTCCGCCCCCTTCTGGGGGCCGAACACGGCGGCAGCGCCCCGGGGGCCGCACAGTGGGTTGTCCACGTCGCACAGCACCGTCACCGGCGGCAGAGGCTCCAGGTTTTCGGCGCAGATGCGGTGGATATCCCCCAGTGTGCCGCCGGTGGGGACAAAGGTCCGGCCCCGGCGGTCGTAAAATTCCACGCCCAGGGCAGCGGCGGCGCCGCAGCCGCCGTCGTTGGTGGCGCTGCCGCCCAGGCCCAGCAGCAGACGCCTGGCCCCATGACGGGCGGCGTGCAGCAGCAGCTGGCCCACGCCGTAGGTGGTGGCCTCCGCCGGATGCAGGTCCGTTCCGGCCAGAGGCAGTCCTGCGGCGGCTGCCAGCTCCACAACGGCGGTGCCGTCAGGCAGCAGGCCGTAAAACCCCGGCGCCGTGCCGCCATAGGGGCCCGTGCAGGGGCATTCGATCCGCTGGCCGCCGCAGGCCGCCAGAAACGCCTCCACCGTACCCTCGCCGCCGTCGGCCAGGGGGATGGAGAGCACCTGTGCCCCGGGGTCCGCCCGCCCGATGGCCTCCCGGGCCACGGCGCAGAAGTCCCGGGCGGACAGGGTGCCCTTGAAGGAATCGGGGATGAGAATGTATTTGTGCATATTGCACCTCCCGGTGTAGCTTGTTGTCCATAGGATACTCCATCGGGGGAAAAATAACAAGAGGGCACGGCCCAGCCGCGCCCTCTTGGGGGTGTCCTCCCAATTGTACCATTTTCGGCGGCAATTCGTGCCCCTCCCCCGGCCCGCCGAGGGCAGCGGGCCCTACGGACTTGGCTCTCCCTCTGTGAGAGCTGTCGGCGCAGCCGACTGAGAAGGCCCGCGTCCCCCGCCGTTTGTTCACCGGATCTCGATGGCCCCTACTGGGCAGCTGTCCGCCGCCTCCTGGGCCGCCAGCCGGCACTCCTCCGGCACCGGGCCGCTGATGGCCCGGGCGGGTTCCCCGGGGTCCAGGGTAAACACGTCCGGGCATACCGCCGGACACAGCCCGCACTGGATGCACGTTTTCGCATGGACCATAGCCTGCATATTCCGCCCCTCCTTTCCGTTGATCTGCCCATAGTCTGCCCCGTTTCCCGGGGAATTATCGCCTGCTGCCTTGCCCGGGGCAACAAATCATGCTATACTGGCCTCATGTGTATAAAAAGGAGTGCATTTCCATGTCTGATACCATCGCCGCCATTGCCACGGCCCCGGGGCCGTCGGCCATCGGGGTGGTGCGCCTGTCCGGGCCGGACACCTGCGCCGTGCTGGACCGGGTGTTCCGCCCGAAAAACGGCCGCCCCATGTCCCGGCAGGAGCCCCGCCGCCTGGTGCTGGGGGACGTGCTGGACCGGGACGGCCAGGTCATCGACAGCGCCTTGGCGGTGCTGTTCCCCGGCCCCGGCAGCTACACCGGCCAGGACTGCGGCGAGCTGCAGTGCCACGGAAGCCCGGTGGTGCTGGACGCGGCCCTGGCCGCCATGCTTGCCGCCGGAGCCCGCCAGGCCAAGGGCGGCGAGTTCACCCGCCGGGCCTTTCTCAACGGCCGCATGGACCTTTTGCAGGCGGAGGCCGTGGCGGACCTGATCGACGCCGAGACCGCCCAGGCCGCCCACAACGCCGTGGGCCAGCTGGAGGGGGTCCTCAGCCGCACCGTGTCGGAGATCTACGACGGCCTGATGGCCATTGTCTCCCGGTTTTACGCCGTGGTGGACTATCCCGACGAGGACATCGGCGACCTCCAGCGGGAGGACATGCTGGATACCCTCCGCCGCGCCGAAAACCGGCTGGAGGAGCTGCTGGCCACCTTCTCCCGGGGAAAGCTCCTGAAATTAGGGGTCCCCACGGTGATCCTGGGCCGCCCCAACGTGGGCAAGTCCTCCCTGCTCAACGCCCTGCTGGGCTATAACCGGGCCATCGTCACCGACGTGGCCGGAACCACCCGGGACACGGTGGAGGAAAAGGTCCGGGTGGGCCATGTGCTGCTGCGCCTGTGCGACACGGCGGGCATCCACCAGACGGAGGACGCCGTGGAGAAGATCGGCGTGGAGCGGGCCCGGGCCGCGGCCCGCCAGGCTTCCCTGGCCCTGCTGGTGCTGGACGGCTCCAGCCCCCTGACGGAGGCCGACCGGGAGGCCATGGCCCTGGCCCGGCAGGCGCCCAACCTGCTGGTGGCGGTGAACAAATCCGACCTGCCCCGGGCGGTGGACATCGGCCGACTGGCCGACGAGTTCGACAACGTGGTGTCCCTGTCCGCCCGCAGCGGCGAAGGGGTGTCCGTCCTGTGCGACGCCATCGGAGCCATGTACCCCGCCGGGGAGGGCCGCCCCGGGGAGCTGCTGACCAATGCCCGCCAGGCCGACGCCGTGTCCCGGGCTCTGGCCTCCGTCCGCAGCGCCCGCAGTGCCCTGCGCATCGGCATGACCCCGGACGTGGTGCTCACCGACGCCGAGGCCGCCCTGGAGGCCCTGGGGGAGCTGAACGGAAAACACATCCGGGACGACCTGATCCAGACCATTTTCTCCCGCTTCTGCGTGGGAAAATAAAAAGACCGCAAAAAACGCCGGGACAGGGCTTTCCGTCCCGGCCTGTCCCGGATAAAAACCGGGACAAAGCCCGGCTTTTGCGGGACGTCCCGCCGGAAACCGGGACAGCTTTTGGGGAGGTTTTATGGACATGAGTGAGGCAAAGAAAAAGGACCAGCTGCCCGCCTGCCCGGTGGAGACCACGCTGACCTTGATCGGCGACAAGTGGAAGGTGCTGATCCTCCGGGACCTGATGCCGGGCACCAAGCGCTTCGGCGAGCTGAGAAAATCCGTGGGCGATGTGTCCCAGAAGGTGCTCGCCGCCCAGCTGCGGGACATGGAGAAAAGCGGCCTGGTCCACCGGGAGGTCTATGCCGAGGTGCCGCCCCGGGTGGAGTATTCCCTGACCCCGCTGGGCCGGAGCCTGAAGCCCATTCTGGACTCCATGTGGGCCTGGGGCGAGGGATACAAGGCATCCCTGGAATGAAAAAACGCCGTGAAGCGCTTGAAAAAAGAAGCGCTTCACGGCGGTTTTTGTTATTTTTTCAGCAGAACATAGGTGACGCCCCGGTTTTCGGCGTCCAGATCCCGGTCCTGCCGCAGCCGGGGACACAGGGCCAGCCACCGGCGGGCCTCCTGGTTGAAGATGCTGAACTCCTCCCCGGGCAGGAAGCACAGCTCCTGCTGCCGCAGCCAGGTGCGGCAGGCAGTGCGCAGCCGCCCGCCCTTGCCGGAGGAGCCGTAGCCATGGATCAGCTTCATGGCCGGGGTCCCCATTTTCCGGGCGGCCTCCACCTCCGCCGCCAGGCGGCGGAGGGCTTCCGCGGCGTCGGGCCGCCCCAGCTCCAGATTCAGCTCCCGCACGGGTCTGTCCATGGTTCTCCTCCTATCAGTGCAGCGAAATAGGCAAACAGGGCCTCTGCCCCGGGGGCGTCCGCCCGGCGCAGGCCATAGCTCTGGCGCTCCGGGTGCCACTGGACCCCCAGCACCGGCAGCTGCCGGTGGACCGCCGCCTCCACCACGCCGTCCGGGGACCACTGCACCGCCTGTAAGGGCGGGGCCAGGCGGTCCACCGCCTGGTGGTGGCAGCTGGTGACGGCGGGAGCTTCCCCCAGCAGACGGGCCATCAGCCCCTCCGCCCGGGTGGGGTGCACCAGATCGCCCCGGGGCAGCTGGTGGCCGGGGATATCCCGCAGGGTCCCGCCCCAGTGGACGTTCAAGGCCTGGAGTCCCCGGCAGATCCCCAGAATGGGCCGCCGGGACCGGGCAAAGGAGTCGATCAGAAAGGACTCCGTTCCCGGAAGGGGGCCCCGGATGTCCCCGCCGCCGGGCAGCAGCAGTCCCCCGCAGTCCAGACTGCGGTACAGGTCCCGGCACAGGACCACCCGGGCCCCGGCGCTCTCCAGTGCCGCCAGATAGTTTTCATATTGACCCGGCACACCGTACAGATAAACAGCAGGCTTCATAGCGTTCCCCTCCCCTGTCTATTATGCGGCGGCGGGGAAAATTATGCCGGGACGGCGGACAAAACAATAAATCCGAACCCACGGCCAATCGGCAAAGGGTTCGGATTCTATTGTGTTGGTGGACCTGAAGGGATTCGAACCCTCGACCTCTCGGATGCGAACCGAACGCTCTCCCAGCTGAGCTACAAGCCCATATGAACAGGGCAGTACACCCTGCTCATCTATTATACACATTTCCCGGCGGATTGCAAGCATTTTCTTCCCCGGCGGGCAAAAATCCGGTTCCGGCGGCGGGGCGGGAGCCGATTGTAAAGCCTTCTGATTTGTGATAAAATGCATGCCGGACCATAAAAGACAAAGGAGGCGCGCCATGGACCGGGAAGCCTTTGACCGGAAATATGCCGCCCGGCTGAACCGCCAGCAGCAGGAGGCGGTGCACGCCGTGGAGGGCCCTGTGCTGCTGCTGGCGGTGCCCGGCAGCGGGAAAACCACCGTGCTGGTGACCCGCCTGGGTTATATGCTGTGCTGCTGCGGCATTGCGCCGGACCAGATCCTCACCATGACCTATACCCGGGCCGCCGCCGGGGAGATGAAGCAGCGCTTTGCCGCCCTGTTCGGCCAGGACTGCCCCCATCCCCCGGAGATCCGCACCATCAACGGCGTATCCTCCAAGATCATCGCCTACTATGCCCAAAATTGCGGCAAAAGGCCGCCCTTCATCCTGGCGGAGGACGAGAGTGCCCTGGCGAAGCTGGTTTCGGACCTGTACCGGGACCTGTGCGGCGAGTACCCCACCCAGAGCGTGGTGAAGGAGCTGCGCAAGAGCATCGCCTATGCCAAAAATATGATGCTGCCGGAGGAGCGGCTGGGGGAGCTGGACACCGGCTTCGAGAAATTCCCGGAGCTGTACCGGGAATACGGCAAGGCCCTGCGGGACAATAAATGGATGGACTATGACGACCAGATGGTGTACGCCAAAAAAATTCTGGAGTTCCACGAGGATGTGCGGACCCATTTTCAGAACCGCTTCCCCTATATCTGCGTGGACGAATCCCAGGACACCTCCCGGATCCAGCACGCCATCATCCGCCTGCTGGCCGGGAAAAGCGGCAACATCTTCATGGTAGGCGACGAGGACCAGAGCATCTATGGCTTCCGGGCCGCCTATCCGGATGCCCTGATGCAGTTTGAACAGACCTATCCCGGGGCCCGGGTGCTGCTGATGGAGGAAAACTACCGCTCCACGCCGGAAATTCTCCGGGCGGCGGACGCCTTCATCCGGAAAAATCACCACCGCCGCCCCAAGACCATCCACCCCACCCGGGCCTCCGGCGCTGCCGTCCGGGTGATCTACGCCATGGACCGGGCCGACCAGTACCCCTGGCTGGTGAATATGGCGGCCAGCGTCCGGGAGGAGACGGCGGTGCTTTACCGCAACAACGACAGCGCCCTGCCGCTGATCGACCTGCTGGACCGGGGCGGGATACCCTATCGCTGCCGCCGGATGGACGACGCCTTTTTCACCCACCGGATCGTGGCGGACATCCGGGACATCATCGCCCTGGCCCATGACCAGACGGACGCGGAGACCTTCCTGCGAATTTACTACAAGGTCGGCGGCGGAATTTCCAAAAAGGCGGCGGAGTATGCCTGCCAGAAAAGCCGGGCCAACGGAGGCTCCATCCTTCGGGAGCTGCTGGGCTTTCCGCAGCTGTCCCAATACGGCAGGGACAGCGCCGCCGCTCTGCTGACCATGCTGCCCATGCTTTTGCAGGACAACGCCGCCCAGGGCCTGAGCCGCATCTGGGACGGCCTGCGCTACCGGGACTATGCGGAGCGCCAGAAGCTGGACGGCGGCAAATATGAAATTCTCTGTCTGCTGGCCCGGCAGGAGACCGGGCTGGAGGGGCTGTGCCGCCGCCTGGACGAGCTGCAGGCCCTGGTGTCGGCCCCCTCCCTGCCCTGCGGCGGGGGACTGATCCTGTCCACCGTCCACTCCAGCAAGGGCCTGGAGTACGACACGGTGTATCTGCTGGACGTGCTGGACGGCATCCTTCCGGCGGTGACGGAGCCGAAGGACGCCGGGCAGCAGGACCAGTATCAGGAGGAGCGGCGGCTGTTCTATGTGGCCGTGACCCGGGCCCGGAATCGGCTGTATCTGTTCGCCTGCCGGAATCGGGAGTCCGCCTTTGCCGACGAGCTGCGCCGGGAGCTGCCCCGGGAATACATCGAGCCGGAGGACGTGTTCGCCTCCCTGAATACGGAGCCGTGCGGAAAGCACTATCGCCACGCCGAAAAGGGCGGCGGCGTGATCCGGGCCTGCTGCCGGGGGCAGTGCATGGTGGCCTATGCCTCCGGCGAGACGGAGTTCCTGACCCTGGGCCAGATGGTGGACCGGCGGGCCGTGGCCTGGAGGGCCCCGGACCGGCCGGCTCCGGCGGCATTGCCCCGGGAGCAGGCGGCGCTGCCGCCGTCCGGGGTCCGTTCCGGGCAGAGGGCCGTCCACAGGGTTTTCGGACCGGGAACCGTGTTGTCCTTCCGGGACCCCATCGTGGAGATACGCTTTCCTGCCAAGGGGGACAAGAAATTCGTCCTGTCCGACTCGGTGCAGCGGGGACTGCTGCGCCTTGAGGAGTGAGGGAGTGTCGGTATTTTTCCAGATTCAGGAAATTTCTGCATGATACTGTTCATTCTGGGGAAACATAAACAGTGAAAAAGTAGATATGTCAGGGACGTTGTATAAGGAAATTGTATGACGCATTCGCCGAAATGTGTTGCATTTTTTGGGGCGTGTATTATAATATGGACATACCCGCAGTTCTATCAGGCAAATACAGACAAGAAGGTGATCAATTATGGAACTTCAGATTCAGGATCTTGTTTCTTCCATCAAAAAGGACGGCATCGACAGCGCAAATCAGCAGGCCGCCGCGATTCTGGCCGACGCCCGGAAGCAGGCGGACGCCATCATCGCCGACGCAAAGAGTCAGGCGGATAAGCTGCGGGACGACGCCAAGGCCGAGATCGAGGTGTTCAAAAACAGCGCCCAGCTCAGCGCCCAGCAGGCCAAGCGGGACGCGGTTCTGGCCTTCCGGCAGGAGGTGCAGCAGGAGTTTGAGAAAATCCTGGCCGCCGACGTGGGCAAGGCTCTGGACCAGCAGACGCTGGCCAAGCTCATCCAGGCAGCCCTTCAGGGAGAGGACGTTTCCGGCTACGCCGTGGAGGTGGGCCAGGTGACGGACGGCATCCGCCAGCAGCTGGCCCAGGAGCTGAAAAACGGCCTGGAGCTCCGCCCCTCCAAGAAGGTGGGCGCAGGCTTCCGGCTGGCCGCCAAGGACGGCTCCGGCTATTTTGACTGCTCCGACCAGGAGATCGCGGAGATGCTCATGCCCTTCTTCCGGGATATGCACCTGTAAGGGGGCGGCCTATGGCTTCCTACTACTATCTCATCTCCAGCCTGCCCATGCTCCGGACCCAGGGGGAGCCTCCCATGGACTACGCCGCTTTTCTGGCCATGTGCCGCTCGGCGGTCAGCGCCGGGGTATACCGGACGCTGGAGGAGCTGACGGTGGACTCGGACAAGGGGCCGCTGCTGTCGGAGTGGGCCGGGTTTTACAAGGCCCTGTGCCGGGAGCTGACCTATCAGCGGAATGTGAAGCTGGGCCGGCCCTGCGCCGTGCCCTCCGACCGGGACGCCGGCATTGTCCAGACGGTGACGGCGGCGGTAAACGCCGAAAATCCCCTGGAGGGGGAGCGGCTGCTGCTGGACCTGGAATTCCGCCGCCTGGACGGCATGATCGGCCTGCACAACTTCGATGACCACGCCCTGTACGGCTACGCCATGAAGCTGCAGCTGCTGGAGCGGCAGCGGACCTTCCGGTATGAGTCCGGCAAGCGGGCCTTCGACGGCCTGATGCAGAACATCCGCCAGCAGGTTTCCAGCCTATAACGAAACAGGAGAATCAAAATGGACAAAGTGACAGGATATGTGACCGGAGTGAACGGGAATCTGGTGGCAGCCACCTTTTCCGGCTCCGTCCGAAAGAATGAAGTGGGCTATGTCCTGGTGGGCGATGACCGGCTCAAGGGCGAGGTCATCCGCGTCAACGGCGACACGGCCAGCATGCAGATCTATGAAATGACCAACGGCATCCAGGTGGGCGACAAGGTGGAGCTTTCCGGCGAGCTGATGAGCGTGGAGCTGGGCCCGGGCCTGCTGACCCAGGTGTTCGACGGTCTGCAGAACCCCCTGCCGGAGCTGGCGCAGCAGTGCGGCTTCTTCCTGCAGCGGGGCGTGTATCTGGATCCCATCCCCAACAAGGACTGGGAGTTTACCCCCCTGGTGAAGCCCGGTGACCACGTCACCGCAGGCGACGCCGTGGGCAGCGTGCCCGAGGGGCTGTTCACCCACCTGATCATGGTGCCCTTCGGCCTGAAGGACGAAGGATGGCGGGTGAAATCCGTCCGGGAAAAGGGCGTGTACAACGTCCGGGACACCGTGGCGGTGCTGGAAAACGACAACGGCGAGGAGAAGGAGCTGACCATGGTGTTCTCCTGGCCCGTGAAGCAGCCCATCCGCTGCTATGAGGAGCGTCTGCGCCCGGACGAGACCCTGGTGACCAAGCTCCGCTCCATCGACACCTTCCTGCCGGTGGCCAAGGGCGGCACCTTCTGCGTGCCCGGCCCCTTCGGCGCGGGCAAGACGGTGCTGCAGCACATGGAGGCCAAGAACGCCGATGTGGACATCGTCATCGTGGCCGCCTGCGGCGAGCGGGCCGGCGAGGTGGTGGAGGTGCTGAAGGAGTTCCCCGAGCTGGTGGACCCCCGCACCGGCCGCTCCCTGATGGAGCGCACCATCATTATCTGCAACACCTCCTCCATGCCCGTGGCCGCCCGTGAGGCGTCGGTGTACACCGCCGTTACCATGGCGGAGTATTACCGCCAGATGGGTCTGGACGTGCTGCTGCTGGCGGATTCCACCAGCCGCTGGGCCCAGGCCATGCGTGAGATGAGCGGCCGTCTGGAGGAGATCCCCGGCGAGGAGGCCTTCCCCGCCTATCTGGAGTCCGTTATCGCCTCCTTCTATGAGCGGGCCGGTAAGGTCCGGCTGAAGAACGGCAAGATCGCCTCCGTCACCATCGGCGGCACCGTGTCCCCCGCCGGCGGCAACTTCGAGGAGCCCGTGACCCAGGCCACCCTGAAGGTGGTGGGCGCGTTCCACGGTCTGTCCCGCGAGCGGTCCGACGCCCGCAAATACCCCGCCATCCACCCCATCGACTCCTGGTCCAAGTACCGGGGCGTGGTGGATATGGAGCGGGTGGAGCAGGCCCGCAGCATCCTCAAGCGCAGCAACGAGATCAACCAGATGATGAAGGTCATCGGCGAGGAGGGTACCTCCGCCGAGGACTATATCGTCTATCAGAAGGGCGAGCTGCTGGATGCGGTGTATCTGCAGCAGAACTCCTTCGATCCCATCGACGCCGCCTGCGATCCCGACCGTCAGATCCACGAGTTCAACGTGCTGTATGACGTGCTGACCCGGGACTTCGCACTCAGCGACAAAAAAGAGATCCGCGCCTTCTTCAACCAGGTCCGGCAGGAGTTCCTGGACTGGCACAACACCGTGTTCCGCACCCCGGAATTTGAGGCCCAGGAAAAGCGGCTCAAGGACTTTTACCTGAGCAAGGCAGCGGGTTGAGAGGGGAGTCAATATGCAGAAAGTTTACACGAAAATTGAGTCCATCGTAGGTAACGTTGTCACGGTCCGGGCCTCCGGCGTCCGCAACGGCGACCTGGCCCTGGTGGGCGACAGCTATGCCAACGTCATCAAGCTGGACAAGGACCTGGTGACGCTGCAGGTGTTCAGCGGCACCCAGGGCGTCAGCACCACGGACCCGGTCCGGTTCCTGGGCCGCCCCATGATGGTGTCCTTCTCCGACCACCTGCTGGGCCGCATCTTCGACGGCGCCGGTGTCCCCCGGGACAACGGCCCCGCCCTGACGGAGAATATGATCCCCATCGGCGGCCCCTCCGTGAACCCGTCCAGGCGTATCGTGCCCAACAAGCTGATCCGCACCGGTATCCCCATGATCGACGTGTTCAACACCCTGGTGGAAAGCCAGAAGCTGCCCATCTTCTCCGTGTCCGGCGAGCCGTATAACCAGCTGCTCTCCCGCATCGCCATGCAGGCCCAGGTGGACGTGATCGTCCTGGGCGGCATGGGCCTGAAGTACGACGACTATCTGTACTTCCGGGACACCCTGGAAAAGAGCGGCGCCATGGGCCGCACGGTGATGTTCATCCACACCGCCTCCGACCCCACCGTGGAGTGCACCCTGGTGCCCGATATGGCCCTGGCCGTGGCGGAGCAGTTCGCCCTGGCCGGAAAGCGCGTGCTGGTGCTGCTGACGGATATGACCAACTACGCCGACGCGCAGAAGGAAATGGCCATCACCATGGAACAGGTGCCCTCCAACCGCGGCTACCCGGGCGATCTGTACAGCTGCCTGGCCGCCCGCTATGAAAAGGCCGTGGACTTTGAGGGCGCGGGCTCCATCACCATCCTGGGCGTTACCACCATGCCCGGCGACGACGTGACCCACCCGGTGCCCGACAACACCGGCTATATCACCGAGGGCCAGTATTACCTGAAAAACGGCCACATCGAGCCCTTCGGCTCCCTGTCCCGTCTGAAGCAGAACGTCAACGACAAGACCAGAAGCGACCACCGGGCCCTGATGGACGGTATGATCCGGCTGTACAGCGCCTATAAGGAGAGTCTGGAAAAGAAGTCCATGGGCTTCATGATGTCCGAGTGGGACGAAAAGCTGCTGAAATACGGGCACCTGTTTGAAACGAAGCTGATGGACCTGAGCGTGAATATCCCGCTGGAGGAGGCGCTGGACCTGGGCTGGGAGATCCTGGCCGAGTGCTTCGAGCCCAACGAAACCGGCCTGAAAACCAGCCTCATCCAGGAGAGATGGCCCAAGCGGTCCGCCGTGGAATGAGGGTGCGCCTATGGCTGTCAAACTTACCAAAAATGAATTGAAGGTGCAGAAGGACCGCCTGAAGCAGTTTCAGCGGTATCTGCCCACCCTGCAGCTGAAAAAGCAGCAGCTGCAGTCCGTGGTGATGCAGGTAACGGCCCAGCTGGAGCAGGTGGAGCAGCAGCGCCGGGCCGCCGTGGCGGGACTGGACGACTGGGTGGCCGTTTTCGCGGAAAACGACAGCTTCCCGGCGGACAAGCGCCTGGAGACCCTGATCCGCCCCCACCATGTGGTGTGCGGCCAGGAGAACATCGCCGGTGTCACCGTTCCGGTGTTCCAGGAGCTGAGCTTTGAGGAGATCCAATACGACGTGGCGGACTATCCCCTGTGGGTGGACACCGCCGCCGTGCGCCTGCGGGAGATCGCCCGGCTGGACGCTCTGGAAAAGACCCTCCGCCGCCAGGTGGAGCTTCTGGAGCAGGAGCTGCGCTCCACGGCCCAGCGGGTGAACCTGTTTGAAAAGGTCAAGATCCCCGAGGCCAAGGAGAACATCCGGGTCATCGGCATCTACCTGGGCGACCAGCAGACCTCCGCCGTGGTGCGGGGCAAGATCGCCAAGAAGAAGCTGCAGGAGGTGAGCGGATGATCGAAAAAATGAAGGTCGTCCACATTGTGGCGGCCGCATCGGAAAAAACCGCCCTGCTGGACCGGCTGCGGACCCTGGGCATCGTCCACTTCGGCGAAAAGGCCAGCGCCGACCAGCGGCATCTGGAGCGCTTTGCACAGCTGTCCCGGATGGACATGGCCCTGCAGGAGTACGCCGGCCCGGGCCGGGAGACCGCGCCCATGTCCGACAAGGACTTTGAGCCTTTTTATAAGGAGCTGGCCGACTGCCTGGAGCGCCGCAAGACCCTGCAGGAGAAGAAAACCGCCGCCGGTGCGGCGGCGGAGAAGCTGACCGAGTGGGGCGACTTCTCCCCGGAGGAGCTGCGGGAGCTGAAGGACCAGGGCTTCGACATCCACGTTTACCGGACGGATAAAAAGACCATGGCCGCCCTGGCGGCGGACCCGGACGTGAAGATCATCCGCCTGGCCCCGGTGGGGAAAATGCCCACCCTGGCCTCCATCGGTCCCCTGCCGGGGACCTACCCCGTCACCGAGTTCCCCATCCCCGATAAGGGTGCGGGTCAGCTGCGGCGTGAGCGGGACGACTGCGACCAGGGGCTTCGCAGCTGCCAGGCCTTCCTGACCGAGGCCGCCAAGCACCTGCCCAGCATCCACGACCAGATGCTCAAGACCCAGAACGCCGCCGAGTACTCCTCCGTCAGCAACACCTCCCAGAGCCAGGACGGCCTGGTGTGGCTCACCGGCTATATCCCGGAGGCGGAGGCGGAGGGCTTCAAGAAGGCCGCCGCCCAGGCCCACTGGGCCTGGGCCATGGAGGACCCCGCCGCCGATGACGACAAGGTCCCCACCAAGGTCAAGTACAACAAGGTCACCCGGCTGATGATCCCGGTGTTCGACATTCTGGGCGTGGTTCCCGGCTACCGGGAGTATGACATTTCCTTCTGGTTTCTGGGCTTCTTCACCCTGTTCTTTGCCATGATCATCGGCGACGCGGGATACGGCTGCCTGTTCCTGCTGGCGGCGCTGGTCATGACCCTGAAAAGCAAGAAGGCGTCCACCGCGGTGCAGCTGCTGTGGCTGCTGTCCATTGCCACCATTGTGTGGGGTGCGCTGACAGGCACCTGGTTCGGCCTGGAGCAGGCCATGGACGTGCCCTTGCTCCGGAGCCTGGTGATCCCCACCTTCGCCAACTATCCCGCCCACTTCGGTGTGGAATCCACCACCCAGCAGAACACCATCATGAAGTTCTGCTTCATCCTGGGCACGGTGCAGCTGTCGCTGGCCTGCGTCATGAACATCCGGCGCAAGTTCCGGGAGAAGGACCTGAGCTGGCTGGCGGACCTGGGCTGGCTGGCCGCCATCGACGCGCTGTATTTCGTGGTGCTGTACCTGGTCATCGGCCAGCAGGTGAACCTGATGCCTGTTGCGTGCGTGGTCATCGCGGGCTTCCTGCTGGTGGTGCTGTTCGGCGGTATGTCCCCGGACAAGAGCTTCGGCCAGGGCCTGAAGGCGGGCCTGGGCGACGCGTTCACGGTGTTCCTGAACACCATCAGCGCCTTCGGCAACATCATGAGCTACATCCGCCTGTTTGCCGTGGGCATGGCGTCCCTGGCCATCGCTCAGAGCTTCAACAACATGGCCCTGGGCTTCAAGGGCCCCTTGGTCATCGCCGCCGTCCTGATCCTGCTGATCGGCCACGGGCTGAACATTGTCATGGGCCTGCTGTCTGTGGTGGTCCACGGCGTCCGCCTGAACCTGCTGGAGTTTTCCGGTCAGCTGGGTATGGAGTGGGCCGGTATTGCTTACGATCCCTTTAAAAAGCACGATAAAATCAAAAAATAAACGGATAGGAGATCAACTATGAATATCGAATTTATTGGTATGGCGTGCGCTCTGGGCCTGTCCGCCATGGGCTCTGCGTTCGGTTCCGGCTTTGCGGCTCAGGCCTCCGTGGGCGCGTGGAAAAAGTGCTACGCCAACGGCAAGCCCGCTCCCTTCATCATGGTGGCCTTCTCCGGCGCACCTCTGACCCAGACCATCTATGGCTTCCTGCTGATGAACTTCATCCGCAGCGCCGTGGAGGGCGGCTGTGACGCGGCTCTGGCCATGTTCACCGGCATCTTCGCGGGCCTGGCCATCGGCCTGTCCGCCTTCTTCCAGGGCAAGGTGGCCGCCGCCTCCGCCGACGCGCTGGGCGAGACCGGAAAGGGCACGGCAAACTACTTCATTGTCATCGGTATTATCGAAACGGTGGCACTGTTCACCCTGGTGTTCAGCCTGCTGCTGCTCCAGTAACCCCGCAAAAGCAAGGGGATCCGGTTCCCTGCCAGACAACGCAAAAACTTCCCCTGCCTATGGCAGGGGAAGTTTTTTGCTTATTAAAAAGGTCTCGCAGAGTTTGCCGCCCGCAGGTTTCGCGCATTTTGGACAAGTATTAGTAATACTTCACCAGCCCCGACAGCAGCAGGGTGGGGAGCAGCAGCAGAACCAGAAAGGCCAGCATGTACAGCGGCGACAGGGCGGCGAAATCGCCGGCGGTGGTCAGATAGTACGACAGCACCAGGCCGCACAGGCCGCCGATCCAGCTGAGGACGGTGGACCAGCGCACCGCCTGACACATCCGCTGGCTGCCGATGACGGTTTCCGCCATAGGCAGCAGGCCGTCCCGATAGATCAGGGCGTTGGGGGTCTCCCCGGGCTGGGCGGTCAGGTCCGCCAGGGCCAGCCGGGTGGCCACCCCCGGGTAGATGGGCCGGGCGTTCAGGCGGAATTTCCGCTTCAGCAGATTGGGGGTGATGTTGACGCCCCGGGTGGCCAGCACCGGGGTCACCCGGTTCCGGCGCAGGGCCCGCAGGGCCCACTCCACGTTCCGGGAGGGCAGGTACTTCACCGCGAAGATGGCCGCCAGGCGGCCGTCCACCGTCATGAAAACGCCGGTTTCCATTTTCAGGTCCCGGGGCAGGGCGATGCGGCGCTTTTTCATGAAATAGGCGCTGCCCATGGCCACCGTGGCCCCCCGGATGGTGCAGTCGATGCCGCCGTCCTCGTAATAGTGCAGGTCGTGGGCGTCGTATCGGAAGCTGACCTGGCCGTCCATCAGCTGCAGCAGCAGGGGCGTCAGCTGGCTTCCGGCGGCCCGGCACAGGGCCTCGGCATAGGCCAGGGCCTCGCCGATCTCCTGATCGTATACCTTCAGGCCGTTAAGCTCCACCGTACCCAGGGCGGCGGAGGGCTCGTTCTTCTCCTTGCCGTGCAGGGACAGGACCCCGGCCGGGAACAGGTCCTCGTCCGTGACCACCACCCGGCGGGCGGCGGTAATGGCCCGGGCCCCCCTCCAGCCTGCCACGGCGCAGCCGCTTTTGTGCAGGCGGCGGCACAGCAGGGACAGGGGCAGCGTCCCGGACAGGGGCAGGGACAGGGGTACCGTGGCCGACAGCAGCGCCGACCACAGCCAGAGGAAGCGGTTCATCTGGTGCCCGCTGAGGGCTGCCACCAGGGCCAGCACCGTGGCCAGGGCCAGGTACAGCGGCGTCAGAATGGGCTGCCACCGGGCGGCGGGGTCCGGGGACTGCCACATGCGGTAAAAGCCCTCCAGACGCCCCTGCTGCTTGCAGGCTCCGGCGGCGGTGACGGAGGCCACATACGGCGGCGTGCCACCCAGCTGGGCCAGGCGGAAGCTGTCATACCGGGCCCGGGCGGCGCGATATTGGCCGCAGGCGCACAGATACAGCAACGCCGCCGCCGGGGCGGCAAAGGGCAGATTCGGGCATTGCCCCAGAAACAGGCACTGGGCGCTGTCCGCCAGGGCTGCCAGGCCGCACACCAGCGCCGCCGCCGGGGCGGTGACGCGCCCATGGCCCAGGCTCTCCCCTGCCTCGTGCCACAGTCGGGTGCTCAGCAGCAGGCACAGGGCCAGCAGCCCCGCTGGTATGCCGCAGCGCAGCCAGACGTGGTCATACCACCCCTGGGACAGCAGGTCCAGCCCGTCGATGACGGCCACGGCTATGGCCAGCAGGGTGGGCGCCGTCAGCAGCAGACGCTGCCGGTGCAGCCGGGCGCACTGCCACTTCTGCTCCCGGGCGGCGTCGTCCATAGTGGGCTCCGGCTCCGGCGGCTCCTCCGGGGCGTCGTCCGGGTTTTCCAGGTCCCGGGCGGGGATGCGGTCCCGGACCCACTGGGCGGCGGCGGACAGGCGCTCCCTCAAAGGCACCCGCTCCGGCAGGACGCCGTCCTCGTCGTCCTCCTCCGGAACGGCCTGGGGCTCGTCCGGGTCCTCCTGCCGCTGCCGGAAGCGGCGGCGCAGCCGGTCCAGGGGGTTCTCCCGGGGCGGTTCGTCGTCCGGACGATACTCCGGCTCCGGAACAGGCTCCGGTTCCGGTTCGGGTTCTGGTTGTGGTTCTTGTTCCGGCTCTTGTTCCGGTTCGGGGGCCGGCTCCGGCTCGGGGACCGGTTCGGAGACCGGTTCGGGTTCGGGGATGGGCTCCGGTTCCGGGGCAGGCTCCGGCTCCCTTCGGGACCCACCCGAGCCGAATTCGTCCAGAATGTCGTCTATGGTGAAGTCCATCTCCGGCGGCGTGGGCCGCATGTCTTCGTTACGCATGGTGATCCCTCGTTGTTATCCCCGGCGCTGGCGCACGGCCTCATACAGCAGGATGGCGGCGGCCGCCGACGCGTTCAGGGAGGAAATATGCCCCTTCATGGGGATGCTGACCAGGAAATCGCAGTTTTCCGCCACCAGGCGGCTCATGCCGTCCCCTTCGGAGCCGATGACAATGGCCGCCGGGCCCTTGAGATCGGCGCTGTACAGGTCGGTGGAGGCTCCGGCGGCGGTGCCGAAGATCCAGACCCCCTGCTTTTTCAGGTCCTTCAGGACGGAGGTCAGGTTGGCCACCCGGGCCACCGGCAGATAGCTGACGGCCCCGGCGGAGGTTTTCCCCACAATGGCGGTGAGCCCGGCGGAGCGGCGCTTGGGGATGATGAGCCCGTGGGCCCCGGCGCACTCGGCGGTGCGGAGGATGGCCCCCAGGTTGTGGGGGTCGGATATCTCGTCGCACACCACCAGCAGAGGCGGCTCCCCCTTGGCGGCGGCGGCATCCAGGATGCTCTGGACGCTGACGTATTCCCGGACGGCGGCCAGGGCGATGACCCCCTGGTGGGAGTGGGTGCGGCTCATGGCGTCCAGCTTCCGCCGGTCCGCCTCCACCACCACCACACCGGCCTCCCGGGCCCGGGAGGCGATATGGCCCAGGGTCTTGTCCGTCTCGCCCTTGGCCAGATAGATCTTGTCAATGGCCGTTCCGGCCCGCAGGGCCTCGATCACGGCGTTGCGGCCCTCGATGAGGCCGTCGGCCTCCGCCTGGGGGGCGGGCCATCTGGTTTCGTTGTCTCTCATGGTGCGATGTCCTCGTTTTTTCGATATTTTATCCAGTATACCATATTCCATGGACAAGATAAAGCGCCCGGGACACAAATTTTTCGCCATTTTTCCCGGCGGGCTTTCTTGTATCAGGCCGGAAAATGTGGTATGATGAATTATTAAATTAGGGAAGTGCCGCCTTTTTCACGACACGGGGCGGCTGGGAGGTTTCCATTGGACAGAAAGCAAGTGCTTCTCGACGACGGGCAGATGGCCCGCCAGCGGGAATTTACCGAAAAAATCCACGCCATGCACCAGGCCCGGGGCCGGACGCCTCTGGCTCTGGTGGACACCTTCGGGTGCCAGCAGAACGTGGCCGACAGCCAGCATATCCTGGGGATGCTGCGGGACATGGGGTGCGAGTTCACCGACGATGCCGCCCGGGCGGACATTGTGGTGATGAACACCTGCGCCATCCGGGACCATGCGGAAAAGCGGGTATACGGCACCCTGGGCGCCCTGACCCACACCAAGAAGCAGAACCCGGAGCAGATCATCTGCCTGTGCGGCTGCATGGCCCAGCGGCCGGAGGTGGCGGAGAAGGTCCGGACCAGCTATCGCCATGTGGACCTGGTGTTCGGGCCCCAGGCCCTGTGGAAGTTCCCGGAGCTTCTGTATCAGGTGTATACCCGCCGGGGCCGGGTGTTCTCCGTGGAGAACGAGCACGGCTCCATTGCCGAGGGGATGCCCGTGGTCCGGGAGGGCCGGGTCCGGGCGTGGGTCTCCATCATGTATGGGTGCAACAACTTCTGCTCGTACTGCATCGTCCCCTATGTCCGGGGCCGGGAGCGCAGCCGCGCCCCGGAGAAGATCGTGGAGGAGGTCCGCCAGCTGGCGGCGGAGGGCTTCAAGGAGATCACCCTGCTGGGCCAGAACGTGAACTCCTACGGAAAGGACCTGCCGGAGCCCTGGGACTTTGCGGACCTGCTGCGGGAGCTGGACAAGATCGACGGCGACTACCTGATCCGCTTCATGTCGTCCCAGCCCAAGGACGCCAGCTATAAGCTGTTTGACACCATGGCCCAGAGCCGCCATGTGGCCCACCAGCTGCACCTGCCGGTGCAGTCCGGCAGCGACCGGGTGCTGCGGGCCATGAACCGCCCCTATGACCGGGCGAAATACCTGGACCTGATCGGCTATGCCCGGAAGGTCATGCCGGACCTGGTGCTGACCTCCGATGTAATCATCGGCTTCCCCGGCGAGACGGAGGCCGAGGCCATGGAGACGGTGGACCTGGTGCGGCAGGTGGAATTCGACGCCCTGTTTACCTTCATCTTCTCCCCCCGGCCCGGTACGCCGGCGGCCCAAATGGACGACCCCGTTCCCCGGGCGGAGAAGCAGAAGTGGTTCGACATTCTGTGCAGCACCCAGAATGAGATATCCGCCCGGCTCCACGCCGGGTATGTGGGCCGGACCCTGCGGGTGCTGGTGGACGGCGAAACCGACGACGCCCGGTGGCCCCTGTCCGCCCGGACGGCGGGGGGACGGCTGGTGCACCTGGTGGGGGACAAGTCCGCCCTGGGCCAGTACCGGGACGTGAAGATCACCGACAGCAACACCTGGGCCCTGTTCGGGGAGATGCTTCCTGCATCAAAAGAACGTTGTTCTTTTGATGCATAAAACTGTCCAAAAAGGGCCTTGCCCTTTTTGGACAAAAGGCCCGCGGTCTGCTGCGCGCATAATTGGTCCGCCATGGGCGAACCAATTCCACACTTGCAGACCGAGAAGTATTTTCGGCCAGGTACACGCCCCGGCCGAAAATGATTGCATTTCATTTGCCGCCTGCGGGCGGCAAACTCTGCGAGGCTTTTTGATGCGTAAGATATCACGGCCAACGCCGCGAAGCGGGCATATGCCCCATAGAACAATAAGTTTTGCACTTTTCAACAATGTTTTCCACCACCATTCGACAGATCAGCCGCCTATGCGGCAGAAAGCGCGGGTGAAACTATGGCAGAGCTGACCCCCATGATGAAGCAGTATCTGCAGATCAAGGAACAGAATCAGGACGCCATCCTGTTTTTCCGGCTGGGAGATTTTTACGAGATGTTCGGCGACGACGCCCGGAAGGCGTCCAAGGAGCTGGACCTGACCCTGACCACCCGGGATAAGGACAAGAACAAGAGCTTCGAGGAGAAGATCCCCATGTGCGGGATCCCCTATCACGCCTCCGACGCCTATATTGCCCGGCTTATTGCCAAGGGCTACAAGGTGGCCATCTGCGAGCAGACCCAGGACCCCGCCACGGCCAAGGGCTTGGTGGACCGGGACATTATCCGGGTGGTGACCCCCGGCACCGTCATAGACGCCGCCTGCCTGGAGGAGGGACGGTCCAACTTCTGCGCGGGGCTGTATCTGGACGACACCTGCGCGGGCTTCAGCGTGTGCGACATTTCCACCGGCAAAACCCACGTTACCGCCTTTCAGGGGCCCGACCGGGCGGAGCATCTGCTCAACGAGCTGGGCCGGTTTTCCCCGGCGGAGGCCGTGGTGAATCCGGCGGCATACCAGTGCGGGCCGCTGCTGTCTCTTTTGCAGGATAAGCTCCACTGCCATGTGGAGCGGCTGAGCGCCGGACGCTTTCAATTGCAGGAGGCGGAAAGGACCGTCCGCACCCAGTTCGGCGACGAGGCCGCCGGACGCCTGCCCAAGGGGAACCCCGCTGCGGCTTTGTCGCTGGGGGCGCTGCTGGGCTATCTCCACGAGACGCAGAAAACCGACCTGCGCCACGTGGACGACCTGGATTACTATCAGCAGGGGCAGTTTATGGAGCTGGACCTGACGGCCCGGCGGAATCTGGAGCTGACGGAGACCCTGCGCAGCAAGGAGAAAAAGGGGAGCCTCCTGTGGGTGCTGGACAAGACCCGGACCCCCATGGGCGGGCGGCTGCTGCGCAGCTGGCTGGAGCGGCCCCTGCTGTCCGTTACGGCCATCACCCGCCGCAGCGCCGCCGTGGGCCAGCTGGTGGACCACACCATGGTGCGGGAGGAGCTGGCCCTGGCCCTGTCCGGCATCGGCGACATGGAGCGCCTGGTGGGCCGCATTGTATACGGCACCGCCGGGGGCCGGGACGTGGTAGCCCTGAAAAACGCCACGGCGCGGCTGCCCCATGTGAAGGAGCTGCTGTCGGCCTTTGACCGGGGCCGCCTGGGGGAGCTGGCCCAGCTGGACCCCCTGGAGGACCTGACGGACCTGATCGGCCGCACCCTGTGCGACGATCCCCCCTTCTCCGTCCGGGAGGGCGAGTTCATCCGGGAGGGCTTCGACCCGGAGGTGGACCGCCTGCGGGGCATTCTGCATGGCGGCAAGGGCATCATCGCCTCTATGGAGGCCGCCGAAAAGGAGAAAACCGGCATCCGCACCCTGAAGATCGGGTACAACAAGGTATTCGGCTATTACATCGAGGTGTCCAACTCCTTCAAGGACCAGGTGCCCGAGACATACATCCGCAAGCAGACCCTGGTCAACGGCGAGCGCTATATTACCCAGGAGCTGAAGGACCTGGAGCACGACATTCTGTCCGCGTCGGACCGGGTATCGGCCCTGGAATATGAGCTGTTCACCCGGCTGCGGCAGGAGCTGAGCGGCCATGTGGCCCGGATCCAGGCCACGGCCGCCGCCGTGGCGGAGGCGGACTGCCTGTGCTCCCTGGCAGTGGTGGCAGTGAAGAACAACTACTGCTGCCCGGCGGTGGACGAGTCCGGCGTTATCGAGATCCACCAGGGACGCCACCCGGTGGTGGAGGCCATGCGGCCGGACGCCCTGTTTGTGCCCAACGACACCTATATGGGCCGCACCCAGGACCGGGTGTCCATCATCACCGGCCCCAACATGGCGGGCAAGTCCACCTATATGCGCCAGGTGGCGCTGATGGTGCTCATGGCCCAGATCGGGTCCTTTGTCCCGGCCAAGGCGGCCCGCCTGGGCATTGTGGACCGGGTATTTACCCGCATCGGGGCCTCCGACGATCTGTCGGCGGGGCAGTCCACCTTTATGGTGGAGATGACGGAGGTCAGCGACATCCTCCATGCCGCCACGGACAAGAGCCTGCTGATCCTGGACGAGATCGGCCGGGGCACCTCTACCTTCGACGGTATGAGCATCGCACGGGCGGTTTTGGAATACTGCGCCGACCCCAAGCGCCTGGGGGCCAAGACCCTGTTTGCCACCCACTATCACGAGCTGACCGCCATGGAGGGCACCCTCCCCGGCGTGAAGAACTACAACATCGCCGTCCGGGCCCGGGGGGAGGAGATCGTGTTCCTGCGGAAGATCGTCCCCGGCGGCGCGGACCGCAGCTACGGCATCGAGGTGGCCAAGCTGGCGGGCCTGCCGGACGCGGTGGTGTCCCGGGCCAGAAAAATCCTCCGGCAGCTGGAGGAGGAGTCCGGCCGCCCGGCGGCAGCCCCCGCTCCCCGGGAGGACCAAGTGTCCTTTGCCGCCGTGGCCGAGAGCCAGGTCATCGACCGGCTCCGCCGGACCCAGGTGGACTCGCTGACGCCCCTGGAGGCATTGCAGCTGCTGTATGAACTGAAAAAGAAGCTGACATAACACGAAAGGACAACGCTATGCCTGATATTCAATGCCTGCCGCGGCATGTGGCGGATCTGATCGCCGCCGGCGAGGTGGTGGAGCGGCCCGCCAGCGTGGCCAAGGAGCTGCTGGAAAACGCCCTGGACGCCGGGGCCACCGCCATTGTGGCGGAGGTCCAGCGCGGGGGCCTCACCTATCTGCGCATTACGGACAACGGCTGCGGCATCGCGCCGCAGCAGCTGCCCACGGCGTTTCTGCGCCACGCCACCAGCAAGCTGCGCACGGCGGCGGACCTGGCCGCCATCGGTACTCTGGGCTTCCGGGGTGAGGCGCTGGCCGCCATCTCCGCCGTGTCCCGGGTGGATATCTTCACCCGGCAGACCGGGGCCCCGGCAGGGGCGTCCCTGCATCTGGAGGGCGGCGTGCCCGGGCAGGTGGAGGAGACCGGGTGCCCGGAGGGCACCACCATCTGCGTCCGGGACCTGTTTTACAACACTCCCGCCCGGATGAAGTTCATGAAGAAGGACAGCGCCGAGGGGGCCGCCGTGTCCGGCATCGTCCAGCACCTGGCCCTGAGCCATCCGGAGGTGTCCTTCAAGCTGCTGCGGGACGGGGCCGAGGTGCTCCACACCCCCGGCGACGGGCAGCTGCTGTCCGCCGTATACGCGGCCATGGGCCGGGATTTTGCTCTGGGTCTGCAGGAGGTCCGGGGCTGCGGCGGCGACGTGCAGGTGTCGGGCTATGTGACCCGGCCCCTGAACGGCCACGGCACCCGGGGCCGCCAGCTGTTCTTCGTCAACGGCCGGTTCGTCAAGAGCCAGCTGCTGTCCGCCGCCCTGGAGGAGGCATACCGCAACCGGCTGCTGAAGGGGAAGTTCCCCGGCTGCGTGCTGCATCTGACCTTGCCGGAGGACCGGGTGGACGTGAACGTGCATCCGGCCAAGACCGTGGTGAAATTCGTATCCGACAAAACCGCCTTTGACGCGGTGTACTATACCGTCATGGACGCCCTGAACCGGGCGGAACAGCCCGCCCGGCAGGAGGAAAAGCCCTTTTACCGGACCATGACCGCCCAGGAGTTCCGGCAGCAGCAGAAGCCCCAGCCGGAGAAGCCGCCGCTGGGCAGCTATACTGCCCGGCCCGCCGCCCCGGCCCGGCCGGTGCACCCGGCGGAACAGCCGGCCCTGGCGGTGCGGGACGTGGCCCCGGAGCCGGGGAAGGCTTTCACGGCCCCCACGGCCCGGCCCGGCGTCAGCTATCACATCACCCCGCCGTCCCCGGCCCCTGCGGCAGAGCCGCAGGAACCGGCGCCTGTGCGGGAGGAACCGCCTGTGCAGGAGACGGTATCCCTGCCGGAGCAGGTGACCCTGGAGCCGCCGCATGAGGCCCCCTGGCGCATCGCCGGGGAGGTGCTGCGGACCTATATCATCTGCGAGGACGAGGGGGAGAATGTGTGGCTCATCGACAAGCACGCCGCCCATGAGCGGGTGCGGTTCGACGCGCTGAAGGCCGCCGCGGAGCCGGTGATGACCCAGACCCTGCTGGAGCCGTTGGCGGTGGAGCTGCCGCCGGAGGACTGCGCGGCGGTGCTGGAGCAGCTGCCCCTGCTGGAGCGATACGGCTTCCGGTGCGAGGATTTCGGCGGCGCGGTGCTGGTGCGGGAGGTACCCGGCGATATCGACGACCCCGCCGGGGCCCTGGAGGAGCTGGCGGAGGACCTGCGGCTGAACCGGGCGGACCCGGACGCGGCCCGGGACAGCCTGCTGTCCAGCATGGCCTGCAAATCCGCCATCAAGGCCGGGATGTACACCGACCCCGCCGAGCTGCGGCGTCTGGTGGACCGGGTCCAGTCCGGGGAGATCCAGTATTTCCCCCATGGCCGCCCGGTGGCGGTGAAGCTCAGCAAATACCAGGTGGAGAAGATGTTCAAGCGGGCGTGACAGCCCGGGAAAGGAGCCGCCTATGACCGTTCTGTGCGTGGTAGGACCCACCGCCAGCGGAAAAACGAAAATGGCCGTGGCCCTGGCCCGGCGGCTGAACGGCGAGGTGGTATCCGTGGACTCCATGCAGATCTACCGGGGCATGACCATCGGCACCGCCGCCCCCACGGCGGCGGAGATGGAGGGGGTCCCCCATCACATGATCGCCGTGGCGGACCCGGCGGAGCAGTGGTCTGCGGCCCGGTTCTGCCAGGCGGCGGACGCCTGCATTCAGGATATCCTCAGCCGGGGAAAGCTCCCGGTGCTGGCCGGAGGCACGGGCCTGTACCTGGACGCCCTGATCCGGGGAGACGACTTCGCCCCCGGCTGCCAGGGGGGGCAGACCCGCCTGCGGCTTCAGCAGGAGCTGCGGGAGCTGGGGCCTCAGGAGATGCTGCGGCGGCTGGAGGCCGTGGACCCGGAGACGGCGGCGCGGCTGCACCTGCGGGACGAAAAGCGCATCCTCCGGGCCTTAGAGGTATATGAGGAGACCGGGGAGCCCATGTCCCGGCGGGACAGGCGGGGCCGGGAAAGGCCGGACCGGTACCAGGCCCTCTATATCGGGCTGAACTTCCGGGACCGGGCGGACCTGCGGGAGCGCATCGACCGCCGGGTGGACGAGATGGTCCGCCGGGGGCTTTTGCAGGAGGTGCAGGCGCTTCTGGCCGGGGGCCTTCCCCGGGACGCCACGGCCCTGCAGGCCATCGGATACAAGCAGTTCCTGGCGGTGGCCGACGGCACGGCCACGGCGGACCAGGCGGTGGAGGAGGTCAAGCTCCGCTCCCGCCAATATGCCAAGCGGCAGCTGACCTGGCTGCGGCGGAACCCGGCGATCCACTGGATCTACTGGGACAAGGAGCCGGATTTCCCGGCGGCTCTCCAGAATGCGACAGATTTTCTCACAGCCCATGGCTTAGGATAAGGGCAGGCGGACAGCCGTCCGCACAAAGAGAAAAGGAGCATTCGTTATGCAGAAAAACAACCTTCAGGACATCTTTTTGACCAAAGTCCGCAAGCAGAGCCTGCCCGTGACCGTGTTTCTGATGAACGGTTTCCAGATGCGGGGCAGCGTCACCGGCTTCGACAGCTTCACCGTGGTGCTGGACACCGACGGCAGGCAGCAGGTGATCTACAAGCACGCTATATCTACGATTGTCCCGCTGCACCCGGTGGCCCTGTATGACCCATGCCTGCCGTCGGAGGCGCAATAGCGCCCCGGCCGGAAGGCCGTCAAGCGTTTTGCCCCGGGCAAAACCTTGGGCACGGGCGGATTCACTTCGCCCGTGCGGAATAAAATCACGGGGCCCCAGATGCCGCCCTGCGGCATCTGGGCAACAGGCAGCAGGTGATCTATAAGCACGCTATATCTACCATTGTCCCGCTGCACCCGGTGGCCCTGTACGACCCGGAGGCGCAGACCTGACCGGCGGCAGGGCCCGTGTGCCCTGCCGCGATAAACACCCCGATACCACACCACAAAAGGAGGTACGTTATGAAATCCACCCGCGTATTCAAAATTCTGTCCATTGCCCTGGCGGCGGCGGTGGTGTTCTATTTCCTGGTCCAGGGGGTGCGGTATCTGACGAACCCCTACGCCACCACCCGGGTGTATACCAGCACCACGGAGGATGCCGTGGAGGCCTCCGGCTGGCTGGTGCGGGAGGAGGAGACCTTCTGCACCGACGCCGAGACCCTGAGTCCTACCCGGGAGGAGGGGGAGAAGGTGGGCCAGGGCCAGGTCATCGCCGCCACCTATAACAGCCCCGGGGCCCTGGAGGCCGTGGCCCAGATCCAGGCCAAGCGGCTCCAGCTGGAGCAGCTGGAGTATGCCCTGTCCTCCTACCTGAACCCCGACGCCGCCCTGAAGCTGGACGGCTCCATCTCCGACGACATCATGGCCCTGCGGAAGAACCTCACCGGCGGGGACTATACCGCCGCCTCCGGCGACCTGTCCCAGCTGAAGGCCGCCATCGTCAAGCGCAGCCGGGCCTATACCTCCAGCCAGGAGATCAAGGCCGAGATCACCGCCGTGCAGGACGAGATCGACTCTCTGCAGGCGGGACTCACCGGTGCGTCCAACATCACCGCCCCCCGGGCGGGGACCTACTCCGCCGTGTGCGACGGATACGAGTCCGTGCTGACCCCGGCGGGGCTGGGGGACCTGACCCCCGGCGCCCTGGACAAGCTGGCCGCCGGGGAGAATAACGCCAACGTGGGAAAGCTCATCTACGGCAACACCTGGTACTATGCCGCCGCCGTCACCCAGGAGGAGGCCCAGCGCATCGCCGGCTGCGGCAACGTGTCCCTGCGGCTGACCAAAGGCATCACCGATGACATCGCCGCCACGGTCCACTCCGTCGGCCCGGCGGAGGACGGCCGGTGCGTGGTGGTGCTGGCCTGCCGGGAGTATCTGGCGGAGACCACCCAGCTGCGGCACCAGACGGCCCAGATCGTGCTCCACAGCTACACCGGGCTGCGCCTGCTCTCCGTGTGCCTGCGGCAGCAGGAGGACGGGACCCTGGGGGTTTACTGCGCCCAGGGCAGCTTCTCCCGGTTCAAGCCGGTGGACATGGTGTACCAGGGAGATGACTATGTGCTGGTGTCGGTGCCCCAGAACACCGACGGACTGGACACCCTGCGTCCCGGGGACGAGGTCATCATGACCGGCGTCACCCTGGACGGCTCACAGATATTGACAGGAGATTAATACGGGAAAGGAAGGCTTTCACTATGTCTATTGCGGAGAACATTGCCGCCGTCCGGCAGCAGATGGACCAGGCGGCCCGGGAGACCGGCCGCACCGGCGCCGACATCATCCTGGTGGGCGCCAGCAAAATGAACGACGCCGCCGCCTGCCAGGAGGCCATTGCCGCCGGTATTGACGCCCTGGGCGAAAACCGGGTCCAGGAGATGACCGCCAAGCTGGCGGAAAACGCCTACGCCGGCCGCCCCCTGCACTTTATCGGCCATTTGCAGCGCAACAAGGTCCGCCAGGTGGTGGGCAAGGCCGATCTGATCCAGTCTGTGGGCAGCACGGAGCTTTTGCAGGAGATCGAAAAGGCCGCCGGAAGACTGGAGCTCTGCCAGGATATCCTGCTGGAGGTGAACATCGGCGGCGAGGCCGCCAAAAGCGGCTTTTCCCCGGATCAGATCCACGCTGCGGCGGAGATGGCCCGGGCCCTGCCCCATGTGCAGGTGCGGGGACTGATGACCATCCCCCCGGTGGCGGCGGAGCCCCACGGAAATTTGGCATATTTCGAGAAAATGCGCTGGCTTTATGTTGACATCAATGCAAAAATATACGATAATAAGATGGAATATCTCTCAATGGGCATGAGCGGCGACTTCGCCGACGCCATCCGGTGCGGCAGCAACATGATCCGGGTGGGCACGGCGATCTTCGGCGCGCGGGACTATACGAAATAAAGAACAGGAGGGACGCATATGAGCCTGAAGGATGAGTTCAGAAAGTTTATCCACCCCTATGACGAGGAGGATGAACCGGAGGAGTATCAGGAGGAGGAGCGCCCGGAGCGTCCCCGCCGGGACGAGGAGCGCCGCAGCGACGACCGCCGCAGCAAGGTGGTGAACATCAACTCCGCCGGGCAGCTGAAGGTGGTGCTGATGAAGCCGGTGAAGTTTGACGAGGATGCCAACACCATCGCTGACCATCTGATGGAAAAGCGCACGGTGGTGATGAATATGGAGAACACCGACCCGGATATCGCCCGGCGTCTGCTGGACTTCGTGTCCGGCGTGGCCTACGCCACCAGCGGCAACGTCAAGCGCGTGGCGGCCAAGACCTATATCGTCACCCCCTATTCGGTGGACCTGATGGGGGACCTGATCGACGGACTGGAAAACAGCGGCCTGTATATGTGACGGACCGAGAGAGAATACGGAGGGATAGAGCATGTACACACCCCAGGAAGTTTCCGAAAAAACCTTTCCCAAGTCCACCGGCCTGACCAGCGGCTATAACATGACCGCCGTGGACGAGTTTCTGGACGGTCTGACGGAGGATTATACCGCCCTGTATAAGGACAACACCACCCTGAAGGCCAAGCTGAAGATGCTGGCGGAAAAGGTGGAGGAATACCGGGCCACCGAGGACGCCATGCGTTCCACCCTGCTGGCGGCCCAGAAGATGGCGGCCCAGATGGTGGCCGACGCCCAGGCGGAGAAGGAAAAAACCATCGCCGATGCCCAGGCCCAGGCGGAGCAGATCCTTGCCGACGCCCGGGGCGAGGCGGATGTCCAGGCCCGGCAGCTCCAGCAGGAGATCCGGGATTCCTGGGAGAAGCTGGCAACGGCCCAGAGCGAGACGGAGGACTTCATCCAGCGCAGCCGGGACCTGTGCGCCCAGCAGCTGGCGTTTCTGGATTCCCTGCCGGAGCGCAATGCCCCGGAGCAGGAGGACCAGGAGCCGGAGAACGAGGCGGTGACCCTGCCCGCCCCGGAGGAGAACGCCGTGCCCGTGGCGGACGCGGAGCCTGTTCCCCAGGAGGAGGCCCCCCAGCCGGAGTCTGCCGCCGAACCGGAGCCGCAGCCGGAGTTTCAGGAGAAGAAAGAGGAGGAGTCTCCCTTCCCCCTGGATTTCAAGCTGAATCTGGAGGACCTGCAGTTTGGCCGCAACTATAACGGCGGCGACCGGCGGTGAATCATTCTGTCAAAAGCGGCCCGGCGGCCGCTTTTGCCTTATCTGCAAGGAGGTGGCAGTATGACGCCCATCGTGGCCCTGCTGTATGACTTTGACAAGACCCTGTGCACCACGGATATGGAGGACTACGCCTTTATCCCGGCTCTGGGCTATACCCCGGCGGAGTTTTGGAAAAAGGCCAACGATTTCGGCCGGGAGAACCGCATGGACGGCCTTCTGGCGTATATGTACACCATGATCGCCGAGTGCCGGACCCAGAACATCCGGCTGGACCGGGAGTTTCTGGTGCGCTGCGGCCACAGCCTGGAGCTGTTCCCCGGGGTGGCGGATTGGTTCGGCCGCATCAACGCCTTCGGCCGCAGCCAGGGGGTGCAGGTGGAGCACTATGTCATCTCCTCCGGCCTGCGGGAGATCATCGAGGGCAGCGGCATCGCCCGGGAGTTCCGGGAGATCTACGCCTGTGAGTTCTTCTATGACCGGGACGGGCTGGCCTCCTGGCCCAAGCTGGACGTGAACTTCACCAACAAGACCCAGTTCGTCTATCGCATCAACAAGGGCGTTCTGGACGTGTCCGACGACAAGAGCCTGAACGACTCCATGCCCGACGACAGTAAGCGGGTGCCCTTTACCAACATGATCTACATCGGCGACGGACTGTCCGACGTGCCGTGCATGAAGATGATGCGGGCCTATGGCGGCCAGGCCATCGCCGTGTATCAGCAGGAGAACCGCCAGGGGGTGGAGGACCTGCTGGCCAAGGGGCGGGTGGACTTCATCTTCCCTGCCGACTATCGGGAGGGGACGGCCCTGGACGCCACCGTGCGGAACATCATCCGCAAAATGGCCATTACCGACGCGCTGACGGAGGAAAACGCCGCCCAGCGCCGGAATATCGGCCAGGCGGGCCTGCCCTACCAGGCCAGTCTCTTTGAGGAATAAAATCACAAAAGTGCGGCAGTTCACGAGAACTGCCGCACTTTTTTCCGTGTAAACGGTAAGTTTTCCTTGCATCCCGGGGGCTTTTCCGATATAATATCATGTGCGGCAGTTTTGGAAGCGCCGCAAAAGGAAGAATTGGGGAAAACTCTTGCTCAAATCGCCGCCGGGCCCGGCCCGGGGCCTTAACGTAAGGAGAAAAGCAGCAAATGAAGGTAAAGATCACCTCGGACAGCACCTGCGACTTATCGCCGGAGCTGATCGAAAAGTACGACATTGCCATCACCCCCCTGTCGGTGCACTGCGGCGACAAGGTGGGCCGCGACGGCGTGGAGATCACGCCGGAAATCATCTATGACTATGTGGACGCCAGCGGGCAGCTGCCCCGGACCAGCGCCGTCAACGTGTTTGACTATGTCCGGGAGTTTCGCCACTGGCGCCAGCAGGGGTACAGCATCGTGCACTTCTGCATCAGCAGCGACTTTTCCAGCTCCTACCAGAACGCCTGCATCGCGGCGGCGGACATCGGCCAGGTGTATGTGGTGGATTCCCGGAACCTCTCCACCGGCCAGGGTCTGCTGGTGCTCCACGGGGCGGAGCTGGCCGCCGCCGGACAGACGGCGGAGGAGATCCAGAAGGCCTGCACGGACCTGGCTCCCCAGGTGGAGGCCAGCTTCGTCATCGACCGGCTGGACTATCTGTACAAGGGCGGTCGCTGTTCGGCCCTCAGCGCCTTCGGCGGAAACCTGCTGAAGCTGAAGCCCTGCATCGAAGTGAAGGACGGCAAAATGACCCCCGGCAAGAAATATCGCGGCCCCATCGACAAGGTGATGCTGCAGTATGCCGACGATCGCCTGCGCGGCCGGGACGACATCAACAAGCACCGGGTGTTCATCACCCACACCCGCTGCGCCCCGGAGGCGGTGGAGGCCGTGCGGCAGAAGATCCTGGAGCTGGCCCCGGATTTTGAGGAGATCATCGAAACCACCGCCGGTTCCACCGTGACCTCCCACTGCGGCCCCGGCACCCTGGGCGTGCTGTTCATCCGCACCAAATAAGTCTGCAATTCCCGGAGCACCGCTCCGGGAATTTTTTTTAAATTTTTTTGAAAAAACCGGTTGCAGTTTCGCCGCTTTGGTGTTTCATGAGTATAGGGGGCAAAAAGCGCCCTATCTGCGGGATCACCTGTGCGGGGACCGACCCTCTCCTGTACGGTATCCATAGAAAAATACCGCCGGATTTTCCGGCGGTATTTTTTGCTCGTTTGCGTATCAGAAGGCCCAGGTGCCGTTCCGGAACAGGGGAACGGTTTTCCCATCCTCACACACGCCGTCGATGGACAGGTCCGCCGAGCCGATCATGAAGTCCTCGTGGACCATGGAGTCGTTGACGCCCAGGCTGCGGCACTCCTCCAGGGTCTTGCTCTGGAAGTCCCGGATGGTGTCGGCAAAGCCCATGCCCAGGGCCAGGTGGCAGCAGGCATTCTCGTCAAACAGCGTGTTGTAGAACAGCAGGCCGGACTGGTTGATGGGGGAGTCGAAGGGCACCAGGGCGCACTCGCCCAGATAGCAGCTGCCCTGGTCCATGGTGATGAGCTTGGTCAGCAGGTCGTTGTTGACCTGGGCGTTCCACTCCACGGCCTTGCCTTCGTGGAAGCGGATCCAGAACTCGTCGATGAGCTGACCCTGATAGCTCAGGGGCTTGGTGGAATAGACAATGCCCTCGGCCTGGCCCTTCATGGGGGAGGTGAAGCACTCCTCGGTGGGGATGTTGGGGTTGAAGAAGATCCCCTGCAGGCTGGTTTCGCCGCCGCCGCAGAACTGCCCCTCCGGGATCAGCCCCACGGTCAGGTCCGTGCCGTTGGCGCTCTTATACTTCAGCTGCCGCAGGTGCAGGCTGTTGAGATACTGGCACCGGTCATGAAGGTCCTTATTGTGGACGTCCCAGGCGGCCAAGGGGTCCTCATCCACCCGGCTGGTGGACAGAATGGCCTCCCACAGCTTCTCCATAGCCTGGCTGGTGCGCAGGCCCGGGAACAGCTTCTTGGCCCAGGCCGCGCCGGGCACGGCGGCGATGCACCACTGATACTTGTTCTCGATCTGGTCCCGGTATTTGCGGATGGTGGGATAGAGCCGCTGCTGGGACTTGGCCATCTTCTCCTGGTTGATGCCGTTGAGGCCGTCGGGGTCCTCCGACAGCAGATAGATGCGGCAGGGGATGGTGTCCACATAGTGCTGCCAGCGGGCCTCCTCATAGTTGTCCAGCTTGGACAGGGTGGTCATGGTGCGATAGCGGTAGTGCAGCTTTTGCAGGGGCTGATAGCTCCAGTCCACCACCACCTTCTTGGCCTTGCGCTTGTAGCACTCCTCCACCAGCATCTTCACAAACTCCGGCTGATCCAGGTCGGCGGCGATGAACACCTCTTGGCCGGGCTGCACGTTGACGCCGGTCTGGGCGATGAGCTGGGCATATTTGCGTAAAACGGTCTTTTTCATGGCTGTGATTCCCCCTGTAGTACAAAATAATGGAAACATTATACCACCAGTGGACAGACTTGAAAAGGGCTTTTTGTGAAATTTGAAGAAAGCCGCCGCATTACTCCGCCTGGCGGGCGATGTCCAGCAGCCAGCGGACCGCCTGCACCGGATACCGGCCCCGGGCCGTTTCCCCGGTGAGCATCAGGGCCGACGCCCCGTCCAGCACGGCGTTGTACACGTCCAGCACCTCCGCCCGGGTGGGGGTGGGGTGCTCCGTCATGGTGTGCAGCAGCTGGGTCACCACCAGGAAGGGCTTCCCGGCCCGGCGGCACCGGGCGGCGATGTCCTTCTGGGCGGCGGGCAGGTGCAGAAGCCCCAGATTGCTGCCCAGGTCCCCCCGGGCCACGGTGACTACGTCGCAGGCGTCCATCCATTGGGGCAGGCTCTGCCAGCCCTGCTGGTCCTCGATCTTGGCGAATATCGTGAGGTGCTCCAGACCCCGGCGGGCCAGGGCCGCCCGGACCTGCTCCAGCTCATGGCGGCTGCGGACAAAGGGCTGCATCACCGCCGTGACCCCCTGCCCGGCCGCGTTGTCCAGGTCCAGCAGATCCTGCTCCGTCAGGGCCGGGCGGCACAGCTCCACCCCCGGCAGGGTGATGCTTTTCCGGCTTTCCAGCACCCCGCCCCGGGTGACGGTGCAGGTGACGGCCCGGCCGCAGGTCTCCGCCCGCAGGGCCATGAGTCCGTCGTCCAGCAAAATCTCCTGCCCCGGGGCCACGGCGGCCAGAATATCCGGCTCCACCGGCAGGCCCCCGGGGCCCAGGGTCACGGTCTCCCCCGCCGTCAGGGTCACGGGACGGAACAGGGGCCCCATCCGCAGCTCCGGCCCCCGCATATCGACGATCAACTCCGCCGGACGGCCGGAGGCCGCCCGGGCCTGCTGCACCGCCTCCGTCCAGGGACGGCAGGCCGTCAGGGTGGTGTGGGACAGGTTCAGGCGGAAGCCCGTCAGCCCCATGTCCAGCAGTTCCGTCAGCAGGTCCGCCCGGCAGCAGGCGGGGCCCAGGGTGGCGTAGGTTTTCACGGCGTCTCCTCCTTGTGAAAGTGGTCGTATACCGCCCGGGCGGCGGCCTTGGGCAGCACCGCCTCCAGCTGCAGAAGCTCCGCCTGCTCAATGGCCCGGACGCTTTTGAAGTGCTTCAAAAGGGCCTTCTTCCGGACGTCTCCCACCCCGGGGATGCCGTCCAGCCGGGAGGTCAGGGCGGATTTCGTGTGCTTTTCGTGGTGATAGGTGATGGCGAAGCGGTGGACCTCCTCCTGCACCCGGCCCACCAGGGCAAACAGCGGGGGGCTTTGCTGGATGCCCAGCTCCTGCCCCTGGGGCGTTACCAGGGCCCGGGTCCGGTGGCGGTCATCTTTTACCATGCCCAGCACCGGCACGGTGAGGCCCAGCCTTTCCAGCACATGGCAGGCGGCCTCCGCCTGGAGCTGGCCGCCGTCCATCAGCAGCAGGTCCGGCAGGGGGGCAAAGTGCTCGTCCCCCTCCAGATACCGCCGGAACCGGCGCTCCAGCACCTCCTCCATGGCCCGCAGGTCGTCGGCGTGGTCCAGAGTCTTTACCTGGAACCGGCGATAGTCCCGCTTCAGGGGCCGTCCGTCCGCGAACACCACCATGGAGGCCACCATGTCCTGCCCGGCGGTGTGGGAAATGTCGTAGGATTCCAGCCGCCGGGGAGCCTCCGCCAGCCCGGCCAGGGCTCCCAGCTGCTCTAAGGTCTTGCCGGTGCGCTCGGCGTCGGAGGTGATGCGCTCCACCTCCTCCCGGGCGTTGCGGCGGGCCATGCGCAGCAGCTCCGCCCGCTCCCCCCGCTGGGGCACCCGCAGGATCACCCGGTGCCCGGCCCGGCCTGTCAGCAGGGCAGCGAAGGTGTCCATAGCCTCCAGCTCGCAGGGCACCAGAATCTCTCGGGGCAGGGCCTGGCGGTCCAGGTAATACTGGCTCAGCACGGCGGAGAGAATGTCCGCCTCCTCCTGGTCGGCGGCGGCGGAGAACACCTCCACCTCCCGGCCCAGAAGATTGCCGTCCTCAATGTGCAGCACGGCGCTGCCGCAGCGGACCTGGCCCGGGTACACGCCCCACACGTCCGTGTCGGCGCAGACTCCGGCGATGACCTGCTGGGTCTTGCCCAGCACGGAGATGGCCCGGATGCGGTCCCGCAGGGCGGCGGCCTTTTCAAAGTTCAGCTCCTCCGCCGCCTGCTCCATCTCCTGGCGCAGCTCCGCCGTCAGCTGGCGGTAGTGGCCGCTGAAGATCCGCACCGCCTGGCGGATCCGGGCCTGATACTCCGCCTGACCGGGGCCGTCCGGGCGGCAGAAGCCGTCGCAGCGACCAATGTGGTGGTTCAGGCAGGGCCGCTCCCTGCCGATGTCCCGGGGAAACTGGCGGGCACAGGTGGGTAGGTGCAGGGCGCCGCACACCGCCTCGATGGCCAGCCGGGTCTCCCGCCGGCCGCCGAAGGGACCGAAATATTTCGCGCCGTCGTCAGCGGCCTTTCCCACCAGGGAGAAGCGGGGATAGGCCGCGTCGGCGTCCAGCCGCACAAAGGGATAGCCCTTGTCGTCCTTCAGCAGGATGTTGTACCGGGGCATGTGGCGCTTGATGAGAGAGTTCTCCAGGATCAGGGCCTCGAACTCCGTGGACACGAAAATGGTATCGAAATGATCCACCTGGGACACCATGGCCCGGGTCTTTTCATTGTGGGAGGCAGTGTCCTGGAAATATTGGCTGACGCGGTTTTTCAGCTTTTTGGCCTTGCCCACATAGATCACCTTACCGGTTTTGTCCATCATCAGATAGACCCCCGGGGCCAGAGGCAGATCGTTGGCCTTCTGCCGCAGCTCATCCTTGGTCATGGCGACCCTCCTTTCAGGGTTTTCCCCAGTATAGCACGTTTCCCACCGGAAAGGAAGTTTACATTTTCCTCGACAGAAGGTATAATAGGGGGAAAAGACACCACTAAGGAAAGAGGGAGAATCCGTATGTATAACCAATGGAACAGCGCCAACGTGGATCAGGTGCTGCTGCGAAAAGGGGAGGAACATCTGCTGTACCGGGGCCCGGAGGGCAGCGTGGTCCGGAATGACCACCTGGTCATGAGCGATATCGCCGACGGACCGGCTCTGGCGGCGCTTCTGCGCCGCCTGGGGCTGGAAAACGGGGGGCTTTTCTGCGTCCCCCAGGGGGCCAGTGACGAGGTGGCCCGGGCCTTTGGCCTGAAAAAGGGCGTCCCCTGCACCCAGTGGGTCTATGGCGAAAGCCAGCCGCCCCGGGTCCCCGCCGCGGAGGTGCGGCCTATAACGGAGGAATACCTCCCCCTGTGCGCCGCCCACTATCACCCGGAGGACGACGAGGCGGCATATCTGCGCAGCCGGATGGAGGCGGGGCAGCTGTGGGGCCTGTTTGAAGATGGGCAGCTGGCGGCTTTCATCGGTATGCACCACGAGGGCAGCATGGGCATTTTAGAGGTCCTGCCGGAGTATCGCCGCCGGGGCCTGGCCATGGCCCTAGAGGGCTGGCTGATCCGGTGGCACCTGGAGCGGGGCTGGACCCCCTTCTGCCATGTGTATGAGGACAACCCCGCCTCCCACGCCCTGCAGAAAAAGCTGGGGCTGACTCCGGCCCCGGAGCAGGTGGTGTGGCTGTGGCGTCCCCACGGGGAGGACGAGGAATGATCGCCATTGCAGCCGTCTGCGAAAACGGCGGCATCGGCCGGGAGGGGGCTCTGCTGTTTCACATCCGGGAGGACCTGCGGCGGTTCCGGCAGCTGACCCTGGGGAAAACCGTGGTCATGGGCCGCCGGACCCTGGAGAGTCTCCCCGGGGGCCGGGGCCTGCCGGACCGGCGGAACCTGGTGCTGACCCGGGATCTGGATTTCACCGCCCCGGGGACGGAGGTGATCCATGACCTGGCGGAGGTGCCGGAGGACGCGGTGGTCATCGGCGGGGAAAGCGTGTACCGCCAGCTGCTGCCCCGGTGCAGCACCGTGTATCTGACGAGGATTTTCGCCGCGCCCCAGGCCGACGCGTTTTTTCCCGATCTGTCCCGGGACAGCGGGTGGACAGAAGCGGAACGGAGCGAAATGTATACCTCCGGCGGCGTGTCGTTCCAATATGTGACCTACCGCCGGAAATAAGGACGAAGGAGGCGGTCTTATGGCAGACCTGGGCACCAACGTGCGGTATATCAAGGGCATCGGTGAGGTCCGGGCCAATGCCCTGGAAAAGCTGGGCATCGTGACCCTGGGGGACCTGATCTCCTATTTCCCCCGGGGGTATGAGGATCGGACCGCCGTCCGGCCCATCCGGGAGCTGACGGCCGGGGAATGCGTGTGCGTCCGGGGTATGGTGGCGGCAGACCCCACGCCCCGCCGCATTGCCGGAGGGCGCACCCTGGTCAAGACCCGGGTGGTGGACGACAGCGGGTCCATGGATCTGGTTTTTTTCAACGCCCAGCATCTGGGCAGTTCCCTGCACATGGGGGAGACGTATGTGTTTTTCGGCAGGGTGGAGGACGATCTGCGGCACAGGCAGATGATCAACCCCCTGTTCGAGCCGGAGGGGCGGCAGCAGGTCACCGGACGCATTATGCCCATCTATCCCCTGACCGCCGGAGTGACCCAGGGGCTTATGGCCCGGGCAGCCCGGCAGGGGCTGGACGCCTGCCGGGAGCTGCTGCCGGATGTGCTGCCCGACGGCATCCGCCAGGCCCACAGCCTGTGCTATGTGAACTACGCCTATGAGAACATCCACTTTCCGTCGTCGCCGGAGGCCCTGGAGGTGGCCCGGCGGCGGCTGGTGTTTGAGGAGCTGTTTCTTCTGACCTGCGGCTTGCAGCTGCTGCGGCAGCGGCGGCGGGATGTGGCGGGACCCGCGTGCCATCCCATGGATATGGAGCCCTTTTACCGGCGGCTGCCCTTCGCCCTGACCGGGGCCCAGCGGCGGGCCATTGCCGACGCCGTGGGGGACATGGTGTCCGGCAAGCCCATGAACCGCCTGTGCCAGGGGGACGTGGGCAGCGGAAAAACCATGGTGGCGGCGGCGTGTATCTGGTTCGCCGTGGAAAACGGGTGGCAGACGGCACTGATGGCCCCCACGGAAATTCTGGCCCGGCAGCATTATCAGGGTCTGGCGCCGCTGCTGGCGCGGTTTTCCATCCGATGCGCCCTGCTGACCGGGTCCACCCGGGCCAGGGAACGGCGGGAGATCCTGGCAGGGCTGGCGGATGGGACCATTGATCTGTGCATCGGCACTCACGCCCTGCTGACGGAGGACGTGCAGTATCAGAAGCTGGGCCTGGTGGTAACGGACGAGCAGCACCGGTTCGGCGTGAACCAGCGGGCGGCCCTGTCCCAGAAGGCGGAGGACCCCCACCTGCTGGTGCTGTCGGCCACGCCTATCCCCCGGACCCTGGCCCTGGTGATCTATGGCGACCTGGACGTGTCGGTGATCGACGAGCTGCCGCCGGGGCGGCAGAAGGTGGACACCTTCGCCCTGGGAGAGAGCTACCGGCCCCGGGTCCAGGCCTTTATCCGGAAGCTGGCGGCGGCGGGACAGCAGATCTTCGTGGTGTGCCCCCTGGTGGGGGAGCCGGACCAGATCCCCGATGAGCGCAAGGCCGTGACGGCCTACGCCAGGCAATTGCAGGAGCAGGTGTTTCCGGACCTGCGGGTGGCGGTGCTCCACGGAAAGATGAAGCCCAAGGAGAAGGAAAGGGTCATGGCAGCCTTTGCCGCCGGGGAAAGCGACATCCTGGTATCCACCACCGTGGTGGAGGTGGGCGTGGACGTGCCCAACGCCACATGTATGGTGGTGGAAAACGCCGACCGGTTCGGCCTGTCCCAGCTGCACCAGCTGCGGGGCCGGGTGGGCCGGGGCAAGGCCAAAAGCTACTGCATCCTGCTGTCGGACAGCCGGAACGAGGAAACCCGGGCCCGACTGAAGGTGATGACCCAAACCAACGACGGCTTCGTCATCTCCCAGGAGGACCTGCGGCTGCGGGGGCCCGGCGACTTCTTCGGCCAGCGGCAGCACGGCCTGCCGGCCATGAAGATCGCGGACCTGAGCTGCGACATGCGGCTTCTGGACGAGGCCCAGACGGCGGCCCGGCAGCTGATGGCCCAGGATCCGGAGCTGACGGAGCCGACCCACCGGGCTCTGCGGGACCGCATCCGCCAGCTGTTCGACACCAACGCGGATATGCTGAACTGAGGTAGGAAAACAAACACCGGAGGGACAGCCGTCCCTCCGGTGTTTTCCGGTTATTTCGTTTTTACTCGCCCAGCTGATTGTCCACCAGCTGCGCCAGGGCCTCCACGGCCTCCTTGGCGTCGGGGCCGTCGGCGATCAGGGTGATGGCGGTGCCCTTCACGATGCCCAGGGACAGAACGCCCAGCAGGCTCTTGGCGTTGACCCGGCGCTCCTCCTTCTCCACCCAGATGCCGCTTTTGAACTCGTTGGCCTTCTGGATAAAATAGGTAGCAGGCCGGGCGTGCAGGCCCACCTCATTGTTCACGGTAACTTCCTGTGTAAACATTCCATTGCACTCCTTTTATGAAGCATTTTCGCAAAATGCGGGGACATACTTCTCTCACACTATAATATTATACCGAAACGGGGAAAGAAAGCAATATCCAAAGCTACAAATTCTTGAAGCGGGGCCTGAAAAAAAGTTTGGCCCTTTTGGCAGAATCCACAAACTCCGTCTGTTATTTCAGCTCCACCACCGTTACGCCGGCCTCTCCCTCGCCATAGCGGCCCAGGCGGAAGCTCTTGACGGCCTTGTTCCGCTTGAGCATCTCGTGGACCGCCTTGCGCAGGGCGCCGGTGCCCTTGCCGTGGATGATGGTCACGGTGCCCAGCTTTGCCATCACGGCGCTGTCGATGTAATTCTCCACCACGCTTTCGGCCTCCAGGGTCTCATAACCCCGGATGTCCAGCTCCGAGGCGGCCCGGGATTGCAGATTCAGCTTGGCGCTGCTGCCGGAGGACGGCGCGGCGGGCTTCTTTTTGGGCTGGCCCTCCGGCAGGCGCACCTGCTGGGCCTTGACGGTCATCTTCATCTTCCCCGCCTGCAGGAGCAATGTGCCGTCGTTGTTGACGGCCAGCACCGAGGCGGCCATTTTCACCCCGGGCAGCTCCACCAGGTCCCCTACCTCGATGGGGCGGCTGGGGGCATAGGCAGGCTCCTGGGGCTCGCTGCGCAGGTGCAGGGCCTCCTGGGCCTGGTTCAGACTGTGCCGCACGGCGGCCTTGGCGTCGTTGAGCTCCTGGAAGTTGATCTGCTTTTGCTGCTGGCGGCGCAGCTGGTCCAACTGGGCGAAAATTTCGTCGGCCTGGGCCTGGGCCTGGCGCACGATGCGCTTGGCCTCGGCCTCGCCCTTGGTGCGGGCGTTGTCCTTGGCTTTTTCCATTTGCTCCCGGAAGGTCCGGGCCTTTCGGGCGTCCTCCTCCCGCTGACGCCACAGGCGATCCGCCTCGGCCTGGGCCTTCTCCAGCCGCTGGCGCTTCTCCTCCAGCTGGGTCAGCACGTCCTCGAAGCGGACGGAGTCGCTGTCCATCTGCTGCTGGGCGGCCTGGATCACGGACTCGTCCAGCCCCAGCCGCCGGGAGATGGCGAAGGCGTTGGACTTGCCGGGGATGCCAATCAGCAGTCGGTAGGTGGGGCGCAGGGTCTGCACGTCGAACTCACAGCTGGCGTTTTCCACCCCCGCCGTGGTCATGGCGAAGGTTTTCAGCTCGGCATAGTGGGTGGTGGCGGCGATCAGCGCCCCCTGACTGCGGGCGCTTTCGATGATGGCAATGGCCAGGGCCGCGCCCTCGATGGGGTCCGTACCGGCTCCCAGCTCGTCAAACAGCAGCAGGCTCTGGTCGTCCACCTCCCGCAGAATCTGCACGATGTTGGACATATGGGCGGAGAAGGTGGACAGGCTCTGTTCGATGCTTTGCTCGTCGCCCACATCCGCCAGCACCCGGTGGAATACACGCACGGCGCTGCCGCTGTCGGCAGGGATATGCAGGCCGCACTGGGCCATCAGACACAGAAGGCCGATGGTTTTCAGGGTCACGGTCTTGCCGCCGGTGTTGGGGCCGGTGATCACCAGGGTGTCGAACTGCTGGCCCAGCTCCACGGTGATGGGCACGGCCCTGGCCTGGTCCAGCAGGGGGTGCCGGGCACGGCGCAGTGTCACGCCGCCCCGGCGGCGGACCTCCGGACGGCTGGCGTTGAGCTGATAGCTCAGCTGTGCCCGGGCGAAGATCACGTCCAGGTGCACCAGAATGTCATAGTCCCAGAGGATGTTCTCCATCTGGGCAGCGCAGGCGGCGGACAGCTGGCGCAGGATGCGGTCGATCTCCTTCTGCTCCCGGGCCTCCAGCTCCTTCAGCTCGTTGTTGGCCTGCACCACGCCCATGGGCTCCACAAACAACGTGGCCCCGGAGGAGGAGATGTCGTGGACCAGGCCGGGCATACTGCCCTTGCACTCGGCCTTCACCGGCACCACGAACCGGCCGTCCCGCTGGGTGATCAGGGCCTCCTGCAGCACCTTGGCATAGGACGGCGAGGAGATGATGCGCTGGAGAATCTGGCGGCCCTTGGAGGCGGCCAGCCGCATTTTCCGGCGGATGTCCGCCAGCTCACTGCTGGCGGTGTCGGCGATGGTCTCCTCGTCCAGAATGGCGGAGCGGATCTGCTCCTCTAAGTATTTATTGGTGTGCAGGGAGGTGAACAGGCGGTCCAGCACCGTCTCCTCCCCCTGGCGCTGGGCGTCGTAATCCGACACCCGGCGGCTGGCGGTGAGGACGCCGGCGATGTCCAGCAGCTCCCGGGTGTTCAGCATACCGCCGTGGTCCGCCCGGGTCAGGGCGGCGGATACGTCCTTCACGCCGGAGAAGGACGGACTGCCGTGGAGCCCCAGCCGCTCCTTGGCGGCATCGGTCTCGTCCAGCAGCCGCAGCACCTCCTCCACGTCCGTGGAGGGGGTCAGCTTCAGGCACCGGTCCTTGGCCGCCTGGCTGACGGCCTTGGCCGCCAGCTTTTCCAGCACCGCCGGAAGCTCCAGGGTGCGGATGGATTTTTCAAATAATTCACTCATATTTCGTTTCCTCTTGCGGAAGAATGGTCTTGTAATAGTCCAGGGTACGGAAGCTGCGCTCCAGCTGGGCGGAAACGTAGGCGTCCGCCGCATGGTTCAGGGCACGTAGTCCCTCCGGCGGCAGGGAAAAGCTGTACAGCCGCCGGGGGTCGCCGTAGAGCACGTATCGCAGGGCCGCCAGGCCCGACGCCGTCAGCGGCAGGGACAGTCCCCCCTTTTCCCGGCATTTGCCGCAGTGGACCACCCCGTGGACCACGTCCAGCATGGGATTTTCCGGCTGGGGCGCGCCGCACAGGGCGCAGCCGTCGGCCATGGGCTCATAGCCCGCCAGGGCCATCAGCCGGAACTGAAACGCGGGCTTCACCAGCTGAGGCGGCTTTTTCAGGGCGCTGAGGGCGTACAGGGCGTTGAGCAGCAGGGGCAGCACGTCGCCGCCGCAGCCGTCGGACACCGCCTCCGTCAGCTCGGCGAAGTAGGCCGCCAGGCTCAGGGCCGTCAGGTCCTGCCGCAGGCCGTCGAACAGCTCGATGGTGTCCGCCGCGTCCAGCATGGTCCACCGGCCCTTTTCATAGAGGGTCATCTCCGAATAGGCCAGCAGCTGGCAGGCCGCGGCCACGCGGCTGCCCTTGCGCCGGGCCCCCCGGGCGATCACGGAGAGCCTGCCCCGGTCCGGGGTCAGCACGGTGAGGATCTTGTCCGCGTCCCGGGTCACCGTTTCCCGCAGCACCAGGCCGCACGTTACGAATCGTTCCGGCTGCATTCAGCCGCCTCCTTATACAGCAAGTACGCCTCCGGCGCTCCGGTGGCCCAGAACAGGGCCCAGCGCTCCTCCATGGCTTTTCACCTCCGCCCATAGCTTGCCGCTTTTCCGGCGGCGTCATGAGTGGAAGCTTTTGGAGGGGGGATTACTGCTCGTCATATCCCCTGGCGCGGATGAAATTCACATTATCCCGCCAGTTTGCCCCAGTCAGATGATATCTGACCGGGGACCCCTCATACCATCTGCTGCGGCGGAAATGAATTCCGCCGGCAGAAATTCTTTGAATTTACGCCGCAGAGCGGCGAGCGGCTGACGCCGCAAGAAAACTGGCACAGCATGGCCGATGGGAAGAAGTCACTGCTCGTCATATCCCCTGGCGCGGATAAAATTCACATTATCCCGCCAGTTTTCCTTGACCTTTACCCAGGTTTCCATGTACACCTTGGCGCCCATGAACTTTTCGATGTCCCGGCGGGCCAGGGAGCTGATGCGCTTGAGCATATCCCCGTGCTTGCCGATGATGATGCCCTTGTGGCTGGCCTTTTCGCAGTAGATGGTCACGTCCAGGTCGATGATGCCGGTGTCCTCCCGCTCGGTGAAGCGGGTCACCTCCACCGCCGTGCCGTGGGGGATCTCCTTGTCCAGGCACAGCAGCATCTTCTCCCGCAGAATCTCGGCGCAGACCTGGGCGTCGGGCTGGTCGGTGGTCATGCCGTCGGGGAACAGCTGGGGGCCTTCCGCGGCATAGGTCTGCAGCTGGGCCATCAGGTCCTCCAGGCCGTCGCCGGTCCGGGCGGAGATGGGGATAATGGCGTCGAAGCCGTCAAAGGCCTGGCTGTAGGCCGCGATCACCGCCAGCAGGTCGTCCTTTTTCTCCACGGTGTCGATCTTGTTGATGCACAGCACGCAGGGCAGGTGCTCCTCCTGGATGCGCTGGAGCAGGATCTTCTCCGGCTCCCCCACATGGGCGATGGGCTCCACCAGCAGCAGGGCGGCCTCCACCTGCTCCAGGCTCTCCCGCACCACCTTCACCATATAGTCCCCCAGCCGGGAACGGGGCTTGTGCAGGCCCGGGGTGTCCAGCAGCACATACTGGGTGTCTCCCCGGTTCACCACGCCGTAAATCCGGTTGCGGGTGGTCTGGGGCTTGTCGGAGACGATGGCGATCTTCTCCCCCACCAGGGCGTTGGTGAGGCTGGACTTGCCCACATTGGGCCGCCCGCAGATGGTGATCATAGCGGTTTTTGTGATGTTGTTCATAGGTGATCCTCAACTTTCTTTTGAGCAATTTTATTGTGTCAGGGTAAACTGATAAGTGACAGAGTTTTGCCACCGTTCCTCGTTTGCCAGGTCCTGCCCGATCACCTTGCCGCCCATGCGCTCATAGAAGCTGCGGGCGTTAAGATTCTCCGGGACACAGTGGCAGACAAAGGAGGCGGCATGGTGCGCTCTGCAATACGCTTTCACGAAATCGAACGCTTGCCGGCCGATCCCCTGTCTTTGATATTCGGCGGAGATATACAGGGATTGCAGGGTGATTACATCGGCTTCGTTTATCGTCAGGTAGCCGATGTCCTGCCGGTCCTTTCGGACCAAGTACACAGAATACGCCGGATGATGGACCCTCAGCAGCTCCATTTCCCTGTGCCAGTCCCAGTCAAAGTTATCTATCATGCTGTCGGGGTAAACGCCTCGGTATGTGGTGCCCCAGATTCTTTGCCGCAGGGCGATAATGGACGGCACATCCTCTTCGGATGCCTCAATAAACAGCTTTTCCTCGGCCATGCTATCACATCTCCTTCCGGGATTTTTACTCAATTTCCACACTCCGGGGCCGGCACGCTCTCCGCTGCCCGATTGCGGACAGCAAACAGGAACACCGGGCGGAGCAGGCCCAGGGATAAAACGGTGAACACGGTCAGGACGTCCCCATATTTACCGGCGCGGCTTTTATAGATCCGGTGGGCGATCAGGGTGTCCAGGATAAAGACCGCCAACAGGGCCATCAGTAGGAGGATGAACCAAAGGGTATTCAGCTCCTGGCAGACGTAGAAATAGACGCAAAGGCAGACGGACAGAAGCGTCAGAAGGGCCGACACGGCGCCCATGACCCGCCGGTCTGCCAGCTTTCCCAGCAGATACTTGCTGTAAAAGGGAATCCAGGCAGGGAATGTATGTGCGTCGCCCGCTTTTTTGCGCATGCAGGCGATGGAAAAGCCCTCCAGCACATAGCTGGCCATGATATACGCCGCCGCGGCGGCAAACACGGCGATGAAGAACAGGAAAATCGCCGATAATATGCCCGAAACAATCAGAACGCCGAATCCGGCCATATGCGATACCTCCTATTTTACCCCAGCCGGTCGCCGTTTTCCACAGGCTTGTCCGGGGTAATGAGCACCACGCCGCCCTGGGAGTAGGTCCCCAGCACCAGCACCTCGGAGAAGAAATTGGCGATCTGGCGGGGCGGAAAATTCACCACCGCCAGCACCTGCTTACCCACCAGCTCCTCCGGGGCATACTGCTGGGTGATCTGGGCGCTGGAGCGCTTCCGGCCCAGCTCCGGGCCAAGGTCCACCAGCAGCTGATAAGCGGGCTTCCGGGCCTTTTCAAAGGGCCGGGCCTCCACAATGGTGCCCACCCGGATGTCCAGCTTCATGAAATCGTCAAACGTGGCCTGTTCCATGTGCGTTCCTCCTGTTATCAATCGCTGTCCAGCTTAAGCACCGCCATGAAGGCTTCCGTAGGCACTTGAACCGTACCCAGATTCCGCATCTTCTTCTTGCCTTCTTTCTGCTTTTCCAGCAGCTTCTTCTTCCGGGTGATGTCGCCGCCGTAGCACTTGGCCAGCACGTCCTTGCGCATGGCCTTCACCGTCTCCCGGGCGATGATGCGCCCGCCGATGGCCGCCTGGATGGGCACCTCGAACAGCTGGCGGGGGATGTTCTCCTTCAGCTTTTCGCACAGCCGCCGGGCCCGGGGATAGGCCTTGTCCTTGTGGGCGATGAAGCTCAGGGCGTCCACGCCGTCGCCGTTTAACAGCAGGTCCACCTTCACCAGCTCGCTGGGCCGGTAGCCGGAGAGCTCATAGTCCAGGGAGGCATAGCCCTTGGTGTTGGCCTTCAGGGTGTCGAAGAAGTCATAGATGATCTCGTTGAGGGGCATCTGATAGTGCAGCTCCACCAGGTGGGTGTCCAGATACTGCATGTCCTTGAACTCGCCCCGACGGTCCTGGCACATGGGCATGATGTTGCCCACATACTCGTTGGGGCTGATGATGGACACCTTCACATACGGCTCCTCCGCGTGCTCGATGACCGTGGGGTCCGGATAGTTGTGGGGATTGTCCACCTTCACCATGGTGCCGTCGGACTTGTACACGTGATAGATGACGCTGGGCAGGGTGGTCACCAGGTCCAGGTTGAACTCCCGCTCCAGCCGCTCCTGGATGATCTCCATATGGAGCATCCCCAAAAAGCCGCACCGGAAGCCGAAGCCCAGGGCCACGGAGCTCTCCGGCTCGAAGGTCAGGGAGGCGTCGTTGAGCTGGAGCTTTTCCAGGGCGTCCCGCAGATCGGGGTACTTACTGCCGTCCTCGGTGTAAATGCCGCAGTAGACCATGGACTGGGCGGGCCGGTAGCCGGGCAGAGGCTCGGCGGCGGGGTTTTCGGCGTCGGTGATGGTGTCGCCCACCTGGGTGTCCTTGACGTTTTTGATGGAGGCGGTGAAATAGCCCACCTCACCGGCCTGGAGGGCGTCCGTGGGCTCGTTGCCCAGGGGCTTCAGATATCCGCACTCCAGAATGGTATACTGGGCTCCGGTGGCCATCATGCGCACCGTCTGCCCCCGGCGGATGGTGCCCTGCTTGATGCGGAACAGCACCACCACCCCCACATAGGGGTCATACTGGCTGTCGAAGATCAGGGCCTGCAGGGGGGCGTTGGGGTCGCCGGTGGGGGCGGGGACATTGTGCACCACGTCCTCCAGCACCGACTCCACGTTCAGGCCCAGCTTGGCGGAGATCTCCGGCGCGTCCATGGCGGGCAGGCCGATGATGTCCTCCACCTCCTGCTTGGCCTTCATGGGGTCGGCGGCGGGCAGGTCGATCTTGTTGAATACCGGCAGGATCTCCAGGTCGTGCTCCATGGCAAGATAGGTGTTGGCCAGAGTCTGGGCCTCCACCCCCTGGGTGGCGTCCACCACCAGCACCGCCCCCTCGCAGGCGGCCAGGGACCGGGACACCTCATAGTTGAAGTCCACGTGGCCCGGGGTGTCGATGAGGTTCAGGGCGTAGATCTCGCCGTCCTTGGCCTTGTAGAACAGGTGCACGGCCCGGGACTTGATGGTGATGCCCCGCTCCCGCTCCAGGTCCATGTTGTCCAGAATCTGATTCTCCATCTCCCGCTCCGGCACGGCGTCGCACAGCTCCAGCAGCCGGTCCGCCAGCGTGGACTTGCCATGGTCGATGTGGGCAATGATGGAAAAGTTGCGGATATGGGATTGTTCAAACATTTGCGTTCCTCCTGTAGGTAAGTCCACGCTGACGCGCCAAGTGGCGCGTAACAAGCGTTTTGCGCAGCAAAACCTTGCCGCAGGCGGAATTCATTTCCGCCGAAGGACATTAAATGAAAAGGGCTCCCGGTTTGCCGTCAGGCAAACTGGGAATGGGACTTGCCGTGGTCGATGTGGGCGATAGTGGAAAAGTTGCGGATATGGGATTGTTCAAACATGTATGGTTTCCTCCTTGGGGAGATGTATCGGATGATCTTTGCTTATTATACCGGATATCCCGGCAAAATGCAATTCCTGTTGCCGCCGGGAAGAAAAAGTGTTACAATAAAGGCACCCCAATTTTTGAGAGGAAAGGACGAACGCCATGAAGCTGAGTTTTTTCGGCGCTGACCAGTGCGTCACCGGCAGCTGCCATTGTCTGGAGGTAGGCGGCAAGCGCATCCTCATCGACTGCGGATTGCAGCAGGGCCGGGACGAGGTGGACAACCGCTCCCTGCCCTTTGCCCCGGGCGGCATCGACTATGTACTCATCACCCACGCCCACATCGACCACTCCGGACGGGTGCCCATGCTCATCAAAAACGGCTTCCAGGGCCGCATTCTCACCACCCGGCTCACGGCTCAGCTCATGAGCATCATGCTCCAGGACTCAGCCCACATCCAGGAGAGCGACGCCGAGTATAAAAACCGCAAGAACCGCCGGGCCGGCCGGCCTGAGGAGGAGCCCCTGTATACCGTGGCCGACGCCCAGCGGGTGCCGGAGTTTATCGACACCTGCGAGTATGGCCAGCCCGTCCACCTGTGCGACGGGGTGGACGCCGTGTTCATCGACGCGGGCCATCTGCTGGGCTCCGCGTCCATCCGCCTGACCCTCACCGAAGGCGGCGAGACCCGCACCATCGTCTTTTCCGGCGATATCGGCAACGTGGACCAGCCCATCATCCGGGACCCCCAGTTCTTCACCGGGGCGGACTATGTGGTCATGGAGAGCACCTATGGCGACCGCAACCACACCGAGGTGTGGAGCTATACCGGCCAGCTGGCCCAGATCATCGACGAGACCCTGGGCAAGGGCGGCAACGTGGTGATCCCCTCCTTTGCCGTGGGCCGCACCCAGGAGCTGCTGTATTTCATCCGGGAGATCAAGGATCAGGGCCTGGTGACCTCCGTGCCGAATTTCCCGGTGTATGTGGACAGTCCCCTGGCGAAAAGTGCCACCACCATTTTCTGCGGCGATCTGCGGGGCTATCTGGACCAGGACGCTCTGGAGCTGGTGAAGGACGGCACCCATATGTTCAATTTCCCGGGCCTGCACCTGACGGAGACCGTGGACGAGTCCAAGGCCCTGAACGAGGACCACACCCCCAAGGTCATCATCTCCGCCTCCGGTATGTGCGACGCGGGCCGCATCCGCCACCATCTGAAGTATAACCTGTGGCGGGCGGACAGTGCCGTGGTGTTCGTGGGCTTCCAGTCCCCGGGCACCCTGGGCCGCACCCTGCTGGACGGGACTCCCTCCGTGAAGCTGTTCGGCGAGGACGTGGCCGTCCGGGCCAAGGTGGTGAATTTCCAGGGCCTCAGCTCCCACGCCGACCACGACCATCTGCTGGACTGGATCGGCCATTTCAAGGAGCCCAAGCCCCAGCACGTGTTCGTGGTCCACGGCGACCGGGAGGTGGCTCCGGTGTTTGCCCAGACGGTGAGCCAGCTGGGCTTCACGGCCCACGCTCCCCAGTATACCGAGGAGTATGACCTGCTGACCTGCACCCAGCTGGCGGCGGGCTATCTGCCCCAGCGCAAGACCCGCACCTTCGACGGCGCGCCCCGGGTCACCGCCGCTTATCAGAAGCTGGTGCAGCTGGGCGATTCCCTGGTGGGCCTTATCCGCCGCAGCAAGGGCCGGGACAACAAGACCCTGGCCGCCTTTGCCGAGGCCCTGCGCAAGGTCATGGAGAAGTTCGAGATTTAACCAAGTTTTGGAAACCTTTCAGGGGCGGACAGCTCTGTCCGCCCCTAATTTTCGTATGATTCGCACGAGAGGAGGGCGCTTATGCCCGGATTGGAGAAAAACCGCATTTACCGCGCCCATATCGACGGCTATTCCAGCGAGGGCCTGGGCATCGCCCGCATAGACGGCCAGGTGGTGTTCGTCCACGGGGCCATCCGGGGGGAGATCTGCGACGTTCTGGTGATGAAGGTGCTGAAAAACGCCGCCTTCGGCAAGATCGCCGCCCTGGTGGAGCCCTCCCCTGCCCGCCGGACGCCGGACTGCCCCTACTACGGCCGCTGCGGCGGCTGCGACTTCCGGCATATGTCCTATGAGGAGGAGCTGTGGGCCAAGCGGGCCCGGGTCCAGGACGCCCTGACCCGTATCGGCGGCGCGGAGGTGACGGTGGAAGAAATTCTGGGTGCGGAGCAGCCCCTGCACTACCGCAACAAGAGCATCTATCCCATCTCCCCGGTGGGGGAGGTGGGCTTTTACCGGGCCCGCAGCCACCAGGTGGTGCATGTGGAGCACTGTCTCATCCAAAAGCCGGAGGCCGATGCCCTGGCTCAGGCGGTGCGGGACTATATTGCCCGGTTTCAGGTGCCGCCCTACGACGAGGCCACCGACCGGGGGCTGCTGCGGCATCTGTACGTCCGCACCAGCTGCGCCGGGGAATCCCTGGCGTGCCTGCTGGTCAACGGCTCCCGTCTGCCCCATGAGGAGGAGCTGGTGGCCATGCTCCGGGCCGCCGCGCCAAAAACCTGCGGCGTGGTGCTGGGGGAAAATACCCGCCGGGGAAACGCCATCCTGGGGGACCGGTACCGCACCCTGTGGGGCCGGGACTATCTGACGGATACCCTCTGCGGACTGGAGCTGCGGCTGTCGGTGCCGTCGTTTTATCAGGTGAACCACGACCAGGCCCAGCGCCTGTATGAAAAGGCCCTGGAATACGCGGGGCTGACGGGCCGGGAGCTGGCGGTGGACCTGTACTGCGGCGCCGGGACCATCACCCAGGTGCTGGCCCGCCGGGCCCGGCACGTCATCGGCGGCGAGATCGTCCCGGAGGCCATCCGGGACGCGGAGGACAGCGCCCGCCGCAACGGCGTGGGCAACGTGGAGTTCCTGTGCGGCGATGCCTCCCGGCTGGCGGCGGAGCTGCGGCAGCGGGGCCTGCGGCCCGACGTGATCTGCGTGGACCCGCCCAGGAAGGGGCTGGCCCCCGACGTGGTGGAGGCAGCGGCCTCCATGGAGCCGGAGCGCATCGTCTATGTCTCCTGCGACCCGGCCACCCTGGCCCGGGATGTGGCCCGCTTCGCCCCCCTGGGCTACCGCCCCGTCCGGGCCTGCGCCGTGGACCTATTCCCCGGCACGGCGAACGTGGAGACGGTGTGTCTATTGACCAAGCGTCCGGACTGAGGCAGAAATGCGGTATCATTGAGCGCGAGAATTACAATAAGCCGAAGCCTGAGGATGCCAGGCAGCCGCAATGCCCACCGGAGAAGGAAAAGGCGATTACGGAGGCACTGCGTCACTTTGGGATGATTTGAGGCGGATGCCTTAATCATAAAAGGAACGGTGAGGGTATGAATTACAAAATTGCGATCTGCGACGACTCCGGTGCGGACAGACAGTTTGTTTTGAATATGGTGCGCGCCTGGGCTTCGTCCGCCGGTCACACGGTGCATATCGACGATTTTCCCTCCGCCGAGAGCTTCCTGTTCCGCTACGCAGAAGAAAGCGACTACGACATTCTTCTGCTGGATATCGAAATGGGTGCAATGGACGGCGTCACGATGGCAAAAGAGCTTCGCAAGAGCAACGACACGGTGCAGATCATTTTCATCACCGGCTATTCCGACTACATTTCAGAGGGCTACGAGGTGGCGGCACTCCACTATCTGATGAAGCCCGTGAAGGAAGAAAAGCTCCGGTCGGTGCTGGACCGCGCCGTGGAAAAGATAACAAAAAACGAACGGGTTTTGCATTTCGAGTCCGGCGGAGAAATGGTGCGTGTGCCGATTTATCAGATTCGATATGCAGATGTGCTTGGCAACTATGTGACCGTTCACGCGCGAACGGATGTGACGGTGAAAATGACATTGGGCGAGCTTGAGAAGCAGCTCGACGAGTGCTTCTACCGCGTGGGGCGCTCTGCGCTCGTGAATCTGACGCAGATCAGCCGCGTCACCAAGACGGAGATCCGGCTCAGCGACGGAACCGCCATCCCGCTGCCGCGGGGCGCGTATGAGGGCGTCAACCGTGCCATTATCAACATGAGGTAAGGCGTATGGAATTGTTTGCAAAGAAAATCGAAAAGCAGCTCGCCTCCTATCAGCAGGAGCTGATCGAAACGCATTACCGGGAGGTAGACAATATGTACCGCCAGATCCGCGGCTGGCGGCATGACTACCGCAACCATATTCAGACCATGAAGGCTTACGCTGCCGCGGGAGATTGGGACGCCATCCAAAACTACCTCGACCTGCTGGACACCGATCTGCAAACCGTGGACACGGTCATCAAGACCGGCAATCCCATGACCGACGCCATCTTGAACTCCAAAATCTCCCTTGCAAAGGCAAAGGGCATCGAGGTAGCGGTGGATGCCCACATCCCCGTCCGGCTGAAGTCCTCGGAGATCGATCTCTGCTGCATCCTCGGCAATCTCTTCGACAACGCCATTGAGGCCAGCATGAAGTTGCCGGAGGATAAGCGCCTCATCCGGGTCTATATGGATATGAAAAACACCCAGCTCTACATCTCCTTCACCAATTTTACCGCCGGGAAGAAAATGCAGAAGGAGGGAGGGCTGTTCCGCAGCACCAAGGGCGAGGGGCATGGCTTTGGCCTTGTTCGCATCGACGCCATCGTGGAGCGGCTGGACGGATACATCAGCCGCAACAGCGAGGACGGTGCATTCACCACTGAAATACTGCTTCCGCAGGAGTGAGAGCTGCAATTCATCCCCCGGAAAAAGCGATTCGTCCCCGGAATCAACCGGGGACGATTTTTTCTGCTATGCTATGCGCGTGAGGTGAAACGACATGAAACACAGAGAAAAACCGAAGTACAGCGTCCGGCAAAATGTCTGCTTTATGGTGCGGACCGCTTGGGAGAAGCGCAGGAGAGTGCTGCTCCTTTGCGTTGTGGTCGCGGCCATCAAAGTGGCGTTGGATTTGGCGCAGCTCTATGTCACACCGGAAATTCTTACGAGGGTGGAGCAGGGCGTTCCCGTGGGGGAGTTGCTGACAACTATCGGATTTTTCACAGCGGCACTTCTTCTCTTACAGGGGGCTGCGGCGTATTGCGATGCCATCCGGATGCCCGGTGAGGTCGATGTTCGCTGTGCCATCATCCGCATGATCTCCCGGAAAAGCGGCGAGACCTCCTACCCAAATGTCCACGACTCCAAAATTCTGAAGCTGGAGGAGCAGGCGCAGCGGGCCACCAGCGGCAACGACGATGCGGCGGAGCATATTTGGCGAACGCTGACGGAGCTGCTGGCAAATCTCGGCGGCTTTGCCGTATATCTGCTGCTGTTCTCCCGCTTGAGCCGCTTTTTGATCCTGCTGGTGGTGCTGACCGCCGCAGCAGACTTCTTCGTTTCCCACTACATCAGTGAGTGGGAGTACCGCCACCGGGATGAACGGGAACAGTATGACAAGGAACTGCACTATTTTCTGACGCAGCCTCGGCAGATACAGCTTGCCAAGGACATCCGCGTCTTTGGTTTAGTCCCTTGGCTGCGGGAATTGCGGGAAAAATCCATGAAGGCACTCTCCGCCTTCATCGCCCGCCGGGAAAGGACTTATCTCTGGGCTAATGTGGCTGACGTGGCGCTGACGCTTCTTCGCAACGGCATCGCGTATGCGTATCTGATTCGGCAAACTCTGGTACATGGCTGGCCTGCATCGACATTTTTGCTCTACTTTACCGCCGTCAGCGGCGCTGCATCGTGGGTGACCGGCATCCTGACCCAGTGCAGCCAACTGCATAAGGAGAGCATCGACCTGTCCAAAATACAGGAATATCTGAACATTCCGGAGCCGTTTCGGTTTGAGGGCGGAGTGCAGCCGCCCGCAGCCGACGGGTATGAGCTGCGGCTGGAGAACGTGTCCTTCCGCTATCCGGGCACGGAGAGGGATATTCTCAGACACATAGACCTGACCATCCATCCTGGCGAAAAGCTGGCGGTGGTGGGCTTGAACGGTGCGGGCAAGACCACCATGGTGATGCTGCTTTGCGGCTTCTACGACCCCACCGAGGGGCGCGTGCTGCTAAACGGGCAGGATATTCGTGAATTTGACCGCAGCGCGTATTACCGCCTGTTTTCCGCTGTATTTCAGGGGTTTTCCATTTTGGATACCACCATTGCGGAATGTGTTGCCCAGACCACCGAGCATATCGACAGAGTAAAAGTCGATCACTGCCTTGCACAGGCCGGCTTGACAGAGGCTATTGCCAAATTCCCCCAAGGGGTGGATACCCACTTTGGCCGGGAGGTGTATCTGGACGGCGTACAGCTCTCCGGCGGCCAGACCCAGCGGCTGATGCTGGCGAGAGCGCTTTATAAGGACGGGCCCATCCTCGTTCTGGACGAGCCTACGGCGGCGCTGGATCCCATTGCGGAAAACGATATTTACCAAAAGTACAGCGATATGACGGCGGGTAAGACCTCCGTGTTCATCTCCCACCGGCTGGCGTCTACCCGCTTCTGTGACCGCATCCTCTTTATAGCAGACGGCGGCATCGCCGAGGAGGGTACCCACAAGGAGTTACTGGCAAAGGGCGGTGCTTATGCGGAGCTATTTGCCGTGCAGAGCCGCTATTATCAGGAAGGAGGTGTGCAGGATGAAGAAGAAAACTGAGGGCATGAGCCTGCGGGAGACCTTTGCCATCCACCGCCGGGCGGCACGAGATATGCGCCGGATCGCACCGGGCTGCTTTATGCCGCTTATCCTCTGTGCTGTTGTGGAGGCAGCATCGCCCTATGCGGTCATCTGGCTCTCCGCCCGGCTTGTCGATGAACTATCTACCCTTCGCAGACCGGAGATTCTGGCCAAATGGGTCCTTTGGATCGTAGCGGTCAGTGCTGCGGCAGAGCTGCTCAAGGCCGTGCTGGAGAGGTGGAAAAATGTCCGGAGCGAACTGCTTGACAGACAGAAAGAAGTTTTGTATACCGAGAAATTTCTGCGGATGGATTATGCCGACTGTGACAGGCAGGAAACACGTGATCTGTTCTCTCAGATCCGGCAGAATGCCGACTGGTCCGGTTGGGGCTTTGCCCATCTCAAGCTGTACTATACGCAGGCAGTCCAAGGCATCACCGGCATTTTAGGGGCTGCCGCCTTGACGGTGAGCCTGTTCACCCGGCAAGTCCCGACCTCGGCGGGAAAATTGACCACTCTCAATCACCCGCTTTTCCTTGTGGGCATCCTTCTGCTGATTGCCGCCGTTACCTGCCTTGGTCCGGCGCTGGTCGGCAGAGCCTATTCTGCCTGGAACACGCTGGCAGAGCAGGTATGCTTCGGCAATCGCGTGTTCAGCCACTTCGTTTTCATGCAGCCGGGGGACAAGGAAAAAGACATGGATCGCAGAATGTACCGCCAGAGCGAACTGGCGGAGCATTATGTCCGCACAGTGAATATCTTCGGCGTCGGCTCTCCCGTGGCAAAGGCGTCCCAAACCACTGTGGGACTGAGCAAGGCGCTGGCCGCCTCTCTATCCGCTGTTCTCTCCGGCGTTGTGTATGTGTTCGTATGCTTGAAGGCGCTGGGCGGTGCCTTCGGCATCGGCAGCGTGACCCAGTATGTCAGCGCCGTGACCACATTTTCCGGCAACGCCGCCCTGCTACTGAGCACCGTCAGTCATATGCGGGCCAATGCTGAGTTCCTCAAGGCCATCTATACGTTTCTCGACATTCCCAATTCCATGTATCAGGGGAGTCTCACCACCGAAAAGAGGTCGGATCGTCAGTATGACGTGGAGTTTCGGGATGTATCCTTCCGTTATCCCGGCTCGGACATCTGGGCGCTGCGCCATGTGAATATGAGGTTCAAGGTCGGAAAAAGGCTTGCCATCGTGGGCGAAAACGGCAGCGGCAAGACCACCTTCATCAAGCTCCTGTGTCGCCTGTACGACCCGCAGGAGGGGCAGATTTTGCTCAACGGCATCGACATCCGCAAGTACCGCTATGACGATTACATGGGCATATTTTCCGTGGTATTTCAGGATTTCCAGCTCATCTGCCAGCCCTTGGGCAACAATGTGGCGGGCAGCATGGAATATGACCGTGACCGGGCAAAGAAGGCTCTGATCGATGCAGGCTTCGCAGACCGTCTTGCAGCGATGGAAAAGGGTCTGGACACCATGCTTTACAAAAATCTCTCCGAGGACGGTGTCGAGGTTTCCGGCGGCGAGGCGCAGAAGATCGCCATTGCCCGTGCACTCTATAAGGACGCGCCCTTCATCATCCTCGACGAGCCGACGGCGGCGCTGGACCCCATCGCCGAGGCGGAGATCTACAGTAAGTTTGATGAGATCGCAGGCAATAAGACCGCCATCTATATCTCCCACCGCCTGTCCTCCTGCAAATTCTGTGACGAGATCGCCGTGTTCCACGAGGGCGCGGTCATCCAGCAGGGCAGTCACGCCGAATTGCTCGCCGATCGGGGCGGCAAATACTACGCGCTCTGGAACGCACAGGCGCAGTATTATACGGAGTAAAGCCGCTCTGTGCGTCAGAAAGAAACCGCTGTAATCCCCATCCCACGAAAGATGGAGATTACAGCGGTTTTGTGTTTTCAGAGCAGACATTGCAAGCTGCCTTTTGCAGTTTGTATATGCACCCGCGAGGAAAACGAGGGATTGCAAAGGGAGGTCTCGCCTGTCGGCTCGGTCAGCGCTTCAAAGCGTTTCACGCTTTGAGGTCTCCACCGGAGACCCGCGCCCCTTTGCCGCTGGGTTTCCAATAGGGGCGTGAACATCCCTGTTGGCACACGATTTTGCTTCGCAAAGTCTAGTGTGTTATACCTTTGCTGACCGCTGACGCGGAAAAGGGGTTGGCGGCATACTCTGCGGTGCGGCAGAGTGTGGCAACAAACGCTTTTTCGCGGCAGTAGGACAGGCGGATTTTGTGATGTGAGCTACAGCACAATCGCAGGATTTTTGAGCAGCAAAATCCGACTGGCCGGAAAAGGAAGTGAAGGTATATACATCAATCGAAGCATCACTCAAATGCAGCTCATGCAGAGCTGTGTTTGGGTGATTTTTTGTTTCCGTCCGCCCCATCAGATAGTCAGAAGAAACGCCATAGTAGTCCGCCAACATCGAAATGCTGTACGGGCTGATGTCCTTGCCATTATCCGATTCATATTTGCCAAGCGCGGATTTCGAGATGCCCACCTCAGTGGAAAGCTGCTCCAAGGTCAGCTTTTTCGCCACTCGTAAATCCTTCAAACGCTCTCCGATTGTCAGCTTAACCTGCATACATCCACCTCTATTTCAGCTTTTTTGTATGATATCACACTTTTTTATTTTTGTCTAAAAGCGTGGAAACATCCGCCTTCTACCCTGCTTTTCCTTCCTCTCGGATATACGGGAAAGTGGGTGTTTTCTTACTAAAATTTAGACATAAACCACGCAGCACCTTGAAAACTTCATGACCGTCCGATGGGATAGCACAGGGCTCCATCCTGCGCAACCGGAAAAATTCAGAAAGGACGATACCATGAAAAAACTGACCGCTGTACTTCTGAGCCTGGCGCTGGTGCTGGGCCTTGCCGCCTGCGGCAGCACCACCCCGGAGGTCCACAAGGACGATCCCCAGACCCCGGCCGAAACTCCCGTCCAGGACCCCGCCGCGCCGGAGGAGCCCCAGACCGGCAAAACCCTGGTGGTTTACTATTCCGCCAGCGGCCACACCCGGCAGGTGGCCCAGGCCATCGCCCAGGCCGCGGAGCTGAACAAGGGAGTCTAAAGATCCGGGCAAAAAAATTTATCGCCGAAACCCCAGTAAAATGGGCAATGGTTACCTCCGGGTACCCTTGGTTACCGAAAAGTCACTGCTACAATTGGATCATCAAGAGGAAACACCCCTTCGAAAAAATCACCCTGGAGGTAAATATCATGAACAAAGTCGTTGCATTTCTGAATGCCAATCCCGTGCAGTATCTGGCCACTGTGGGCCGGGACGGCAAGGCCAAGTGCCGCCCCTTTATGTTCGCCGGCGAGCTGGAGGGCAAGCTCTGGTTCTGCACCAACAACCAGAAGGACGTGTACAAGGACATGCAGGCCAATCCCGAGATCGAGATCTCCGTCTCCAGCCCGGAGTACGCCTGGATCCGGCTCCACGGCAAGGCTGTCTTTGAGAACAACATGGCCGCCAAGGAGATGTGCATCCGGAACCCCATCGTGAAGGGTCAGTACCAGACCGCCGCCAACCCCATCTTTGAGGTGTTCTATCTGGACGCCCCCCACGGCGTCATCGCCGACTTCTCCGGCAATCCCCCCTATCAGTTCTGAAATCTGCCCCCGGCAGGTGATCGAAAGGAGAGGCTGACCATGACCCAAAGCGAAAAGCGGCTGTTTCTTATCCAATCGCTGATGAAGGAGCGGCCGGAGTACCGGCAGGTGGAGACGCCCCGGGACCCGGAGGGCCAGCGGCAGCTACTGCGGGGCCTGATGAACGTCCGGCCGCCTCAGGCGGCGGACCCGGACTTCCTGCGGGTGCAGGACGCGTATCTGCAGGCGGAGCGGTATGAAAGCTTTCTCCGCACCCGCCAGGGGCAGAAGCTCCTCTTTCTGGAGCTGGGGGTGGGGTACAACACCCCGGTGATCATCAAGTATCCCTTCTGGCGGATGACCGCCGCCAACCCCCGGGCGGTGTATGCCTGCCTGAACCTGGGCCAGGCCGCCGCCCCCCGGGAGATTCAAAGGCAGTCCATCTGCATCGACGGGGACATCGGAGCCGTGCTGGCCGCCCTGAAAGACTGAACGCACGGCAAAAAGCGCCCGGAGCCAAGTGCTCCGAGCGCTTTTCTGCCTTATTTTCCCGTTTCCGGCAGGGGGAACAGGGTCCAGGGCCAGGCCGCCGGGGGCTGGTGGGTGAACACCATATCCCGGCCCGTCTCCGGATGGGTGAAGGCCAGCCGCCAGGCCCACAGAGCCAGGGTCTCGCCGTCTCCGGCCCTGCCGTATTTCCGGTCCCCCACCAGGGGGAAGCCCCGCCCGGCGAACTGCACCCGGATCTGGTGGGTGCGGCCGGTGTGCAGGGTCACCCGCACCAGGGACAGCCCCTCCCGGACGGCCAGCGTCTCATAGGACAGCTCCGCCGGGCGAACGTCCTTCCCCGGCTCCCGGGCGATATATGTCACCCGGCGTACCGGGTCTCTCCCAAGCATGTCCCGCCATATCCCGCCTTGTCCCGGGTCACCCAGGACCACCGCCAGATAGATTTTCCGGAACCGGTGGTCCCGAACCTGGCCGGACAGGATGGAGGCCGCGGCGGCGGACCGGGCAAACACCATGACCCCGCCGGTGGCGGCGTCCAGCCGGTGCACCGTCCGGATGCAGGGGGTGCCCAGCTGGGCCCGCAGCAGCTCCGGCATGCCGCCGGGCTCGTCGGTGCTGAGGACCCCCGGAGGCTTCACCGCCACGGCGATGCGCTTATCTGCGTACAGAAGTTCCATATCACTGGGCGCCTTCACCGGTGCAGACGCTTTCGCCCACGGTTCCGTCCCAGGCGTCCAGGCTTTCGCTGTACTCCACCCGGCCGATGGAGCAGCCCTCGCCGATGCGGACCCGGCGGCCCCGGACCACGTCGGCCTGGGTGTATTCCAGGTCCACGTCGTCGCCCTCGATGTCCCCCACCTGGGCGCAGGAGACGCTGCCGTGGAACAGGCCCAGCAGGGAGACCTGGGTGGGCTTATAGATGCGGATGCTGCTGCCGCCGATGCTGCCGATGCGGATGCCCCGGCTGGCGGAGATCTCCACGGTTTCGGCGTTCAGCAGGCCCTGGATCACGGCGCTGCCGGTGAGATGGACGCTTTCGGCCTCCACGCCGCCGGACACCCTGGCCCCGCCGGAGCAGTGCAGTCGTCCGCAGTGGATCTCTCCCGCCTCCAGGCCGCCGGACACGTCTACCTCGCCGCCCTCCAGGCTGCCGTCCACCTTCAGCGCGCCGGAGCTGTGGACCCGGCCGTTGGCCCGGAGACTGCCCTCGCACCGGGTGGGGCCGGAGCATCCCAGCTCCTGGCAGGCGATGTCGCCGGTGACACGGCTGCTGCCGCTGCACCGGATCTCCCCGGCGCAGTCCACGTCCCCTTGGACCCTGGCGCTGCCGGAGCAGCGCAGGCTCTCGCAGCGCAGGCTGCCCTGGACCTTGCCTGATCCGCTGATGGAAACCAGGCGGTATTCGCCGCCGGGCATGGCGCTGCTGCCGGAAATTTTCATATCCATGATGTCGTTCATAACGTGATCTCCTTTAATAATTGCAGTACGTCCTCCTGGTGTGTCCCCTCCGCCACCACGGCGCTGCGGACCTCCTCCAGGGGAAATTCCCTGCGGCCATAGGCCGTTTCGATGATGAGCTTTCGCCGGGCCAGCACCGTCTGTCGCTTTTCCGCCAGACTGGCCGCCAGCTCGTCCAGCGTCTGGTGCTCCTTGTTATCCAGGATCAGCCGGATCCGCTGGCAGATCTGGTCCCGGCGGAAAAATGTCTCCTGTCCGGTGGAAGTGGAGCGGCGCAGAAACCACGCCTCCGGGATCAGTCCCATCCGCTTCCACCGATACAGGGCCCCGTAGGAGATGCCGAACGTCTCCAGCAGCTCCTTCTTGGAAATCAACTCCTCGTCCATACCCTTCCTCCCTGCCATAATAGGTTATCGTACGGCGTTGCGTAACAATGTTCCGTAACACTGTTACGATAATAGCATAACAGTGTTATGTTGTCAATAGGGGCAGGAAAAATTTTTGAAAAGACCAAAAAATCCCGGTGCCGAAGCACCGGGATTTTTCGTTATAGCAAGCCCCTTCGGGCATTTTCACCTTACCGCTCCATGATGGGATAGCCCTGGGCACGCAGAGTCTCATATATCTGCTGCACATGGAGGGCGTCCCGGGTCTCCACCAGCAGGTGCACCACGCAGGAGCCCACCGGGGCCTTCAGGTTGCCCCGCTCGTGGTTCACCTCCAGCACGTTCACGCCCATGTCGGACATGATGTTCAGCAGAGTGGCCAGGGTTTTGGGCTGATCCGGCAGCACCGTGGCGAAGTTGGCGGTGCGCCCGGCCTTGGCCAGGCCCCGGGTGATGATCCGCTCCAGCATGGTCACGTCCACATTGCCGCCGGACAGCAGGGCGCACACGGTCTTGCCCCGCAGGTCCACCTTGCCGTACATGGCGGCGGCGATGCCCACGGCTCCCGCACCCTCGGCCACCAGCTTCTGCTTCTCCAGCACCGACAGGATGGCCCCGGCAATCTCGTTTTCGCTGACGGCCACCACCTTGTCCACATACTGGCGGCACATCTCAAAGGTCAGGTCCCCGGGGGTCTTGACCTGGATGCCATCGGCAATGGTGTGCACGCTGGGCAGGGTCAGAATATGCCCGGCCTCCAGGGACTCCACCATGCTGGCGGCTCCGGCGGCCTGTACGCCGATGACCTGGCAGGAGGGCTTCAGATGCTTCACGGCATAGGCCAGACCCGAGATCAGTCCGCCGCCGCCGATGGGCACCAGGATCACGTCCACATCCGGCAGCTGCTCCAGAATCTCCAGACCGATGGTGCCCTGACCGGCCATGACCCGATAGTCGTCAAAGGGATGGATAAAGGTCAGCCCCTGCTCGTCCCGCAGGCGCACGGCCTCGGCATAGGCGTCGTCATACACGCCGTCCACCAGCACCACGTTGGCCCCATAGCTGCGGGTGGCCTGGATCTTGGAGATAGGAGCCCCGGCGGGGATACAGATGGTGGCGGGAATCTTCATATCCCGGGAGGCAAAGCCCACGCCCTGGGCATGGTTGCCTGCGGAGCAGGCGATAACGCCCCGGCGCTTCTCCTCGTCGGACAGGGTGGCGATCTTATAGTACGCGCCCCGCAGCTTGAAGGCCCCCGTCTTCTGCAGGCAGTCCGCCTTCAGATAAAAGTCGCAGTCCGGCACCAGGCCCGGCGCGTGCAGCACAGGGGTCTGGTTGATAACGGGGGACAGCACCCGGCGTGCGTCCTGGAGCATTTCCATAGAGATCATATTGTTGCCTCCTTGATTCTGTTCTATATACAAAATCCTATTTTTTGTTCCTATGCCATGTACTACCATGATACCCTCTCCCGCCGCGATTGTCAATTCCTCTTTGGGCAGAGAGCCGCTTTTTTCGCAATATAGACGGAAAAAAGTGACCCGTCCGGCCCTTAAGAGCCGGACGGGAGGGATAAATCGCCGGTTTGTCTTCTGTCCATGGGCACATAGGCCCGGCCTGCCAGCAGGTCCGTCAGATACTGCCGCGCCTGCTCCGGGTCGGCGGGGTCCCGGACCCGGCTCCGCAGGTCCGCCATCATCTGCACCACCTTGGTGTTGGCTCCGCCGTGGCGGGGACCCTTCAGAGAGCACAGGGAGGCCGTCATGGCGGAATAGGTGTCGGTGCCGGTGGAGGTGGTACATGGTTGGTGAAGGTGGAGTTGTTGCTGCCGTGGTCGGCGTGGAGGATCAGCGCCGCGTCCAGGGCCCGGGCCTCCAGGTCCCGGACGTCATAGCCCCGGTAGTACAGCACGCCGGGGCATGGGATGGTGTCCTGACCGTCCACGGTGCAGCCCTTTACCTCGGATATGCGGGTGAGGCTGGTGAGGACGCCCCGGCCCGTGGCGTCCCGCAGTCCCCGCTTCACATCATATTTTTCATAGAGCTGCCGGTCAATGTGGGCGTTTTTGCAATTCTAACATGATAAACTTGCAAAATCAATACATAGAAAGAAAATATTTCCGCCCATATGCAGGATTCAATGAGCGATTATGCAAAAATTCCGCGGCAGAGGCCCTCCCCTGCCGCGGAATTGAAAACCGGGTAAAGCTGTGCTATACTATATTACAACTATGCGAATATCTCGCCGATGGGGCCGTCGATGGTCAGGTCTGCTCCCACGCCGCTGCCGGTCTGGCCCTTGTTCACCACCACCAGGTGGCGGCCCCGGAAATACTGCACCAGCCCCGCTGCCGGATACACCACCAGGGACGTGCCGCCGATGATCATCAGGTCCGCCTGGCGGATATAGTGGACGGCCCTGGCCAGCACGTCCTGGTCCAGGCTCTCCTCATACAGCACCACATCGGGCTTGATGTCCCCGCCGCAGGCGGGGCACCTGGGGACGCCGGTGGTAGAGAGGATGGTGTCCAGGCCGTAAAAGGCCCCGCATTTTTCGCAGTAGTTCCGCAGAACACTGCCGTGCAGCTCCAGCACCTGGCGGCTTCCCGCCTTCTGGTGCAGGCCGTCGATGTTCTGGGTGATCACGGCCTTCAGCTTTCTCTCCTGTTCCCACTGGGCCAGCTTCCGGTGGGCGGCGTTGGGCTGGGCCCAGGGGGCCAGCATCTTGGCCCGGTAAAAGTCGTAAAACTCCGCCTTGTGGCGGACGTAGAAGCTGTGGCTGAGGATGGTTTCCGGCGGGTATTGGAACTTCTGGTGATACAGGCCGTCCACACTGCGGAAATCCGGGATTCCGGACTCCGTGGACACCCCGGCCCCGCCGAAAAACACCATGTTGTCCGATTCCGCCACCCACTGCCGCAGCTTTTCGATCCATTCCGTCATCCGTAAGACCTCCATTTCTTGAATTTATAAGGAGTATGCCATGAACATTCAGATTTTCGGGGCCCGCAAGTCCTTCGACACCAAGAAGGCGGAGCGCTGGTTCAAGGAGCGCCGCATCAAATACCAGTACATCGACCTGGACAGCAAGGGCCTGTCCCCCGGGGAGTACCGCAGCATCCGGGCCGCCGTGGGCTATGACGCCCTGGTGGACCGGGACAGCCCCGACTACCGGGAGCTGGGGATTGACTATCTTCTGCCCCAGGCGGCGGAGGAGAAGCTGCTGGAAAACCCCTGGCTGTTCCGGGCGCCCATCGTCCGCAACGGCCGCCAGGCCACCGTGGGCTACTGCCCCGACGTGTGGAAAACCTGGGAATAAGGGGATTATACCACAAAAATCTGCTGGGGGACAGCCCCGGCGGAAAAATGCGCAAAAAAACAGGTCCGCTCCAGCGGACCTGTTTTTTTTTATGGAGCGAGGCGATTACTTGTTGGCCAGAGCCTTGTCGGCAGCAGCCATTTCCTGGAAGATGCCCTGGTGCTTCTTGGCGGTGACAGCCTTGATCACCAGCAGGGTGCCGATCATCAGGACGATGGCGATGATCATGCAGACCACGACGTTCTGCACGAGACCGGCGATGATGAAGCTGACGAAGGACACGGCAGCCACGGTGACACCGTAGGGGATCTGGGTGGCCACGTGGTTCAGGTGGAAGCAGTGGGCACCGGCGGAAGCCATGATGGTGGTGTCGGAGATGGGGGACAGGTGGTCGCCGCACACACCGCCGGCGCAGGAGGCAGCCAGGCCGATGGACAGCAGGGTGGACTGATCATACCAGTCAAACACGGCGCAGACCAGGGGGACCATGATGCCGATGGTACCCCAGGAGGTACCGGTGGCGAAGCCGATGAAGCAGGCCACGATGAAGATCACGGCAGGCAGGAACTTGGCCAAGCTGCCGGTGCCTTCCATAATGCCGCCGACGAAATCGCCGACCATCAGGCCGTTGTCACGGCACAGACCGCACAGGGTCCAGGCAAAGCACAGGATCAGAATGGGGGAGATCATCTGGATGAAGCCGTTGGGGATGGACTCCATGGACTTGGTGAAGCCGATGAGGCCCCGCAGCCAGTAATAGATAAAGGTGAACACCAGGGCCACGATGGAGCCCAGGCACAGGCCGGGACCGGCGGAAGCGTCGGAGAAGGCCATGACGAAGTTCTGATAGTTGTCGCTCTCGGTGTCGAACACACCGCCGGTCCAGATCAGGCCGATGATGCACAGGGCGATCAGGACGATAACAGGCAGAAGCAGGTCCAGCACGGAGGAGTGCTTGGCGCCTTCCTCATAGTCGTCGGCCCCCTCGAAGGGACGCTCGGGAGTGGTGAACAGGTCGTCCTTCACCTGGGCATTGTACTCATGGGTCAGCATGGGGCCGTAGTCAATGTTCAGGACGGAAATGACAATGACCATGATCAGGGTCAGGATGCAGTAATAGTTCCAGGGAATCTGGCTCAGGAACATGCTGATGCGGGAGCCGGGGAAGCCATCGGGCACATAGGAGGCAACGGCGGCAGCCCAGGAGGACACGGGGGCCAGCATGCAAACGGGGGCGGCGGTGGCGTCGATGACGTAGGCCAGCTTCGCCCGGGAGATCTTGTGGCTCTCGGTGACGGGACGCATGACGGCGCCCACGGTCAGGCAGTTGAAATAGTCGTCGATGAAGATCAGCACGCCCAGCAGCATGGTCAGCAGCTGCGCGCCGCGGCGGGTGGTGACGGCCTTGGAGGCCCAGCGGCCGAAGGCGGCGGAGCCGCCGGCCTTGTTCATCAGGTCCACCATGATGCCCAGCATCACCAGGAAGATCAGGATGGAGATGTCGATGGCATTGATCATGCCCACGCCCTCACCGGCGCCGACAAAATTCACGACCATCTGCCAGGGCTGGAAATTCGCCAGCAGCAGGGCGCCGGCCAGGCAGCCCAGGAACAGGGAAGAATACACTTCCTTGCTGATCAGGGCCAGGGCAATGGCCACGACCGGGGGGAACAGAGCCCAACCGGTGGCAACGAAGCCGCTGCCATCGTTGGTAACCTTCGCGATGACCAGTGCGATTACAACGATCGCCAGCGCAATAAAATACGCTATCTTGGTACCTTTCTTTTCCATTAGAGTGATTTACCTCCTCAGATTTGGTGCCTTCATCTTACTCGCAAACAGCACGTTTTGTCAAGTTCTTAGCGATACTTTCCATTATTTTAACAAATTGTGAACTCGCCTTTTTACCTTTTTCACAAAGGATTGGCACGAATTATGGAAAATCCTTGGAACGCAAAGAAATTCCGATACCGGGGCAGCTGCCCCAGTATCGGAAATAGCGCTTATATCAGGAATATGTATTGCTTAGAAGAAGAACTCCTTGATCTGGCCGTACAGCACCAGCAGCATGGCCAGGGGGGTAATGTACTTGATGCAGATCCTGAACCAGCCGTAGGCTCCGAATTTCTGCCCCTCGCAGGTGGCCTCGGCGTGGACTACCTCGGGCCCGAGCTCCCAGCCGTACATAATGCTCATCAGCAGCGCGCCCAGAGGCATCAGAATGCCCTCGGCGATGCAGTCAAAGAAGTCCAGCCAGTCGGCGCTCCAGGTGGGCACCTCGTCGGAGGGATCCACACGCATGCCCAGAATGTCGGCCGGGGAGATACCGGCGTTGCCCAGAGCGTCCAGGCAGACGATGACGCACAGGATGCCGGCGCCGATGGCGCCGATGAGGGAGTAGAGCTTGCGCTTGTCGCCCTTGCCCTCGTCCCGGGCCTTATCCACAAAGTGGGCCACAACGGCCTCCAGCAGGGAGATGGAGGAGGAGACGGCGGCAAACACCACCAGCAGGTAGAACAGGATGCCGAAGATGGGGCCTGCAGCGCCCATGCGGTCGAACACGTTCTGCATGGTGACGAACAGCAGGGAGGGGCCGCCCAGCGTGCCGGTGGGGTCCAGGGCGAAACGGCCGGGGATCACGCACAGACCGGCCATCAGGGCCACCAGGGTATCCATCACCACGATGATGATGGCGTTTTTCTGCAGGTTCTCCTTCTTATCCAGATAGGAGCCGTAGGTGATCATGGCCGCCATGCCCAGGGACAGGGAGAAGAACATCTGGCCGCCTGCTGTGGATACTACAGAGAAGAAGTCAGGCGCTTCCTTGATGACGCCGTTGGCCAGAGCCCAGCCGGGGACGAACATATACTTCAGACCCTCTGACGCGCCCTCCAGGGTGCAGGAACGGATGATGCAGATCACCAGCATCACGAACAGAGCGGGCATACCCACGGAGCAGACCTTTTCGATACCGCCGCCGACGCCGCCCATAACGATGATCATGGTCAGGGCCACGAAGATCAGACCGTAGATCACGGCCTCGCCCTGGTTGGCCATCAGGGCGCCGAACACGCCGGCGCCGTTCAGGGTGCCGGTGCCGAAGCCGGCATGGAACAGGTTGCCCACGTTCAGGGTCACATACTTCAGGCAGTAGCCGCCCAGGGCGCAGTAGAAGCCCAGGATCAGGAAGGCGGACAGAACACCCAGCCAGCCCAGCCACTTGAACCTCTTGGACAGGACCTTGTAAGCGCCGATGGCGCCCCGGCCGGTCTTGCGGCCCAGGGCCAGCTCGCCCATCATAACGATGAAGCCGCAGCACGCCGCCAGGATCAGATAGATAATGAGGAATGTGAAGCCGCCGTTGGCACCCATCTTATTGGGGAAGCCCCAGATGTTGCCCAGGCCGACGGCTGAGCCGATGGCCGCCATGAGGAATCCAAAATTGGACCCGAAGCCTTTTCTTTCTTCCATTGCTTTCTCTCCTTACTCATATGGATGTCCCGCTTTGTCCGGAAGGGGACTATGGTCACTTTACCATGACTGTTTTCTTGTGTAAAGCAATATACAGGCTTCTTAACGCTATCTTGTCAACCGGCACAGCTTCCTTGATTGATTTCTTACGGATTTCCCCTCCTTTCCGGGCTGTGCCCTTTCGCCTCAGTCAAAATCACAGCCCCATTTTATGCAGAACTTTGTGAATTATGTCACAAAAATCAGGCTGATCCAGCGGCCTTTGTGGGTATTCATACGGCGGTTTCGGGCGTTTTGTGCAAAATGTCTATACGATTCTGCGATATAAATTTATTGATGTGAGACTTTTTCATCAAAAGAAAAAGCCCGGCAATACCGGGCTTTCCGTTTTTCAAGAAAAGCCTCGCAGAGTTTGCCGCCCGCAGGCGGCAAATCAAGTGCGAGCCTTTTTCCCCAAAAGGGCTTTGCCCTTTTTGGGCAGTCTCAATATCAGATTCCGAAGAAGCGCTTTCCGTTTTCCCAGGTGGCCTGCTCCACCGCTGCCGGGGTCATGTCCCGCAGCTGGGCAATCTTCTCCGCCACCAGGCGGACATAGGTGGAGTCGTTGCGGCGGCCCCGGTAGGGCACCGGGGTCAGGTAGGGGGCGTCCGTTTCGATCATCAGCCGCTCCATGGGTACGGCCCGGATGACCTCCGGGGCCTTCCGGGCGTTTTTGAAGGTAGCTGCTCCGTTGAAGGACAGGTACCACCCCATATCCACCAGCTCCCGGGCCATTTCCACGGACCCGGCGAAGCAGTGGAACACCCCCCGCAGGCCGGGAAATTCCCGGACGATGGCCATGGTGTCGGCGTGAGCGTCCCGGTCGTGGATGATCACCGGCAGCGACAGCTCCCGGGCCAGGGCCAGCTGGCTGCGCAGCACCTGCTGCTGCAGGGGGCGGGGGGGATTTTCCGGCCAGTAGTAGTCCAGGCCGATCTCGCCGATGGCCACTGCCTTGTCCTCCCGGGCCAGAGCGCGGATGGCGTCCAGGTCCTCCGGGCGGAAATCGCCGCAGTTTTCCGGATGGATGCCCACGGCGGCGTAGACATGGGGGAAGCGGCGGGCCAGCTCCACCGCCGTCCGGGAGGACGCCGCGGTGCAGCCTGGGTTCACCACCAGGCCGACGCCCCGCTCCGGCAGGGAGGCCAGCAGGGTCTCCCGGTCGCCGTCGAACTGGTCGTCGTCATAGTGGGCGTGGGTGTCAAACAGCATAGGAGGCCTCTCAATCCAGATGGACCCGGCCCAGCTGGGCGTCGGCCACATACTCGCTTTTCAGCCGGCGCAGCCGGTCCATGTGGGGGGCGCGCAGGTGGGCCTGCTGCTTCTCATCCGTCTGCCACTGCTCCACCAGCAGAATCTCGTCGGCATTCTGGACGGACAGGAAATAGTCATACCGCAGGCAGCCGTCCTCCCGGCGGATGGCGTCGATGACGCCATGGGTGGTCAGCTGGCGCAGGAAGGTCTCCCGGCAGCCGGGCTTGGCCAGATAGCGCACATACAGAGTCAGGGTGTTTTCCATGGTGATTTCTCCTTTACGAATAGCGCCGGTCCAGGACCGCGATCATGGCGGCCATGGCGTTTTCCCGGCAGTCCGGCAGGATGCGGATCCCCGGCACCCGGTGCACCGCCGGAATGGCGTTTTCCGGGGCGAAGGCCATGCCGGCGTATTCCAGCATGGGGATGTCGTTGGCGTGGTCCCCCACGCAGCAGACATTCTCCTGCCGCACGCCCAGAAGCTCCGCCAGGCGGCGGACCATGCCGCCCTTGTTGGCTCCCCGGGCGGTGATCTCCAGCAGGTTCACGGCGGAGGCCACCACCTCGTATTCCCGGCTCCAGTCCTGGGCCCGGATGGCCTCCTCCAGCTGCCGCAGCCGCTGAGGCTCCTCCTCGAACAGCAGCTTGGAGATGGGCGATGGGGCCTCATCCAGGCTGGCGATCTGCTGGGAGGGGGTGTGGGTCAGGTGCAGGTGGCGGGCGGTGATCTCGTTGGGATTCACCACATGGATGGAGTTGTCGTCGTGATAAATCTCGAAGGTCAGGCCCGGCATCAGCTGGGACAGCTGACGGACATGGTCCCGGATGCGCTCCGGCAGAAAGGCGGTGCGCAGATACCGCCCCGCCGGGAAGTCGTAGATGGCCGCGCCGTTGAACAGCACCGTGGGGCCGTTCATGGGCACGCCGTCCATAACGCTGGCGAAGGAGGGCAGGGCCCGGCCGGTGGCCACGGAAAATGTCCCGCCCTGGGCCATAAAATACCCGATGGCGTCCCGGTTTTCCCGGGATATGGCCGGGACAGGCCCGCCGCTGCGCAGGGCCCCCTCGGTATACACCATGGTGTTGTCAAAATCGCTGGCGATGAGCACGCCGTCAAACTTTCCCACGGCTCAGCCCTCCGATGCCGGGGAGCTGCCGCCGCTTCTGCGGCGTCCGCCCCGGTGCCGGGGACGGCGGCGGGACTGGGCCCCCTCCTGGGCCTCGCCTGCGGGCTTCTGGGGCGGCTTGAGGGCGGCGGGCTTGGGGGGATTCTTGGCCGCCTGGGGACGGCTACCGCCCTCCTGGGGCCGGTCGCCGGACTTGCGGCGGCGGCTGCGGGGCTTGTCCTCAGTCTTGGCGGCCTCCGGACGCTTTTTCTCCGTCTGGCGGAGCTTTTCGGCCTTTTCAGGGGCCTTTTCCCCGATCTGCTGGGGACGGCTTCCGCCCTTTCTGCGGCGGTCGTTCCGGCGGCGGGGAGGACGCTCCTCCCGGGCGGGGGCGTCGGGGTCAAAGTCCGCGATGACCAAAGGCATGGGGACCTCCTCCTCGGGCCGCTCCTCCACATACCGCTCGGGCCGCTCCTGGGGCACCTGGATGCCGTCGCGGCTTCCTTTGCCGTTGCGCAGGACGCACACCTCGCAGTTGTGATAGCACCGGGGGGAATCCGGCTTTTCGTCCAGCCGGACCTTCATGGTCTCCCGGAGCACGTTCACCTCGCACACGTTGCCGGGGCCGTCGGGCGTCTGGACAAAGGAGTCGTTTTTGGGCATGCGCTTCAGGGCGTCCTCATAGGCGTCCTGCTCGTATTTCAGGCAGCACATCAGCCGCCCGCAGGTGCCGGAGATTTTGGTGGGGTTCAGGGACAGGCTCTGGGTCTTGGCCATTTTGATGGACACCGGCACAAAGTCGTCCAGGAACTGGGCGCAGCAGAAGGGCCGGCCGCAGATGCCCAGGCCCCCCAGCATCTTGGCCTCGTCCCGGACACCGATCTGCCGCAGCTCGATGCGGGCCCGGAACACGGAGGCCAGGTCCTTTACCAGCTCCCGGAAGTCCACCCGCCCGTCGGCGGTGAAGAAGAACAGGATCTTGTTCCCCTCGAAGCTGCACTCCACCCGCACCAGCTTCATCTCCAGCTTGTGCTGGAGGATCTTCTTCTGGCAGATGTCGAAGGCCTCCTTTTCCCGGGCGCGGTTGTGGGCCGCCGTCCGGCGGTCGTTCTCCGTGGCCACCCGGACCATGGGCCGCAGGGGCTGGATGACGCAGCAGTCGTCCACCGGGTGGTTGCCCATGGTACACTGGGCGTATTCCAGGCCCTGGGCCGTCTCCACGATGACGTGGTCCCCGGTCTGCACCTGCACGTCGCCGGGGTCAAAGAAGTAGGTTTTGCATCCGCTGCGGAAGCGGACGCTGATCACAGTTGTCATATGGTTAAATCCTTTCGTATATCCGTATAGCTCATGTCTCTCACAGCAGCTCCTGCCACCCGGCGCACAGGGCCCCCAGCACATGGCCCACGCCCACGTTATAGCGGCACTCCAGGCAATAGCGCTTCATCAGCTCCGTCAGGCCCCGGAGCTGCCGGACGGTAAGGCCCCGGCGCAGCTCCTCCGCCCCGGGGATATCCGCCGGGTCCGGCTTTCCATAGGCGGCCAGCAGGGCCTCGGCGGCGGCGCGCCATCCGGCCTCCAGCAGCTGCTGCAGCTGCTCCCGCTTCAGGCGCTTGTTCTCCAGCCCCACCAGGTATTGGCTCACCGGCAGCAGCTGTCCGCTGGCAAAGGCCCGGCACAGGTCCCGGGCGGTGTCGTCCCGGGCGTCCTCGTCCCCGCCCCGGAGCTTCCACTCCACGCAGCGGGAGCGGATGGTGGGCAGCAGGGTCGCCGCCGTCTCCGCGCAGAACAGGAAGGCCGCATAGGGCGGTCCCTCCTCCACCAGCTTCAGCAGCACGTTCTGGTCCCGCTGGTTCAGGGCGTCGCAGTCCGGGAAGATATACACCTTGGCGGCCCCGTCGTTGGGGCGGATGTATGCGTCCTGCCGCAGCCTGCGCAGCAGGTCCACCGGCAGCTCCCGGTGGTCGGGGTCCTGCACCGTCTGCACGTCCGGGTGGATGTCCTCCATCACCTTGCGGCACTGGCGGCATTGCAGGCATGGCCGCCCCCCCTCCGCCTGGCACTCCATGGCGGCGGCGGCGAAGCGGGCGGCGGCCATGCGGTCCCCGCTGCCGGAGAAAATGATGGCATGGGGCAATGCGCCGCCCTGGGCGGCCCGGCGCAGGCGGCGGGCCAATGTGCTGTTTTCCGGCAGAAGCTGCCCCATGGTCCACCCTCCCTTCCATGGCCGCTGTGATGGTCATACGAACCGATTTTATAAGTATAGCACACCCCCGGGTTCCTCCGCAAGGCGCAGGCGCGGCTTTTCCGCAAAAAATAGTTTCCTGTCGGGAGAATATTCCCGGTAATTTTCGGCCATAATGGCAAAAAGATTCCTTTTTGTGAAAATCCTCTTGCTTTTGGCGGGGGATGTGCCTATAATGAGATGTTCGTAACTATATTTTATATACGGAGGGAACTAAATGAGTAAGAAGTATTGCTATCTCTTTACCGAGGGCAACGCCAAAATGCGCGAGCTGCTGGGCGGTAAGGGCGCCAATCTGGCCGAGATGACCAACATCGGCCTGCCCGTGCCCCAGGGCTTCACCATCACCACCGAGGCCTGCACCCAGTATTATGAGGATGGCCGCCAGATCAACGACGCCATCATGGCCGAGATCATGGAATACATCGAGAAGATGGAGAAGATCACCGGTAAGAAGTTCGGCGATCACGAGAATCCCCTGCTGGTCTCCGTCCGCTCCGGCGCCCGGGCCTCCATGCCCGGCATGATGGACACCATCCTGAACCTGGGCCTGAATGAGGACGTGGTGGACGTTATCGCCAAGAAGTCCAACAACCCCCGCTGGGCCTGGGACTGCTACCGCCGCTTTATCCAGATGTACTCCGACGTCGTGATGGAGGTGGGCAAGAAGTATTTCGAGCAGCTCATCGACGAGATGAAGGAGAAGAAGGGCGTCACCCAGGACGTGGAGCTCACCGCCGAGGATCTGAAGGAGCTGGCCGGTCAGTTCAAGGCCGAGTACAAGTCCAAGATCGGCGAGGACTTCCCCTCTGACCCCAAGGAGCAGCTCATCGGCGCCATCAAGGCCGTGTTCCGCAGCTGGGACAACCCCCGCGCCAACGTGTATCGCCGGGACAACGACATCCCCTATTCCTGGGGCACCGCCGTCAACGTGCAGTCCATGGCCTTCGGCAACATGGGCGACGACTGCGGCACCGGCGTGGCCTTTACCCGCAACCCCGCCACCGGCGAGAAGAAGCTCATGGGCGAGTTCCTGACCAACGCCCAGGGCGAGGACGTGGTGGCCGGCGTGCGCACCCCCATGCCCATTGACCAGATGGCCGAGAAGTTCCCCGAGGCCTATGCCCAGTTCGTGGACGTGTGCAAGACCCTGGAGGATCACTATCGCGATATGCAGGATATGGAGTTCACCGTGGAGCACGGCCAGCTGTATATGCTGCAGACCCGCAACGGCAAGCGCACCGCTCCCGCCGCCCTGAAGATTGCCTGCGACCTGGTGGACGAGGGCATGATCTCCGAGCAGCAGGCCGTGGCCATGATCGACCCCCGGAACCTGGATACGCTGCTGCATCCCCAGTTTGACCCCGCCGCTCTGAAGGCCGCCGCCCCTGTGGGCAAGGCTCTGCCCGCCTCTCCCGGCGCCGCCTGCGGCAAGATCGTCTACTCCGCCGAGGACGCCAAGGAATGGGCTGCCCGGGGCGAGAAGGTGGTCCTGGTCCGTCTGGAGACCTCTCCCGAGGATATCGAGGGCATGAAGGCCGCTCAGGGCATCCTGACCGTTCGCGGCGGCATGACCTCTCACGCCGCCGTTGTGGCCCGCGGCATGGGCAAGTGCTGCGTCTCCGGCTGCGGCGCCATCGTCATGGACGAGGAGAACAAGCAGTTCACCCTGGCCGGTAAGACCTATCACGAGGGCGACTGGCTGAGCCTGGACGGCTCCACCGGCAACATCTACGACGGCGCTATGCCCACCGTGGACGCCAGCGTGGGCGGCGACTTCGGCCGCATCATGGCCTGGGCCGATAAGTATCGCCGGCTGCAGGTCCGCACCAATGCCGACACCCCCCACGACGCCGCCAAGGCCCGTGAGCTGGGCGCCCAGGGCATCGGCCTGTGCCGCACCGAGCACATGTTCTTCGAGAGCGACCGCATCGCCGCCATCCGCGAGATGATCTGCTCCGACACCGTGGAGCAGCGCGAGAAGGCCCTGGCCAAGCTCCTGCCCATGCAGCAGGGCGACTTCGAGGGCATCTATGAGGCTATGGAGGGCTGCCCCGTGACCATCCGCTTCCTGGATCCTCCCCTGCACGAGTTCGTTCCCACCGAGGAGGCCGACATCGAGCTGCTGGCCAAGGATATGGGCAAGACCGTGGCCGAGATCAAGGCCATCATCGCCTCCCTGCACGAGTTCAACCCCATGATGGGTCACCGTGGCTGCCGTCTGGCCGTGACCTTCCCCGAGATCGCCGTGATGCAGACCCGTGCCGTGATCCGGGCCGCCATCAACGTGCAGAAGCGTCACCCCGAGTGGAACATGGTTCCCGAGATCATGATCCCCCTGGTGGGCGAGGTGAAGGAGCTGAAGTATGTCAAGAACGTCGTGGTCAAGACCGCTGACGAGGAGCTGGCCGCCGCCGGTGTGGAGATGAAGTACCTGGTGGGCACCATGATCGAGATCCCCCGCGCGGCCCTGACCGCCGACGAGATCGCCACCGAGGCCGAGTTCTTCTCCTTCGGTACCAACGACCTGACCCAGATGACCTTCGGCTTCAGCCGCGACGACGCCGGTAAGTTCCTGGGCGCTTACTATGACAAGAAGATCTATGAGAACGATCCCTTTGCCAAGCTGGACCAGGTCGGCGTGGGCAAGCTGGTGAAGATGGCTGCCAAGATGGGCCGCGAGACCCGTCCCGACCTGCACCTGGGCATCTGCGGCGAGCACGGCGGCGATCCCAGCAGCGTGGAGTTCTGCCACAAGGTGGGCCTGGACTATGTGTCCTGCTCCCCCTTCCGCGTGCCCATCGCCCGTCTGGCCGCCGCACAGGCTGCCATCAAGGAGCAGCAGAACTGAGCTGCGCCTGAGGGCATAGAGGACAGCATATAAATCAAGCGGTCACACCGTCTCCGTGAGGCGGTGTGACCGTTATTTTTTGCCCATTTTCAACCGAATACGCCGAAAATCAAGCCGTTGGTTTTCCTATGAAATCAGCGGCTTTTTTCGTGTTCAAAAAATTTTTGAAAATTTTTTCGTTTAGGGGGTCTATAAATGAGCCTTCTCGCTGGCTACCTATTGAGGGACAAAACGAATTCCTTCGTGAACCTTGAAAATAGAATACACACTCAACAGGTACATTCCTGATCGGGGGCGAAAGCCCCAGCCGGATGAAGGTGCGCCACGAACTTCCTGCCCACAAGGGTTATCACGGAAAGCAAGGTTGGTAGCGATTCCGAACCATTCTGAAATATCCGCTTGCTACGGATAAGGCGATGAAACGATTCAGGGACAATGATACTTCCCTATGGGGCTGGCGGAGTACCCGGCAGAGGTGAGAGTCCTATGAGTTCGGTCAGCAGCCGAACGCCTGTTGATTTCCTTTTACGCATTTGGGGGATGAGATCGAGTTAAATGCGACCACCAAAGCACAGGACTCGATTCCTGTGTTTTGGTGGATCGAGCGATCCAAATCTGATAAGAAGGAGGAAAAGCGAAATGCCAAACTGTAAAACCATAGCGATATGCAACCAAAAAGGCGGTGTGGGGAAAACCACCACGGCAGTAAACCTCGGCGTAGGATTGGCTATGCAGGGCAAAAAGGTGCTTCTCGTGGACGCTGACCCGCAGGGCGACCTTACTACCTGTCTCGGTTGGAAGGACACGGACAGCTTGCCGCAGACCCTTTCCAATAAGCTATCAGCGGTAATGCGGGAAGAACAGCAAGACCCGTTCTCCGGCATTCTCAGCCACGAAGAAAAGGTTGACCTTGTTCCGTCAAACCTTGACCTTTCAGCGTTGGAGATATGCCGCTATTTTATGGGTATACTCCACTGGAACCGGGTTTGTACTGAAATAGATCCAAAACTCCGGACGGCCCTCTATGAGGCTGTAGTCTATACCGATGTACTTCATATCAGCATAGGAATAGCAATCGCACCAGCACCACCGGTCCCAACTACAAAAGCTGATAACACTGCAGCACCGATTGCAAGACCGCCAAAAATGAGTGCGCTACGAAAAATAGAATCTCCCAAAGTGGTGATTTCTTCCCACAAGTCCCCGCCATCATCTTTTCTGCTGACCGGGTTATTGTCGCAGTAGGCAAAGAGATTCTTATCCCAGTTGGCTTTGTCGGGGGACGCAGCTACCACGGCGGCGGTATCCGCATTGATAAACCTTCCCCAGACCGGGTTATAATACCGGCTGCTGAGGTAGTACAGGCTCGTCTCGCTGTCGTAGACATACCCGCGGTAGCGCAGGGGATTTGCAGCGCCGAGGGTGGCAGACATGGAACCGCTGACGGCCATGCTGCCAGGCGTAGGTCCACGTGCCGTCGGACAGGGGATTGCCTATGGCGTCGTAGGTAATGGACTTCCCATTGAACGCCGTCAGCAGGTCCGGCCAATTGGCGTCGCCGTAGGTATAGGTTCTGCTTGCTGTCCGGACGTGGCCGTCTTTTAACGGCCACGTCCGTCAGCCGGGACGGTTATTCACTCTGGTCGGGTTCCTGGTTCTTAATTGCTGTTTCAAGGAGCAAAAGGCATGAAAATCATGCACGTCAAACCCACCAAGAAGCAGATTCCAACAAGGCATGCCACTACTATGCCCGTTCTTGCATCCTTTTTTCTTCCGCTTTTACGGCTAACATGGATGGCAGAAAGCGTGGCGAGTTCAATAGCGCCTCCGTTTATTGCATTTCCAATAACAAGCAAAATACGGTCGTATCGCGCCGGGAAAAGGCCCATTTCATTAAAGGTCAGCAATCCTATTCCAAGCGGCATCAGGAGCATAGCAATATTGGCGCCTATGGGATTCCGCGGATCATGCTTATACTTCCGGGAAAACAGCATCCAAAGCCCTGTTATCATGTAACCAACAGAGGCAATCATCACTACAATAAAGCCTATAGTAGAAATATTACCGATCACGTTTTACCCTTCTTTCTGTATGCCTTTAGGAAGCGGTCCTTTAACACATAGAAAAAACCGTCAACCGCTACTCCGGCTGCAATGGATATAAACACCGCGGGAAATGCGCAGAAGTTGGCGGCGATAAAGCCCCCTAACATAATACATATAACTGGGTTTAATATATCCATAAAAACTGATAGGGCAACCCCCAATCCTTCATAGTGTTTAAAATCAGAAATAATGCTGGCAATTGTAAAGGGGAGAGCAAAAGCTGCCGAAACAACTTTTGAACTCTTAAGTGCTTTAGGGAGCGGTCCAAAGTTCTTTCCCTCCTTAAGCACTGTATCGGGAACCGGAACCACTTTGGGCTTCAATGTCTGTTCCGCTACGGCGTTGACAGCAGAACTTGCTGTACCTGTTCCGATGGGAATGGCGGCTGAATATTTTGGCTTTGGGGTGTTGCCGCCAGTATCTGTCATCATTGTCATGGTATTGCGCAGCGGATAGGTTCCCTCGGAATCATTATAGTTCACCGGATTATCATTACAATACGCAAACATATTGTCCCCGGTAAATCCCTGTCCCGTGGAAGCATAGCCGTCCGCATTGATAAACCTTCCCCAAACCGGGTTATAGTACCGGCTGCTGAGGTAGTACAGGCCCGTCTCGGTGTCGTAGACGTACCCGCGATAGCGCAGGGGGTTCGCGGCGCCGAGGGTGGCGGCCATGGTGCCGTCGGTGGACATGGGCGCGCCCCAGGGGTCGTAGGTGTAGGACACCACCTGGGTGCCGCTGGCATTGACAAGACCGGTGACATCGCCTTGAGCATTTTTCAGGTAGAAATACTTGACGCCGTTATACATCACAGACGCCGGGCCAATGGAGTCGTAGGTAAAATGCAGCTTGTTGCTGCCCCAGGTCATCTCGGTCAGCTGGGATACTTATTCCTCCTCGTCGGGTTCCTGATCCTCCAGGTCGGGAGGTATTTCCCCGCGCCGCAGGCTTTCAAATTGCATGCGTTCCTCGCCCGGCAGTAGAGGAAAGAACAAAATATGGGGCCAGCGGTAGATAGTACGCTCCAAATCAATTTTTCCCCCCTCCATCGTCCGAATCGGCACGGTGCTGCAAACCATTAAAAACGGTTGACCTCCCCACGAAGGATTGCCTATGTCTATGGGGCACGCGTTAATACTCTGGAACCGCTGCCATGGATATAGGCGGCGGATAAAGCCCAAAAAAATGACCGTAATTCCTTTAGCAGACACGATATACGTTCGACTGGTAGCAATAATATGTGCGAAAGCTAGCGTATTAAGCGTGACACCCATGAGGGCAACTACGACTGTATCTAAGCCTATAGGCGGAAAAGCTATACGAAACGCTGGAATAATGTAATAATAATTAAGATATGCGATCATCATCGCTATTACTACCGCAGATGCATGAAACTTTCGGGGCTCAATACGTAAAGTATTTGCTTCTGGGTTTTTCATACCGTCATCCTTACCGGGCCTGTGTTTCGGCCCCTCGCCGTCTGTCTTGGAGCATTTGATTTTCCTCCGCTGGTTCTGCGGCTCGACGAGCATGTTGTTGCTGCGATATATGCGGAACCGGCTAACTCAGAATTGCGCTGACTTACAGTTTTATCCCAAATGGTGAACGTATTGGACACAGGTTGAACCACGGGGGCCAGGACAACAGGATATGAGGCGTCTGCCATCCAATCCTGAGGCAGGTAGTAACGCAGCTCATATCCTTTTTCGTTTTCCTCCAGAATCACCTTGATATCATCGGAGCATACATTTTCCGCATCCAATAGATAAGAGGCCGGCATATAGAACACCGGCTTGGCTTCGGAATCGGCATCTTTTGCATAGGCCAGAATACGGTTATCCTCCTGCAGTTCCAATCGCAGATTTTCTGCCTCCAGATGGTAGCGGTAGCCTAACAACTCTTTCGGGCAACTGCGCAGAATCAAAGACTCCTTCAGCCGATTTGAATCCAGGTCATAGGTCACATCTGTGTCATGATAAACATCCTGATACACGGTTTCGCTGCGTTGATTATTCAGTGCAGCCTCCGGCTGAAGCTGTCCCTCATCTGCCAGAGTGGAAGCAATGCTGCTGACCTCGGCAGCGCTTTCGTCTGCGGGGACACAGATCATATCTTCGCCCGGCAACTCCTCACCTATATAGCCCGAACCGCTTTCGGAAATCGCACCATCGTCTTCGTACAACTGACCTGTCAGATAGAATGACAAGCTGTACCCGCTGCGGCTGACCGTGATTCCATTGGCGGTATTCAGCTCAGCAGGAACAGAGACATCCCACATACCGGCTGCGTTTCGATACACGGTTTCACCATCCTGCGCAGCAGACGGCAGCAACCGGTTGTCAATTTCCTCCCAATATCCATCTTTTTGGTAATGTACTGCCGCCGGATAAATTACCACCTGCCTTGTACCGTCGGTAAGCAGGAACTCCTTCCGATTTTCTTCCCGTTGTTCCAGTATCTCGCCCACGACCTCCGCAGGCGCATCCACGACGTTTTCTGTTGTTGGCGGCCACAGATCTCCCAGGTCCTCAGCCATTACCTGCACGGGGACCAGGTACACCGTCAGCAGCACGGCCAGGAAACAGGATAGTACGCGTCTCCATTCTTTCATACGTTTTCTCTCTTTCTTTTATATAGTGGGATGTATGCCTACGTCTCTACTATATACAACTCCGCTGCAGCTACTTTGCAACAGGTTTTTTCGCTTTTTTCGAAAGAATCGTAATATATGACAAAAGACGGCAGATGCTTTTTGGCTATTATATCCAAGCAACGAGATGAAGCTGGGACATAATAGCGCAAAAAGCACCTTAGCCGCCGTCTTATTTGCCGCCGAATTCCGCTTCCATGGCCTTGCGGGCTTTACTTCTGGCACGTGTCAGCATCATACGAACGCTGGCAGCGCTGACCCCAAATGCCTTCCCTATTTCTGAGTCACCCAGGTTGTTAGGGGACAGTTTTCTTTCTCAATGAAGGACGGATTTCTGTCTGTCGTTTGGAAAAATTTCTGTCCGTCTGGCGGTAGCTTTACATAGATGCGGTTCGGCTTGGAAAAGCCACTTCTGCGCCGCTCAATCAGCCCGGCGTCCTCCAGCTCGGAAAGAGCGGTTTTCACGGTCATGGGGCTTCTGTCCAGCGCGGCGGCAATTTTCTCTATGGGGAACACAAGGTAAATCCTGCCGCCCTCGTCCAACCAGCCGTTTGACTGTGAGAGCGTCACCCGGTCAAGCAGCAGCGCGTACAGCAGCATCGCCGTCTGGGTCAGATCTGTTTGCAGCAGGAAACGGGGATATGGCAGATACGGCGGCAGCCGGGTATCCGCTCTCATGTACTCAGTGATGGAATGTCACCTCCTTCGTGGGAATTAGAGGTATAACGAATCGTGACAGCCCTCAGTCGGGCGGTTTCCAGCATTTTGACCAGTAATGCGGACAAAGAACAACGATTGCCCGGAAGCTTTGCTTGCAGCCGTGGACACACCCACGGCAAAGGGGATTGTAGGAAATGCGGTTTCGGTGGTCGAGGAAGAACGACCATTCCAGCCGCCGCTGTTTACTCATTCTCGGCATTTTTACACTCCTATCTGTCGCCAAAGCGTTACGCTCCGGCAGACGGTCAAACTGTAAATCTCGGTATCATTTTCGGACTTTTTCTGCCCTGTACGCTCCATTTGGGGAACGGGTGGTATTGCGGTATGGGTAAGTCTCTTCGGCGCGTTCTGTGCGTTTTCGGGAGGGGCATTTGCTCCATTTCTGGATTTGAAAACAAATTGTATCTTCTTCGTGCGCTGTATTGTATTTCTCGTGCAGATAGCGTATAATGATAGTGCCAGTAGAAAGGGGATGATTTCATGGCTGGAACTACAACAAACATCAGCATCCGAATGGACAGCGACCTGAAAGCACAGGCTGACGCTTTGTTTTCGGAGCTTGGCATGAATCTCACAACGGCTTTCAATATTTTCGTGCGTCAATCGATCCGGGAGGGCGGGATCCCGTTTGAAATCTCCATCAATCAGCCTAACAAGGAGACGATTGCCGCCATGCTGGAAGCGGAAAGGATTGCGAAAGACCCGTCTGTAAAGGGCTATAACGACCTTGACGAGCTTTTTGCCGATCTGAAAAAGTGAGAAAGACAAAGCTGACCGTCAAGCCGACCACGGCGTTCAAGAAGGATTACAAGCTGGCAATCAAGCGCGGACTGCAAATCGAGCTTCTTGAAACCGTGATCGAAACGCTTGCAATGGGAAACGCGCTGCCGCCTGAGAATAGAGATCATGACCTGACCGGCAACTGGCGTGGACACCGGGAGTGCCACATTCAGCCCGACTGGCTTCTGATCTACCGCATTGAGGGCGATGTTCTGGTGCTGACACTTTCCAGAACCGGAACGCACAGCGATCTGTTCGGGAAATGAGCATTGTGCCGCATGGGGAAACCTGTGCGGCATTTTGCTTTTTATAACTCCTGCTCATGTTTCCGTCCGTGTTTCGGCTGCTGCGGCTGTATCGCCATCTGATAGTTGCGCTGCATGGTCATCAGCTCATGCAGCCGGTCGCTTTTCTCGCGGTAATCGTTGTAGCACTCGCTTTTCTGGGATACGAGAGACTGAATCTCCGCAATGACATCCTTGCGCTTCGGAAGCTGCTTCGGTGCGCCCAGTTTGTCAAGCTGGCGCTTGGCAGCGTCGTTGATGATAAAATCCGCTTCATGCGCGGCATAGAACTTCTGCTTGTCTTTTTCTTTGCGGATCATGCGATACTCCTTGATAACGGGATAGGTGTTGCGGTAATTGTCCATCGCTTCCAGCATTGCCTTTTTATCTGTCACCTTGGCAGCGGCAGCGTCATAGCGACTGCGGGCATCCCGTGCTTCCGCACCGGCAGCATCCACGGCGGCGCTCAGCTTATCCGGCGATAGAAGGTCAAGGAAGTGTCCCGCTGCTTCTGGTCATCGTGGCCAGAGGTGGGGCAAGGTCAAAGGACGGCGCTTTTGTGCCGTCCTTTCACGTTTCCCCACGGACAACGGGAAACAGGTGTGATCAGTTTTTATGGGAAAGGGAGGTCATAACTATACCTCCCAATCAACGGGCAACAGATAATCTACATTTCCATTGAAACTTCAGTTAATTTGTGGGCCTCTTTGGTGTTTTCAATTGGATAGAACATGGATGTCAAAGTCCCCGGCAGATTCGCCCCCACTGTTGCTATATACACGTCTTCAACCAAGTTTGATATGAAGTATCCAAATGACAAATCATTTATTTCATAAAAGCTATAATGTGGTCTTACATTCTCTTGTTTAGGAGTATACTCGGGCCAGTATTTTATAAAGCAATTCTCACCTATACATAGATGGTTTACTTTTCCATTACTTCTTATTAGCGTAGAGCGCACTTGTTGATTTACATTTTGGTTTAATATCCCATCATACCCCTCGAACGAAAAGATGCCCGAAAAATAGGTTTACAAACGATTTCTGAGGCAACCGAAAGTTTATCTATAACTTGAGTCAACTGTGTTGCCTCTGTAATGCGAGAAATTACCTGTCTTATGCCAAAACCTGTTAAAAAGCTTGAAAGGCTTTTTATAGTGCCGAAGGTGCTTTCGTTTTTCATGAGATGTCACATCGCGCTTTCACACGCCGTGCGCGCGAAAGCCTGAGAAGAATTCTTGTTCAGGTACACGCCCCGGCCAAAAAATAATTGCAATTTATTTGCCGCCTGCGGGCGGAAAACTCTGCAAGACTTTTAATATTTTTTCGTTAGGCTAAGGAAAAGGCGGGATTTTGTAACAGTTTCGTTAATAATTGCCCGCCCCTCTTGCGCGCGGCGCTTTAGAATGTTAAAATTCTTTAAAATGTTTTTTACAGTCGTGTAACAACTGACTTATAATGCGCAAGGAGCGATACGATTATGCCCAAATTCAGCGTAAAGAAGCCGCTGACGGTGTTCGTGGCGGTGCTGGCCATTGTGGTGCTGGGTGTGGTGGCCTATTTGAAGATGACCCCCGACCTGATGCCCAACATGGACTTCCCCTATGTGATCCTGGTGACCACCGACCCCGGGGCCAGCCCCGAAACTGTGGAGGCCGACATCACCAAGCCCCTGGAGCAGTCCATGGCCACCCTGGACCGCATCAAGAACGTCACCTCCAGCTCCATGGACAGCGTGTCCATGGTGGTGCTGGAGTTTGAGGACGGGGTGAATATGGACACCGTCAGCGTGGATATCCAGCAGAAGATCAACCAGCTGAAGGGCTCCTGGTCCGACACCGTGGGCGACCCCTATGTGCTGAAAATGAACCCCTCCATGCTGCCGGTGCAGGTGGCGGCCCTGTCCTATGACGGCAAGGACATCACCCAGCTGTCGGACTTCGTCAACGACACCCTGTCCCCCAAGCTGGAGGGCATCACCGGCGTGGCCAGCGTCACCGTCAGCGGCACGGTGGAGCGTCAGCTCCATGTGATCCTCAGCCAAAAGAAGCTGGATGCTCTGTCCCAGCGGCTGTCCAATGCCATTGCGAAGCAGCTGGACGACGCGGCAGGGCAGCTGGCCTCCGCCCGGGGCCAGGTCAACAGCGCCAAGGCTGCTATCCGCAGCGCCGAGGAATCCGCCGTCCGGGACGCCGTGACCCAGGCCCTTACCACCATCCAGGACAGTCTGAAAACCATGCGGGACAGCCGGGACCAGCTCCAGGACAACCTCCGGGAGCTGGCGGACATTCAGCGGGAGAAGGCCCGGCTGGAGGCGGAAAACGCCCCGTATCAGGCGAAGATCGAGGCCATCCGCCAGAACCCCTCCATGACGGAGGAGGAAAAGCAGGCGGCCATCGCCGAAATCGAAAGTGACCCCGAATACGTCCGCATCCAGGCGGAGCTGGCGGCGCTGGACCTGCGCATGGCGGCCCTGGGCGTCAAGTGGGACGAGGCCGTCCAGCGGGCCAAGGAGTGGCAGAAGCAGCTGGAGGAGCTGGAAAAGCAGCTGCGGGACCTGGAGACCGACGAGGGTGTGGCCAAGCTGGCGGACCAGGTATCCGCCGGGGTCCTGACCATGACCGACGCCGTGAACCAGATCATCTCCGCCAACATCCAGCTGGACAGCGCCCTGAGCCAGATCGACCAGGGACTCCAGACCCTGGAGGAATCCCGCTCCACCGCCCTGAGCCAGGCGGACCTGTCCTCCAGCCTGAGCCTACCCACCATCACCGCCCTGCTGACGGCCCAGAACTTCTCCATGCCCGCCGGATATCTGAAGGAGGACGGCGTCAACTACATGGTCTCCGTGGGCGATTCCATCGACACCCGGCAGGACCTGGAGGACCTGGTGCTCTTTGACCTGGGAATGGACGGCATCGACCCCATCCGCATGAAGGACGTGGCCGACGTGGCCATCACCGACAACTCCTCGGAGATCTACGACAAGCTCAACGGCAAGGACGGCGTCATCGTCTCCCTCAACAAGCAGTCCACCTACGCCACGGCGGAGGTGTCCGACAACATCAACAGCCGCTTCCGGGAGCTGGAGACGGAGTACGAGGGGCTTTCCTTCGTACCCCTGATGGACCAGGGGGACTACATATACCTTATCATCAACTCCATTCTGTCGTCTCTGGGCTGGGGCGCGCTGTTCGCGGTGCTGATCCTGTATCTGTTCCTGCGGGACCTGCGGCCCACGGTGATCACCCTGTGCTCCATCCCCATCAGCGTGATCTTCGCCGTGGTGCTGATGTACTTCTCCGGCGTTACCATCAACATGATCTCCCTGTCGGGCCTGGCCGTGGCGGTGGGCATGCTGGTGGATAACTCCGTGGTGGTCATCGAGAATATCTATCGACTGCGCTCCAAGGGGGCCACCGTCATCCAGGCGGCGGTATCCGGGGCCCGGCAGGTGCTGGGCGCCATCGTGGCCTCCACCCTGACCACCGTGTGCGTGTTCCTGCCCATCGTATTCGTGGAGGGCATCACCAAGCAGCTGTTCACGGACCTGGCCCTGACCATGACCTATTCCCTGCTGGCCAGCCTCATTGTGGCCCTGACCCTGGTACCCGCCATGGCCGCCGGTATGCTCCGCAAGGAGAAGCCCCAGAAGCCGGGACTGCTGGATAAGGTCTACCCCGCCTATCGCAAGGCGGTGTCCTGGTCCATCCACCACAAGCTGGTGGTGCTGGGGGTGTCCCTGCTGCTGCTGGTGGGCTCCGCCGGAGCCGCCCTGGCCCGGGGCTTCGCCTTTATGCCCAATATCGACATGAACACCGTGAACCTGACCATCTCCATGCCCGAGGGCTGCACCCGGGAGCAGGCGGTGGCCCTGGCGGACGAGGCCCTGCAGCGCATCGCCGCCGTGGACAACGTGGAAACCGTGGGCGCGATGATGTCCTCCGCCTCCGGCGCCGGGAGCATGGACATGACCAGTATGATGACCGCCGGCGGCGGGGAATACGACGTCACCGCCTACATCACCCTGCCGGAGGGGGCCTCCGGCGCGGAGGCCGGCAAGCAGATGGAGGCCGCCTGCGCCGGTATGGACTGCACCGTCACCGCCTCCGGCGCCATGGACACCTATATGTCCTACCTCACCGGCAGCGGCATCACCCTGAACGTCTATGGTGACGACATGGAGCAGATGCAGTCCGCCGCCCGTGACCTGGCGGCAAAGCTGGCCACCGTCCCCGGCACGGAGAACGTGTCCGACGGCCTGGAGCAGGCGGCCGCCGCCCTGCACCTGTCCGTGGACCGCAACGCCGCCATGGAGAAGGGCCTCACCGTGGCCCAGGTGTACATGGCCGTGGCCTCCGCCCTGACGGACACCGACAGCTCCCTGTCCCTGACCCTGGACGGGCTGGACGTCAGCGTGTCCATCCAGTCCCCGGAGGAGAGCCGCATGACCCGGGAGAAGCTCCTGGATCTGGAAATTGACCCCTCCTCCGCCTCCGCCATGAGCAGCATGATGAGCAGCGCCTCCTCCGGCAGCTCCATGGGAAGTATGAGCGGCATGTCTAGTATGAGCGGCATGTCTAGTATGAGCGGCATGAGCAGCGCAAGTGCCTCCGGCAGCACCCGGAGCGGCGAGTCCGTCCGCCTGGGGGATATCGCCCAGTTAGAGGAGACTGTCAGCCTGAACACCATCAACCGGGACCAGCAGCGGCGGTATATCACCGTGTCCGCCGACGTGGCCGACGGCTATAACGTCACCAAGGTCACCTCCGCCGCCGAAAAGGTCATCGGCCAGGCGGAGCTGCCCCAGGGCGTCACCGCCGCCTTCCAGGGGGAGAACGAGGCCATCATGGACGCCATCCGGCAGCTGCTGCTGATGCTGCTGCTGGGCATCGTGCTGGTGTATCTGGTGATGGTGGCCCAGTTCCAGTCCCTGCGCTCGCCGCTGATCGTCATGTTTACCATTCCCCTGGCCTTCACCGGCGGCTTCCTGGCCCTGCTGCTGGCAGGGGTGGAGGTCAGCGTCATCTCCCTGATCGGCTTTGTGATGCTGGTGGGCGTCATTGTCAACAACGGCATCGTCCTGGTGGACTATATCAACCAGCTGCGGCTGGAGGGCATGGGCCGCCGGGAGGCCATCATCGAGGCCGGCGTCACCCGTCTGCGGCCCATTCTCATGACGTCCCTGACCACCATTCTGGGCCTGATCGTCATGGCCTTCGGCAACAACGTGGGCACGGCGCTGATGCAGCCGGTGGCCCTGGTGTGCATCGGCGGCCTGCTGTATGCCACGCTGATGACCCTGCTGGTGGTGCCGTGTATGTACGACATTCTCAGCCGCCGGGACCTGCGGAAGGTGGACGAGGAGGAGCTGAAGCTCCTGGATATGTGAAAAATAAGCGCAAAAAAGCAGCCGCGAGGCTGCTTTTTTGCGCTTATTTTTTCGCTTACAGGATGATCACCGGCCCGGCGGCGGTCAGACGGCCCTCCCGGACGGTGACGGACTCGCCGGTCAGGGCGTTTTCATAGTCACCGTTGGCCAGGGGGACGGCGGCCGTCCCCGGTCGGCCCGCCAGAGGGAACACGCCCACCGCCAGGTGTTGGCTGTCCTGATAATCGGCCACGGCCAGGCCCTGCGCGTCGTCGGCCTCCACATGGAAGGCGGCGTCCGTGGGCAGGCGCTTTTTGATGTCGTACAGCTTCCGCAGCAGGGGAGACAGGTCCTCCCCGGTCCAGTCGATGGGCTCCCGCTCAAACAGGGAGGGCGTATGGACGGCAGAGACCTCCTGCCCGGCATAGAGCAGGGTGGTCCCCTTCTGGAAATAGCTCAGGGCCGTCCAGGCCAGCAGGCTGTCCCGGTTGGGGAAGCGGTCCGCCGCCCGGCGCTGGTCGTGATTTTCCAGGCAGCTGAGCTTGTTGTACCAGGTGGGGAAGCTCAGCTCCTGATAGCTCAGGGCGGCAAAATACCGGCTCAGGGGCATGGTCCCGCCGGCGGCCCCCTCATACAGGGGCCAGATGTCGTAGGGGTACAGAATGTCGAACACGTCAAACAGCTCGTTGTCCGTGGCGGCGTAAAAGCCCTGGCGGCGGAAGGCCAGGATGTGGTCCAGGTGGACGCTCTCCCCCAGCCAGATGGCCCCGGGGCGCACCCGTTCCACCGCCTGCCGGGCCTTGCGCCAGAACGCCACCGGCACGGTGCTGGCCACGTCGCATCGGAAGCCGTCCACATACTGGGCCCAATAGCACAGGGACTCGATCTGATAGTCCCACAGTCCGGGAACGGCGTAGTCCAGGTCCACCACATCGGTCCAGTCCCCCACCTTGTTGCCCCGGCTGCCGTCGGGCTTGTGATAGTAATACTCCGGGTGCAGGGCCACCAGGGTGGCGTCCGGGGAGGTGTGGTTATACACCACGTCGATGATGCACTTCATGCCATTATCGTGAATGGCGTCCACCAGGTGGAGGAAGTCCTCCAGGGTGCCGTACTCCGGGTTCACCGTGCGATAGTCCCGGTTGGCATAGGGGCAGCCCATGCTGCCCTTGCGGTTGGCTTCCCCGATGGGGTGGATGGGCATCAGCCACAGGATGTCCGTGCCCAGGGCCCGGATCCGGGGCAGATCCGGCTCCACGGCCCGGAAGGTGCCCTGGGGCGTGTGGCTGCGGACGTACAGCTCATAGATCACGCTGCGGCGCAGGGCGGGATTGGTTTCAAGGGACATAGAAAATACCTCCCAGAGAATTATTTGAGACTGTCGAAAAACTCGGAAATCTTCCGCCATCGGAAAGGAAGATAGTTACGAAAGAAACCCATCAGGGGTGTCTTTCGTTTGCAATCACAGGTTTTTCAGAACTTTTTAAGTTCTGAAAAACCGCACTCAGCTTGTCAAAAAGGCTTTTTTGACAAGCTGAGAATTATTTCAGGGTACTGCTGTTGTTCAGCACACCGGTGCTGTACAGAAACAGCACGTCCTGATCGGTGAAGGTCAGATAACGGCCCAGCTGGGTGGGGGACAGATAGCGGATATCCACCAGAGTGACCCTGCTGTAGCCCTCCAGCAGCAGCGGGGCCAGGCTGGAGGCGAAGGAATCCCGGAAGACCACCAGCTCCCGGTCCGTCCGGGCGTTGGGACTCTCCACCGTCAGCAGGGACACGGACCCGGACAGAAACAGCTCATACGGGTCGCTGCCCCGGGCCTTTTCCAGGTCGTACACCGGGCCTTCCCCACCGGTCTCATAATTGGTGACCCGGCAGGCGGCGATGGTGTCGTTGGTGAGATAGCGCAGGCTCTCCCCGGCCAGGGGCAGGGCCGCGTACCCGGAATACACCCCATAGAAGGGGCGGTCCAGGGTCACCTCCGTGTAATCCGCGGCGGCGTCCGCCCCCATGGCGGCGGCCAGATACCGGGCCACGGCAGGAAGCCGCTCCTGCCGCCAGTGGGCGTCGGTGCGGTAATAGTCCTCCAGGGTCAGCCGGTCAAACAGGTCGATATACGTCATCTCCGGCGTGCCCTCCCGCAGCCGGGACACCAGGGCGTCATAGTCCATGGCCGGGCGGCCGGAGGCCGGGGCCAGGAAATACCCCTTGTCCGGGATCACGGAGAGATAGACGTTGGCCTCCGTCCCGGCCAGATAGGTGTCGTACACATACCGGAAGCGCTGGGCGGCCCGGTCCACGGAACCGGTGTTCAGGGGGAAGTCCAGCTTGGCGGCATAGCCCCCGGAGAGATACACCCCGTCCACGTCCCGCTGGCCCAGCAGGTCATAGGACACCAGGGAGCGCAGGGTACGCAGCTGCTCCCGCAGAGGGAACTGGTCGGCGGCGAAATCGTCCAGAGCGTCGGAGAACTTGCCGGACAGAAAGCCCGCCGCGGTGAACGCCGGCCGCTGGGCCAGGGGGCGGCGCTCCGCCTGGGACACGGCATCCGGCGTCCGTAGAACGGACCACAGGCCAAAGCCCGCCAGAAACGCCGCCAGCAGGCACACGGTGATGATTTGCTTGGTCTTCATGTGCACCTCCTCAGAACCGGAAATACAGGAAGGGATTGGCGGAGCCGCTGACAAGAAACGCCGTGCACACCGCCAGCAGGGCCAGCAGCGCCGCAGGCTCCAGCGCGTCCAGCACCCGCCCGGCCCGTCCGGCGGCGATCCGGCGGCACAGGGCGGCAGGCAGCGGCGTGGACCCCACGGCGGCCAGCGCCAGCACCGGGGCATAGCTGCGCAGATAGTAGAGGGCGCCGCTGTCCCACAGGGGCAGGCCCCCCAGGCCCAGCAGGCCCCCGGCGGTCCCCAGGGCGGCGGGGACAGACGCGGCGTCAAACAGCACGAAGCTGAAAAGCGCCGCCAGCAGCACATACACATGGCCCAGCACCGGGACACGCTTCAGCCACCGGCCCAGAAACAGCTTTTCCAGCAGCAGGAACGCGGCAAAATACAGGCCCCAGGCCACGAAGTTCCAGGCGGCCCCGTGCCACAGGCCCGTCAGGCCCCACACGATCACCAGGTTCCGCACCCAGCGGGCCTTACCCACCCGGCTGCCGCCCAGGGGGATATACACATAGTCCCGGAACCAGGAGCCCAGGGAGATGTGCCAGCGCCGCCAGAATTCCGTGAGACTGCCGGACACAAAGGGATAGCGGAAGTTCTCGGCAAAGCGGAAGCCCATGATGCGGCCCAGGCCGATGGCCATGTCGCTGTAGCCGGAGAAGTCGAAGTACACATGGAGCATATACGCCGCGGCGTACAGCCAGGTCAGCAGCACCGTTTTCTGACCGCTCTGCTGATACACCGTCACCAGCTCATACAGGACGTTGGCAAGCAGTACCTTTTTCCCCAGGCCCAGCACAAAGCGGCGGGCCCCCAGAGCCGCGTCCTGCACCGTGTGGGTGCGGCTTCGCAGCTGGGGGGCCACGTCGGCGTAGCGGACGATGGGGCCCGCCACCAGCTGGGGGTACATGGCGATATACGCCGCCAGGTCAATGAGGTTCCGCTGGGCCGGGGCGTCCCCCCGGTACACGTCGATGACATAGCTGAGGATCTGGAAGGTATAGAAGCTGATGCCGATGGGCAGGGCCATCCGCAGCAGAGGCACCGACAGCCCGGTGACGGCGTTGAAGCCGGAGATCAGGAAGTCGGCATACTTGCAGTAGGCCAGTATCCCCAGGCTCAGCACGGCGGACAGGGTCAGCAGCAGCCGCCTGCGGGTGGGATACCGCTCCATGAGCCGGGCGGCGGCATAGCCCTGTAAAATGGCGGCGGCCATAAACAGCACAAATCGGGGCTCGCCCCAGGCGTAGAACACCAGGCTGCACAGCAGCAGCGCGGCGTTTTTCAGCCGCCCTGGGACTAAGAAATACAGTCCCAGGGCGCAGGGAAGAAAATAGAAGAGAAACGGCAGACTGGAAAACAGCATGGCTGCGGCGGATTACTGGAGGGGCTCGTCGCAGGCGGTCTGAACGCCGGTGTAGGTGGCGGTCATGGTGTTGACAAAGTCGTCCACCAGGTCGTCGGCGCCGAACAGCGCCACCACATACTCGCCATAGGTGAGGACCACCAGCTTGTCAGGGAAGCCGCACATCCACTGGGTGTTCTGGACATTCTGGCGCAGAGCGTCGGCCACAGCGGAGACGTCGCCGCTGTTTTTCACATGGAACGCGCCGCAGGTAAAGCTGTTGGCGTTCATCATGTGGGTCAGCGACGCGGCGTCGTCAATGAGATCGGCCTTGTCGGCGGGGAAGTGCAGCATATAGTCCAGATTGTCGGCATCGTCCACCGGGAAAGCGCCGGGGGCGTTGTCTACGGGGTTATCCAGGCTGCCGCCCACCACGGAGAACTTCTCGCTTTCGGGATAGGCGTTCCACACGGCGGTCAGCAGGTCCACGGCGCTGACGGGGAAGCCGCCGTTGACGTCGCCGCCCTTCTGGGAGGAGCAAGCCGCCAGGGACAGGACCATCACCAGGGCCAGCAGCATAGTGAGAAACTTTTTCATACTAAAAATACTCCTTTGTTATCGTTTTCAAAAGCCATCCGTGCATTTTTGAAGGGCTATTGGCAATGCATCATATCATATTCCCGGCGAAAAGGCAAGCCAGGACGCAAAGATTTTATCAAAAAGGTGTCCCCCACCCCTGTGCTCCCCATACTTTACCCCATTTGTCAAGAGTAAATGCACAAAAAAGCAAAAATATTTTTTATGAGGCCAGAATGAGGGCGATTTCTTCCCGGAAAAGCTGCTCGGAGCACAGATAACCGAACATTTTGCGGGGGTAGTTGTTCAGCCAGTCCTCGATCCGCTTGGTCTCCTCGTAGGAGATCGTGCTCAGGTCGGTGCCCTTCGGCAGGTGCCGACGTATGAGGCCGTTCTGGTTCTCATTGGATCCGCGCTCGCTCGGCCGGTACGGGTGGCAGTAGTAGACCTCGGTGCGAGGGCCTCGGCCGGTGATGCTGCGCTCGATCCCGGCGGCGTCGGCAAACTCGCAGCCATTGTCGCAGGTGATCGACTGGAAGATCAGCGGGAACACTTTGGAGCCGACTTTCTTCTCGAGGGTGTCGAGGGCAGCGACGACGCTGGCGCTCGTCTTATCCGGCGAGGGGATGATGATCTCGCGGCGGGTCTTGCGCTCGGTCATCACGATGTAGGTGTTGCTGACGCCTTGGCAGCTCTCGACGCTGTCCATCTCCCAGTGACCGAAGGTGCTGCGGTCGTTGATGTGCTCAGGGCGATCCTCGATACTCCGGCCGGCGGGCTTGCGGGGCATGGATCCGGCCGGGCGCTCCGGCTGGTGGCGCTTGCCATGCTGCGGCAGCATGGAGACGGTCAGCTCGTCGCCGAAGATCTCGCCGCGGATGTAGTTGTAGGCGGTGCTCGCGCAGATGTGGGTCTTGAAGGGCCAGCCTTTGACCTCGGCCTCACCGATCGCGGCCTCCGGGCTGTACTTCTCGTCGCGGATCTTGGCGATCAGGTAGTCGGCCAGCTCGTAGTCGTTGCCGATCTTCAGCTCCGGCCCCTTGGCGCGGAGGTTGGCCTCATAGCGGGCCTGTGCGCCTTCGGGGTTGTATCTGGTCTCGGTGGTGTAGTCGCTGTTGAGGTGCTCATAGGTGCACCGCTTCAGCTCCCGGTAGATGGTCGTATGATGGACGCCGAGCTCCTTGGCGATGTCCGTCGGCTTCATTCCTGCGCGGATGAAGGCGTCGAGCTGGATGCGCTTGGTCGGCGTCAGATGGCTCCAGTGCTGTCCCATTGTGTTCCCCTCCGTGATAAAAGAAAAGGGGCGGCCCGCCGGCCGCCCCTTCTGTGTGTCAGTGTTCCTCGTACTTTTTCAGGAGCTCGAGCGTCTCCTCGTCTGTGATGATGTCAGCCAGCCTGCACTCCAGCGCGTTGCAGATCTTCAGCAGCGTCGGCAGCTTCGCGCCGTTGATGTCCCGGGCACCGCGCTCGTACTGCTGGAGCACCTGCACCTTGATCCCGGCCAGATCGGCGAGCTGAGACTGAGACAGGCCGGCAGCCTTGCGGAGCTTTTGCAGCCCCTCGCTTTTGTAGGTCACTTTGATCGAGATGTCCATGTTGTTCCTCCCGCTTGACTTTGCCGTGGTTTCGTGGTTATAATGAAAAGGAACGGCGGGCGGGATTTTTCCCGCCGTCCTTCGACCTTACTGCTTGGGCTTTTGGTTCGGCTTTATTGTGATCGTAATGGTGGCAACCTGTTCACACTTTAGAGCCTGTTCCAGCAGCTCGAGCAGTTTTTTCATCTGCTCAGCATCCACGGCTTTGCCTCCTTTCCGCGGTTTTGTTCTCCTTTCTTTCTGTACTCGGCTATCCCTTGCCTGTGATTATATTATAGAGCATTTGCTCTATAATGTCAAGCATAATTCGGCAGATTTTCAACATTTTCCCGCGTTTTTCCACAAAAAAAGCCGCACGGCGTCGCTGCCGTGCGGTTTTCTCATTCTTTCCCGAGCAGGTGGTTGATGGTGGTGCCGAGAGCGGTCGCCAGATAGTCCAGCTCGTAGTCAGCGACGACTCTGCTGCCGTTTTCAATCCGGCTGATGACCTTCTGCGTGACGTCCAGCCCGATGATCTGGAGCTTGTAGGCGAGCTGTTCCTGTGACAGGTTTGCCCGCAGCCGCTCCTCCTTGACTCTCTCCCCGGAGATGTTGCACCTGCCGTCTGGTTTGTATATCTTCGCAGCCCTCGCCTCCCTTTACGCTAAAGATGACTATGCAATATTGACTTTACCAGTTTTGGCATGGTAATATTATGCCAAAGATGACTAAACACTAATAAATACAAAGTCATCAGGAGGAGGTACTGCATGGGGCTGTTTAGCTTTCTGAAGAAAAAGGAGCCAGAGCCGGCTCCTGCGATCACGGCCACGATCCACGCTCAGACCGTAGAAGTGAAGCAACGGACGCGCGGCGAGCTCCCGCTTGCCGAGATTGGCGGCTATGTGAGCCCGTCCGGCGGTTTTGTAAACTATGGGCGTTTTTGCGTTACTGGTATGAACTCCAGCACGGGGAGAAAAAACACGAAACGATATGAGGCACAGACCGAGGCTGACGCCAGAGCTGCGGCTGCGGATGATGGCCTCGTTGAGCCCATGACTGTGCAGGTGGAGCCGCAGATCCCGCCGACCGATCGGCAAATGGACTACGCGCTCGAACTCGAGGCCATGCTCCCCGACGGCGTATGCAAGGAGGACGTCAGCGCGATCATCAGTAGGATCACCGACGAGGACGAGGCTGCACCAGATCCCGGCCTTTCGTTGTATGCGCACGCCTGCGGGGTGAAGTTTTCGCGCTTTGTCGGCGAAAAGGCTCTGCTTTCGTATATGGTCAGCCAGATGCACGGAGCCGCTCGGGGCGAGTTGTATGCTTATGCCGTTTACCGGCAGGAGAGCGGTGGAAGGTTCAGCGATCCGCGTAGTCTTTCGGTGTATGAGTTTCTGCGCAGTTGCGGGGCTGAGATTGCTGAAGATCCTGCCCTGCTGAAGTCTCTGGAGGATCGTGATGTCTATGACTTCGCGGGCCCGAACAGAGGCACGAAGGTTTACAAAATGGCCGCCGCCATATTGAAGCAGTGTGGGACCCTATAAAACAGGAAAAGCCCGCCCGGGATCTCCGGGCGGGTTTCTGCTTTTCTATGCGGTTTTAGAGTTTCGTGACGTAGTCCAGAGAGATCCAGCCCGCGCCGCTCTTGAGCTTGCCCCACTTGGTCGCGCCGGGGCCTGCGGCTTCGGCGACGATGGTGTAGATGCCCTTGCCCTTGATCTGGCCGGCGACGCCGTAGTTGGTGCCGGGGCCCTTGCGGATGTTCAGCACGTCGGCCGTCGTCCGCACGCGGTAGCTCGTTGCCGTGCCGGTGCTGCCGGTCGAGATGTCCGCAGCGTTTACCCAGCCGTAAACGGTGGAGCCGCCGCCGCTGATTGCCTTCAGGTGGTACGGGTGCGCCTTGCCGGCCGCGATGGCCGTGATGGTGGCCTTGCCGGGCTTGCAGGTCTTGGCGTCCTTAGCCGCTGCGCTGGTGTAGTGCTGCGTGCCCTTGAAGTCGACTACGTCGCCGACTTTTAGGCCGGTCTCGGTGTTGCCGGAGATCTGGCCGCCGGCGCTGCCGCCTGCGTCCGTGATGCCGAGGCGCTTGTTGACCTCGGCCGCGATCTGGCCGTGGCGGTTGTAGAGGTAGTCGCCCGGGCAGCTCTTATTCGCGTAGTCCCTGTGCACGGTCATGTTGCAGCCGTTCAGGTGGTTCACGCGGTCGTTTTTACTGGTCGACCAGACGAGGCGCTTGATGCCGTTGCGCTTGCAGATGTCGGTCACGAGATCCAGCAGCGCGGCGTATGCCTTCGCGGAGACGGGCCAGTCAGGCGCGCCGCCGTTGTTGGCGACTTCGATGGTGACGGCCCGCTGGTCGTTGGCGTTGGACGAGGTGCACCATGAGCGGTTTGCCTCGTCGACGTACAGGGCGATCCGGCCGTCGGTGCCGATGCCGTAGTTGCTGGACGCCTGCCTCGAGGAGCTTGCGAACAGGTTGCCGCAGGTCTCGACGGAGCAGTTGCCCGCCATGCAGTGAATAGTGATGGTGTCGATCTTCTTGGTGCGCTTGCCCGAGTGGTTCGGGCTGAGCTTGGTGTAGACCACCAGAGGGCTGTTACTCATTGTCGTCTCCTTTCCCGCCGGTCAGCTCGTCGAGAGTCTCGTCTGTGATGGTCTCGCCGGGTTTCAGCTTGATGTCGTCGGTGTTCTGGTTTTTCATGGGTTTACCTCCTTTGCAAGCAAGAAAAGGGCGGGCCGGAGCCCGCCCTCTCCGTTATTCGATGGTCAGGCCCTCAGTGTTGAGCTGCTTGACGATTGCCTCGATCGCGTTGACGACGCTTTCCTCGTCGACCTTGAAGCCCTTCTGCTTCAGGAAGTCGAGGACGTACTGCTTCTTCTCCTCGCCGCGGCCCTGTCCGACGTAGAGCTGCTCAGCGGCAGCGACGCCGATCTTTACCCACGCGGTCAGCTCCTTGCGCTGTGCCTCAGTGGTCTGCTTCTTCAGCCACGGGATCAGGAAAACGCTGACGCCGGCGCCGATCAGGGCGATGGCTGCGTTGACGATGGGGGTGATGTCGATGGTGTTCATCCTTGTGCCTCCTCATTGTTGAGAGTGTCCCCGGACGGATCCGGGAGCGGGTTGCCGTCGGCGTCGAGCCTGTGGCGGTTTCGGCTGATTTTCTCGCCGAGGCTCTTGCCGGCGTATGTGATTAGATAGCCGACGCAGGCGGTGAAGATCGTGCCGGTCACTTCACTGACCGGGTCACGCCCGAAGGCTGAGAGCAGGTAGGACGTGGCCGCGCTGAGGCTTGCCACGATGGCCGCCCAGTATGCGAGCTTCTTGCTCGCCTCGATTTTCTTTTTACGCTTGCGCCGGCGCTTCTTTGCGGCCATGCTGCTCACCTCCTTAGTCGATGATCGCGTGGATCCCCTGACTGGTGAGGAAGTCCTTCTGCGCGTGTTTAATTTTGGCAGCGTAGTCGAGGGCCGCGTGCATATCACCGTTACAATGCGCGTCAGGGATGCGCTGCACGGCCCGGGCCGTCGCCTCGCCGAGGGCGATGGCTGCCGACGTGCCCTGAATGGTGATGATCTGGAGATCTTCACGGGCACGCTCTCGGGCCGCTGCCTCTTTCTGTCGTTTGGCCTCCTCGGCCTCCTTTTGCTTCTCGCGCTTCTGGATCCTGTGCTCGAGCATCCAGAAGCAGAAGCCGGTCGCGGCCGTCGGGATCCCCAAAAGGACGACGAGCGCGCCGATGTTGATTTCGATCATTGTGTCACCCCATAAAAGCCGGAGGGCCGCAGGACGCGGCCCTCCTTGTTGTTGGGCTTACTCCTCGACGTCGTCGAAGTAGCCCATGTCGACGAGATACTTGTGCACGCGGGCCTTCAGCTTCGCGGGGACGTCGTCCTCGGTGATGCGGCCCATGATGATCTCGCCTGCATACAGACGTACCAGCATTTCACGCTCCTCCTTTCCTGCAATTTTTAATAATAGCCACGCGAGGGCCCGGGCGATCATTCGCTCGCCCCTTCCTTCGCGGTGCCAGCGTTTGCGGCTGCCTCGATGGCAGCGATGGCGTCCTCGACCTGCTTGCGCAGCTTCTTCGGGACGTCGTTGATGGTCATGGTGGAGCCTTCGCGGGTCAGCTCCTTGACGTACAGCTCGACGATCTTGCTCATGCTGTTACCTCCCCTCCGTCGCCGTAGACCACGTCGGCCAGCTCCATGATGCAGCCTTTCAGCAGCTCGATGGTGTCAGCCTGCTCGGCGATGGTTTTGTCCTTCTTGGCCTCTGCGGCCTGTTCGTCGTTCAGCTTTTGGATGCTGTCGGCTCTGTGTTTAATCATGCAAAGTTACCTCCGATCGACTGGATGTAGCAGGTCTCCGTAGCGGAGCCGCGGAGCAGCTTGGCCTTGACCTTGACGCCCCACGCTGCGGCCGTCTTGGTCTGGTTGGTGAAATAGTGCTTCTGGCCGGTGCGGGCCTTCTGTGTGATGTCCTCCCACGTCGGGCTCGCGTCGTTGCCGTTGTTGCAGATCCAGACCTGAAGCGTGCAGCCGGCCGGGAAATTGCCCTGAATGTTGACGAGGGCCTTGGTCGGCATGGCGTCGGCCTCCATAGCGAGGGTCTGCTCGAACTCGACGGACGTGACGGCCTTGGTGAAGGTCAGCGTGCGTGTGACGCTGGCGTCCTTGGCGTCGGTCGCCACGATCTTCAGGGTGTGGCTGCCGTTCACGACCTTCAGCCACGCCTCGGAGCCGATCGTCAGCGTGTTGGTATGGCCGAGGGTCACGGTGTAGCTGCGCAGCGTGACGCCGTCCAGCATCTCCACGACGTCGACCTGATGGCCGTCGGCGTCGGTGACGGTGTACTCGTAGGACGGGGCCGCCGTGCCGAAACTGCCGAGGGCGCCGTCCTTACCGCTGATGACGGGCGGCCTGTTGTTGGTGACGGTGCGGGTGGCGCTGGTGGTGTACGCACTCTCCGCGCCGGCGGCGTCGTATGCCTTGACGCGATACTGCACGCTCGTCCATCCGTAGGTGATGGTGTCGGTGTAGGTGCGCGCGGATCCTTTGTAGACCTGCGCCCATGTGCCGCTCCCGACCTTGCGCTCCAGAACGTAGCCGGAGAGGTTGCCGTCGGGGTCGGTGGAGGCCGCCCACGAGATGCTCAGGTTCTCGCCGCCGAGCACTTCGCTCGGGACAGTGATGGACGGCGGCGCTGTGGGCGCCTGATTGTAGATCACTGTATAGCATCCATCCGAGTCGACGGAGTCGGAGATCAGGAGATCAGAGGACAGATTACAAGCGGGGCGCAGGCCGAGGTGGCCGTCGTAGGCGTAGCCCCAGTACAGAGTGCCACCGGTGCCGACGTAGCGGGCGTCGCGGGCCGAGCCGGCATAGGCGTCCCGCAGCCAGTAGTACCACGCGGCGCCAGAGCCCGGGTTGCTGGAATAGTTGGAATTGGCGACGCAGGAGGCCGTCACGGTGGCGATGCGGCTGTTGTTGTCGCTGAAGATCGCCAGCTTGCTGCCGCAGACGTGGTCGCCGCTCAGGCCGACCTCAGTGCAGGACAGGGGGAAGATCTTGTCCGTGCAGGTCTCCGTCCCGCCGCCGTCTGTGGAGCTCTTGCCGACCGTGATGGTGGTGTTCAGCAGAGCCGCCCGCTCGTTGGCGGTGAATGCGTTCAGAAAACCGGCGAGGCCACTGTACGGGTTGACGCCGTTCCAGACGTGGGAGGAGTCCGGCGTCTGGTCTGCGGAGTGCTGCGCGGTGTACCACTGGCCGGCAGCCGCGGGGCTGTTGAGCCACTGGCGCAGGTTCGAGTAGATGTAGCGGTTGTTGCCGTAGCTGCGGCGGTCGCTGTTGCCGTTACTCGGTTCTGTCGCGTCGAAGCACAGCATCTTGATGATCTGGTTGGTCACGAGCGTGACGCTGTTGGAGGGGTAGCCTGCGTGGTTCTTATCGGCTACGATCCAGACGATCGGGCTGCCGTACAGGCTGCCGAACTTGACCTTCGACTTGTTTGCGAGGTTGCTCAGTTTTTGGGCCATGAGTGTTGTCTCCTTTCGGTGATGGTTTGAGCTCCGGGAAATAGCTGAAGAAATAGGCGTCCATGTTCTGCCGCAGGTGGTAGGTGTTGCCGTGTGAGATGTGGCCCGTCCAGCTCGCGTAGGATTGCACGACGCTGTCGAGTGTCATCTTGCCGGAGTCCACCAGCCCGCGGAACTTGCGGATCTTGCGCTTCATGTTGTCGATGCTCTTGGCTCGCACTTTTCTCACGACCTTGCCGGTCTGCGTGAGGTAGGTGTGAAAACCGAGGAAGTCGATGCCGTTCTTCAGCGGGAGGATCTGCGTCTTGCCGTTCAGCCGAAGGCCGAGCGGCTTGATGTACGCCTCGATCTCCTTGAGTATCTGCCGGAGCAGCAGCTTGTCGCTGTGGATGATGTAAAAGTCGTCCATGTACCTGCCATATACGAGGCCGCGGTCATCCCTCAGCCAGTGGTCGAAGGCGTCCAGATAGAGCAGCGCGAGCAGCTGGCTCGACTGGTTGCCGATCGGGATGCCGGGGTCTGGCGTGCTGTCGATTATGAGCCACAGCAGCCACTCAGCGAAGTCGATCAGCTCGGGATCCTTCAGCCACTTCAGGGCCCGGCGGGCCGTTTCGTAACAGTAGGAATGGAGCAGGGTGTAAAAGAACTTTGAAAAATCGCCCTTCAGTACCCAGCCGTCGGCGTAGTCCCACTCGTTCATCGGCCGGGGCGGCAGGCCGGCAGCCTTGCGGGCTGCTTCGTCTGCTGCCTTTCGGCTGAAGAAATAGTGGCGCATGGCCGCAGCCAGACGGTCGAGGCCGTCGTGGGTGCCTTTGCCGATCTGGCCGGCGTAGTTGTCCCGGATAAAGCGCCGGGAGAACGCCGGCTCGAGGACGTTGTCGCAGAGCGAGTGCTGGACGACTTTGCCCTCGAAGTCGATGGCGAGGACGAGCCGCTCCTTGGGCTCGTACACCTTGAAGGGGTAGTAGGGCCCGAAGGAATAGTCGCGCCGCTGGAGCCTCTCAGAGAGGGCGACGGTGCGCTCGATGGCCTCCATGCGGTAGCGCATGGCGGTCGGGTTGTCGCGCTTTCCGCAGCGGGTTTTGCGGTATGCTTTGTAGAGCGCGATGGTGCTGTTTACGATATTCTCCATTGAAAAGTCTCCCCGCCGTGTATAGCTCCGGCCACGCTTTGCGTGCGCCGCCGGGAGCATCGGCGGTCTTGTGTTTACCCATGACCGGGCCGGTCAGACGGCCGCGGCTGCGGGAGGGATATGCCTTCCTTGGATGATGGGGCACAGTGTTCGCCGTCCGTCTCCGGGCGGTTAATAAGTCGGGCGATCCATCGAAGCGGGGCGCAGGCCGTTGTTGCCGTTGTAGGCGTTGTTCCTGTTCAGAGTGCCATCGGTGTTGACGTTGCGGGCGTTGTTGGCCGAGCCGGCACGAAAAAACAAGGCATACCCCGAGGGCCGCCTCACTGGTGACGCTTCTGCGCGTCCAGCTTGGCGGCCCTCTCTTTATCCGTTTTGTACCATTTGGCGGTCTGGTTCTTCACGCCGGCCGCCATCTTCGCCCAGTATGCAAAGGCGTCATCGCTGAAGCCGCTGAGGATCTCATGCGCGAGCTCAATGTGGTGGATCAGCTTTCGGCAGTTGCGAAGCGCCGACCGCTGCGCGCGATACCTGAGCTCACGCTCCTCGGGATCCGTCAGGAGCAGATCGTTGGCCTCCATCAGATCGGCGACGAGGTCGCTGGCCTCGTTCATCATCCTCTGCGCCAGACCGAGCCGCTCCTTCTTCGGGAAAACAGCCGGGTTTCTGGTCTTGATGTAGGTGTGTTTCTCGAGCTCCTTGGCGTCCGTGATGACCTGCATCTCGGGCAGTTTGTCACGGCCGAAGGGCGGGCGGCCTACATTGGCCCGCTCGTATGGCCGCGAGTGTCCGTTGCTTGCCGTAGTATCTCACCTCCTCGCCTTTGATTGTGACGCGGGCGCTGCTGCCGTCGTAGGTTTTGCCCTGAATGACGATGACGCCGTCCTCCCGCTTGCAGCAGGAGCAGGGCAGGGCCAGCTCGACGAACAGGTGCGCGATGATGCAGGAGGCTTCGGCCGGTGGGATCGGGGTGTAGTTGTAGCAGTTTCCCATTAGCACTCGAGCCTCCGCTGCCCTGTGTTCCAGATGCCGGATCTCACGGTCAGCCCCTCCAGATCGTCGAATGTGATCTGGAAGGGGTTGCTCGTGATGTCCGTGCAAACGAAGTCCCACAGGGCGTCGACCTTCACCTTCAGAGCGTTGTCAGCCGCGTCGACATACTCCTTCGTCGTGATGTCCTTCGGGTCGTCGACTGCTCCGTAGTGTTTCATAGGCCGGCCTCCTTACAGTGCGATGCTTGTGATGATGACGAGGATCGGGTTGGAGGGCGCGGCCGCGAGCGTGACCGTGACTTTGCCGTTGGCCGAGGCCGTGGCGTTCTCGAAAGAGACGTCGCCGATGACCTGCTCCTTGGTGGCGCTGTCGATCAGGATCACGCTGAGGATGTAGCCGGTGACGGTGAAGCTCTTGCTCGCCGCGTCGCTGAGGGTCTGGACGGTCTTGGTGACGGCCTTCGGGATCGCGGGCTTGTTCTTGATGAAGGCGTCACTATTGCCGTCCGTCTCGTTCCAGTCGCTCTGGACGTTCTTCTCGGCGTCGGCGGGAGCGTGGGCGCTCTGGCTGTGGTCGTATGCCGTCTTGCCGCGGTCGCCGCGGTAGGCGGTGCTCGCAGTCTCGCCGATGGCGAGGTCGTTGCCGATGACGGCGTAGGTCGTCCCGCTCCAGCGGTACGTCTTGTTCTGGTACTCGCCTTCGCTCAGGATGACGTAGATCTTGTCGGACTCAGGCGTCAGGGCGGCGCCGCCGGAGGTCTTACTCAGCCAGTCGGCACCGAGGGCCGTGGCGCCGGTGCGGATGTAGGCGTCGACGACGTCGTCCACATAGCTCGGGAGCTGGTTGGCCGGCACCTTGCCGCCGCTGTCCAGCTCGGCCACGCCGCCGGCTGCGCCCTTTTCCGTTGCGGGGATCGCGCCGACGTCAGCGGCAGCGGACGGGATCGTCGGCTTGTCGCTCAGATCCTTATAGCTGCCGGAGAAGGCCACGGTCTTGAGGTCGCTGAAGAACTTCAGCACCTTGCCGAGCAGGACGCTCAGCTTCTCGCCGGAGGTGGGCGCCTCACGCTTGGCTGCTGCCTCGAAGGCGACGGTCACGTTGGAGCCGTCGCCGTCCGTGTTCAGCTTGCTGGTGTCCTTGGGATGGACGTGGTCGCCGCGTGCGAACGCTGTCTCGGAGCCGACGGCAGCGGTGCCGTTCATCTTCGGCGTGGTCGTGGATGCGACTGCGCCCTCGGGGACGTCCTTGGCCGTGATGAACTTGCTGTCGTTCTCGAGCTGCGAGAGCTTAGTCGGTACAGGGATCCATTTCTCGCCTGTCCACAGGTACAGCGTCAGGTCGATGCTGTTAAAATAGATCTGGCCGAGCTTCGGGTTGGACGGAGGTGCAGCGAGCGGCTGCATGATGGCGTTTTGGATCTCATTCTGCGAGAGATCCAGATTTGTCAGGATTTTCACGGGTTTACCTCCTTAGTTGAAGTATGCAGTCCCGGAAAAGGCTGCGCAGAAGGTCAGGCGCACGGTGTTGTCGTCGAGGTAGTCGACCTCCCCGATGACCACAGTGCCGGCGCTGTCGACGACCGTGACGGCGGGCCGCTTTCCGAGGTTGTGGGCGACTGTCCACACCTTTGCTGCCTGCGCCTGCTTGTGGGTGTGGTGCCTGTCGTCCGTGATGCCGAGCTGCGCCGGCGTCATGTCGCCGATCAGCTCGTGCCCGTTGATCTTGGGCTTGTTGCGCAGGGCTTCGTAGTTTGAGGCGCTGCCGCCGCCCGTCTCCTTCATGGAGGCGGTCATGGAGGCAGGCGTCTCGGTCATCTTCGCCCCGAAGGTCTCCGCGCTGCCAGAGAACGAGGCATTGAAGTCGACGCTCACTTAGATGACGCCGTCCTTCAGGATCCGGCTGAGCGGGGCGGTCATAATGTTGCTCGCAAACGCGCGCCCGTCCTCCGTCCTGCCGCGGATCTGCACCTCCACCTGTTGATCCTCGTCGGGAGACAGAGAGCCGAGCAGCAGCGTGTCGGCTTGCGTCAGGCTGACGGTGACGACCTTGTCGGTCGCGTCGACACCCTCGTCCCCGAGGTGCTTGGTGACTTCCACCTGCTTCGGCGGGGCATAGGTGGCGAGCTGCTGCGTGCGGAATGTTACCCACATGGTCACGAACTCGCTGACGTCGATGTCACAGTTGATGGTGATGGTTGGTGTGGTGCCTCTATACATGGGCGGCCTCCTTTCTGGCCTTTGGCCGGTAGTTTAGCACTCGAGGCGCTGGAGTCCGCTGTTCCAGATGCCGGCCGTCAGGGTGATGCCCGTCAGGTCTGCAAACGTGATCTGGAAGGGGTTGGTCGTGATCTCGCTGAAAACGGCGTCCCACAGCGTTGCGATCTTGCTGGTGTTCTGGCCGACCGCGTTGCTCAGGTCGTTGACCGATGCCTCGGCAGCCTGCGCGATTGCGATGGCCTGCCGGGCGAGCGCCAGAGCCTCCTCGGCCGTAGCCTGCGCGCCGAGGGCGATGGCCTTGTAGGTCTCGTAGTCCTCTTTGGTGGCGTAGGCGTCGGCGGGGATGTAGGCGGTCACGTTGGTGGCCGTGCCGATCGCGGTGACGATGTCGATGGTTTTCTCGACGATGGTGGCGCCGCCGGAGGGCGGGATCCACTCGGCCAGATCGCCGCAGTTGCCGTAGCAGTACAGCACCTCGCCGACCTCGGGATCGGGATCTTCGGCATAAAGGCCGAGCTCGCGGTAGTAGAAGCCCTCGGTCTCGTCGCCGTTGGTGAAGATGCCGCCGACGGCCACGGTGCCGTCGCCGTTGATCTTCAGCTTCGTGATGTCGACGGTCGCCTTCGGGCTGACCACGCCGGTGAGGGTGCGGGGCGTCTGGCCCTCCTCGAGGTAGCCATCGCCGAGGACGATCTTGGTGTAGTTGATCTTCTGGCCGGCCACGCCCTTCGCCAGAACGATCAGGCCGGCGGTGGTGATGTCGTTGTTGATAAATGCAGCCATGTCTATCTCCTTTCCTTAGTCTGAGATGACCGCCGCGTCGGTGCCGATGCTGACGGTCTCGCGGTTGTTGTCGTGGACGACGGCCGCGTGGTAGATGTGGATCTCGTCGCTGCCCATGACGTGCACCTCTTGGGTGTGATCCCTGACGGCCATGCCGGAATAAAGGAACATTTCGCCGGTCAGGCAGATCAGGATCGCGTCGAGCCACGAGCTGCGGCGCTTGACCGTCCGCAGCAGCTTCAGGAACAGGTCGAGGTTGCTGTTGACGAGGCTCGGGTTGTCGCTCAGCACCTTGAAGTGATGCGGCTGCCCGCCGTACTGATACCACTCCCTGACCTCGCCGGTGCCGAAGTAGTCGGCCACGATCTGCTCCACGGCGTAGGGGGTGCCGAGTTTTGCGTAGACGCGGTCGCTGTTGCGGATGACGGCCCGCTTGGCTGCGATGGGCGCGGTGCTGTCATACCACTGGATGTTCAGCTCCCACGCCATTTCGTCGAGCTCTGCGTCGCTGAGCTGGTCGATCTTGTCCCACCTGCTCAGGAGCTTCAGGCGTGCATAGGCGTCGCGGCTGATGATGTCGCAGCCGGTGGCGAGGCCCTTGTCGCCGCCGTCCTCCTGCATCCACGCAGGCAGCAGCTTGACCATCTCGGTCTCATTGAGCCGCATTTACACCACCTCGCTCTCGACCTTGTGGCTGACAGTCAGGTGGCCGCTGAACTTGGCGACTTGCGTGTCGTCGAGGGCCTTGTAGGTCGGCTTGACGACGTCCACGCGGAAGGCGCCTGTCAGGTTCTCGCCCCACGAAGGCGAGAGGATCCGCTTGCGGAGCTGGTCGGGGTTGATGTCCCGGCCGAGGGCTGCGACTTGCCACTCGTTGTAGCGGTCGATCGCGCCGCCTGTGCCTTCGACGTTGGCGATCACCTCGGCCTCGCTCTCCGGCGTGGTGTAGTACACGATCTCGATGTCGTAGGTCTCGACCTCCGGGGGCACGGCGCTCACTTTGTCAGTGAGTGGCCGGATGTCCTTGGCGCTGACCACGTCCAGCACCTTCGTCAGCATGGCAGCGTCGGGGATCCCGCCGCCTTCCAGCAGGGGCACGATCTTGACGCAGCCCTCCAGCGTGCGGGTGATGATGATGTCGATGCTTTCGGCAGCCGCGAGACTGCCCTTGAGCGTGATGGCCAGCAGGCCGTCGGCGTAGTCGACGGTGTAGTCCGTGTCCTTGACCGCCGCCGTGCTCTGCCCGTGGGCCTTCACGACGAGGGTGTCGGTCAGAAGTGTGCCGCCGCCCTTGAAGGCTTTGCCGTCGTAGACCGTGAGGGTCTCGCTGACGGTTTCCTTCTCGCTGACGGCCTTTGCGTCCACGATGGAGCTGTCGGCCGTCATTACCCAGTAGATGTAAGCCTGTTCAGGGCCCGCGGTGGATCTCTTGGCGGGCGCCAGACGGATCCGCTCGCGGAGGCGGTTGTCGCCATCGGTGGTGTAGGGCTCGCCGTCATCGCCTCCGGCCGTTTCGGTCAGATTGGTGACGGACTCGATGTAGGGGATCAGGTCGACAAGGGTGGTGATCGTGCCGGCTGCGTAGCCGTTGAACTTCGTGCCGTTGCTCACGGCCGAGGTCGGCACCTCCACAGAGTAGGCGCCAGCTTGCAGCACAGCAATCTCGTCGGTTGCAAAATAGTTTTCGCTGTCCGGCGTCACCTTCGTCCACTTCGGAATGATGATGTTTTTCTCCTGCGGCGTGGAGACGGAGAAGCGCATGGTCGTCTTGGCCGGTGTGCCTTCCAGTCGTTTCACATCCTGTCGCTCGCCGATGGCGTCCAGCACCTCGCCCCTCGCATAGCGGAGGAGCGTCTGCCGGCCGACGTCGTTGAGGCTGTTGTAGAGGGCGACGAACACGGGCACGAGAGCCTCGCCGAAGATCCGGCGCTCGTCGCCCGGGTAGAGCGGCTCGCCGGCGCCCTTTTCGAGCTCGGTGATGATGGTCATGTATAGGGTGCTCGCGTCTGTCGTGGTGAGTTTGATGTCCTCGCCGTAGGTGTTTGTCGCGTCGCTCACGCTGTTCACCTCCTTCATGTGATGTTGTCGATGCTGGCCCGCAGCTCGAAGTCGCCGGCCTGAGCGGTCATAGCCTTCAGGTCGGAGTCACTGAGCTGCACGCGGGGCTCGTAGGTTTCCACGAGGAACTCCACGTCGGCGGCCAGATCGGTCGCAGCGGTTTCGCTCGGCTTGTCGATCAGCGTGCGGTCGATCCCTTTGATGCGCTCATAGGGCACCTCCCCGCGGATGGTCTTGAGGAGGTTCTGCACACAGATCTCGGGCGCTCCGTTGCCAGATGCTTTCATTGGGATCACCTCGCTTTACTTGAGCTGCGCATTGGTTGGCTTTTTGGATGCTTTGGCGCTGCTGGAGGCTCCGACGTTCACAGCCGAGGAGCTGATGCCGAGCTCCTTGTAGGTGGCGATGCCCGCCGCCGACTTGGAGCTGCTACCGCTCTTGCCGCTACTGCTGGATTTTCCAGAACTGGCCTTTTTGCTGCTGGCCTCCTCGGCGTACTCTGTCAGCTTGATCGTGATCTTGCCGGTCAGGATCCTGCCGAGGTTGTCCAGCTTGGTGTCTGATAGGCTCACGCCTGTGAGCTGAAGGTTGGCCGGGCCGAAGCGCCGGCCGGCCAGATAGAAGGGGGCATACTGCCCGACCAGCGCCGTCCACGACTCGTACTCGCTGCGCACGTCGCAGCCGACCGCGGTGGCCAGATCGAAGTCGAAGCTCATGCTTTGCAGCTTGAGCGCCTTGGTCTTGGTCGCCGGGGATCCGGCTTTGTCGTCGCTGTTTTCCGTGTCGAGCTCGACGCTGTGAGAGACGCCATTCAGGGCGGCGATCCTCTGGCTGGAGACACCCCACGTCTTGCCGTTCCATGATGCCATGACGGCCATGTCTATCCCTCCTTACTGTGGGCCAGAAGTGCCGCCTCCCATGCTGTCGGTGTGGGTGTGGCCGGTCAGGCTGATGCCCGTGGCGGTCACGTCTGCCGACGGGACACTGATGCCCTTGTCCTGCATCGTGAGCGCACCCTTCTTGACGGTGATGTCGCCCGGGACGACGCCGTCCCACTCTCCGTCCATGCGGGAGAGGATGATGCCGGTGCCGTCCTCGAACATGGCGTAGGCGACTTCTGTGCCGGGGGTCAGGTTTCCCATTTCCCCGCGCAGATACCACGGGATCGTCAGCGGTCGCGTGACCATGCTGTCGGCTGTGCTCGGGAGCACTCTGGCCGTGGTTTTGTCGCCGTTCCTGTCGGCCTTTCCCTCCACGCTGGAGATCTTGCCCTTCTGGATCATTTGGTTGTTGCTGTTCATCAATATCCCTCCAGTGGCTTGCGGAGGTATAGCTTGCTCCGCGTCTTGACGTAGTCGTGCCGGATCCGGCTGATGAAGGCTGTGCCGTCCCACGACTTAACGCCCTCGGTCGCCAGCGTGACCACAGATCCCGCCGCATAGTCTCGCAGCAGCGAACCCGTCCAGAGGGTGCCGACGGTCGCGTTTTTGTTGGCGTCCCGGAGGAGGCTCTTGGCGAAGCGGTCGGCCTCGCTCTGGTCGGTCATGCGGAATGGCAGGATCCGGCGCAGCACCTTGTCGCCGCCGTTCGGGGCTGCGAAGGTGCCGGTCAGGCCGCCGTTGACGGCTTCGGCCGAGCCGTAGGCGTTGGTGCCCTCGTCGCGGTACTCGAAGTCATTGGCCGGGGTGATGGTGATGGTGTCGACGGGCTGCTGGCTTTCCATGTACGCCTCGTCGTAGACGACCAGCTTGCCGTCATACACCAGAAACGCCGCGCCCTCGAGGGTGCAGCGGTTTTGAAAAAATGCGAAGTCTGCGAGGTTGTTCTGCTCGACGTAGTCGTAGGTCTGGTCGGTGATCCCGTAGGTCTCGAGCGTCAGGCTGTGGCGGCCGGCGATCTCTTGAGCCAGTTGCAGGAACTTGACCTTTTCCCACGATTTGCTCCGCTTATCCTTCGCAGACTGCGGGACGGAATAGGCCCGCAGGGTGATGATGCCGGACTCGGGGACGACGCTCTCGACGAACATTTTGCCCGTCTTGGCAGCGCCGTCCTCGATGGCGATGGTGTCGCCCTTCTTGGGGTTCCACGAGTCCCACAGCTCGCGGGTGTCGTTGAGCTTGAGCAGCAGCTCGTCGCTCTGCTTTTCGGCGTACATATCGTGATAGCAGCGGTGGACGCTGATGTCCGGGTAGATGTCGACGCCTTCGTATAGGATCTTCACGGCGTCACCTCCTCCACGGCGGCAGGGTCTCCGGCGTCTCCACGGTCTCGACGATCGGGATCCGCACAGCCTCGCCGCCCTCGAAGATCAGCACGTCGCTGAGGTCGGGGTTGGCCTCGATGATGGTGCTTGCCATGCGCTCCTCGTTGTAGGCGACGAGCGCGATGCTGTCGAACGTGTCGCCGCCCTGCGCCACATAATCAATAAAGCCGACTGTCTGCTGTGACATAAGCGCCGCCCTCCCTTCTGCTGAGTGCCTCGAGAATGAAGTCGATGAACTCCGGCTCGAGGTCGCGGAGCTTTCGGATCAGTGCGTCCTCGTCAGTGTCGCCCTCGACTTTGATCTGCGGAGAGAAGGACAGGCCACTCAGATCGTAGACCACAGCAGTGCCGGAGCCGCCGCTGAGCAGCTCGTAGTCGCTTTCGCCGTCAGATGCCCCGAGCATCCGGCCCGCCTCTGCCCAGTAGGACGGGTTTTGCGAACGGTATGCAGGGTTGAAACTGATGACCGCCTCGGTCGGGTAGCGTGGATCCTCGCCGGCGATGGACGGCCCTCTTGTGAAGCCGCCGGTCGCATAGCCAGAGACAGACGCGCTGCCGCCTCCACCTCCGAACAGGCCGGCGATCTTGGAGATGACGCCAGAGCCGAAGCTGACGATCTTCGATACCCAGCCGACAATCGTGCCGAGCACGCTGGCGATGGGTTCCAGAATAGACAGCAGCGGAGTCAGCAGTGGGGTGATGGCGCCGATCAGGCTCAGGATCGGGGGGAGTAGTGCCTGAACGAGCTGCATCAGGGGATCAAGCAGCGGCATGATGACGCTGTTGACGATTTGCAGAGCCACTTCCAGCAGCGGGGTGATGACCGGCAGCAGGCTCGAGATGATGCTCACCAGCACAGGCAGCACGGCGCTGACGATCTGCGTGATGATAGGGAGCACGGTGGCAAGCAGGCTGGCAATAGGCGGCAGGATCGCGGAGACGATCTGCATGAGTGGCGGGAGGAGCGTCTGCACGAGGTTGAGAAGCGGCGGGAGCAGAGTGCTCATTAGCTGCGTCAGAACTGGCAGAAGGTCGGCCGCGAGCTGAGAGATCAGGGGCAGAACGTCCTCGAGGGCGTCGGCCGCGCCGGTCAGGAACTCGTCGACAAACGGGGCCGCAGCCTCGACCGCCTTGGAGATGGCCGGAGTGATCTGCTCCATCAGTTTTTGCAGGGTCGGCATGAACTTGTTGAGCCCGTCGAACACAGTGTTCGCCATAGGCTTGAGGGCCACTTCGAGCCCCTGCTTCATAACCTGAAGCCGCTCGGCGAAGTCGTAGGTGTCATCAGCTGCGCCGGCGATTGTCTCGCCGTTTTCTTGCAGCTCAGCCGTCAGGTCTGCGACGGCCAGAGAGCCGTCTCGGATTGCTGCGGCCATCGTGGAGCCTGCCCTTGTGCCGAAGATCTCCGACGCGATGCTGGCGGCCTCTGCGGCCGTCCCGGCGTTTTTGATCTTTTCGTAGTACATGGCGAGCCCGTCGCTGGCGCTGATGCCCTCCTTGGCGAGTGTGGCGACGCTCTTTTTCATAGCGCCGAGCACTTCGTCGGTGTTTACGCCGGCCTTGTCGAGCTGGCCCATCAGGGCACTCGCCGTCTCGAAGGAGTAGCCCATCTCCTGAAGCTGCGGGCCGAACTTCTGCATATCTGCCATCAGATCCGTGAAGCCCATGCCCGTGCTCTGGCTGACCTTAAAGATGTAGTCCATAGCGCCGCCCATGTCGTCGGCGTCGATGTTCCACTGCTGGAAGGCTTGGCTCGACTCCTCGATCACGCTGCCGAGGTCGTCCCCGAGCATATCGCTCACTTGGATGGCCTGCTTGGAGATCTCCTGAAGTTGCGGGCCGGTGAGGCCGAGACGGGTGTTGTAGTCTGCGATCGCCTTGCTGGCGTCCTCCATTGTGGTCGGGACGCTCTTATAGACGGCGTCGAAGTCATCCAGAAGCCCATCCAGCGCGTCGCCGGTGGCGCCGGTTCCGATGCGGATAGCATCAGCAGCGTCATCGAAGGACGCGCCGAGATCCTTCATGTACTTTCCAGCCTCGACGACTGCCTTGCCTGTCGCCACAGCGATGCCGCCCACGGCTGCACCAACGGCCAGCGCCTTCACGTTCAGGCCGCTGATTTTCTTCTGAGCCTGTTCGATGGCTTTGCCGAGTGATGGGTCGATGCTGCCGGCCAGATTGACGACCGCCTGCATCGTTTTTCCGTTTGCCATGTGCGTCACCTCCTTCTGATGTGTGGTTTCTTAAAGCTGGCCGCACGAGTCGGCCGGCTCGCTTGGAGCCGCTTGGCCTCCTCGACGGCCTCCCCGTATTCGGTCAGGAAGTCGGTCAGCCTTCGCTCTCCGAGGTCTCGCGTTGATGTGTGGAAGGCTCGGGCGTAGTCTCGGATTGCGCGTCGGAGCTGTCGGGGGTGTAGGGTTCCTCCGACTTCCCGGAAATAAAATCCCGGCCGATCCTCATAATCTTCATAACGTCGTAGCCGCGGACGCGCTCGAGGTCGGAGATGTCGATCTCAGGGTTGACCGCGATGACGGCAGCGAAGCCGAGGTAGAGGTGCAGGCCGTAGTCCAGCTCGGCCGCGCCGGCTGCGTTGCCATTCTTGGAGCCGCTGGCGCTCAGCTTTCTGGCGTCAGCTTCAGCAAACGCCTGTGCGGTGATCTCGCTGATGTCATAGGTCAGCTCGTTGTAGCTCTTGCCGTTGATCTGCACAGGGTTGTCGAGCTTGATGGTGTTCTTCATTGGGTGCGTCTCCTTTCGATAAACAGAGGGCGCCGCATAGGCGCGGCGCCCTTCAGGTTACAGTAGACTGCGGATGTCCTTGGCGTAGTCGACGCCGCCGACGCGCAGGATCGTGTTGAGCTGGTCGATCAGCCAGTATTCAGCGCCGCCGACGTAGAGCTGGTAGCGGCTCACGGCAAACGTGGCCTCGTTCTCGCTGGTGTTGCCGGGATCCACGGAGAGCCCCGGGATGCCCTTAGAGACGCAGCGGAGGAACGCCTTGCAGCCTTCGGTCTTTGTGGAACCGTCGGCCTGCTTGACGTCCTGAGCCCAGCGGATCTCGATGGTCTTGCTCTCGAGCTTCATCATGTTCCGCAGGCCGAGGTCGATGCCGATCTTGGTGATGGATGCCTCCATAGCCTCGATCTGGCCGAGGATGGGGGCGGTGTAGGTTCCCATAGCCTTGAAGTCAGCGGTCACGGGAGTGACAGCCGGCAGCGCGATGGTCACGTCTTTGGCGACGAGAGTGCCGCCGATGTAGACGGTGTCGGCGAGGATGGGGCCCTTCAGGTCGAGCCACAGGTTTGCCATTACTCGTCACCTCCTTCGTAGTAGACAGAGAAGCCCGCGTCGGTGTAGGCGACGTAGACGCTCGCAGACTTGAGGGGCGGGGTCGGGGTGACGGCGATGTCCCAGCGGAAGTCGCCATTCATCACGTCCGTGGTGCTGTTCTCGCTCTCGAGGAACAGGATCACGGGCTCGCCCAGCAGGGCGCCCATGCTCACATAGCCGTCGAGCTTTTCCTGTTCGCGGTTGATGATGCGATCCTTCAGCGCGCGGGTCATGGGCTCGTCGATCTCAGGGCTCCACTCGCGCTGGAAACTATTGGTGATGTGCATGAGCATACGCATGGAGACGTCAAAGATCGCGCGAGGATCCACGTCTGCGCCGTATGTGTAGGCAGCCGTATGGTCGCCCCACAGTACCCACTCGCCTCCCCATGCGACGGCGGTGCTGATGCCGTTCTGCGTCAGCTCCTTGCCGGTCTGCTGGTCGAAGCCGCGGTTGTTGGCGTTGGCCCCGAAATACTGCTTGATGACGGGGATGGCCTTGTTGCCGCAGGTCTCCATCGGGACGCTGTTGTGGCTGAAGTCAGCGCGCATAAGCTCGACCACGGCCAGCGTGCTCAGGTGGAACACGTTGCCGAGGTTGTCCACAGCCTGCGGCCAGTAGACCTTAGAACGCTCGCCGGTGAAGGCGTTGGCCTTCTTCCATGCGATCGCCTTGGTGATCGTGTCGACCGCCTGCGCGGTGCTGTCCACGAGGGGCAGGTCGGCCACGACGAAGGCGTCCCAGTGGCCGTTGATCTTCTTGCAGGCCATCAGCATGGCGTTGTAGACGGCAGGGCTGTGACTCCAGCCGGGGGCCGCGATCAGATTGCAGACCGCGAACTGCTCGGGATAGAGCAGCGCGATCGCGCTCAGGCCGCTGTACTCGCCGGAGGAGGTGACGCCGCCGATGATGTCGCTGTCTGCGATCTCAGAGTCGTCCACCTCGCTGAAGCTGGCCGTCAGGCTGCCGGCGAGCTGCGCGTCGTCCTTCAGGCTGGTGATGATGACCGTGCCCTTGGTGAAGTTATAGTCCACAGCGTAGTCGGTGCCCTCGACGTAGTTGCCGCTGTCATTCTTTGCGATGGTCAGGGTGTCGAGGATGATCTTGTCGCTGGCGAACTCGGCGCGGCCGCCGGTGAAGGTGAGGGCCTTGGTGGTGGCCGCCTTCTTGCGGTGCTTGCCCGCGGAGGGGTCGAGCACATTGATGACGTAGATCGGGCCGATATTCCCGAGGGTGTTGTTGAAATGCGCGTACACGGCCTCGCACAGGGTAAAGGTGCCCCAGTCGGACGAGTAGCCGATCTTCTTCTGAGCGTCGACCAGACTGGTGATCTTGATCGGCGCGTTGATGATGCCGGCCTTGCCGAAACCGCGCACGAGGTTGACGGGCGCCGTGCCGATATAGACCGGCGTGGTGCCCGCCTGCACGGCGCTCTGTGCCACGGTCTCGCCGATGTGGCCGTAGGCGCCGTAGAGGTATTCGTTTGCCATCTGCTTATCCTCCTTTGCATGAAATTAGAGCAGCCGAGTGGCTGCCCTTAAAGCAGGTGTTGGTAGCTTTTCGGGTTGCGGGTCAGTGTCTCCTCGATGGAGAACTCAGCCCATGCAAACCAGTACGGGTAGAAGTCGGGGACGGCGTCTTGCTCCGTGACGGGGCCGAAGGTGATGCCCTTCTCCTTGATGACGCGGAGGTCGCCGAGGTACTCGGCGTTTTCAATCAGCCGGAGAGCTGTGTCCACAAAATTCCATGCGTCACGCCAGCCCTCTCCGTTCTTCACGAAGTAGGAGGCCGCCGCCTCGTTGTATTGCTGGATGTAGGTGCCGCTGCCGTCGCCCTTCGGCTTGAAGATGTCGGGCCCGTGGTAGCCGGGATCCCACGCTGAGAAGCAGAGCCGGATCTTGATGTCTCGGGCACTCTTGAGCAGGTCGTCGTCGCCCTGAACGATCTGCACGCAGACCGACGGGATCGGCGCGGCGATGTTTGGGGGCGTCCTGTCCTTCGATGGTACGAAAAGCGAGAACGCGGCCGGGTTTACCAGCTTGTATGGGTAGGAGGCGTCCGTTGCGTTGTCGTCGGGGAGCTTCAGCTTGACCAGAGGGCAGACCTCGGTGGTCAGCCAGTCCCGGACGGTTTCGATGCTGTTGACGATGGACATGGGGCACCTCCTACATGGTGACAGTCTGGCCGAGGGCCACGGTGGCGATCCCCATGTCCTCGCTCCAGTCGTTGACGATGTACTCGCGGCCGTCGACGTTTAGCCCTTCGCCCGCCGGGCGCCGAGCGGGCAGATCCTCGACCGCTGCGTAAAGCAGCAGAGAGGACTCCGCGACGCTCAGCTCTTGCCCCCCTTGGCGTTCCTTCAGGGCGTTGTCGTCCAGCACGGCGGCGATGGCTCTGCCTTCAACGGTGTGCTTCTCACCGAACTCGTCGAGATTGAGAAACGTGCGCCGACGGTCAGCCTCGACCATCGCCTTGAAGCTGAAGGCCATCAGACGGGATCGGCGGCGCCGATCTGAGGGGGCTCCTCGTCGTCGGCACCGTCATCAGGCTGCTCGGCCTTGGTGGCCTCGATGGCAGCGATGACGTCGGCCTTCTTGCGCATAGCAGAGGCGTCCACGCCATAGCGCGTGGCCACTTCCTTCAGCTCGTCGAGCTTCATGTCCTCGTTGTACTCAGGGGCCTCGTCGGCCGCGGTGTTGGTGCTGGCAGGCTCGTCGGCGTCGTCGCCGGGAGCGGGTGCGGGCTGCTCGGCAGTCTCGCCCGGCTCGCCGATGTACTTGGCGACGCCTTCCTTCACCAGACGGGCCTCCAGCTCGTCGTCGAACTTCTGAGGGCCGTCTGCTTCAGTGATGGGGATCACCTTGCGGCCGTTATAGTAGCCGAAGGTGCCCTTGATGATCTGGATCATGCTCTGCTCCTTTCTGCTGTGCTCAGTCCGTCAGGACGTCCGCAACGATGAACGGGCTCTTGTTGTTGGGGATCATCAGCGGGCGGCTGGAGATGGTCAGCGTGCGGCTGTTGCCTTCGGCGCTGCTCACATACTTCGGCACGCGGCGGCCGGTGTAGGTGTGGAACTCGCCGTCGCTCTGCTCGACCTGAGAGACGGCGCCGTAGGCGGTGTGGCCAGCGCCGGGAGCGGTGAGGACGCACTTGCCGGACGGGATGTAGAGCTTGTCGTTGCCCTCGTCGTCGGTGTAGGTCAGGTCGTAGGAGATGACGCTGATGATGCGGCCGAGGACGTTCAGATGGGCCACGATGGCAGCGCCGTCAGGCAGCAGCTCAGGCTCCACGTGGCCGATCTCGATGCGGCGGTTGTCGAGGAGCTTCTGCACGGCCGCGTCGTTGATGATGGTGTCAGCCACGTCCGGGGAGCAGACCAGATCAGAAGCGCGGAGGCCGCGCTTGGTCAGCATACGGATCATGGCCTCCAGATCCTTCAGGATCTTGCCGCCGGTGGCGTCCCACTTGGTCGTCGGGGTGTAGGTCGCGGGGTTGCTGGCCTCGGAGTAGAAACGGATCTCCATCTCGTCGGCCTTGTCGACGTCGTCGGCGATGTGCTTCATCACGCAGCCGTTGGTCAGCATGGTCTCGGCGGCCATTGCTTCTTCGCGGTTGGTGATGAGCTCGCCCAGCTCGTCAGCGTCGCGCAGGATGAGGGTCTGCTGGCGCTGCTCAGGGGTGAGCTGAGAGTAGAGAGCCTCGCCGAAGCCACGCTTGCGCAGCTCGTCGAGGGTCAGGACGCGACGGGGAGCCACGAAGGGCGGGGTGTAGCGTTCCATATTGTAGCCGGCGCGCAGGACGGTGACGCCGCCCTTGCGAGGGGCCACGAAGGGCGCCAGCTTCTTGCTGCCGTCACGGAACTCGACGAGCACGTCGTCGGTGGCGAAGATGTCGCTCGCGTCGTTGGTGGGGAAGTAGCGGTCACGCAGGAAGGTCGCAGCAGGAGTGAGCTGCTGCACGGCCATGAGCAGCGTGTGGGTGTCGTAGAAGTTAAAAGGCATTTTGTTGTCCTCCTTCTCTTAGTATTCGATGGCGTCGGAGAGCAGGATGCCGGCCTTGCGCAGCTCCTCCTCGTCGGTCGCCTTCAGGGTGTAGCCGCTTGCGACGGCCAGCTTGTTGCGGGCGAAGTGGCCGGTGCGGTAGGCCAGCACGGTCACGTCCGCGGTGGTGCCGACTTCCACGTCCTCGGCGAGGATGCAGTTGGCGGTCAGGGTTTCGTTGGTGGTCGCGGTGGAGCCGAGGATCACCAGCTTGCCGTCGCCGGCGGTGCCGGCAGACAGGGCCAGCACAGTGCCGCGCTTATAGGTGGCCGCGGCGGTGGCCTCCTTGCGGATGGTCACGGTGAGCACGTCAGCGACGGGCTCGTTGGCAACGATCAGGCCGTCATAGCCGACGCTGCCGAGGTTTTCGTCCAGTCTCTTGCTCATTACTTCTTACCTCCGTTCTGAGACTTGGTGGAGTTGTAGAGGCCGACGATGGCGTCCACCTTTGCCTTGTCGTCGTTTTCGCTGCCTTCCTCGCCGCCGTTAGGGGCAGCGCCGACGCCGGCAGCGCCGGACTCGTCGTTGTCAGCCTTGGCGTCCTTCAGGTGCTTGGCACCGAGGGCCGCCTGCTTCTGCATAGCCTTGAGCGAGAGCTGCTCAGCGGTGCAGGGGGTCTCGCCGTACTTGGCGTCCCTGACGAGCTGCGCGTCGCCCACACTTGCGGCGATGCTGTCGATGGCCTCGATGCGGGCGCGCTCCTGCGTTCTGGCAGTTTCGGCCGCCTGCTGCTCGATCTGAGCCACGACGTCGGGGTGCTGTGCTCTCATTTCTTCGAGGGTCATGGTCTTGTTGTCCTCCTTCTTGGGGCCGTCGTTCTTGGCGGCCGCGTGTTTATTTCCAGCCGCAGGGGCGGCGTGGATGCTGTTGTCGATGGGGATTGTCCCCGGGATGTGCCTGAAGCCCTTGACGTCGTGCCGGATGCCGGCGACGAGGAGCACCTTCTTGTCGGCGCTCAGGGTGACGTTGGGGCCTTCGTCCGTGAGCAGGGTGTCGGCAAAGCCGTTGTCAATGGCCTCCTGCCCGACCATCCACGTCTCGCGGGTCATCATGCTGCGGAGCTGGTCGACCTCGAGGCCGGTCTTGGCGTGGTAGATCTCCGCGATGGCCCGCTCGCTCGCGTCGAAGTCCTTCTGGAGCTTCTTCAGGTCTGTGAGGGTGTAGTAGTCGTAGAGCAGCCCGGCGACGCCGTGGATCATCACCATGCTGCCGGGATAGACCTGCACCTCGTCACCTGCGCAGGCGATGACGCTGGCCGCGCTGGCCGCGATGCCTTCCACGACGACGACCTTGTGGCCGGTCAGGCCCTTGATGGCGTTGTGGATGGCGATGCCTGTGTAGAGGTCGCCGCCGCAGCTATTGATCTTGATGGTGATATTGCTCTTGCCCTTGACAGCCGCGAGATCCTCCATGAAGCTCTCAGGCGCGATGTAGAGGCCGGGCTCGGGCTCGCCCGTCCACCAGTCCACAGGCTGACGGCTCACGACGTCGCCGTAGAGGGTGATCTCGCCCTCGTCGTCGCCGATACTGGCGACGTTCCAGAACTTGATCGGCGTGCCCGCAGTCTGAGGCCCGGCGCAGAGCCGGGGAGTGTTATGCGTTCTCATGCTTGTCTCCTTCCTTGATGCTTTTGATGGCCTCGGCGACGATCGCCTCCCGCAGAGCTGCGGAGATCGTGCCGCTGGCCGCTGTGCTCTGGTCGACCTGCCCCTGCGCTGCGCGCAGCTTCTCGTTTTCCCGAGCGAGCTGGTCGACGTTGGCGTCCCACTGACCGCCGTTGAGTCGGATGGTCGCCTGCTCTCTGGTCGTGATGCCTTCGCCGATGGCGAGGATCTCGGCCGTGATCTCCTTCGTCGGGTCGAGCTGTCCCTGAGAGGGGCCGATCCACTCGGCGCCGAGGTACGCGGCGCGGATCGCCGGGTCTGTGAAGAAGCCCGGGGCGCTGATGCGGCCGCGGGCGACGGCTTCAGAGAGCCAGATCTCATATACCGGCGTGCAGAAGTCATCGACAAACCACTTGCGCCTTATGCGGAACGCCTTCCACGCCTCCATCAGGGCGGCGCGGCTGGCGCTGTACGAGCTGTTGAAGCTCTTGAGCAGAAGGTCGGCCGGGATCTCGAGCGCCGCGCCCACCTGTTCGCAGATAGCACGCAGGAAGGTGTTGAAGCCGCTGGCCGGCCGTTTGGGGTCTGCAAAGGTCACGTCCTCGCCGGGCTCCATGATGTTGATCTGGCCGGGGCCCATCTCGTACTCGTTAGGATCTCGACTCACCTCCGGCAGGCTGCTCCCGACCTCGTTGAACGGGTTGTCGCCGGCGCCTGCCTCGGTCTTGATGAAGGCCGTGAAAAACGACTCGACGACCGCCGCAGTCAGCTCGCTCTCGGTGTAGCGGCGAAGCTGGAGCAGTGGCTCGATGACCTGCGCGAGATAGCTGACGCCGCGGTATTGATCCGGGCGCTCGCTCTCCATGACGTGCAGGATGTTCGGCAGGCCAGTCCGCTCGCCGTATGCCTGAACACGGGCCCACGTTGTCGTCGTGCTGCCGAGCTCGAAGGGGTAGGTGCTGCGGATGTGGTACGCCTCGATCTGGCCGTCGTCGTTCACCTCGACGCCGTCGTAGATGGTGTTGCCGTTGGCCGCCTTGCCGGTGGTCAGCAGCATCGGGGTGATGATGCCGGAGGTCGTTGGCGTGGCGACTCGGTCAGCCTCGATCAGGTGCAGGCGTAGCGAGTAGGGCGTGAGCGGCGTCGGCTCGTACTGCTTCACGACGGCGAACACGTCGCCGCTGACCAGCCACGAGGAGAGTGCGAGCTGCTGCATGGCTGCGAAGTTGTTGACGCCGGTGGCGTCGCACGCCCTTTTGTTCTCAGACCAGAGAGCGAACTCACGCTCGGCCTGAGCCTGCCATGCGTCGGCGGCCTCCTGCGTCATGCCGAGCGCCTCGCGGTCGATCCGACTCTTGAGCTGGAGGCCGATGCCGACGACGTTGGTGCGGTTTGTGCGGATGGCAGAGGTGGCGATCGGGGCCGCCATGTAAAGCATCCGGGCACGCTGCCGCAGGGTGTAGTTGTTGGCGTCGATGTCCTCCTTCGGGCTGCCGCTCATAGCTCTGAAGCCCTTGGTCGCCTTCTTGTGCCAGCTCGCGCCGGCGTCGCCGTAGCCCTTATTCACAGGGCGCGGCTGCTGCCGCCTGTTCTGTGGGCGGCTTCTGCTTTTTCTTTTGCTGATGGTGCTCACCTCCTTCATGGTGAAGATGGCCGAGTCGGGAGAAAAGGAGCGAAAACTCCCGGCGTCGGCCTATGAAAAAAGCCCCTTTTTGGGGCTTCTTTCACCAGTCTCGGGGCACTACTCCCACAGCTTTTCGCGGCTTCTCGCCGTTCAGTGCGGCCTCGAGGGCTTCGATGTCTGCCTCGAGCTGTTTGATGGCGGCCCGGATGGATCCGAGGTCGGTGTTGTAGCGGGCCAGATTGCGCGAGCCGATGCCGTAGCTCTGGACGCCTCCGTCCAGCATCTCGGCCTCTCGCTTCAGGTAGAGCTCCAGCCGGTTCCTCTTGATGGAGAGCTGGTACTCGATTTGTTCGCGGGTCTTTCTCATTGTGGTCTGTCCTCCTTACCAGTCGTCGAAGGCGTCGGCCCGGTTGTGCCGTTGCCGCTGCCGTCGCTGCTGCGGGGCCTTCGGTTTTTCCTCCAGCCCTTGCAGGCGGCGCTCGATGGCGTCCATGTCGGGGTTGATGATCTTGAGGCCGGCGTTGGCGTAGTCGCGGCAGTCGAGGGCCTCGTTGCGGTTGTGCCCGGGCAGCTTCTCCCACGCCCAGCGGTCGCCGCGGCGCGTGTGCGTGAGCACCAGCTTCTCGGAGAGGAGCCCGTTGAAGAAATTGAGGTCATAACCGGCGTCGGGGTGCCGGTTGAAATGGCAGTATTTTGGCCCGGGCTCCTGCACCTTCAGATTAGCCATGATCGTCGCCTTGCCGGCGTCGACGCCGATGGTGTAGAGCCAGCAGGTGATCCGCTTGTTGTCGCGGATCGGCACCTTGCTCGGGGGCGAGACGAAGGGGATGCCGTCGCCGCCCTTGCCCTTGATGGCAAAGACGCGCTTGCCGACGCGGGCCCGGCACGCCTCATAGACCTCTTGGGTGAAGTGGCCGCCGGAGTCGACGCAGGTGATGGAGATCTTCAGGCCGCGGCCGTTTTTGAACTTGTAGACGTGGTCGACCACGTCGTCGAGCCGCTGCCAGACCTCCGGGGTGTCCGGCCGGCCCATGATGTAGCCCTTGACGATGCCCCACGTCTCGCCATACTTCCCGTGACCGACTACCTCGTATTCGAGGCGGTTGTCCTGAGTGTCGACGCCGCAGGTCAGCACGAGCACGCCGTCAGGCAGCTCCACAGGGGTGCCGTCCGGGCGAGTGCCGTAGTCCTCACGGCGGGCGAGCATGGTGTCCTCATCCTCGAGGTCGCCGCGATCTTCCCACAGTTGGCCGAGCAGGGTGTTGTAGACGACCTTCAGGCGCTGCGGGTCATCCTTGGCGTCGAGGAACTTGAGAACGATCTTCTCCCACGGAGTCCACGGGCTCGAGAAGGCATTGAGCCAAAAAGAACGGACGCCCTTTTTGTAGGCGTCCGGGTTGTCTGCGATCCACTTGGCCGGCTGCTTTCGCATGACGTCCTCGGGGATCAGGCAGCCGCAGGCCGGGCAGCTCCACGAGACGCCGCTCTTGAGGCTCCACGACTTTTTCCCGCGGATCCTCTTGACCTCCGGGTCGAAGTGAATATTGTCGAACACGATCTCGCTGTACTCCCCGCACTCGGGGCAGCGGTGGCACCAGCGTTCCTGCGTGCCTTGGTAAAAACTCGTTTCGATGTTGCTGTTGCCCTTGATGGTCGGGGTGGAGACCTCGACCGCCTTGGCGTTGTAGAATGTGGCCTGACGTGCTTCGGCCAGCGCCCACGGGTCGCCCTCGGTGCCGGCGCTGGTCGCCCAGCGGTCGCGCTCGTCGCCGATGATATAGCGGGCAGGCGTGGAGGCCAGAGCCGAGGCACTGTTGGAGCCGGTCAGGGTGAGCATCCCGCCCGGGAACGACTTCTGTAGGATCGTGTTGCCGCTGTCCTTGGCCTTGACGTCGTGCACCTTCGCCTTCAGGGGTTTGCTGTCGCGGATCATAGGGGCCACGCGGAGGCGGCTGAACTTCCGGGCGTCGTCGATGGTCGGGTGGACGTAGAGGATGCTGCCGGGGTCTTGGTCGATGATGTAGCCGATGATGTTGAGCTCGAGCTCAGACTTGCCGACCTGAGAGGCGGCCACCATGACTATTTTGTGCACCTTCGGATCCGTAAAGGCCCGCATGGGCTCCTCGAGGTACGGGGTGCGCTTGGTACGCCACGGGCCGGCCTCGGCTGAGCTTTCCGGGGAGAGGCGTCGGTGCTTGTCGGCCCACTCGTCCACGGTCAGGCTCTCAGGCGGGGCGAAGCGTTTGACCGCTCCGGCGATGGCGGTATTGAGCTTCGCGGCGGCTTTTTTAGTCGTCCGCGTCATCGGCGAGCTGCTCGCTCCAGCCTTCCCGATCCCTTACTCGCCGGGCGTACACCTCGGGATCGTATTTATAACCGGCCAGCTCCGTCAGGATCTTGTAGACCTCTGTGCGGATGATCTCAGACGCCTCGGCGGGTGTTGCTGCGCCGGTGACGTCGACGGCCAGACGGCCCGGCAGGGCCACGAGCATCGACCTGATATTGTAGACGAGGTCGGTCATCACAGCCTCGACGTCCTCGCTGCGGTGCATGGTGCCCTCGAGCTCACTGAGCTGGAGGGCGGCGATGTCTGCCTTGCTGCGCTTGAGGTCAGCCTCAGCCTCCAGACGTCGGCCCTCGATCTCGCTGTCCTTCTTCGACGGCTCCCGGCCGTTGGCCTTGGCCGTCAGGTATCGGATGTACCTCTGGATCGTCGGCAGCAGGTCGTAGCGGTTGGCGTTGCCTTCCTTGACCGCGGCGATGACGCCCTCCTTGGTGAGCTGCTGCACTCGGCGGGGCGTCATGTCGAACAGGGCCGCGATGGTCTTGCTGTCGACGAGCTTGTTGTTGGTTGGGTTCGGCATGGCGTTCCCTCCTTTCTGCCGCTCGGGCGAAACGAAACGGCCCGAAAAAAATTTTCCCCGGCTGCGCGTTTTTTGGGCTCGCCAGCACCGCAGGCCAGAGAGGCGCGTCACAGTACCTTCGGCGCGTCGGTGCGCGCGTGGAGGCGTCTGCGAGGCGCTGTGCTGCGCTCTGTGCGCGTCTGGCGTTGTTTGGTGGGCTCGGTGCCGGGCGTCTTGGTGGGACGCACTGTGCGCCACTGTGGGCTATTTCCCGAGGGCTCTGTCGAGGTTGTGCTGGAGTCGCTTGGCTGTCTCGTCGTGGAGTCGCTTCAGGATCTTCTCATTGGTGCGCTCGCTGGTTATCATGGACGGCACCGAGATGGCGGTAAACTTCTTGATGTCGGTGCGTGTCCGGCTCATTCTCTGGAATGGAATGGCGCTGACGCCGCCGGCCTTGGTGTTGCCCGTCCCCATGAGGATATTGTGCGATCGCTCGGAGTACGGGCCGCCCGGGGTGCGGGTGTTCAGATAGCGGCCGATGACCTTCTTCTGCCCCTTGACCACCTGCATCCGCAGCGTGTAGCTCTTTCCCGGCGGGGCGGTCTTTGGTGTCATGCCGAAGTGCACGGGGGTGAGCAGTCGGCCGTAATAGGTGATGGTCAGCTCCTCGATGGTCTCGCCTGAGACGCTGACGCTGCCCGCCATCTTCTCCGGCTTGCTGCTGTTCTTGCCGGACGGGGTGATCTCTTCCTTCTTGATGTTGTAGACCGACGTGACTTCCTGAGCGATCCAGCTCGGCGCTCTTGCCTTAACGTCGCGGACGGTGGCCTTCACAGCTTTGCGGCCCTGCTCGTCGATCTGTGCGACGGTGTCCATGAGCTTTTGGAAGTTTTCGACCTGCATGGTGATGGTTGCCTTTGCCGTTGTTGTCACCTCCTGAATATGCAAAAAGAGACCGGCGGGCGTTTGTTCGCCCGTCGGCCTCTTGCCGTCGGTTTCTGTTCGGTTTTCTTTTGGTTGGCCGCTCGGAATTGTCACGGCGTTGCCCGTGTGTCCGGCGGTCTTTTGCAGGATATAGAATAGCACGTGGCGTTACTGCTTTTCAATTCCTTTTACTTCCCTTTTGTTCCTTTTACTGCGTTTTACTGCCGCAGCTCAGGCAGGGGCTCCAGCTCGTCCAGCACGGCGGCGAGGTTGAGCAGGGCGCGGCCGTGGATCTTGTATGTCCTGTTCTGATAGGCGTCCGCTCTGTCGACGTAGTCCCGCCGATCACCGAACAGGACGCCGCAGGTGCTCTCCCAGTCAGCCCGGTCGAAGTAGCGCAGCCGGATGACGGCGCGCTCGTCAGGGTCGGAGAGCTGGAGGATCAGGCCCTCGATGGCGTTGCGCTCCTGCTTCTCCTCAGCCTTGAGCCGGTCGATCTGTTCCTCGAGCTCCATTTTCCGCTCCACCATCATGCCGGTGCGGTCGGATGGTGTGCCGGATCCGCGTGGCATACCTGTCAGATCAGGGCCGGGCGGTGAGGCCATCGTCATCTCCATGCGGTCGAGGCGTTCGAGCTGGTTGTCGATGTCTCTCAGCATGGCGGTGTAGGCCGCGAGCCTGTCCTTGATCCGTTGTGTGATCGGCTTCTCGCTCATTATGTCAGGGCGTCACTCCTGCTCACCTCCTTCCTCGTCAGGCTCGAAGATCGCGGCGATCTCCTCGCGCGGTAGCTCTCGGCCTTGACGGACGCAGCGCACGGTTGTCTTTCCTGTTATTCTGATGTACCTCTTGACGATCACGTCCGTGAAGGCGGGCGTCAGCTCCATGATGTAGGAGGGCTGCCCGTATGCCTCGCAGGCGGCCAGCGTCGTGCCGGAGCCGCCGAAGGGATCATAGACGCCCGTGGCGAAGTCCGTGTTGTCGACCAGCTTCTCCAGCAGCTCGACGGGCTTCTGCGTGGGGTGCAGCTCGTTCCCGGAGCGGGAGATGCTCAGGACGTTGCCGTAGCCCTTGTGGCCGTCGAAGTGGGTGGCGGCCTTGGCGCCGAACAGAATGAGCTCATGCTGCGAGCGCCAGCCGACGCCCATGCCCGGCGTGCCCTTGTCCCATACGATCTCAGACTTGACGCCGAAGCCGGCCGCCTCGACGAGGTCGAACAGATATACCCACATACGCCAGTCGGTGAAGATGTAGGCGTAGAGGCAGGGGATGTCGGTGAGCGCGCCGCGGATCAGGTTTTGATAGCCGCGCGTGCTGAGGATGTCGTTGGCGATCTTCGGGGCCTTGCCGTTCTTTCTCTCGGTGCCGATGCTGCCGGTCGACTTCTGCGACTCCTTGCTGCCGCCCGAGCAGTAGGGCGGGTCTGTCAGCAGGATCTCAGGCTTGTTGCCGTCGAGCAGCAGGGCGCGATCCTCCGGCCGGGTGCAGTCTCCGCAGAGGACGCGGTGCCGGCCGAGGATCCAGAGGTCGCCGTACTGTGTGACCGGCACGGCCGGGGCCGGGATCTCGGCGTCGGGGTCGCTGCTCGGCTCCTTGGTGTGCAGTGCCTCAGAGAGGGCCGTCACGATGTTGCCATAGTCGTCCTCGGTGTAGCCGCTGAGCATGAACGGGATCTCGCCGGTGTCGATGTCGGCGAAAACCTCGGCGAGCATCTTGTTGTCAGTGGTGGCGAGCTCCGCGATGCGGTTGTCAGCCGTCAGATCGGCCAGCTCCTCGGCCTCGCTGGCGTAGTCCTGATAGTCGACCGGGGCGTCGGTCAGGTCGTCGAGCTGCGCGGCCATGAGACGGCCGTGGCCTTTGGTGACGAGCCCGCTGCGCTTGCTGACGGTGATCGGGGCGCGCCAGCCGGTCGCCCGGATGATAGAGGCGAGGAGTTTGATCTGCTCCGGCGGGTGCTGGTTGGGGTTCTTGGGGTTGGGCCGCAGATCCTTCAGCGGGACGATGGCGTCGTGTGCGCAGAACACGGGGACGCTGCCGGCGTATGCCTTCGGCGTGGCCGTGGTGCTGTACTCCTCGATCTCGGGGCCGGTCTGCGGCTGCGGTTTGTCTTTTGCCATGTGGTTCCTCCTTTCTGAGTGTTGCAGAAGGACAGGTTACTTCTCCGGGGCGCCTTCTTCGTGCGGGTGGGCCTCGGTGTTGACCGTTCTGCTCCACCAGTCTCCCGGCTTGAATGAGCCGTTCAGCCATTTGCGTATGTTGGACTCTTTGTAGCTGTTGATCCGGCGAAGCAGCCGGCGCAGTTTGTCCTCCTCGATCTCGGCTGTGCTGCGGCCGAAGATGATGCGGAGCTGGTCGAGCATGATCTGGACGTCTGCCATCTCCTCGATCACGTTGCCGATCGCTGCGGTCACTTCGCAGCCAGCCTGTGCCCGTTTGATTTTGCAGAGGGCTTTGGTCAGCTCGGCCATCTCCTCGACGGCCATGTCCATTTGTGCCGGCGCGCCGTAGGTCGTGATCGCACGTTCCAGCAGGGCCCGGCGTTCCTCCGTGGTCATCACGGGCGGCCTCCCTTCGTCAGCTCTCTGACCAGTACGGCCACGAGCACGATCACGATGATGGCGATGGTGATGGCGGTCGGGATCCAGATCGGGGCCAGTACCCACAGCCAGCTCCAGTTGATGACGCCGGTGAGCTTCAGGACGATGAAGGCGACGGCGAGAAGGCCGCAGAAGCCGATCCCGCCGGCCGTCGTGTTGTTTCTTTCGTTGTTCATGTATTACCTCCAGTATTATTTTCCGAGCCCCTTCAGCGCGCAGGCTGTGCAGGCGGTTCGGACGTCGGGCTCCAGTGCGAGGATCCGGCGGGCCGTGTCTGTCTGCCAGCACTCAGCGCCACAGACGGGGCAGGTGGTGAGCTGCCAGTCGTCCGTCGGAGGCTCCGGGACGTTATCGCGCAACGGCATGGTGAGGATCCCGCCGTCTCCGGGCTGGTGGGGCGAGAGGATGGGCTCAGGCTCGTCGGGGATCATGGTGTCGAGGAGCTCGTTGTACTTCTTGAATATGGCCTCCGACGCTGTGCTCCAGCTCTCGCCGTGCTCTGTGTCCTCCGGGGTGGCGACGTGGGCCAGCTCGTGTGCCAGCAGCTCAGGGGCGGCGCTGATGGGCGCCTCGGCCGAGATGCAGACGATCGGCGTGCTGCCGTCGTCTGGAAAGATGGTCAGGCCGTAGGCGGTGCCGTTGGTCTCGTCCCGCAGGTCGGGGACGTACTGCGCGACGTACTCGACGCCGGGGTAGAGCTCAGAGAAGGCCCGGGCCACGATGGCCGTCGGGTCGTTGATGAAGGGCGAGGCCATCGGGCCGATCTTCTCGTACTGCTTCAGGGCCGTGTAGGTCTCGCGCAGCATGGCCCGCACTTCGTCCTTCTTGATGCCGTTGATGATGGGCCCGTTCAGGATCAGGTCGAGCATCCTGTCGCTCCAGTCCTGCATCAGGTGGGTCTCCGGCATACCGCAGCCGAAGGGCACGACGTCGACCTTCTCACGGGTGAGGGTTTCGTATTCTTTCACGGTGCTGCTCCTTTCAGAAAAGCCGAGCGGGCCGGAGCCCGCCCGGCGTTCCATTTACTGCATGACGACGACCTTGCCGGCGTCGATCAGATCGCCCATGTTCTTCAGGAAGTAGTCGGCGATGTTCTTCTTGGCCTCGAGCTTCCAGATGCCGCCGTCAGCCTCGAAGAAGCCGATCCCCTCGTCGGGATCCACGCGCAGCAGGAACTCGCTCTCGGGCTGCTCCACCTCGAGGAAGGTGCGGAACGGCCGCAGCATGACGCGGGGCTTGATCTCGACGACCGCGTTGAGGGCGATGCCCTGACGTGCCTCGACGGTCTGCGTGACGCCGTTGTCGTTGGTGCTGACGCTGTTCTCATTGGTCATGCGACTCAGCAGGTCGAGCAGGTAGGCCGTTCCCTCGTTGGGGATGCAGAGGCTCCGCAGCTCGATCAGAGCTACCTCGCGTCCTCTGAAGCCGGTGTACAGGCCCGGGGCGTCAGCCTTGGCGCGGTATAGCGTGTTGCGGGAGAAGTCGCTCAGGTAGGTGGTCATCACCTCGACGGTGTCGTTGCTCTTGACCTGCACCATGATGGTCGTGCCGACCTTCTCGAGCTCGGTGCGGATCAGCTTGCAGATGCTATCGAGTCCGCTGACGCTGATGCAGTCAGGGCGGTCGACGTGCGGCGGGATGCGGGTGAGTGATGCGTCGGCGTAGGTCTGGCCGTCAATCTCGAAGATCTTGGTCTCCTTCAGGCTAACGATTTTGTCGATCATTTTTGCGAGCATTGTGTTGTCCTCCTTGTTCTGTGTTGTGGGTGTTTATCCGTGCTGGACGAGCTTCAGGAGCTTCGGGGCCTCCTGCTGCGTGCCGTCCATGTTCATTTGGCCGGGCACCTGCGGCACCATTTCGGCGACGACGAGCTCGCCGTTGCCGTCAGAGGTGACATAGAGAGCCGTGGCGACGGGGTTGGTGGCTGCGAGCGTAGACTTGGCCGTCACGGAGACGCCGATGGTGCGGCGCTCGTCGTCCGGGGTCAGCTCGATGGTGAGGGTGATCTTGCGCTTGGCCGTGGCCTTCGTGTTGGGGTCGAGGATGTTCTGGATCACCTTGTCCATCTCATAGTCGACGCGCTCCTCGAAGGCGCCGCGGGCCATCGACATGATGCTGTCGCGCTGGTTCTGTTCGTTCATGTGGTTGCTCCTTTCTCTTTGTCTCCGGCCGTTCCGTACTTCTCGAGCGTGTCCTTCAGGGCGCCCGCAATACACTCGGCCATGACTGTCGCGGTTTTGGTTTCGCTGCTCTTGGCAGCCTTTTCAATGGCTGCGCGGATCTCGTCGGGCTCGTAGCCCGTGTTCTCGTAGGCGGCGAGCTTCTGGACGAGCACCTCCTTGGTGGCTGCGCTCCAGTAGCCCGTCTTGATGCCGTTGACTCTCTCGTGGGTCAGACGTTCCATGCTGGCCCTCCTCTCAGGTGGCCGATCCGAGCGTCATCTGCTCGGCCTCGGTCGGGTTGTCCGCGTAGGCTGCGGCCGTCTGGCCCGTGGGGCCTGAAGGCTCCGCTCTGGCCCACACGGCCTCGGTGGCGTCCGAGCGTGTGGCCTTACGGCGGCCGACCGTCGTGAGGATCCCGATCTCCTTCAGCTCTGTGAGCCGCGGGGCGACGTAGTTGCGGTTGAAGTACGGGATCCGGCCGGCTGCGACGAGCTCCTCAGTGATCTCGCTGGCCGTGAGCTCACGGTTGCCGAGGGTCTCGAGGATCAGGCGGCAGCGGGCGGCCCGCTTGGGGAGTACGGCGTCATAGCTGCGGCGCCGGGTCTCTTTGGTTGTCTGGTTCATGTGTTTCCTCCTTTCCGGCCAGCTCGACGCTGTCGGCTGGCGCGTCCTTGACTTCAGGCGTCGGCGCTTCGTTGCCCCACACGTCCCATCCCGGGGCAGCCTCTCGGGCGAAAAGCTCGATACGGGGCAGGTCTCCCATCAGCTCGACGATCCTGTCGCGGATTTCGGCCGGCTTTCTGCTGTGCTGCTGGAGCGGGGAGAGGACGATGCTGCGGACGCTGCCGCTGATGCGCTTCGGCTTGCCCTTGGTCGCCAGCAGGCAGATCTCTGAGTTGCTGCGCGTCCAGTTTCCGAGCCCCATGAAGATGCCGGTGCCGTTTCTGTTCTGCTTTACCCAGTTGAAGGCGACGGTCTTGTAGCTGAAGCCCCACGCCTCGATCACGTCGAGGGCCTCGCGGAGCATGGGGAAGGTCGCCCACATGAAAAGCACGCAATCCTCGTTAGCAATACCCCCCCCGCAGCTCCGACGCCCATGCGTTTGATGTCCTCGATGGTCATGGTGTCGTAGTGCTTGGAGGCTGCCGCTCTGGTGCCGCGGTTCTGATAGCTCCATGGAGGATCGGCGTAGATGATGCTGTACTTCTTGTCAGGGAGTGGGGTCATGGGCGGCCTCCTTTCCGAGCACTTCCGACTCGATGCCGTGCAGGAACTTGATGAAGCCGGCCGTCGCCGGCACCTCGTAGCGGGAGAGCTCTGCGTGCGTCATGTACTTGCGGCCGTAGATCTCGGCCATATCACGCCAGACGGGCCACGGCACGCGGTAGAAGTCCGTCAGGCTCATGGAGACGAGCACGAAGGCGATGGCGCCGAGCTTGTGATGGGCCTCGAGGTCGTCCTGCTGCTCTTGAGTGAGCCGGCGCTGCTCGATGCGCTCGTCGTCGGTGTGCTTGGCCTCGAAGTAGATGCTCCGGCCGCCCTTCAGGGTGCCGCCATAGTCCGGCTGGGCCTGCTTGGTATAGCAGGCGAGGAACTGGCCCTTGCGGTTCTTGGCGCCGAGGGGCTTCATGGGCTCCGGCGTCTTTTCGATCTTGGCGAGGCCGCGGCTGAGGTAGTAGTCGCACGAGGCCGAGATGATATTCTCGAAGTAGCCGCCGGCGACTCTGGCCTGCTTGCCGCGGATCTGCGCCATCATGTGTTTTTCGGCTACGTAGGGCGTCGGGTCGTTGTAGCCCTCCGCGTTCTTTCTCGGGTCGTACTTCGTCACGGCGTTCAGCCTCCGATCTCGATGTGGACGCCCGGATCGGAGATCAGGCGGTCGGCGAGCGTGAGGATGGTGGCACCGTCGAGGTGGACGTGGATGGAGCCGCCGCGGGCAGGCAGGTGGATCGTCACGCTGCCGATGTTGGGATCGTCCTCCTCGCCGCTTTCGGGCTCCTCGTCAGGCTTCAGCTCGCTGATGGCCTCGAAGCCGTTGCGGACGGGGATGCCGTGCGCCTTGGCGAGCTCGATCTCCGCGGCCATACCGGCCGAAGGGTGGTCAATACCGAAGGCCCACAGCTCGGAGCAGCCGAGCACCAGCTCGCTGCCGATCTTCAGGGCCAGCTCACGCTCCTCGGGGACGTTGTCGTCCATGAACTGCGTGAGATAGATGTGCGGGGTGACGGGGATGATGCCCTTCTCCACAGCCGCGCGGCTGTACTCCTTGGCGCGCTGGATGTTGTTCTCGTAGTCCCCGCGGCACGGGGAGCAGATGTAAACCTTTTTCATGTTGTTCCTCCTATCGTGAGCGCCAGCTCTGGCCGGTGAGGGTGATGCCCCTGCACATTTTCATGAGCCGGTCGATGGTGGCCCGGGCCGTCATGCTGTCGTGGCTTTCCCGCGGCGTCATGCGGTCGATCAGGGCCTCGGTGTCGTAGTTGGTGGTCACTATTGTCGGCAGGTATGCCTCGTAACGGCCGTTGATGATGTTGTAGACCGTGGAGATCGCCCACTCGGTCGGCGGCTCCTTACCGATGTCGTCGATCACGAGGAGCGGGACGGTCTTGTAGATCTTCAGGACGTCGCTCTCGCTGCCGCCGGTCGTGGAGTAGGTGCGCTTGATGCGCTCCAGCAGGTCGATCATCGTCATGCAGATGACCGGCTTGCCTTGCGCGATCAGGTGGTTGGCGATGGCAGCGGCGAGGTGGGTCTTGCCGGTGCCCGGCGGGCCCGCGATAAACAGACCGTTGCGGCCGGGTTCCTGACGGCCGGGCTGTGGCAGCATGGCGTCGAAGCCTTCGGCATAGCGCCGGGCGGCTGCCGCTGCTCGCTTGTTGTCGTCGGTGAGCTGGAAGGTGGAGAAGGTGCGCCGCAGGAAACGGTCGCCTATGCCTGACTCGCCGACGATGCGCTTGATGCGATCGCGCATTTTCTTCTCCTCCTCAGCCTTGGCGGCTGCGGCCTCAGCAGCTTCGCGCTCTGCCTTCACCTTCTCATAGGTAGCCACGGCCTCGGGGCAGGTGCATCGCTCGGCTCCGTAGGGAGGCCAGAGGATGCGGTTGCCGAGCGGGATGCCCTTGTGGTAGCGCAGGGCGCCGCAGAACTCGCAGGGGACGGGCTCAGGGACTCCGGGACGGCCGGCGAGGCGCTCGTCGTTGCTCCAGATCCAGTTACCGGCGTCACTCGTCGTCGGCCGGCTTGAAGCCCTTGCCCCAGTCTCGGCCGGAGCTGTCGGGCTGTTCAGGATCTCGCTGATTTTCTGCACCTTCGTTCACCTCCTCATTGTCCCAGTAGCCGCCGTTGAGCCATGTGCTCGGGTTCGGTATGTAGCGCCCGTTCTCCCGGCGCCACTGGTCGCTCCGCTTCTGAGCGTCGACCGCCTGCATGATCCTCTCGTGGAGCTCAGCGGTGGGCTTGATCTTGTTCCACGCCTTCAGAGCGTACTGCTTGCCGGTCTTTTTCGGGTAGGCTTTCCAGAACTCGAGAAATCTGGCCTCGACGAGCGACTTCGTGCCTCCGTCACTCCCCTCGTCAGAGGGGGAAGGGGGTGTACTACCTTCTCTTGTCTTATCTTCTCTACTCTGGTCTACTCTGCCTCCGGCTTTCTTGCGGCTGTTTGCCGGTCGTCCTGCGGTCGGCGTTGGGTCGTCCGGCGAGGCGTCGGCAGACGCCGCAGCAGCGGCCCGGCGACTGCGGGAGCGCTCTTTCTCGGCTTGCCGCTGGTCGATCAGCTTGCCGGCGTACTCGTACCAGTCGTGGATCTCGAGCGTCCCGTCCTCTTTTTCGTCGATCCAGCCCGCCCGGATCAGCGTTTTCGCCAGCTTTTCGGGGTCTCCGTCCCACTGAGCGGCCCGCGAGATCATGCGCGGCGTGATGTCGACGAGGCTGCCGGTCGGGGCGTTGTCGAGGGCCCACAGCCAGAACGAGACGAGCAGCCCCATCATGTGCGGCGGCTCGACTTCGAGCTGGTCAGCAGCGTCGAACAGTTTGCGGTGATCCTTGAGTGTCTGATGCACTTGCAGCCATGCCACGGTCGTCACCTCCTTTCTGTGGTCGTTTGTTTGTGGCCTGCTTTTGGTCGTCTGCCGGTCGTCCGGCGGTCAGGTTAAAATGGAAGGTCGCCATTGTCCTCGATCTCCGTGAAGTCGCCGGAGCCCTCAGAATAGCCCGGATCGGCGAAGTCGCCGCCAGAGCTCTGGCCGCCGTCCTTCTTGCTGTCGCAGAAGTGGACGGAGTCGACCGTGATCTCGACGGCTTTGCGGCGGTTTCCGTCCTTGTCCTCGTAGCTGCGGCTCGTGAGCTCGCCCTCGACGAGGACGAGGCGGCCCTTGCTCAGGTACTTGCAGACGAACTCGGCCTGTGCGCGCCATGCGACGCACTCGATGAAGTTGGTGATCTTCTTGCCGTCCTTGGTCTTGCGGCCGGTGTCGCTGGCGAGGGTGAAGCTGGTGATCGCCGTGCCCTGCTGCGTGTACCTGAGCTCAGGGTCGGCGGTTAGACGGCCTTGGAGGCCGGTGTGGTTATACATTAGGCGTTTCCTCCTTGCTGGTTATGCTGTGCGGCCGCATTGTCGAGGGACGTGCAGATCTCGTCGTACTCTTGGCGGGTCAGGGTGGCCGGATCCTGCTTTTTGTACTTCTCCACGATCCGGGCGTTGGTGCGCTCCTTGGTCATTCCTGCGGCCTCTGCCTTCTTGTAGAGGCGCGCGAGCTGCGCGTCGCTCAGACGGCCGGAGCCCTGCCCCTGACGGCCCTGTGTGGCCTGCTGGCGGCCTCCAGCGCCGGATCCTTTGCCCTGCGCGCCGAAGTCACTGTTGTCGGGGTCGTCCTCGCCTTGGTCGACGGTGAACTTCTCGAAAAGGTAGTATTTCAGGGCGTAGGTGTGTGCCGCGCCCTTGGCCTTGGCGGGGTCATCGTTCCAGCCGACGGCGTGGACGGTGGCCTCGATGGTCTCGTCGTCGTTGTCGAGGTTCAGCCAGCGGATCGTCAGGTCGGCCTCGTAGAGGAACATGAGCTTGTCGCCGTTGCGTGTCTTGGTCTGCATGGTGATCCAGTAGACCGGGTCGCCGTTCTCGGCGTGGCGTGTGGCCTGCTCGCTGATGACGTCGAAGTCGACGCCGAGCTCGTTCATTATGGGGGTGATCTTCTCCCACACGTCGTAGATCTTGGCGTACTTGTAGCTGACGCCGTCGCTGTGCTGCTTCTTTACGATCTCCGGGCAGGCTTTCCGCATTTCGACGAGCTTCTGCCGGAGCGTCAGGCAGGCGGCTTCAGGAGGGGCCGCAGCAGCGGCCGCCTCGGTTTTCTTGGTTTCTGCCATATCGGTGCCTCCTTACACGTCGACCGTGAAGATGCCCGGGGTCTCGTAGACGGTGACGCCCTCCACGATCTCGCCGGTCTCGGTCAGGGTTGCGATGTCGCCGGTGTAGCTGAGCAGCTTCTTCAGGTCAGCCCAGCGGGTCGACTCCTCGACCTTCACGAGCTCGCCGTAGCCGTTGGCTTTGAGCCACGGCACCAGCTTGGCCTCGTCGAGCTTGGTCTTGGTGGTGCCCTTCTTGAAGGTCAGGGTACCGGAGAGGAGCCGGTACTTCTCCGTTGTTTTGGTCTCCTTGTGGGGGACGGTGGCGAAGAAGTCGGCCAGACAGCTCGTGAGGTACGAGGTGCCGTTCTCCATGCGCTTGCGGGCGGCGGCTACTTTCTCATTGATGGCCGCGATCTGCTCGTCGGCCAGCGCCTTCAGGCGGTCGTACTCGCTGCGCTCGTCTGCGATCTTGCGGATGGCCCAGTCGGCGCAGCGGTCGTCAGTGATACGGAACGGGGCGCGCTCACCCTCTGCGACGGTGCCGAGGTCGACCTGCTCCAGCTCGTCCAGCGTGGCAGCAGGCAGCAGCTCGGCCTCCTGCGTGGTGGTGGCCTCTGCGTCTGCCTGCTCGGCAGCGAGGGCCGCGGTGGTCTTATCGCTCATTGTTGTGCTCCTTTCTTTCGGTGACGTTGAAGGTGAGCATCACGCCGCAGGTGACAGGGGTGACGCTCTCGAGCTCGAGGTCGCGGCCGCTGCGGAGGTGCAGGGTCTCGCCCGGCTTCATTTCGGTGAGGTGTTTCATCTGGTACTCCTTTCTGCAAAGAAACGGTGCCCGCCTTCCTCGATGACGAAGATCTGACTCTCGTGGAAGTCGCTGGTCACGAGGGCGGGGTTGTAGAAGTAGAGGATCGGCTCGTCCACGACGGTCTCGCCTCGGTCGAACACGGCCGCGACGGCGTCCTTGACGCGCTGTGTGGGATCCGGCCGGCTCTTGGTGTAGCTGTAAAGGACGACGGCCTCAGAGGGGTCGACGCCGCGTTTCTCGGCTGCGTTGAGGATGCACTGAGCGACGAGCATCTGGCCCTCGAAGGACTCCCCGCCGGCCTCGGCCATGACCACGCGCTCGACGGTGTCGCGCTCGGCGTCGGTCAGAGGGTAGCGCACGGCGGGCTCGGCCGGCTCCACGGTCTCAGCGGCCGGGGCGGGGGTGTCCGGGATGTATGTGCCGACGGTGGTGGTCGGCGGCAGGATGTTGGTCTCCTGCTTGCTGCCGGCCGGGGTGGTGAAGATTGCCACAGAGATGCCGCCCAGCAGAAGGACGGCAGCGGCCAGCGTGGCAGCTCTCAGGGCTTTCCTCTTGGCACGGCGGCGCCGGCGTGTTATACTTGCGGTGCGGGATCCGTATGCTGGCAGGCTGCTGGATCTTCTCGCATGGGTCGCCCGGTCGCAACGGGCGGCCCTTTCTTTTGTGGTTTCCATCGGCTTCTCCTTTCACTGAGCCCGTGCGACGGTCAGATCACAGAGGGCGTGAGTGAGGTCGCTGAACTCGGTCTCTCGGACGGTGTCAGCGGTCAGCAGCACGAGGTAGTCGTTGTCGTAGTAGTCGATCTCGGGGTGCCGCTGCCGGTTTACTTCGTTTTTGTGGCGGGCGTAGGGCTCGGCACGGTTCCAGACGTCGTCAGGGATCCAGCGGTCGAGGCGATCCTCGACGCGCTCGCGCAGCTCCTCGCTCGTGATTGTGATCTCCGGGCTCATGCTGTCACCTCCGCGCCACGCGGGCCGGGAGCGTCTGCTCCGGGCGAGTCAGGCCCTTGCTGAAGCTCTGCGGCTCATATCTGACGCCCACGATCCGGCGGCCGCTGACGCCGTACTTGGGGTTGTAGCCGAACAGGTTGACGTAGCTGCCGAGATCCTCGCGCTCGTCGTCCATCGCCTTCAGCACCTCGAACAGGGCCAGCACGTCGTCGATGGCGCGGTGGCTGTTCTGTACCTTGCCGGTGAGGTCGTAGGCGATGATCGCGTTGGCGAGCTTGTGCGGGTAGGCCCTGCGGTCTTTGTAGACCGTCAGGCTGTCCAGCCAGTCGATCCGGCCGACCTTTTGGCCGCGAAGCAGGCCACGGAGGAAACAGGCGTCAAACTGCGCATTGTGGGCGATCATCAGCGTCGGGCCGTTCTGCATGAGCTTGGCGATCTGGCTGGCCGCCTTGGCAGGCTGCACGCCCTCGGTCTGGAGCCGCTCGTCGGTGATGCCGGTCAGACTGACGATGTTCTCCGGGAGGGTCTCGCCCTCCGGCAGCTTGATGAAGGTGTCCATCTTGCCGGCGATCCGCAGGCCGCCTGTGGCCGTGCGCTCCACGCGCAGGGCGGCGAGCTCGATGATCTGGTCGTTGTCGAAGTCGAGGCCGCTGGTCTCGGTATCAAACACGACGAGGGCCTTGTAGCGGTCGAACAGGGTGGAGAGGTTACTCATGCCGGGCCTCCTTCTCGCGGGTGGCTCTCAGGGTGCCGAGCATAAACGAGAGGGCCGTGGTCAGTTGATCCTCGGTGGCGAAGGTGCCGCCGAACTGCTCGGCCAGCGCCGCGATGATCTCGCCGGCGTGCTCCGGCGTGACGTCGTCTGTGGCTTCGTCGTCCTCGATGGAGATCAGGAGATCGGAGTCCAGATAACAAGCGGGGCGCAGGCCGTTGAGGCCGCAGCAGGCGCTGTACCCGTACAGAGCGCCATCGGCGTAGACGAAGCGGGCGAGTGACTCGTAGCCGTTAGACTTCGTGCTGAAGGCGGTGGACAGCCACCACCAGTCGTCTGCATTGGGGATGACGTCGCGGTTGCGCCGGTACTGGCCGACCGTCAGCAGGAAGATGGTGACGGTGCAGGTGCCGTAGTCCTTCAGGCCGTCGTCGGTGGTCAGGTCGAGCTCCGTGGTCAGGAAGGCGTTGGGGCCGTTCACGTCCTCGAGCAGGTTGTCGAGGTAGGCGCCGTTGAGGTATTCCTTGCTGCTGGCGACGGCGAAGTTGTTGCAGTTGCCCTCGTCAAAGGCTCGGGTCTCGATGATGTCCTTGCTCAGGCAGAGGGCGCGGCCGTCGTCGTTTTCCAGCAGGATCCAGCTCTGTCCGGCATAGTCGAAGGCCGTGCCGCGGGCGGCGTTCTTGAGTGCGATTTTTTTCATAGGGTTGCTCCTTTCGTTCTCTGCGGCCGAGCCTTCTGGCTGGCCTGTATGTTTGGCAGGGTCTCTCCGGCGCGGAGCCGGTTCTCACAGTGCGGGCAGATGTAGCCGGTGCGGGGGATCTTCTGGTAGATGCTGACGTTCCAGTCGAGCCCGCAGCCGACGCACTTGGCTGTCATGGGCCTCCACCTCCTTCCGCAGCCAGAGCCTCGAAAACATAGCGCCGGATGCGGTTGCGGTACTTCTTCCGGGTTCTGGCTTTCTTTGCGTGAGCTGCGAGGTGCAGCCACTTCGGCGGCACTCCGATGGCCTTGGCTGATACCTTCCAGAGCTTTTTGAGGGCAGAGAGCACGGCGTTGATGACCGGCTTCAGGGCTTCGGCCAGCTTGGCGGCGATTTCCCGCAGAGCGTCGGCCAGCTTCTCGAAGGCTTCGCGGGCCTGCTGCATCTTCTCACGATCGGCGAGCGTCATGCTGCCGTCGTAGACGTAGGGGCTCAGCTCGTCGTCGCCTCCGTCGGCCAGACGCTCACAGAACGGGAGGCCGGCAGCTTCGGCAGCCTTGCGGCCCTCCTCGAGGGCGTCCCGACCTTGCGTGACTTCGCAATAGTCCGCGAGGCGGTTGCGGCCGCCTTCGTAGTGCCAGCGGATCCCGGCGGCGATCTCGTCGATGGTCATGTCCTCACCGAAGTGGCCGCAGTAGTAGCCGTTGACGATGACGGCGTCCGGGTCTGCCTTCAGGATCCCGATGGCGTCGTTGAGGTCGTTGGTCTCCCACTCGCCGTTCCAGATGTCGCTCCAGATCGTCAGGGCGTTCCACGAGCGGCCGGTGCGGTACACGATTGTCCAGCCGATGCCGTCGCGGATCTCCGTGGCGAAGTCTCGGGCGATGTCTCTCAGTGCTGCCATGCTGTTGCCTCCTCTCTGGTGATGTGCACGACGGTGACGAGGTCGTCGATCTCGTGCTTGGTGGTGTAGGTGTCCCGCTCGTCGAGCCCGATGTGCCGCAGCAGCGTCTCGGGCCCATCCAGCAGGAAGGCGGTGACGGCCACGGCGTTCAGCCGGTAGACCGTGACCTCCACGGTGCAGCGGGCGCCGTCCTCGTCCAGCGTGGACGGGAACGAGGCCCGGCAGATGGGGCTCGCCTCGTATCTGAAGGCGGTCGCGCGGTTCTCGCCGGTGATGATGTCCTTCACGAACTCCTCGAAGGCTTTGCGGGGGATCGAGCTGCGGTACTTGTCCAGCGTGACGTCGGCGAGCTGCCGGATGGCTTTGGTGTTCATGCTTTTCACCTCACTTTATCTCGTGGATCAGCGTCCTGAAGTGGAAGCACTGGATGTTGTAGCCGCCGGCTCCGATAGTCTGGATCTTTGCCTTGCCCTCCGTGCCGACGATGATGCCGTTGATGTCGCCCTCGGGGCCGATGTAGAGGGCGGCCGCGTCGGTGATGGTTCCGACCGTGCTCATAATGCGGCTGATCAGGTCGAGCAGCTTGGCCCGCTTTTCTTCGTCCATCGTCTTTTCGAGCCACGCCTCGCGCTCGTCCTCGTCGTGGATCTCCAGCAGCCTGAGCGTGATCTGGTCGCCTGCTTCGCGGAGCTTCTTCTGGATCTGGTGGTATTCCAGACCGCGCTCACTCAGGAAGGCGTCGACGTCACGACGCGGCCAGAGGTTTGCGAGGTCGTAGTCGGTCAGCTCGCGGCCCTTGTAGAGCTCGCGGTACTTCTCGAGAGAGGGGAGCGTCTGAAGCGCCTCCAGCCGCGCGGCCCGTTCCTTGGCCTTCAGGCCCTCGCGGTACTCGATGAAGCGGATCCGCTTCTCTCGGTAGTATCCGATCGCGTGCTGTTTCCAGTTTTCGAGGAAGTCCTTCAGGATCTCCGGGGTGTTTGCCTCGAGGTAGGCGTCGCGGGTGATCCGGGTGTTGAGCTTATCCCGCCAGTTTGCGAGGGTCTCGCGGGCCTCGGCCAGCTTGGAGGTCGCGCTCTTGATATCCTCGCGCTTGATGCTGATGTCGAAGCGGTCGGCGCCTTTTTCGATCATTTTGGCGAGCTGGGTGTTGTGCTTCTTGAGTACGGCCTCGCGCTTCGCCACGCGGCCCTCGGCGTCGATGACCTTCTGCTCGAGCTCTTTCTGTGTCATGGTGGTCTCCTTTCGTCTTGGCCCGGCCGGAGCCGGGGATCTTGGTGGTGTCGAGTCCCTGAAAAGCAGAAACACGACCGCCGGATCGCTTCAGAGAGCAGCGCGGAGGGGTGCGCAGCTCGTCCATTTTCAGCGTCGGGGTCGTGTGATCGTTTTCATGTTGGACTCTCCTTTCTTCGGCCCGGCGCTGCCGGGTGTTCTTGGCTACTGTGCGGCCGGTGCTCGTTTACCTCTGCGCTTGAAGCTCTCACGCAGCCGCCTCTCGGCGAGCTCTGCGCTGTACCCTTCGCGCTGGTTGGCGTCCAGCGCGCCGGTCGCGCCTCGCTGGAGCTCCTTGTAGATCGTGGTGTGGTGGACGCTCAGGCGGGCCGCGATGTCGACCGGCCGATCTCCGAGCAGATGCCACGCCTCGATCTTCTTCCTGTCCTCGAAGGTCAGGTAGCGGTACTTTCCCGTCAGTCTCACCTCCGTCCTATGGGGTTGTAGTAAAGAAAAAACGCACAGCCGACTCAGTTGAGTCTCTGTGCGTTTAATGATAATGGACAGCCTCCCCATACTTTACAAATCTTTTACTTGACGCAGGGGGCCGGGCCTGGTATAATACTTCCAATTGATACCACCGTGAGGGAGTAATTCCACCCCGGCTTCGGGGTTAGGCAGCTTCGTCAGAACGGCGCGCCCGCGCCCGGACTGCTTTGAAAGAATGAGACTCATGCATAGGCTTTGGCCTGTGCATGAGTCTTTTTATTTCCCCAGGTGGGCAGAATCATTAAGAGGAGTGATCGTATGCACAAGGAATATGCCCAGATCGCCGATCAGGTCCTGTCGGACCTGCAAAGCGGCCCGGAGGGCCTGTCCGCCGCCCAGGCGGAGGGCCGTCTGGCGGAATACGGCCCCAACCGCCTGCGGGAGGCCCCCAAGGCCACCCTGCTCCAGCGGTTTCTGCAGCAGCTGCGGGACCCCATGCTGCTGATCCTCATGGCCGCCGCGGCCGTGTCCGCCGTCACCAACTATCTGTCCCACGAGCCCTTTACCGAGGTGCTGATCATCCTGGCGGTGGTGCTGCTGAACGCCGTTCTGGGCGTGGTCCAGGAGAGCAAGGCCGAGGCCGCCATCGAGGCCCTGCAAACCATGACCGCCGCCACCAGCAAGGTCCTGCGGGACGGCTCCGTCACGGAGCTGGAGAGCAGCTGCCTGGTACCCGGCGATATCGTCCTGCTGGAGGCCGGGGACGCCGTCCCCGCCGACGGACGGCTGCTGGCCTGTGCCTCCCTGCAAATTGAGGAGGCCGCCCTCACCGGCGAAAGCGTCCCCTCCGCCAAGTCCCCGGAGGCCCTTACCGGCGAGGTGACCCTGGGCGACCGCCGGAACATGGCCTATATGGGCTCCACCGTGGCCTACGGCCGGGGCCGCATGGTGGTCACCGCCACCGGCATGGACACGGAGATGGGCAAGATCGCCGGCGTCCTGGCCCGGACGGAGCAGGAGGAGACGCCGCTGCAAAAGAAGCTGACCCAGCTGGGCAAGACCCTGTCCTGGCTGGTGCTGGGCATCTGCGTGTTCATCTTCGTGTTTGACCTGATCGTGGCCGGGGACTTCTCCCTGTCCGGCATTCTGGAGACCTTCATGGTGGCCGTGTCCCTGGCGGTGGCCGCCATTCCCGAGGGCCTGGCCACGGTGGTAACGGTGGTGCTCAGCATCGGCGTCACCCGCATGAGCCGCCGCAATGCCGTGATCCGCCGCCTGACGGCGGTGGAGACCCTGGGCTGCACCCAGGTGATCTGTTCCGACAAAACCGGCACCCTGACCCAGAACAAGATGACCGTGGTGGACCACACCGGGGACACCGCCCTGCTGGCCTCCGCCATGGCTCTGTGCAGCGACGCCGTCCTGAACCCCGACGGCTCCGTCCAGGGAGAGCCTACGGAGGCGGCCCTGGTATCCTTCGCCGCAGAGCATCAACTGCCCAAGCCCCAATTGGAGCAGGAGCGCCCCCGCATCGGCGAGGCCCCCTTCGACTCCGGCCGCAAGATGATGTCCACCATTCACCGGACCCCCCAGGGCGTGGTGCAGTATACCAAGGGCGCGCCGGACCAGGTGCTGGCCCGCTGCACCCACTATTGGGAGGGCGGACAGGCCCTGCCCATGACCGACGACCGCCGCCGGGAAATTCTGGCGGATAACCACCGCATGGCCGCCCAGGCCCTGCGGGTGCTGGCCGCTGCCAGCCGCCCCTGGCCCGATGGTGCGCCGGAGGATCAGTCCCCCGCCCACCTGGAGGAGGCCCTCTGCTTCATCGGCCTTACCGGCATGATCGACCCGGTGCGGCCCCAGGTGAAGCCCGCCATTGAGGAGTGCCGCCAGGCGGGCATCCGCCCGGTGATGATCACCGGCGACCACCAGGACACCGCCGTGGCTATCGCCCGCCAGCTGGGCATTCTCTCCGACCCCTCCCAGGCCATCACCGGCGCGGCGCTGGATGCCCTCAGCGATGAGGAGCTTACTCAAAACGTGGACCGCTACAGCGTCTATGCCCGGGTCCAGCCGGAGCACAAGGTCCGCATCGTCAGCGCCTGGCGCCGCCGGGGAGCCGTCACCGCCATGACTGGCGACGGCGTCAACGACGCCCCCTCCATCAAGTCCGCCGATATCGGCATCGGCATGGGCATCACCGGCACCGACGTCACCAAAAACGTGGCGGACATGGTCCTCTCCGACGACAACTTCGCCACCATCGTGGGCGCCGTGGCCGAGGGCCGCCGCATTTACGACAACATCCGCAAGGCCATCGGCTTCCTGCTGGCCAGCAACATGAGCGAGGTGCTGGGGGTGTTCTTCTCCGCCCTGCTGGGCTTCACCCTCCTCAACCCCGTCCACCTGCTGTTCATCAACCTCATCACCGACTGCTTCCCGGCCCTGGCCCTGGGCATGGAGCGCCCGGAGCCGGACATCATGCGCCGCCCGCCCCGCTCCGCCAAGGACGGCATCTTCTCCGGCGGCCTGGGCTTCGACATCGCCTATCAGGGCATCCTTATCACCGTCATCACCATGGCCTCCTACATCATCGGCCACTGCATGGAGGCGGGATGCTTTGAAATGCCCCGGGGCGTCTCCCCCCACGGCATGACCATGGCCTTCCTGACCATGAGCATGTGCGAGATTTTCCACAGCTTCAACATGCGCTCCCAGCGGCGCAGTGTGTTCACCCTCCGGGGCCACAACAAGGTCCTCTGGGCCGCTATGCTGGGCTCCCTGGTGCTGACCACCGTGGTGCTGGAGGTGCCGCCCATCGCCGCCGCCTTCGGCTTCACCCCCGTCAGCTGGACGGAGTACGGCATCGCCCTGGCCCTGGCGGTGCTGGTGATCCCCATTGTGGAGCTGGTGAAGCTCATCCAGCGCAGACTGGGCAAGTAAACAAAACCGGCTCCGGCGCGTCGCGCCGGAGCCGGTTTTCACATTCCAACAATTACCCCTGCCGCTCCAGGCAGGTCTGATAGGTGTCCCACAGGTCGTCGTTCATCTCCAGCACCATGCGGCCCAGGCGCAGGCCCGCCGCCGTCCGGGTGTGGCGATAAATGCCGCACAGCTCATCCTCCTGACTGCACCGGCCATAGGCCAGCAGGGTCCGGGGGTCCTTCCTGGCCCACTGGCCCAGGGTCACCGTCTCCCCGCAGTAGGGGCACTGCACCTCCGTCATGGCCGGGTCCTCCTGGCCCTGGGCCAGGGAGGCATACACCCGCCCCTGCACCAGTCCGGCCGCCCGGTCCTGGGGATACTGCACATACCGCAGGCCGTATTCGTCCATGCACCCGTCCAGGTCCATCCGCCCGCAGATCTGCACGGTATTCCGCGCATCGTTCAGGGCGTCGTGGGCCCGGTCCGGGGTCAGCTTCAGCAGCTCCATCGCCCGCTCCAGGGAGCATTGCCGGTCATCCCGCATGATCTCGTGGCCGAAGATCCGCTGCAAATCATAGCAGCAGGGCATCTCCACGTCCATTCCGTGCATCAGCAGGTTATCCATCAGCACCGGAATGTCGTCCGGCCCCCAGGTGCACAGGCAGCAGTCCTCCCCGCACCATTCCATGAAGTCGGCATAGGCCCGGGGAAATTCCGGGGCCTTTTCCAGGTCCTGTGCCCGGATTTTCGTCAGCTGCACCACGTCGCCGTTCATGTGGGGATAAAACCGGGGGCGGATGAAGGTCTTGAAGCTGCCGGTCTCCCGGAACCGCTCATCCAGCCGCAGGGCCCCGATCTCGATGATCTCCGAGTCGAAGAAAAACGGCTCCCGTATGGCGCTGTCCGGATTCAACGGCTGGTTCCACTCCAGGTCCAGGACGATATAGGAAAAATCAGCCACGTCTGGCAGCTTCCAGGGCCTTGCCCTTGCGCTCGGCCTCCCGGAACTCCTCCTGGGACTGGGCCATGGCCTGGGCCAGCAGCTGATCGGCCACGGACTTCAGGTCCATTTTCAGCACCCGGTCAATGACCTCCTGCTGCTTTTCCTGGTCCACGCCGTAGATAGTCATGCCGCAGGACAGGAACCGACGCAGCTTCTGCTCCATGGTGAAGCTCCGGTCGCACTTCCGGGCCATGAAGCTGCGCAGCATGCCGGAGGTAGCCAGCTCCAGCTCATAAAAGTCCTGCCGGGTATAGCCGGGATGCTCCTTCCCGAACAGCTCCACCAGCTTGTCCGTCACCACCTGGTGTATATAGTTGGCAGTGGCCGCATAGGAGTACGAGGAGACATACAGCTCCCGCAGCCCCTCGGTCTTTTCGGCAATATACAGCTGGATGGCAGGCTCCACGGCGTAGAACATCACCGGGTCATAGTCCTTCCCCAGCAGCTCGTGCGTAACGGCGAACTGCTTTTCGTACATCCACTTGGTCAGCTTCAGCAGCAGCGCCTCCTTGTTGGCAAATACTGCAAAAAACGCGGACGGGGACATACCCGCTGCCTGCGCGATGGCGGCGGTGGTGGTCCGTTCATATCCGTTTTCCAAAAACAGCCTGATGGCTGCATAGGTCATCCGATTCTCTCTTTCGGCGACCTTGTGCTGTGCTCCTCTCGGCATAGCGTCCTCCTTTACGACCGTTTGAACGATTTTTCCATCCTGACAGAGTATAATATTGTATATTAGCAACAAAGCTATACTACATTAAGGTTAGGGCTTCCTACCTGTTAAGTTAGTATTTTAACATATCTTTTATTGTTTTTCAATGGGCGACACAAAAATTTTAGAAATTGTTTTTCTGTGATATATGGTGCAGATTTCTGTCGATATGACCATATATTGTGGTACGCATGCCATGCGGCTGTCCGTGCTATACGGACAGGTTTTCTCCTTGTGTCGCCTGTTTCCAGTATATGACAGCACCCGCCGATTCCGTTGCGCGGAATCGGCGGGTGTATATACATATGAATCTACTGTCTGTCGGCGGTTATTTACTTGATGATCTCGCCTGCGGCTTCCTTGGCCCGGATCTCCTTCATGGCGTCCTTGTGGCTCAGGTTCACCCGGCCCTTCTCGTCGATCTCGGTGACCTTGACCCACATCATGTCGCCCACCTTGCAGGCGTCCTCCACCTTCTCGATGCGCTTGTCCGCCAGCTTGGAGATGTGAACCAGGCCGTCCTTGCCGGGAGCCAGCTCCACAAAGGCGCCGAAGGTCATCAGGCGCACCACGCGGCCATAGTACAGCTGGCCCACCTCGGGCACGAACACGATGTCGTCGATGCACTTCTTGGCGATGTCGCAGCTTTCGGCGTCGGGGGAGGCAATGTGGATGGTGCCGTCGTCGTCGATGTCGATCTTGGCGCCGGACTCGGCCACGATCTTCTGGATGACGCTGCCGCCCTTGCCGATGACCTCGCGGATCTTGTCGGGGTCAATGTGCATGGTGATCATCTTGGGGGCGTACTTGCTGACCTCGGGCCGGGGCTCGGCGATACAGGGCAGCATGATCTGGTCCAGGATCTGGCACCGGGCGTCATAGGTGATGTCCAGGGCGTTCTTGATGATCTCCATGGTCAGGCCGTCGTTCTTCAGGTCCATCTGAATGGCGGTGATGCCCTTCTTGGTGCCGGCCACCTTGAAGTCCATCTCGCCGTGGAAGTCCTCCACGCCCTGGATGTCGATGAAGGTGGTGAAGGAGCCGTCGTCGTCCTGGATCAGGCCGCAGGAGATACCGGCCACCGGGGCGGAAATGGGCACACCGGCGTCCATCAGGGCCAGGGTGCTGCCGCAGATGGAGCCCTGGGAGGTGGAGCCGTTGGAGGACACCACCTCAGACACCACGCGGATGGCATAGGGGAACTCCTCCACCGGGGGGATCACCGGCAGCAGGGCCCGCTCGGCCAGAGCGCCGTGGCCGATCTCCCGGCGGCCGGGGGAACGGGCGGGCTTGGCCTCGCCCACGGAGTAGCCGGGGAAGTTATAGTGGTGCATATACCGCTTTTCGGTCTCCTCCCAGATGGTGTCCAGCTTCTGGTTGGCGGACAGGGTATCCAGGGTGGCCACGCTCAGCACCTGGGTCTGGCCACGGGTAAACAGGCCGGAGCCGTGGACCCGGGGCAGCACGCCCACCTCAGCGGACAGGGGCCGGATCTCGTTCTTCTGGCGGCCGTCCACCCGGTGGCCCTCCAGCAGCCAGGCCTTGACGATCTTCTTCTGGAACTTATAGGTGATCTCGTCCAGATACTTGTCCATCTCGGGATAGTCCTCCAGGAACAGCTCGTGCCATTTTTCGATGAGCTGGTTCCAGCGGGCCTCGCGAACGTTCTTGTCGTCGGTGTCCATGGCGGCCTTGGCCTGGTCCATGGTGGCATCCACGATCTTCTGGAACAGCTCCTCATCGAAGTCTGCGTGGGGATAGTCGAACTTGGGCTTGCCGATCTCGGCCACCATCTGGCCGATCAGGGCGATCTGCTTCTGGTTCTCCTCATGGGCCATGCGGATGGCCTCGAACATCACGTCGTTGGGCACCTGGTTGGCGCCGGCCTCGATCATGACCACCTTCTTGCCGGTGGACACAACGGTCACGTCCAGATCGCTGACCTTGCGCTGCTCGCTGGTGGGATTGAACACCAGCTTGCCGTCCACCAGGCCCACCTTCAGGGCGCCCACGGGGCCGTTCCAGGGAATGTCGGAGATGGCCAGGGCGGCGGAGGTGCCGATCAGGCCGCAGATCTCCGGGGAGCAGTCGTGGTCCACGCTCATAACGGTGCACATCACGGACACGTCGTTGCGGAAGTCGTGAGGGAACAGGGGGCGGATGGGCCGGTCGATGACGCGGCTGGTGAGGATGCCCTTCTCGCCGGGGCGGCCCTCACGGCGGTTGAAGCTGCCGGGAATGCGGCCCACGGCATACAGCTTCTCCTCAAAGTCCACGCTCAGGGGGAAGAAGTCGATGCCGTCCCGGGGACGGGGCGCGGCGGTGACGCAGCACAGCACGCTGGTCTCGCCGTAGGTGACCATAACGGCGGCGTTGGCCAGCTCGGCCAGCTTGCCCACCTCCAGGGTCAGGGGGCGGCCCGCCAGGTCCATGGTGTACTTGTGGTAGTGGGGGAACTGCCGGTGGGTGATGATGGTAGACATGGTTTGGCTCCTTTTCATTTGGATTTTTCCGCATGGGAGCCGGGGCCGTTTAGCACTTGAAAAAATGCCGGAAAATCCGGAAATTCCGGCGTTTTTTCAACTGCTAAAGGCTTTGATCGGCTCCGCACACGGGCAGGGATGGTGTGAAAGAAGGGTGGTGCGCACGGGGCACACCACCCTGTTTTCAGCTTACTTACGCAGACCCAGCTTGGCAATCAGGGCACGATAACGCTCGATGTCCTTCTTGGCCAGATAGTCCAGCAGACGGCGGCGCTTACCGATCATCATCTGCATGCCGCGGCGGCTGTGGAAGTCATGGGGATGAACCTTCAGGTGCGCGGTGAGCTGGTTGATGCGCTCGGTGAGGATAGCGACCTGGACCTCGGGGGACCCGGTGTCGGTCTCGTGGGTACGGTTGGCCTCGATGATGGAGGTCTTCTGATCTTTCAGCATCATAGTTGTGTTTCCACCTTTCTTTTATTGCGCCCGCATCCTGAGTGCCGGGACAGGCAGAGCATCCACGGGACTAAGGCAAGGGGCATGGCACGCACACAGCGTACTCTGATACGATAGCACAAAATGCGCCGGTTGTAAAGAATAAATTTTGGATTTCCGCCGGATTTGGCCAAAATTGTCCCGGTTTCCGGCGGGACATCCCGCAAAAGCCGGGTTTTGTCCCGATTTTTCCCCGGGACAGGCCGGGACGCGGACCCCCGTCCCGGCGCTTTTTCCCTGGGATGCCGATTTTTAACAAAACGTTCACGTCCCCGGCATTGCAAACCACGGCCTTTTACGCTATCATGTAAAGTAGTAAATCAGGCCCGACCGGGCCAACAAAGGAGAAAATAACATGAAGGGTAAGAGCGGCTACCTGAAATGGGGTCTGACGATCTTTCTCACCGTCTGCGCCATTCTGGTGTTTTACGACACGTTCTATATGAGCGGCGCACTGCAGCGGCTGCTGTCCAAGCTGGCGTCCATTCTGTCGCCGGTGCTGGTGGGCCTGGTGATGGCCTATCTGCTGGCCCCCATCGTCAACTGGTTTGAAAAGCTCATTCTTTCGGGCCTGCACCGGATCAAGAGGCTGGAGGGAAAGACCATCCCCCATGCCGCCGGGTGGCTGCGGGCCGTCAGCATTCTGCTGACCTGGGCCATTGTGCTGCTGCTGCTGTATCTGATGTTCAGCGTGGTGATCCCCCAGCTCATCGACAGCGTGGTGATGCTCATCAACAACGCCGAAACGTATTACAACAAGATTTACGGCTGGATCACGAACCTGCTGGATAAGAACCCCAAGGTGGAGGACTGGGTCAACGAGAATCTGGAGACCTATTACCAGAATCTGCTGGACCTGCTGACCAACAAGGTGCTGCCCGGCGCCCAGCAGATGCTCACCACCATCACCGGCGGCGTGATCTCCGGCATCTGGGGGCTGGTGAGCTTCGCCATGGACTTCCTGGTGGGCATCATCGTGTCGGTGTATATGCTGGCCATGAAGGAGCAGAGCCTGGCCCGTTGCTGCAAGCTGCTGTACGGCGTGTGCAAGGAGGCCCACGCCCGCTGGATCGCCCGGGCCGTCCGCCGGGCCGACGGCATCTTCAGCGGCTTCGTTCGCGGAAAGCTGCTGGACTCTCTCATCATCGGCATTCTGTGTCTCATCGGCTGCACCATTCTGGGCATGCCCTATGCCCCGCTGGTGAGCCTGATCGTGGGCGTTACCAACGTGATCCCCTTCTTCGGTCCCTTCATGGGCGCGGTGCCCAGCGCCTTCCTGATTCTGCTGGTCAGCCCCAAGAAGTGCCTGATCTTCGTGATCTTCGTCATCGTTTTGCAGCAGTTCGACGGCAACATCCTGGGCCCCAAGATCCTGGGCGATGCCACGGGCATCTCCAGCTTCTGGGTGGTGGTGGCCATTCTGGTGGGCGGCGGCTTCGGCGGCGTGCTGGGTATGTTCCTGGGCGTGCCGGTGTTTGCCTGTTTGCAGGTGCTGGTAAAGTATCTGGTGGACCGGCGTCTGCGCCGCCGGAATATGCCCACCGAGGCATATTGCTATGTGAACCGAGACCGGGAGTCCCAGCCACCGGAGCAGCAGTCATAAATGCATCAAAACCTCCGGCTTAGCCGGAGGTTTTGATGCAGCTTGTCAAAAAAGTCATTTTGACAAGCTGCGTGCGGTTTTTCAGAACTTTCTAAGTTCTGAAAAACCTGTGATTGCAAACGAAAGACACCCCTGATGGGTTTCTTTC